>Ga0209090_10001615_pt1 | contig 14451 bp, 9 predicted proteins | sample ArcticOcean_MG_C_9_FD_187432 | JGI IMG/M metagenome (GOLD analysis project Ga0209090, IMG submission 187432) | Marine microbial communities from western Arctic Ocean - ArcticOcean_MG_CB2_152 (SPAdes) (version 2) | ecosystem: Environmental > Aquatic > Marine > Oceanic | place: Arctic Ocean... | reverse complement strand
ACGACAACAACAACAACAAAATACGCACAAACAAAGGCTCGCGCAGTCAGCCGCAAACGACGAGAAGAACGACGACGAAAAAGAAAAAGAAGACAAAGAAGAAACCAAAACGACGACGACGACGAAGAAGAAGAAGAAGAAGCTCCTCCCTCTAAAGGAAGCGTCGATAAAGGAAGAAGAAGAAAAAAAAAATCATCCTCGAAAATCATCTTTGTTGTTGTCCTCAGTGATAAAGGAGAAAGACGAAGCGATATCTCGTTTGACCGTAAAAGTCGACGCGTTGACCGCCAAGTGCGCGAAGCTCGAACAGTTGCTCGAACTGACGAAACGAAAGGAAAGAAATAGCAACTTTACTTTAGGGTTTCATTAGGCCGCGCCCCAACAAAGGGAAAAATTCTTTCTTTTCCCTCGTGTTGTTTGCCACACAGAGAAGAATAACGACGCGCGTATTACATAATAATAGATAAGTAAAAGATGAAGGCAGCATCCACGACTTCAATGGTCTGGTCCATCGTCTTTTACGGCGCCGGCTACTTAGCCTCCGCGGCTGGGATTATCATGTTGAACAAGTACATCTTGTCGGTCACGCCGTTCCATTTTCCAATCGTCCTCTCGTCCTTAGGAGTGGCGTTTGGATGGGTGATGACGGCGTTGTTGTATAAATTTAACGTCATTGAGTTAGGAAAAGATAAGTTTGAGATGGGTTTGAAAGAATACGTGATGGTGGTTTCACCGATTGGGTTTTTCCAAGCGACGACGTTAGCGGCTGGGAATACCGCGTACTTTTATCTCTCGTTGAGTTTTTTGCAGATGTGTAAAGCGATGGGACCGGTGGTGTTGTTCGCGTTATTAACTGGCATGGGATTGGATAGGTTCAACACCAGGGTATTCTTATCGATTTTGGTCATCGTCGTTGGGACGTTAATGGCTGCCTGGGGAGATGTTTCGTTCACCGCGGTTGGTTTTACGTGCATTCTCGTCGCCGAGTTGAGCGAAGCCGCGAAGAGCGCGTGGATGCAGTTTTTGTTGGCCAATAAATCTTTTTCCATGTGGGAAGGTTTGTATTTCATCTCCCCGGCGTCTTTGTTCTTCTTATTCGTGGCGAGTGCGGCTTTGGAGTTTCAAGATATGGTAGATAAAGACGCGTGGGGAATGGTGAAAGGTCAACCGCACCTCTTCGCTTTGGCCGGCTGTCTCGGTTTCTTCACCAACCTGTGTTCCTTGGGGGTCATCAAAGCCGCCGGGTCGTTGACTTTGAAAGTTCTTTCCATGTCTAGATCTGTGCTGTTGATTTTATACGGCATGGCGGTGTATCACGACGTCGTCACGGTCGTCGAAGCGATCGGGTACGGGATCGTCTTAGTCGGCTTCTTTTGGTACAACTTTGCGAAAATCGCGCAAAAAGAGCAAGAAGCGAAAGAGAGGGAGGCGTTGGAGAAGGAACCGTTGTTATCCTCCTCCTCGGAGAAGTCTGCCGCGTAATTAAACAAAATGATTGTAACACTTAATATGTATTTATTTCACGCCTAATAAAAAGAAAGTTGCTTAGTACACTATTACATTATGAACACACGCATAGTAGAACTTGCGAGACAAACACAATACGAAGAATAAGTGAATTTTGTGATTTGTGCTGTTCTTTCCAGAGAAGAATTATTTAAAAAATCGTCAGAATCCTGTTTGGTAAACATCATCTCGGTCACGCTTTTCGGACTTCTTTCACACACACACACACAGACAGAGAGAGAGAGAGAGAGAGAGAGAATATATATATATATACGACGGCTTATTGCGCGTTTGTTTATTTTTTATGAGATAAAGAAGAATAAAGGAGACAAATGTCATCCACATCTTTCGGGAAAAAAGCCACGGAGTTGGTGAAAGAAATCGCCTCGTCCGTGGAATCGAGCGCGAGTCCGTCTTCGATTCCACCGTATAACGACGAGTTAGTTAGGTCGATACTAGAAGAAGTGAAAGCGCACAATCAGGAAAGCAGATCTTTACTGAAAAAGTTGAAGCAAGTCCCGGAGGAATCAGAAGAAAAAAAAGGAATAACAGCGGCGATACAAACGCACCATCACTCGATTTTACGAAACAAGAAAGCACTGATGATTTATCTCAACGAACGCGTGAAACGAATCCAGAGTTTACGATGGACTTTAGGCGTCGGCTTACCGGATTCGATTTCGGAAAATTTATCGCACTCGGAACGAGATTATTTCACGGGGTATTCGAAAATATTGAACAAATACATGGGGAAGAAGGAAGGTATTAACATGAACTTGATTTTAGACCGGGATCCGCCCAAGGAGCACAAAGTGCAAGTGCGATGTACGAAAGATCACGGCGTGATTTATTTCAAAGACGGTGTCGTCGATTTGAAGAAGGACTCCGTGCACTTGTTGAGGAGAGAAGAAGCGCAGCCGTTGATTAGCGAGGGGGTGTTGGAGAAGTTGGACGATACTTAGAGTTGTTCGTATTTGCGTTATGTATGAGCTCTTTTCTCTTTCGCATGTCATATCCGTGTTTGTAACGAACAACTCCTCATTTTCCAAAACTTTTAATGCCCCGAACACATGTCTTCAGAACCACCATTACCACCACCACCCAATGATGATGATGATAATGACGACGACGACGATAATTACTTCTATCTCGGCGACGCCGCTTTATACATGCAAACGACCACGTTCAATACGACTGGATTGAAGAGATGGGACGCCGCTGTCGCTCTGAAAGATTTTCTCTGTTCAAAATCAGAAGAGTTGTTTAGCGGCACAAAAAAGAGAGTGAGAGTCTTAGAGCTCGGAAGTGGAAACGGGTGGCTGGCGATGACGATCGTGAGGAAATTTTGCGACTCCATCGATGCTTTTCACGCCACAGAGATGGAAGCGGGAGGTGCTCTGGATTGGTTAAATTTGGTACTCGATTCGAACAGAGAGAAGAGAAAATTATCCTCGAAGGAACGAGAGAAGATTTACGCGACGTCGTTGGATTGGAACGAAGTTATACTATCAGATAAAGAAGAAGTAAAAGACGATTACGATGAAAACGATGCTCAAATGATTGACGTTGATTTTCTCCTCGGCTCGGACCTCGTGTACGACGAATCTGGAGTGAAAATATTACCGCGAGTCATCGCAAAACTGTTGCGAACCAGATGCCCGACAAAAAGCGGTTTCATGCTCTACGCGCACACGAAACACAGATACGATGGGATGGACGTGGATTTCTTTGAGAATTTAGAAAAAGAAGGGTTAGTTTGTGAAGAAGTACGAAAAAGTGGCACGAAAACGCCGCCACCGAGTCCCCCACCGTTTGAGAGTTTGTTCCCCGACCAGAGAATCGCCGTGTTTCGGATTTCTCCTTCAGAAGAGTAGTTATTAATCTAGCACTAAGTAGTGATAGCAGTTATAGTAGCAGTTATAGTTACGTATTGAACATGGAATAGGTAGTTTACAACAAAAACAATAGTACAGGTATTAAAACAAAAGTATTATCATACTTATGAAACCACGCACGAACATCCGGGTTGATCAATCACTTCGAAATGCGCCAAGTTGATATCGACGACTATAACCGTAATATCGTCCGGAGGGTAACTTCGATACAATCTTCTCTGCTTCGCCGATTTCGCAAGTTTCTTAGCCGCTTGGGCGGCAGGTATACCTGGCGCAGACTCTTGAAACGAGGAGTTTTGGCCAAATCGAACGCTTAAATCTGCGTACATCCCGCTCCCATCTTTCCCGGAGCTCATGTTATTCCCGCTGTGATTGCTTCCGCCTCGGACCGAGGCGTCCACGGTTGCCGTGTTGTGGAAACCTCCCCCGCTCGTAGAAATATCGCTCGTTCGCGTGTGATCGGCGTCACGCAAGGATTCAATGTGTAACGTCGCTTCGTCGCTCGTAAACACATCCCAACACCCGTCTGAGGCTAAAACTATCCGAGCCGGTTCTCCGCAGGCGATGGTGAAATCTCTGAACTCTGGCGTACATATGACGGCGCGAGCGACGCCGGAATCACCAATCGACCGCGAGAATGCGCAGGATACGCCAGTTCGGGCGACAATTCTTGGTGCGGACAAACCGCCAGTTTCTTCGTGTTCTATTCTTGCTAAGAACGACGTTCTTCTCGAGTGCATCGAGGAAACTAGACCGGATCGATCGATGTGCACTCGAGGTATGCCTTCAATTTTGAATGGAAACAAAGTCGCGTAGATGTCGTCATCGTCGTCCTCGTTCTCTTCTCCGCCAAAATTCTGCGTTGTGGACGGTTCTAGACGCGAATCTTCCCACTCTTCGCTCGAGGAGCTGTACGGTAAGGAAGAACTCTTCCTCCCTGAGCTGCTCCCGTTGATGCTCAAATCTTCGCCACTATGATTGTTATTCAAAAAAGCAGAGTCGTCTTGAGTGACTCCCGCCGCGAGCGATCGTATCGTTTTCTTAATCTCTTTCTCCTCGAATTTAGCATGCATCTTTTTTAACTCTTTTCTGGCATCTTCTCTTGGTAATTTCAAAGATAAATCCGCGAGTTTTGCCGCGGCGTTTCCGGCACCTTGGGCTTGGGTTAAATCGCTCCCCGAAGTCGATTTTACGACACTTTTTACTACTATATTGTTTAGGTTTGTGCCACTATTGCTCTTTGGAATTTTTATTGTATCTCTCCCGGTAGAACTCGTCGTTATCGGTGGCGGCGTGTTCCTGCCCTCGTGTTCTCTTTCTCTCACCGCTTCCGAGGTTTGCGTAAAGCTATCGTTGCGAGATTTGAGCACCTCCGAAGCTCTTCTTCCACCGGCAAATCGCGTGAGCATTTCTGATCCACCTCTGATTGATTTTTCTTTTTCTGCTTGCGACTTCTCTTGCCACTCTTTAAAGGCTAAACCGCCTTCGATGGACGGATTATCCGAATCCGTGAGAAGATCATCCACACTCGCGTTTCGGTTTCGTCTGCTCATAGGTGATTTCAACTCGTCCGCTTTTTGCTTCAAAACGCAACTTTTTCTCGCGCGAGCTCTGTAATACTGCCCCATCCTCGAGCGTTCGTTTAAATTCATCGCCGTGTGATCTTCGCTCAAATTGAACGTTCTGTTTTTATATCGAATCACCGCTCGCGTATCCCCCACCCAGGCTGTTTTCACGTACGCGATGTTTGTGTCTAATGCTCTTTTAATCATAACAACCAACGCGGTCGTTCCATCTCTTCCAGTTACTCGCATGTCGTGGTTAATCTTCGCCGCCGCGTCTCTCGTCGCCTGCTCTAACGATTTCGGCCACACTCGTTTGGCGTTTTCTCTATCGTCCAATAAAATATCGTGATATCTTAGATTATCCGCGCTGCTCCTTCTTCTATTATTATTACTATTGCTCTCTTTTCTTTTACCGCTACTCGTGCTCGGCTTCTCGTCCTCTGGTAAAGCGTCGCATATTCGCTGTAAAAATTCTTCCGCGCACTTTGTCGCGCTCAGCTTCCCGGCGTGGCCGTCGAATATGCAAAACACCGCATCCGCAAACTTCCCGGGAACCGCATCGTCCACGAACACGCAGTACGCGTCCTCATCTTTCGTTGATTTTTCTTGGAATATGCCTTTTCATTTGTTGTACGAAGGATGTGAAAAGAAAAAGAGAGACAGAGAACAACAGAGAGAAAAGATGTCAGCGAATTGGGTATTCAATCAGAAAGTTTGTTTGTTCACTTTTAACTGCTTCTGCGGAAAAAGTGTCTCTCTCTCTCGTCGTCTTCTTTTTTGATGTGGAATCATCATCGCACACACAGGAAAGAGGACTATAAACACACACAAACACACACAGGACAAGAGAGAGAGGAAAACGAAAGCAGCGCACTGCTTTTGTTCGTCCGTAAAAGATACGAGACGACTTTAAAAGCCGCAGATTATGCCGATGATGCCTTGTTTTTTGCGGAAGGCGTAAAAGTGCGGGTAAAAAAAACGAACCACCCGAGATATAATTAATTAAAAACAACACACGACGAAAAACGCACCGTATTCACACCCGGAATGTAAAAACGCGTTGACCGCTCCACCAACTGCGGGTGCTTTAACGTTGAGAGCGCTCTCTGATCGTCTCATTTCCTTTGGTCTTCTTCTTTCTCTCTATTAAACTCTCTCATTTATTTTTAAGTAACAATTTGAGGAGAGAAATTCTCTTCACTTTTTATTTAGGGTTCCCAAACCTAATAAGTATTCAAAGAAACGTGCCACCTTACCACAAGAGAGATCAAATCTCTTCAAAAGAGAGACCCACCACTCTTTGCGCTGCTTTCTCTGCTTTTGCTGTTCCCCTTCTCTTGAAAGCGAGAAGAGTGGACTGCTTTTGTCATATTCAAAGAGCTTTTTCTCTGCTGTTGGACTATTGAGTCCCTATAGAGATCGCAAAAACAAAAGAGGAATTTCGTCCCCCGGGAGGATTAGTGATCGTTTGAAAGACGATTCTCTTCTTCTTCCAATACTAATTAGAAGAAGAAGACAAAGAAGAGGAAAAGAAGATGAACGGTCACGCGAGAGCGCTCCTAGCAGATCTCGGTAAAGGCGTGAAAGTCGAAACCGGGGAAATCATTTTCATCTGCTTCGGCGTTATTTTATTCGTGGGAATAATGATCGGCATCGGCTGTTGCGTAGCCGATTCCGCCCAGCACAGACGACGGAAATTGACCTTCCCGGGCGCGGAAGATTACGTCTCGCACGGACGGATGTCGGTGAGAAAATGGATCAAAACAATCAGTGCGCCAGATATGATTGCAGAGCAATACGATATTGCCTACGCAGGAGGGGAATTACCGAAAGATCGGTACCAACGATTAGCGTTGCCGATGTACGCGGATAGCGGGAAGAAGTTTGACCCGTGCGCGTTGCCGAAGAAGTGGCTGGCGCCGCTCGGCGCGCCGTTGCGTAAACTTTATTTGTGTTTCTTTTGGAACGATATATGTAAGGTTATGTACAAGGATTGCTATTGGGGAACGAAAAGATTGAGAGATTGGAATCAAGAAACGGAAGCGAACGAGGAAACGCCGGCGAGATGGTTGGGCGAGTGCAAGCCGTGTTTCTACGCCGCGGATTCGTTCAACTCGTGCGCGAACTGGATGTGCTGCGGGTGCTGCGGGATGGAGTGTAAAACGTTGCAAGATTCGACGACGAACTGCGTCAAGTCGATTGGGGATCCGAACTGTTGCGTGATTGAGGATGGAAAGTTGACCGGAGCACCAAAGATGCCGACGATACCGTCGTGTAAGGTGAACAACTGCGGAGGTTGCGAGGGTTGCAATTTGTCGTGCGCGAAACCAGAAGATGAAATGATAGCACCGGGGGAGAATGATTCTCCGGAAGCGCACGCGGCGTATAACGCCTACTTGAAGAAAGCTGCGAAAGAGAATTCGGAGAAGAAAGCGGCAGAGGCGAAGGAAAGAGCGAAGAAGGCTATCCAAGCCGCCTCGATGAAAGCGCAGATGGAGGAGGAGAGAAGCTCGTAAACGCCGATCCGCTCCTCTGCGTCTCAACAAACAACAACAAAACACGAACAACAAACGACAAACAACTATATTGTAATTTTATCACACATTCATCAAAGAGTACGAAACGTATACAATCAAATAAAAAAAGTTATCACATCTCTCTCACGAGTCCTTGCGCGTTGGTGAGAAACTGCAACAATCCGAACACCATCAAACCGCCGGGAAAGACCTTCGGTCCCGGCCAATCTAACGGATCGTCTTTCGTTTCGTTAAATCTATCAAACTCAATTTTAATCACGTATAAACACGCCACCGCGCCAACCGCTAACCCAATTGGCGTGACGACGTCGTTATCGCTGTTAATCAACGCGAACGCCGTCGCGCACCCGGCGATACCTGGCGCGAGTTTTGGCAAATCCGGTCGTCCGATAAAATCAGAAGGCATGCGCTGGGAATTCAGAACGCCTTCCGCGCCTAAAACTAAACCCAAGGAGAGGTTTTGTTGCGCCACCGCGAGCGCGACTTGCGGGTCAATCGCTCTCGTTCGCATCGACGACGACGACGACGACGCTCTCCCTCCTCTCGTCGGAAAGAAAGAAGAAGTTAAAGAAGAAGTTAAAGAAGCGATGGGTTCTCTCGTCGTCGTCTTGGACGTCGTCGTCATCATTCCCGCAGAACTACTACTCGGAGTATAAATCGTCGACGACATCGCGTTTCTTTCGTCTCTAAAACTCGTGCGTTGTTAGTAGTATTATTAGAGTAGTATTATTCTTATTATTAAGCTTATCAAACGCGCGTAATGCGTGCAGGAAGTGATGAATGATGAAAACGATGATGATGATATTGAGACGATGCGTTCTTCTCTCGTAGAGCAGCTCCAAAAAAAAAATCTAAAACCCATCCATCATTCATCTCTCCTCTCGGTCAGAGTTCTCCTCTCTGCTCTGTTTGCTCTGTTTTTTTTTTGTCCGAAAAAAAAAATTCATCAAACTCTCGATCTTCTGTGAATAAAACTTTCCTCTCCTCTTTCTCGCCTTTCTCTTGCAAACGAAAAGTGTCTTTTTGTGCTCTCGCAACCTACTCCCAGTCTCTCCCAGTGTTTAGGCGTGTGGCGGCATTAAAAAAAGGTGTCGTCGTTGTGTTCCAAAATCAAGATTACTCTCTATTATATAACTCTCTAACTCTGACTCTCTGACTCTATTATAACTTTCTCTGGAGAAGAAGAAGAATAAAAGAGCGCGCGTTCGTGCAAAACGAGGAGGAGGAAGCAGAGAAGGACTGATTCTTAAGATGGAAGACGAAGACGAAGAAGAGAAAGAAGCATTGGACCGAACGGTCGTCGTGAACGATTCTCCGACGAAAAGGAGTAAAGCTGATGATGTTGATGAGAACGCGACGAAGAAAAAGAGCTTTACACCAAACGTGATGATGAACGAACGAATGAAGAAACTCTTCTCGAAGGAAAACGCGGAAAAGTTTGCAAAGAACGCGAAAGAGACGACGTTTAAAGCGGGCACTTTGTTGCAAGACGTGTCGAGTAAATCGTTCGTGAAGATGAAAGAAAGCGTGAAGAAAATGAAAGAGTTGAGCGTCTCTACTAAGAAGAATGCAGACGACGAGAACGAGAACGAAAACGAAAACGACGACGACGCAAAAGCGAAGAAACGCGTGGAACGAGGGATACGCGCGAGCACGACGGAAACGAACAACAACGCTGATATATTCTTGGACGTGGAGGACGACTTGCGTTTTCTCGGGTACGCGGATGGCGACCACGCGACGTTGGCGAAAGTTACGGTGATGAAATGGAGCGTGATGTTTCCTAGGTGTTTAGCAGTTGGAAGAGAGGATGGAACAATACGAGTGATTGTGTTTGGGAGTAAGAATGGTATGGATAATAGGGCAAAAAACGAGAAGAAGAAGGAGAAGGATAAGAACAAAGAGACGAAAGAAGCGACGAGCGAGAAGCGTGCCGCTACAAATGATAGCCAGCAGCAGCAAAAAGAAGAAGAAGAAGGAAACGAGAAAAAGCAACACAAGAAAGGAGGATCCGTGGCAGATAGAGTAGCGAGCATTGAAAAAGAACAAAAACAAGAAGAGGGACGAGATGATGCATCAACGCCACCACCGCCTACGACTGAAATCATTCTCTCGGACGACGAAGAAGAAGAGAAAATGGACGAGTACAACGCGCACGGTGTCTCGCACGTGTTTGAGCTCGAAGATGTGTTCACCGAAGCCGTTTCGGATTTAGATTGGTCGTTAGATGGTTCAGCTTTGCTCGCGTCTTCCGCGAAAGGTAAAGAAATTCGCATGTATAAGCTCAACGATAACAATTCTGGGAACACAAACAACGCGACGAAATATTTTCGCTCGGGCACTCTCGAAGCTGTCGTACAAATATCAGAAAATCCAACGAGCGTAAAGATACATCCGGTGAGAACGAACTTGGCACTAATCACTACGAAACAGCGAAGCGTAATGTTAGCGGATGTGAACTCTTCGCAACCGCCGGACAGAGTTCGCGTGCAAGGTGATCCCGAAGCTGGATTGAAAGAAATTTGTTTCAACACGTCTGGGAGACTCGCGTATTTCGGCGACGACACCGGAAGAGTCTTTACGCTTTCCTGCATAGAACGGAAAGACTTTACGAAGAAGTTATCCATCTCGAAACTTCTGAATAAAGGTAAGAAAAGTAGTAACAACTCGTCGTTAGCGAAACAAACTGATCCAACTTCTCGACGGATAAAAGAAGAGAAGAACAAAAACGATATGCGTAGAAGTAATAGCAGTAGCGGCGATATGGCTTCAAAAGGCAGCGAAGGCGATGACAGCGGGGGAGGTGATCACGCCTCTGAAAATAACGATAATAATAATAACGATAATAATAACAACGGAATTAACGGTGAAGCCTGTGAAAGTCCTGCCGCTCCTGCCGCTAAAAAGTCTTTGATGTCCGCGTTAAAACCGGAAGAGATTAAAGAAAAAGCGCAAGAGAAGGCGAATTTGATGGCGAAGCGCATGAAGGACGACGTGAAAGTGGCCATGAACAGAGTGAAGACTTACGCGAAAGAAAAAGCGACGAAGCCTTCCCAAGGATTTTCGCTCACGGTTTTACACGTGAATAGTTTAGGCCAAGAGCGATCGCCCGTGTGCGCTTTATTTTGGTGCGCGTACGTTGCTTCGATCAACGCGCCCGTCCTCGCCGTTGCTACGGCAAACGGGAAAATTCGATTACTCAGAATTGTCGATTTAGGAACGTCTGGCGACCATTTAATGCCAATTGCGACGGCATCTATGCCGTCGCAACGCGGTGGTTTTTCTTTTTGTCCGGCTAAAGTCTCCACCGCACCGCCGATGGTCGCTTCTCCGCGCGATAAAGTCACCGGTCTGGTGTGCGAAATTTTGCAAACGAAAAATTCGCTCTCGCAAAACGAGGAAGGCCAGGACGAGCGGAATTACGAGATCAAGCAAGTCCTCGAAACGCGAGAGGACGACACGTTCTTCAGCGATGGCGAAGATGAGACCAAGCAAGATAAACCAAAAACGCCCGCGCTCGCGTTTTGTGCGGATTCGTTCTCCTTTTCGAGCGACGGATTAAGATTAGCCGGTAGCAACGCGAACGGAAAAGTAGCAATTTGGACCAGTTTTGCGATGTAGTAGTTGCGAGCGCGTGTAAATTATGTTCAGAAGGTTTAGATTTGACTTAATAATAAATAAAGCTCGCGGTGTGAGAAACCACCGCTCGCCTCTAATTGTTCAAGTAGCGAAATATATACAACAACAATAAAGCCTTGTTCTTCGCAACACCACTCTCTCTTTTGCTCTCTTTTTTTTATCAAACGCCGTACGTTTGTTTCAGTTTTTGCGCCACCGCCGGCTCTAAATGATTCCTCTCCAGTTGCGCCCATTGCTCCGCGCCGATGTGATTCTTGTACCCTTGCAAAACGTCGCGCATGGCCGAGGATACTTCTTGGCTTCTGCACTGTCTCCAAGACGCGATGGCTTCACAAATCTCTTTCAAGCAGTTCACGCCTCCGTTTGGATTCACTTTGATCAACTCGCACAAACCTTTAAACGCGTGTTCCTTCTCGACACCGTCTCGTAATCTTCGCATCGCAACGCACCACGTCGGAGCGATATTCTGCAAAGCCGACGCCAACTCTTCCGCGCACTGCATAGAGATTCTTCCTAGCGTAATCGCCGCGTTTTCACCCAAACTTCGATTGACCATTCGCATCTCGAGAATTCCCGCCAAAGATTCCGCAAACGCGCGAGCGTGAGGTTGTAACGCGCTCGGCTCGCATCGAATGGCTAACTCACCAGCTGCCCAGCACGCGTTGTTACAACACGACACCGTCGCCGCAGTAATCATATCCGGAGCCAAGTTTTGCTTGGCCAAATCGAGAAACTCTCTCAACGATGGACTGACGTGTTGAGGGCACGCCTTGGAGACGTCCCCTAAAAGCGCAAACGCCGATCGTCTAATCGAGGGCGTATCATCCGCACACGTCGCCAGCAAGATCTCTCGCGTATGCGAATTCATCAACAGCGGTTCGCATTGTTGACCTAAACCTTCAGCTAACCCAGAAAGCAAATCTAAACCGACGAGGAGATGCTCGTGTATGTGCGCGTCGTGAGGAAGCTCATTTCTTCGCACCGCTTCTTTCTTTTGCAGTTCCGTCGTGCACAGTTGCGAGGCAGCCGCGAAAATATCCGGCGCATACTTCATGCATCCACTACCAGTACCGGCTACGACTGCTGTGATGCACTCTAAGAGATGATAAGTTTCTGGATCGCCTTCTTGCGCGTTTTTCCATTTCTCCAACATTCTCGGAAGCAACTGATCGGCGTATTTTGGATCGGAAATCGAAGGACCGATGTACTCCGCCATGGTCTGTAAAGCGTCGTATAAGTTTCTCTGATTCTTTCTCTGATACCTCTCTAACGCCGCACTCAACGCTTGGACAATCTGTTCCGTCCATGGCGCGAGAAGTTCTCGACCTTCTTGTAAAGAGTTTGCCAAAGCGCCGCAGGCGCCCGCCTGAACTTTCTTGTTCTTATCGACAATCTTGTTCAAAATTCCCATCAACACCGTTTGTAACTGTTGCAAACCAGCCGCAGAAGCTTCCGCGGTCGTTCCTGGAACGGCGTTAGGGTGATCAGCAGGCATGGCGGATCGACACAACCACGGAGAAAATCGAGACAATGTCCAACACGTCGTCGATCTCACCAAAGGTCTCGCGTCGTCCAACATCGGGTACAGGAAACCAACGAGCTGAGGCAGATACTGCGCGAGACCGTTCGTGCACCCTTCCGCGACTGCACCCAACGCCAAAATCGCAGATTCTCGAATTCTCCAATTCTGATCCGCCAAACGTTGCTCAACCACTGGCAACATGATTTGCAAAAGCTCGTCGCCAAAGTGTAAAGAAAGCGTGTCTAAACCGCTCGCCGAAGATTTCCTTAAATTCCACGTCCCCCAATCGTCGTCGTCGTCGTCGTCGTATTCCTCGTCGCCGTCTTTGCCGCCTTCACCGAACGATTTATCCTTTTGCGCACGAAACGTCGGTTTGATATCTTGATCTCGATCCGGTCTGTCTGCGTTCAACTCGTCCTCCTCGGCTTGCAACACTTCCTCGTCGTCTTCTTCGTACGCCATGTTTGTCAACAACACCGGGATTAAGTGCGGAGTGAACTCTCTCAAAATGTTCACCGACTCGGGTTCTAAATCTGCCTCAACGAACGCCGCCCAAAACTCGCACGATTCCACCGCCACGTCCGGGTCCGGATCCGTCTGCCTCTCCAACATGAAAGTAATAATCTCTCTTAAATTCGGCGTCATTTTTTCCGGCGCGATGTGAAGCAATTGCACTAAACCTTGACAGACGTATTTCCTCGCCACGTCGTCTGGGTCGTGCGCTAACGCGAACAAACCTCGTAAATAATCGTCCAACACGTCTCGTTTTTCCCTCGGCCAGGACGGCGCAATCATATTCAAAATCGCAATCGCGGATTGTCTCACCTTCCCGTCCGGATGTCCAAACAATTGCAACGTTTTCGGAATGACTAAACTCGCCGGGCACTCTGGCAAACCAACTTGGTTGGCCGTGGCCACGTCGCTTTCTAAATACCCGTTCGTCTCTTCGCAAATTTTATACAACGCGTCCAACGCGCCGTCTAACGCGTTTGGATCCTTCGAAGCGTCCAAATTTTCCGCAATCAATTGCCACAACTGCGGCGCCGATTGCCACCCTTTCTGTCGAACACATATCGCCAACGACGTCCCGACGACTCGTCTGACAATTCTCGACGGGTGCGTCATGCTCCCAGTCAGCGCGTCTCTGATGAACGACTCGTGCGGTTCCTCCGAAAACTGCCAAGTCGTCTTCAAGTTGTTCTTCAACAAAAGACCGGCGGTTTGCCGAACGTCGTCCCCGTACGTCCCGTCTCCTTTACACAAAATCAACGCCAAATACGAGTTGAAATCCGGGAATTTCGAGCACTCCTGCAATCTTTGGTACATCAACTGTTGGTTCGCGTTCGGTTGGATGTACTCTTGCAAGAGTTGTCCAACCTGTTGCACGCCTTCTTGCGCCGGTTGCCACGATGATGATGATGATGATGCCATTTTTCTTCCTGTTAATATTATTTACTTTCTTCTTCTAGTTCCTCCTTTTTCCTATTTTCACGCCGCCCTCTACTGCTTTGCTTATTATTACCTTTATTATTACTCTCTCTACTGTTGTTACTCCCTGTTTCTCTTTCTCACGACCCCTGCGTCGTTATTCCTCGTTTCGTGTTCTTCTTCTTCTTCTTCTTTTCTCGTCGCAGCACACCCCGCGCACCCACTTCCTCTCTTCTCGCGTAACGCGCGTGATGCTTTTTATAATCCACACACACGTAATGAGCAAACTCTTTCGCTCTCACTCACTCAAACTTCTCCTCTCTCTCTCTCTCTCTCACACACACACACACACTCTCTCT
>Ga0209090_10001607_pt1 | contig 14507 bp, 10 predicted proteins | sample ArcticOcean_MG_C_9_FD_187432 | JGI IMG/M metagenome (GOLD analysis project Ga0209090, IMG submission 187432) | Marine microbial communities from western Arctic Ocean - ArcticOcean_MG_CB2_152 (SPAdes) (version 2) | ecosystem: Environmental > Aquatic > Marine > Oceanic | place: Arctic Ocean... | reverse complement strand
CCCGCCCGCCCCGCCCTGTCACACACACACACACACACATAGACGGCGATTGTGCAGCGCGTTGTGCGTTTTAGTGTGTGTGTGCGCGGGTCAAAACGACGCTCCGAGCGCGACCTCCGCCTCGGCGTGTTTTTGCTCCGTCGTTGTAATTCCCGAATTTGCCACAGCGGCACATTCCTTAGAGACAAGTTCGTGACTTTCGACACTGCCGCGAAATTGTCCAGAGTATTCTCGATTGAACGACATGTGTTTAGAAGCGCAGAAAATGAGAGTGTTGTTTATCGACCACGCCTTCTGCTGTCGAAGCGCCTGTGCCTCCTTGGCCGAAAAGGTTCCAAACGATTCCCAGTCGTTTTCGCTGTTAACGGGCGATGTGCTTTTGAGCGACGGCAGCTCGCCGTTTTCGCCTCGTTTGAGCGCAGAGCACGTAGCGCGCAAACAAATATTGCCCTCGTTTCTCGCGAGTTGGACACGCACGCCCGGGAGGAATGCGGCCGTGAGCAGCGACATTATTTGACTCGGTGCGTTGTTTGAGAGCCCGAAAACGGCACCTCGTTGCTTCCGTCTCATGCTGTTCAACGTATCGGGGCGGTCTACAAAGACGCAGTTCACGTGGCCCGAATTGACATCCTCTTTCGATTTGCATCCATAAAACGGCGACGACGGCCCCGGCGGCGTAATGCCGTCGGGTGAGTGTAGCTTCCATAACGACCGCACCCACGTGTCGAACACATGCGAACTCGCCTTGATCTCTTCAAATGAGTTTTTGAAGGTCGCTGCCCTTTGGTGAAGCATGCAAATTAGATCGGTCGTTTCGTCCCAGATACCGTTGCTCAAACGCCCCCAATACTTATTGGCCGCATCGACGTCGTCTTTTCCGATGAATCCATCTGTTTTGTACAAGGCCATGATGGACGTGCGCTTCGAACGCAGAGAATTGGAAGGCCCGTGCTCGTACGCCTTCAATATGACCTCTTTTCCGACTTCGAACTCTATTGGCGCACAAGCGTTGATCAAAACGAGCGCATCGAAACCAAGCGTCGCGTGCGTGGCCGTCATCAAGCCACCGCCGTCGCCGCCGCCGTCGTCGTCGTCGTCGTCCATTCGATGCAGCCAAGCACACACCCGCTTTAGGGTGGTCATTGAACCACGCACATCGTCGTAGAATTCGATGCCGTTTTCCAATGCATGGAGCGCTTGAGCAATGCACCCAACCTGCGATGCCATGATAAAAACACTCGCCGCATACGCGTCGACCGTCTCGAACACGTTGTCGTCCGGCTGCGTCATCTTGACACGCGCCTTGGAAAATAACGGGCTGCTGAGCAACGAGGCCTCTGCCATGGTCGAATCGCATCGATGCGTCGCCCAGCCGCCGTTTGGACGGTTCTTTTCGCGAAACCCCTTCCAAACGCCCTGGTTCACGACGGGCGCCACGGCTTCGGTAAACGGGCTGAACGGGAGCACCTGTATGGACATGACGGTATCGCTGTCCTGCTGGTTGGTCATTCGCCGAACGGTGCTGAACGCGCTGCACAGGCCCTTGAGCGCCGTGTGCAGGCCGGGCACCATGTAGCGTGGCAGGCCGTACATCTCCGTCGGTGCCAGCTCGAACAGCTTCACCGAGTCCGTATTGCACAGCGGGACGACCGTGTGCGCGCCCAGCTCGGCACAAAGCCGGTCGACTTGCTCGTCGCTCATCATGATGTTCTTGATGGGCAGACGGCCGTCCGAGACGACGTGCTTGCCGTTGTTGCCCACCGACGCGACCGAGCCGCAGTCGTAAAACGATCCATACGCGCCGTACCACGACGTGCCCGCAAACATCCGCGGTACGTTGCAGTTTCCAACAATGTAAGCCTGGAAGGGTGTGAAAAAGCCGCAGCGGTGGTTGTCGGGGTTGTGTATTTTGCTCGTGCCGTCGATGCTCGTATTCATGTCGCGCGCCGAGACCGCGTTGGAAAAGCCGTTGAGCGTCGTGCACTGCACGCCCGACATAAACAGCACCGATCGATACTGCCGCAGCAACGACGAGCGGTCCTCTCCGGTGGTCTCCAGCAGCGAGGTCAAAAGCATGCGGATTGCAGAAGTCACCGGAACGGCGCTCTCGCCACACACGGTGACCGTCGCGACGACCGGGAGCTCGTCGAGGGCCACGTTGTCAGAAGTGTACACCGTTCGAGGCGTCGCGCCAGCGCGCTTGTCGAAGGAAATGTCGAGTGGGTGCAGCAGCGCCCATGGCCGGAGCGATGGGTTCACGAGCTCCTGATCGCCCTCCTGCACGGACGACACTGGCGCAATCGACGCGATCAGCGGCGACTGCTTCGCGTGAATCTGCGAGTAAGCAAACCGAACGCACTCCGAGAGGTGCATTCCGACCCCAAACACGTTGCTGGGCGTCGTGCATGGCGTCCGGATGTCGTCGAAGCACGTGCGGCTCCCCTCGGTGTACTCGCACGCGCGCTCGCTCTTCAGCAGCGACGTGGGCCGCTCCCTTGCAGCGCTGACCGATTCCATGACCGCCTCGCACACCCGCCCGGCGGCCACCAGCGTATTCTTGTTCGCCAGGATGCGCGCTTCGAAGGCAAGGACGCTTCGCGTGATGCCGGTGATCAACGGCGGCTTTGCACCGTCGCCAACCGTGCTCACGCGCCTCGACACCGCGGCCTTCGTTCGCATGGTCGGCTGGTAGCCTGCAAACCCCGAGTTGTTCACCTTCCACGAATACGCCGTGGCCTCCGCCGCCTCGGAAACGGCGTGCGACGCATCGTCCAAATTATGGCTGCGCATCGTCGACCTCGACCACGCGACGCGTGCGTAATGATGCGCCGGCGGGACGGCCCACTCGCACCCGACCGTACCAGGCGACACGCACGTCATGACGAGGGCACGGCCGGTGCCGCCGTGCCCTGTCAGCAGGCGACTCGTACCGACGCATCGATGAACGTCGTCGGAGGACGGCGACGTCCGCACCATCCACGCCGACGTTCCATACGACACGCTCTCGTCTTGAATGACCAGTTTCAGCATCTCGGCGCGGGTGTACAGCGCCGAATCGCGGGAAATCGCCGAGAGGTCGGCGTCGGGCTGCAAAATGTCCATCTGCCAGTTCAAGACGCGCTCGGCGGCGCGTACCGACGCCGCCGTGGATTCCGAGACCAAGTGCTTCAACGAGCAATTCGATATCATCAGCTTGTACGTGCTCTCGTTGCAGCACGAGAGTGGGCCAACGGCGCCACACTCGCTCTGTGCGAAATGCAGATGCCAAAACTCGAGCGATCGCACGCCGTACGCGCCGGTGTACTTGGCTCGTTTGGACAACGCCGACGCTCTCGCCGAGCTCGCCTGCGAAACGTCGCCGTTCGAAGGGCTGCGCCGGACCTTCTTCGACAGCAAGCTGTTGCGCTTAACTCGCATCGCCGACGACATCGTCTCGAGCGACACGTTCGACGAGCTCGACGGGGCGGTGTCGGTTGACTCGCTCTCGTCGTCGCTCTCGTCGTCGCTCTCGTCCTCGTCGTCCACACCCATTCTCATATTCGACCCCCCAACGTTCCACTCATCCGTCATCTCCTTGAGCGTCCCCATGACATCAAACAGCTCCTTCCGCTTCTTCTCACTCGCCGCGTCGGTCGAATCGCTCTCCGAAACGAGTTTCATCTGCTGTGCAAACTCCTCCGATTGGCGTCTGGACCGATTTCCCACTTGCAGGTGTCCATACGCGCTCATCGCGTCGGCAAGTGCAACATCGAAGTCGGTAAACCCTTCCTCGGCCAGCAATGCGTGAAAACGGACGTCGGCGACGAGATAAATAATCAGCGCCCACGAAAACCATATCCGCGTGCCATTCGCGCAATGGACGATCTTGTAGCAGGTCAGGTCCAGGTGCGAAGTGCACTGCGAAACGAACGAGGAAATGTACTGGGAGTCGAGTTGCTTCTTGGCCAAGGCCGTCGACACCTGAAGGAAGTCGCGTTTGCAAACGCTTCTCGGCGCGACTTGGCAGAAATGCTCCGTCGACGACACGCAGAAGAACACCGGCTTCGAGTCCGATGCGTCGAGCAGATCGTTGCCGTCGTACGAAAACGTACAATGCGGGTTGCAGATCCGAACGAGGTCGTCGGTAAGCGACTGCTTCGCCATGGAATTTCCAAATCCGACCACGAGCGCGGTCGCTATCTGATACGAAACGTCCGCCACGCCCACACTGCCGATGTGCACGCGCGTCGTCTGCTGCGCCGCCGCCTCTGACGTTTTTCGCTTGCTCACGATCGCCACGTGGTTGCTGTTGTCGCGTAAGAGGCACGCGATGATTGAATGCGCGTTCAAACCGCTGCGCTCGGCCGGCAGTGGCGAAATAAACGACGGCTGTGCGACCAAAAAGCTGTGCCGCTTTGCCTTGAGTTCGCGCATGTGCGCGCTGAATTTCGACGTGGCGCTCTGACGCCCCGGCTTGGAGCCACTCGTGAATGGCGACTTGGGTTGTGAAATACGCGCCGCTGTCATGGATTCCTTAAAAACGTGGTGTTCAAACCCAAGACATTCGAGTTTCGAAACCATGTCGAGCTGGTTCTTGTGAAAAGACTCGTTCGCTTCGTAGCTAGGGCCAGAAATCTTCAATTTCCTGCAGATGCGCGGCAGCTTGCAACGGGGAGCCAGCACATGCACATCGTCCGCACATATTTCTTCAGACATGGTGCGTGCCAGCGACTGCGCTCTTTTTCTGTGTTTCTCAAAAGAGCGGCCGCCCAAACGTGTCCGAGTCACGCCGACGCAAACGCTAAGGTATCGTTCTGGGCGTCGAAGAGCGCATTGATACGCGCACACCTCTCTCTCACTCCTTCTCTCGCTCTCACTCCTTCTCTCTTTCTTTCGCATGGGTGGAGAGGTGGACGGGTACATTAGTCGCCTCACATTGCAATGTTTGAACGTGTATTTGAGTGTATTAAGGCACAAATTTCAACCCGACGTCTTGTAAAAATCCTATCCCGGAGCAGAGTTTAAAAGGCGTGAGCGGAGAAATTGTCATCCTGGAGGAAGCCGCCGTGCGCCAGCCCGCACGGCCACGCCCCTCACACCCCACACATCCCACACAAACACGCAGACCACTCCACCCCTTTTCCACAGTACTGTGATCCAGGCCTCGTGAACGAGGTCGTCGTGCCCTTGCTAAGGTTTGCTAACAGCATTTCCAACCCTCCATTGACTCGAATTTGACCACCGTTCACCGTGTATTCAGTATGTGCAATCGTCCGTGCTGCTATGCATTTCGACGCTGCTCGACGGCGCGAATCATTACTCAAAGATGTGCGTTTGCCACTCGCTCGCTCACACACACACACACACACACACACAGACACACTGGCTCACAACCCACAGGATTGCACTGACTGGGCCGGACGGTAAAAAGGTCTTCGAGTCGATTGCAATCACATTGGTGTGCGGTAAGCCAACGCGCGCGCTTCCGCCTTTTCAAATTCTTGAGATTAATCTTGCACCGTCGCTGGTTTTTTGTTTTCAGACGCGTGCCTCAAAACGGAGCACCCCGAAAATTGTCGGCATAAGATGAGTGAGATCCCGCGATGGATCTCGTCTTCCAAGGTCGAGATCGTCAGAACGATGCTGAGCGACGTACGCGTCCACCGGCAAGCCGTTTGAACCGACTTTCGAACCCGCTTTTGGGGAGCACACCCCACCGACCGCCTTACTTGAACAGGACCCGGCAATGCTGCTTCGCGAATCACTTGGTATAAGCGCCGATGGCTCCGAAAAGCTATACCGGTATGCAAACGGCCACGCGTGCGCCACACATACACACATACACACGCGCCACTGCCACCCCACCCCACCCCAAAAACGCACGGCGTGAATTCGCAGGGACGACGACGTCACGGCCTTCGAGCAACGCGTGCCCGAAGTAATATTCTGGGACGATCGAGACCATCGCAAAAACGTCCAACACGTTTTTATCTCGGTTGATCCGTCAGGGGGCGGTGCGTCGGCGTTTTCAATTTGCTCCGCGTTGATCAAGGCAAACGGCACGATCCAGGTACGCCAGCATGTTCCATCTCCCAACCCGGTTTCAAGGCCATTGGTTCACCCGCCCATAGCACGTAGAGAGTGCAGCACAGGGCCACGAACGCATCGGGGCGCTGCCCTAAATTTGCTAAAAAGGACGGTGCGGTGACGGGCAAAATTCGCTGCGTTAGGTCGCGTACAAGTTTCGAATCGGACGATCGGAATCGGTCGGCAAAAACGGGCTCGCGCCACAATGTAAAGAGAACAATACCGCGTTTGCACGCGACGGCGACATCGCCGCAGTTTTGCATATCGCGGACCTCACACAGCTCCCTCTCCGCTTGCTTGAAAGCGCGGCTCTCGTTGCCATGCTCTGCTCGCAAGAGCTGTATTATCTCCACAATCGCACAATTCAGCTGATCGACCGTGTTTTGAGCGTTCTCTCCCGCTTTACACGCCCGTGTGGAAAGTGGATCGCCGAAGAGCATCTGCCAAAGCGCATCCTTTGGGAATTCCGCCATCCGCGCACGCACCCACCCGCCCACACACGCCCCCGAATAAAACTTAGCGACGCTCGTTCACACCCATCGCAGGTGCTCGGCGTCGAGGCATTGATCACACGAGAGGTGCGAAACACGCACAAACTCCTCTATAATCACATCCAAACAATTCGATCGATCGCGATGTTTTCAAACGCGATGTGTGTGCTGAATTTCGAGTCGAATCTGGCGTAATACCGCATCGACGCGATCGAACCCGCCGCAGCCCGCCGATTTACGCACACACACACACACACGTGTGCCGGTCGACACTGTTCGTTTACAGATTCGAGTCACAGCACCTGTTGCATCATTTGTCCGAAATGAATATCAAGAATTGGGTGTCCTTGGCAGAAGGAGCACACAACGAACTCGGCTGGCTCACGACGCACTCCCGCAAGGAGGCGATGGCCCTACTCGTGCGCGAAGCACTACGAGTCGGCAAGCTGTCCTTCAATCAACACTTTTTCAGTGTATCGATGTCGTCTCAAGAGGCAAAACGGCGCTTAGGAGACGAATTGCGAAATTTCTCGGTGGTGACCGAGGCGCCCAAGACTCACTTTGCAAAGAGCAGGAAAACTTACACAGGAAAGCTCGGTGGCATGCAGGATGACGTCGTTATCTCCTTCCAGTTAGCACTGATTGCTATAAAAACGTTTTTCGAAAATTCGAAGTATTCGACGTTTTCAAGGCAGTCGGTTTGAGAGCTGGATCGACGATGCCGCCGCTCCCGCCACCGCCCCGGCCGCCGCGGCCGCCACCGCCGGTGCTGGCGCTGCTGGCGCTGCTGGCATGTACAACACACACACGCTCATACACTTTTATACCACATTTAATCAACAACTAGTGAATTCGAAACCAATGCACTCGCCGTCGTCGTTTTTCCACCACATAATCACGTATTTACACATCATCCATGGCATCATCCCCACCGGTGGGGACCTCGCCGCCGTCTGCCGGGTCATTAAACGCGATGATCTGACGCCGTCTCTTCACTAGAGCGTCCTCGTATCCGTCGTGTCTATTATTGAGCGGCAGTTCCAGGATAGATGCGTTTTTGAACATTGGTGCGATCCGCAGGCGAGGATTGAATATGTACCTCATTAAGAACTTGATCATCGGCGTCCCATGGTCAGAAATCTCCCCGGCGTAGCGCGCGATGGGACCGGCGGTGCGTAGAAAGGACGAGGTCGAAAGAAACTTATTCGCGTCGGCCAGTTTTCGCGCGTTGCGTCGATCCACTTGGTTGGAAATCAGTTCCGCGACATCGGTTGCCGACAGACTCGCTTCTGTGTACGTTTTGAAAGGCGTGAAGCGTTGCAAAATCTCAACGATCGCCGCTTGTCGACGGTTGTAATACTCAAGTATATTGACTCGCGCTTCTTTCACACTCCGATGATACGTCGTGTTGAGCATCGCGGAGGTCATATGAGCGAATTTATCATATGGTTTGGTCTGATAAATTTCGACGCTGCGAGCGTTTTTGCGGTTTATGATCTCCTTGTTTTCGGCGCTTGTATTGCCGTAGATGTCGTTTGAAACATGCCCTTCGTCTATTCCCGTACCCATGTAGCCGCCGTTCCAATCGACCAAAAGGAGTTTTTCGGGCAGCGATAGCCTGGTGGCGGCGTCGTCAGCGGCGGGGTTGGCAGCGGTGGCTTTGGCCTCACGCTCCTGCTCAAGCCTGCACGAATCGAAGACTTCGGAGCAGATTTTAAAGAATCTGTTGAAATGCCCAATGTCCAAGGCAGCGCCACTGAGTTTTTCGTCCAATTGCGTCCGATCGGCTGAAACCCACGTCGTGAAAAGCTTGTGGCGACTTGTGTCACCTGCGAGAGCCATGGCCACCGTCAGCGAGTTCAGAGCTAGCAACGCCTTCCAGCTCCTTGGGTGATCGCCGTTCGCCCCGCGGAGTTCTGCATATGTGAGAAATGCGCCATAGTCAGGCTCGATATCGACGAGTTTAGCCACGTACACTCCACCTTGCTTATTAAACATGACGTTGCCAAGATGAAAGTCGAAGAAGGCCATTCCAAGCGAAGACATTCGGGCGATGAGGGTCCATATGGCGTTCATTGCGAGGTGCGAGTCGCTCACCCCTTCGACACCCACATTCACGCCGTCGACGTGGAGCTGAGGTCTAAAAACGGCAGTCGTCGGGCTTCTCAAAAAGTGGTCCGTTTCGAAGTACATGCGCTCGACCACGAAGAGGACGCCATACTTCTTCTCTCCGACACCTTCCGGGTGTCGTGCGTATGGAAGAAGCTTCTTCATTGCATCTTCTTGCGATTTGTGCCGGACATTGTAATCTTTTTTAAGAGATTCGACTTCACTCGTCCAAATTTCCTCGCTTTCAAGCCGGTCGATGTCGAATATGACGGCAGCAGAAACGACCACGCCGACGTCGTACTTGGACGCAACGAGGTATTGATGAACGGTGTCGATTGCAACGGAGAGTGTGCTGCCCTTGGTGCGCGACAGAGGGGCGCGAATGAGCATTTCAGCCCCCCCCGGCCGTGGTGCACGGCCGGCCGTCGTATCACGATCGGGCTTCTCATCACGATCGGGCGTCGTGCCAGGGCCAAGACCAAGGCCTTCCATAAAACCTTTCATCAGCTGGCCGCGGGAACCGCCATTGCCGCGGCCGCCACGACCGCCGCTGTCGACACTGCTGCGGCCGCCGCGGTCGCCGCGGCTCCGGCCACTGCTGCTGCTGCTGCGGCCACTGCTGCTGCGGCCGCCGCCGCCGCCGCCACCACCGCCGCCGCCGCCTCGAATAGGTGGAATGTGCTTTTCAAAGTACTGTTTTGTTCGCGCCAATTCGGTGTTCGTAGGCGCATCGTTCCATTTATAAACAATGTTTTTCGCACCGAAGGCGATGGGAATCAACGGCTCACCTCGCAGACGCTTCCAGAACGAATTCTCGGACTCCTGGTCTTGCGCGTTGCTGATCTGGTGTTCGACACCTCCTCCGTTTGCAGTGACGGCGGCGTTGAAACGACTGTCGATTTCCACAGCGACGGAGCACTTCGCAACATACTTGATGACTTCCTGTACATGATTCCACAGAACGCTCGGATTGTCTCTTTTTGCGTGGAGGTTGTGGGTTCCAGTCTCTACGAACGGTTCGTCCATTTCTTCGAGGCTCGTGATGTATTCGGCGGCAGTCTCATTTCGTACGCGTTCTGGCGAACGCGTGTCAATGAGGACATGCGTGCCAAGTCGGAAAGTGCGCTGGTTCGGTGTCTCTGGCGGCGGCGGTGGTGGGTCGCTGGGCGGTGCGTCAACTTCCAAGAGCGAAAAGAAGGTGTTCACGACGCCGCCGCCACCGTCATTGTTCGGGTCGGCCACAGCCGTCAGCAAATCCCGATGCTTTTCGTGCATTTCCGAGACGTCTTCTTTCAGCGACGACGCTTCGTAGACATCGTACTTGCCGTCTCCAGAGACGGACGGTGCGTTCGTGGCGAAGACGCCCCTGCTCTCCCCCTTCGTCGCCACGCCCCCCGCCCCTTGGCTCGCCGTGGCGGCTAAACTCACGAGTCCTGCATCTGGGTCAAACGTGCCCGAACTGCTGCCGCCTGGCATGCCAGTACCGGCACTCGACCGGGGCCGCTTCGACACTCGCTTCCGGCACGACCAAGTCAATGTGTGCAAATGGAAGTCGACGTGTGACGAAACGACGTTCTTCTTACACTCCTTTTCCGCAACGCCACGGGATATCCGGATGCCATCGTTGTGTACCAGCGCGGCGACGTCGGAAAACAGCCGCTCTGCATCCGAGAGCGACGACACGTCGCGCAAATTGTAAATATAAGACGATGCCACCTCGCTCGTCCTGACGATCGGCATATCGTCCCAAACGGTTATTATTCCCGTGAAGAAGGCCTGCACCCCTCGCGCGAAATGGTAGATTTCGTCGCGGACGTTCCATCTCACGAGCGCGTTCAGTGCGGAGGCGTCGGCGTCCGAAGCGCAGGGGTTGCGAAAACCTGTGTAATTAAGAGCTGCCTCCACGCCTTCGGCGTAAGACTTGTCTTCTACGAGATCGCTCCAGGCGATGCACGACACCGAGAAGGCAGTTGGCGGCGTGGTCGCTTCGCCGGTAATGGGTAGCCCATCGGCGACGCGTGCGACCGTCGAAAACAGCCGGCCGACCAATATCGCATCCGACGAGATGTCCCATTTTCCCCAGAGCTTGCGTTCGGAAGGCGGCAGTGCGCGGTTTGGGGGGTGTGACATGAACGCGTTGAGCATCAACACCGAACGACGCTCGCGTTCTTTGCATCGCATCGCGGTGGGGGGTGTCGTCAGGCCGTCGATCGATTTGACGCTTGCGCGCAATTCTTGGATTTGTTCATGCACCACGCTTCCTTCAGACATTGTCTCGGACAGGCCTTCGCTCGCTCTCGCTCTCTCTCTCTCTCCCTCGCACACTATCGAAGTCCGATGGTGCTTTTTTCGTATTCACTCAAAGATCAGCTCTCGTGGATACTCCTGTCCTGGAATCCGTGGCACCCCAAGAGGTCTTGCAGAGAACAACCCTGCTTTTGCACTCCAACCGGCCCAGATATACATAAAACGATCGATTACACACGCTAAAATGGACCGGTGCAGAGCCGTGTCTCGAACGATAGTGTGTTCGAAATGCGACTGGTGGCGGCGGTGCTAAATTTGCAACGTGCACTGACTTTCGTTCTCCCCCTGACTGCGTGGCTTTTTGCCACCTTCGCGCTTGCACTGGCTTTTAAAGCCTGCTCCGAGCGATTTTCACGACAACCCTGTTTATGAGAGGGATTCCCACCGCAATAAACGTAAAGAACACCGCCCCTTCCGTGACTGACACGTTCCCGACCCAGTTTCGGTGCATGCTGTACGACTGAGGCACGACAAAGAAGCGTCCGAACCCGAATACGATCGATATTGTTTGTATTGTCCATAAAAGCGCCGACGTCCACAAGACGAGTGGGTACACCGGATCGAAGCGTTTGTCGGTGGCGGTGGTACTTGCGAGCAGCACGCACGAAGTCACCGAAAACCAGCATCTGTGAAAGACGAATATCGCGATCAGAACGCCGCAAAACAGCCTGGCAACCGAGTCGAAATCGCGAGTGGACACCTGCAGGATTGGCGTCGACACCACCGACATGAGAGCGGCGTTGGCCGCGTCGGCGAGTGCCATCGACCCACCGAGCTTCTGTATCGGCGACTCCTTGTTCAAATCTACTTCGAGGATGATGTTGCGGAGCATGAAATGTAGGATCGAGACAAAGATGCCGATCGCCTCGAGAACGACGCCGTCGGTGTGCGAGTCTGCAATCAAAAGTGGTGATTGGAATGCGAAAACGGCCGCTCGCGAGGCGATTGCCATGGCACCCACGACTGCGTCCGTGATTGTCGACAATTTAGTATGGTATTCGCGTTTCTCTCGACCGGACGCGGTGTCCAGTGCAGTGCTGAGCGTGTGAAAGGCGCTGGCGGTTTGGCGCTCCGCACGCGAATATACGACAAACGCCACGATCAGCAGCACGCAGAGCCGGACCGATGCAAAGAAGACCGTCCCCGAGAGCGACAGCGAGCCTGAAATTCTTGACAGCGCCACTTCGAACGTGGCAGTGATCGTGGCGGTGTCGTTGACGCTGGAAGGAGTGACGTCGACGGTGTACCGCGAAAGCCGTCTGAAAGGTATGCTGGGGAGCTGTCTGCACGTGGCGTATGGGTCGAATGTGCAGTCCATCTCGTAAATCTCGTCTTCACTTCGCTTCTCCGAACAAACTAGCCCACGCTCTACCGACCTCCTTCGAGACTCAAGCTTTTGCGAAGAGGCCTCGTAAAGAAATCCCGACGAGAGAGCCAGCCAGTTTTGCTCCGCCACAGCCTGCAGCGGGAAAAGTTCGACGGAAGCATTGCACGCCGTGGCGGGCGCGTCGTAAAAGGGGGTTTCCCCACCAGCCGCCGCCGCAGCCCTGGTGATGGCCTCGCTTGTCGTATGCAGCGTGCCTAATTCGCTGTCGATCGACGCGGTTATGCCGTAAACGACGTTGCTCTTGTCTTGCAAGGGCGCGGCAATCGTCTCGTTCGCCCAGCAAAGATGGGTGCGCGTGAGGGAGTAGGTCCGCCCGCGCACGAGCGCCATGGAGCCCTCCGCACCCACGTTCTTTTCCACGTACAATTCAGAACTCGCTGCATTTGCGTACTCAAACTCCGCGTAGGCGAAAACCTGCCGCCCGTCGCTCGAGGCCGAGAGGACGACCACGTCCGAGCAGTGGCGAGAGTCGTCACATCGAAGCGTCTCGCTGCGCAGGAGCTCGTCGGCGAATATCACGGTCGACGAATGGGCGTTGTTCGCGTCGACGACCTTGTCCAGCCGCACCAAGAGCTTGACAACTCGCGGTGGCGTCCCTATCGAGACACTTGCCACCGCCGCGTCGCCCATCCGGCGTACACGCACGCAGTACCCAGTGTCTTTGTTGACCCATGCCGGTATCGCAACCGCGTCTTCGGAAAGTGATAAAACTCCCACGAATAGACTTATAAGTACGGATGCTACGAACGCCACGGCCGTAGACATCGACGCACTTTGTTTTTGTGTTTCGGAAACGAATTTCCTATGTGTGCCTGTAACTAAGGCGTTTCGGTCGAAAGTGGGTCGCATGGCAGTTCAACACCCGTACGCTCCGACGCTTCTGCCTCACTTGACACAGCCTCAACAAGTCTAATGTCTTTTACTTTTTGGCTGATGTTCAAAAACAACTGAGCGCCAATCGACACGACAGCGTACCCTGCTACATGCTCGTCCTTTCGCCGCAGTGCAATCTTCAAGTACGCCCGTCTGTCACAATCGGTCCAATCGGCGGGTATTTGCACGCCCTCGTCGTCGTTGGACGACGACATTTCACCGAACGCGGTAAAATGCCACGCCATCCGCCCAGGCCCTGTCAACTAGCGATTCGGCCGTCCAAATGCAGTCGCATCGAAGTTGTTCACTCGCACGATTCGCGACGCGCCGCGCGGCCGCGCACTCGCGCGGTAAATTGCAGCGCTCGTCCGCTGCTGGCGCTGGCCGTGGGACCGTGGCGCGCCGCCGCGGTCGTTCCGCGACGAAATCACCGAAAACACGATTTCGGAAAGCAAGGCGTTGATGTCGCTGCCAAATCCGTGCGTGGTCACCGCGAGAGAGTCAAACGGCGTTCCACCGTTGCCACCAATGAAGTTGACGACGCGGTCGTGTGCTCGCGAAAGGACGATATTTCCCACGCTCATCGCATCGAGTCGGCTCTGCGCGACGCGCCGTTCTTCGTCGCTGCTGCCGTCGCGGCCGACGCGGCACAGCGGGCAGTTGTCGCACTTCGTGTAGCACACAGTGCACAGGGGATGTGCGCAAGGAAACGACGACCTTTTCTTATCGTCAAAGTCCTCGAAGCAGACGGGGCAATTAAACAGCTCGTTTTTCGCACGCGGTTTCTTGACGACGCGCTCACCGCCGCACGACAAAGTCTTCCGCTTCGGTGTCATCGCAACCGCACCACGCAAACGACCTTCCCTGTAAACACGCGGTTTAGGGTTAGATATAACGTTTTCGTTAAACGTACGGTAGGGGGCACCGGTAAATCAGCGCGTGTGAAATTCAGTGAGATGACGCTTCGTTTTGGCCACCTAAACGCAGACGCCTTCGGACAGTTCGGGTTGGGAATCACAGCGGTGTGCGCCTCGTTTCTGGTAGCTACAGTTGCTTTATTAGCGCTTGGAGTTTCGCGCTACGAGCGGAAACCAGCGTCCCCAAAAACTCTTCAACCGCGTCCACGGGCTGATTTGTGAAAAAATTCGCTCACGCACCGTAGACAGCGAACTGCTGCTGCTGCTGCTGCTGACGCTGCTGCTGCTGCTGGTGGTGGTGGTGGTAGTGGTGTGCCGGATGTGGCATCGGCTGCTGCGTGTACATCCACTGCTGCT
>Ga0209090_10001604_pt1 | contig 14529 bp, 7 predicted proteins | sample ArcticOcean_MG_C_9_FD_187432 | JGI IMG/M metagenome (GOLD analysis project Ga0209090, IMG submission 187432) | Marine microbial communities from western Arctic Ocean - ArcticOcean_MG_CB2_152 (SPAdes) (version 2) | ecosystem: Environmental > Aquatic > Marine > Oceanic | place: Arctic Ocean... | reverse complement strand
CGAAAAGGAAGAGGAGGAGGAGGAGCGGGAGGAGGAAATTCTGACGACGCGCTCACGACAAAATCGCAAAAGAGGACGACGACGACGACGACGACGACAACAATGACGTCGACGCCGAAACGACCACCGCCAAAAGCAACAGGGACGACGATGACTGCCATTCAAAGCACGCCGAACCGATCTCGAGTTCACTTTGATTCGGAAGCGTTGCTCAAATCCCCCATACGGGAGGTGAAAGGAACCGCGGGCGCCGGGAACGTGTACGTCTCGCCAATGCGTCCGGAGACGAGAGAAAAAGCCTTCGTACACTCAAACAGGGGAGGCGTCCACGACGATGAGAATACTAACGCCGCTCTTCTTCATCACAGTTCGCTTCGCCTGCGAGAAGAACCACAGGCGGGGGTAGAAAATCTCCATCGGATAATGGCGGTACCAAAACCGGGAACATAATCGCGCTCGTCGCTCAAAGCGACTTTCACGAAATCAACGAAACTTTGAGCCAAAAGAGCAAACAAGAGTAAGAACATTTCGAGCTGCTCTCTCATCCGTCTTTTTCCTTCCTTCCTGTTAGTGTTATTATCATTATTGTTATTATATTATTATCGTAAATACGTGTTGCACTGTTGCTTTTCGCCTCAGAAATTCTTCGAACACTTCTCCAAGAAGAAGAAGAAGAACATAATGAATGAAGCCTTAAACATTCGAATTTCAGCAACGAGAGCAACGACGTCAAATTCTGTTTCTTCTCCTCCTTTGCCGCTCAATTCGCACGTCCATCTCGTTTCCGTCCGGGACAGCCCGACGGCGTTTCTCTTCGCGCATTTCGTGCACGAATGCATCAAAATCCTCCAATTCAACGAGAACGAAGACGACGACTTTGACGATGAGAACAACAACGATTATGAGGATACGAAGAACGAAACAACGGCAACAACAAAAACGAGCGGTTTGATGAGGACAAAAACAAAAACAAAAAGAGCAACAGTAGTGTTCGTGGAAACGAGCAAACCGTTCGAAACTTCAATCAGTCCACACTTGAGGAGGAAAAAAGCTGAATTTTTGTACAAAAAAAAAGAAAAATTTGGGATCGAATCCATCGATTGTTGGTCGAAACCAATGGCGTTTAATACTAACGATGACGATGATAAAGAAGAAGACAAAAAGGAGGAGAATATGTTTACGGTGAATGGTGCGCGTTCGAGTTCAACATCGAGTTTAGATGGTTTGTATGATTTGATCGCGAAGAACGTATCTTCGTCGTCGGACGATATCGGAACGATGGAAGAATGTAGCAGAAATGGTGGTGCGAGTATTTTTATTGACTCGTTGGACGTGTTAGCGGCGAGAACGAGCGAGAAAGCGGTCGTGCGGTTCCTCGTGCGGTTGAGAGCGATGGAGAATGTGGCTTTAGTGACGGGGTGCCAGGCGGCGGAGGACGTCGAAGATGGATTCTTAGACGAGGACGACAGAGAGCGCGGGACGATGCAATTACTGATTGAAAACTTAGCCGACGTGACGTTGACGACGTCCAAGTTACCTTCCGAAGGTGGTAATAAAGGTGAGTTGGTCAAGGTTGTCACGAGACATCGAACGGTGGATTCCAAGTATTTAGACTGGGACGGGAGCGTCGTGGATGGAAATAGAACTTTATTGGACGAAGAGAATGGTGGCAGTCGACGACCGGGCGGAAAGTTTTCGCACGTCACTGCTGGCGTGAGTGGTAGAAATTTTGACGACGACGACGACGACGAGTTGACGTTCTCTTTAACGACTGAGTGCGTGGCGACGATTTCAGAGCTCGGCGCGAAATGCGAGCGATATAGTTTCAGCTTGTAGTAGAGAGTGGAAGAGTTTTTAGCGCATCATAATACTCATACTACATAGTTCTTCAATTTAAAGAGAAGTTTAATACTCATATATTAGAATTTACAAATGCTTATTAATCAAGTTTAATACTACTGGTAGTATGTGTATATATTATCTATTCGTCGAGGTCCATGGGAATCGCCAAGGCGTCGTTATCTCGTCGGTCGTTTTCTTCTTCCGATTTTGAAGAAAGCGAATCTCTTTTGGCGGCAACATCTCTATCCTCTTCATCGTCGTCGTCTTCGTTATCGTCATCATCGCCGTCATCCAAATCTTCCTCCAAGTTAATCGACCCGCTCTTAATCGCTGGATCGTTTTCTATTAAATCCTTATCCGCCTCTTCGTCGTAAAATACACCTTTGTTTGCCTCGAGCGACATCGAAAATCGGCTCGTCGTCTTCTCCTCTTCCACCTTCGCTTGTTGCCCGTCTTCCTCGCGTGCAGAAGGCGGCAGGGCATCGCCGTTCCCTTCTTCTTCTAAAGAGTCTCGTTCGTCGTGTTGATCTAACATCTTCCTCGCCGCTTCGTTTGCCGCGTCGAGCTCGGCTTCCGCATCCGCCAGTCGTTTCTTCAACGCTCTCGATTCCTCGTCGACTTCTTCCTCTTCCTCTTCTTCCTCCTCCTCTGGAATCTCCTCCTGCGTGATTTTCAACTCCATCGCGGCCTTTTGTTCCGCTTCCATGATCAAATCCTCCTTCGCTTTCGACGCTTTTCTCGCCTCTTCTTCTCTCTCTTCTTCGAGCTCCAACTCCGCCATGCGAGCGGCTTCGTTCGCTTCCTTTTCGGCTTCGGCGTCTTGATCTTCTTCTTCTTCTTTGTCGTCGTCGTGGTTATTATTATGAATCGCTTCGGAGTTCCTTCGCGTATTTTCCTCGAGCTCGTCGTCTCTTTCGTCTTCCTCCTCTTCGTCGTCCGTGTCCGGCGCCAGTCGGATGTGCTTCCCTCTGACTTGTTCGTTTTGTTCTTCCTCTCGGTGTTGTTGTTGCTGTCCGTCGTCGTCGTCGTTTTCATCGACGAGTATTGTTGGATTCTTTCGAGGTCGTCCACGCTTCTTCTTCCCGCTCCCGTTGTTGTTAATGTTGTTGTAATTCGGCGTCGCGCGACCGTTTCGTCCGTAATACTCTTTCGGGGTCTTGGCGAACGTTTTTATCCTGCGACCGTGTTGATCAAACTCGACGCCATCTACGTCCCAGATTTCCTCATCTTCGTCGTCGGAATTGTGCAAAGGAGCGCCGTTTCTGGCGGTCATCAACTGATCCAACGAGTCTCGTCGTTCGGCGCCGATTTTGTTGAACTGTTCCGTCGGTCTCAATTTGAGCACCCTGAATGTTTCCGACGGGCCTCCCGGAGTTTTTCTTGGCCACATTTTGTTTCGGGTTTGCCGTTGCGTGGCTTTGATGGTCGGTAACGATCCATGGACGCGCTCGTACACCTTCTTTTCGCCTCGCCAATACTCCAACGGTTGTTGTCTTTGGCGCGAACTTTTGCGCACCTTTTGTGAGCCGCCTGTTAAATCTTCGACGACGATGGTTTGTAAACCGCCAAAGGCTAAAGATTTTCTTCTGGCCATTTCTTCGCGCAAGCGTTTGTGCGCTTCACCTCTAGGTTTGCGAATAGGGAATCCTTCCTCATCGAACGCGCGGTCGTCAGCGAATTGACCGCCTACTAAATCTTCTTGGTCAAAGTCGTCGTCGCCGGCTTCGAATCCTCCGCCAAACTCGTCGTCGTCGTTGTTCAAGTTTTCGTTCAACATTCCCACCGGTTGCACTTGCGGTTGCGACTGACCGCCTGCCCCCATGTGCGAGACGCCTTGCCAATCCGGACTGTCTTGATGCAAAACAGCTTCGTTTTCTCGTCCCGGGATGTTGAACATGTTCACCAGCGCTTCCGCAGCCATCGGCGTGTTGGTCACCTCCCCGCCGCTCCCCATGCTGCTCTTGCGTAACATTTCTCGTCGTTTCTCTAATTCCATTTGCTCTCTCTTCAGTCTCTCCTCTTCGATAGCTTCGGCTAACACTCCGCCTTCTTGCATGTGCTGCTCGCGAAGCAATCGTAACTGCGAATTCATCTCCATCGAAACTTTTCTCTGTTGTCCTTTCGCGTGCGGACTCTTCGGTCGAAACATCGGTTGCGCCGTCCTGTTCCCGTTGAAATCGTACCCGGCAAATCCTTCGTTCTCGGCGAACGACCCGGCTCGATCGCCGTCTCTCGATGCTGCCGCCGAGTGTTCACCCTCACCACTGGTAAAATGCGTCCCGTCCAACTCCTCGACCACCATCGCCGTTCGTCCTCGCTTCTTCGCTCCTCCATCCGGAAGCGCTCTCCCCAAACTCTCCGCGGGCGCTTTCATCACCAACACGAACGGTCTCGGTTTCACTTGTCGCCCGGTGCCTTTTCGCTTCCGTAACCGTTCCATTCGCGAAGATGACATCGACGAATGTTGGGTTAGATTTTGATGTCGCCTTTTCTGCGCTCCCGCGTCCGTTTGATTCCCCCAAGAGGTCCCAAAGGGTAACTTATTCCCTTGGCCATTATTCGTTTCTTGTGCTTTCTGTTGCGCCGCTCGTTTTCTCGCCGCTCGCAGTTGTGCTAATTTCGCGCCTCCTTCGACTACCGGTGGGCGTCCGGATTGGAATGACACTCGTCTTTGTTGTTCATTCATGTTTTCCATCTGTTGTTGTTGGTGTTGGTTTTGTCTGAAAATGATGCTCCGAGAGGTGGATTTTAACGCGGATTTAATTTGTGTCGTTTGTCCATTATTATTGTTGTTATTATTCATCGGTTGTGCGCCCAGAGGTACCCTGATGATGTGTTTAAAGAGAATGAGAGAGAGAAGAGATACACGTTTCCCCAAAGCGTGAGTAATAGAGAGAAGCAACAGAGGAAAGGAACGAATGGAAAAATTCAAATTTTGAAACGGATCGATTGAAAAGAATTGTTGAATTGTTAATGTTTACCTTGAAACGACGCCCAGAGGATTTGGAGGAGGGAAAGGGACGACGGTATCATCGTTCCTCTCCATCGTGAATTCAGTCTTTCGCGCAAAACGAAGAGAAGTAGTAGAGTATTTTGTGCGGTTTTTACTCAATTATACTGACGAACAAATTTTGAATTTTGAGGGGGAACTTAGACCAGCTATTTAGGGTTTCTTCTTGAATTTCGTCTATGTCGTCTCGAAAGCGTGGTGGTATATACATATGTGTCGTGTTTATCAGTAGATGTAATATATATATAAATAACTAAAACTTGTAGATGTGTGTAACTCTTCTCTTTTCCTTCTTCTTTTTGAGGTTGTTCCTTCCTCCTCCTTTAGTACAACTTTGTTTGACGACTTCGACGCGCGGTTGAAGGCGGTCAAATTTTTTATTATTACTTGCGGGTCCACGGATCGAATCCATCACCATCCGAGGAGGCGGCGCCTCCCATGGCCATTTGCGTTTCGTCGTCATCGGGGTACCCAGAAGCGACGTCTTCTTCGCCAAACCCAATTCGCGCCACGTCGTCGCTATCCTTGTTGTTATTAAAATCAATCACGGACAACTTTTCCAACACGTCCTCCGCGGAGGTGCGGTATTGCGTGCTCTTCGCCATCGAGCGCTTCTTCGCCTCTTCCATTTGTCTTTGCTCCTCCTCCAACTTGTACTGTCTCTCCTTGGCAACCTTTTCGATTTCCATCTGTCTTTGGTGCGCTTCCAACACTTTCTGTTCTCTCTCCGTCTCCGCCGCTTCCGCTTGCGCTTCCGCCTTTGCCAACTTCTTCTCTTCGATTTCGCGCTCGGTTCTCGCCTCTTCGTATTCCTTCGCCAATGAAACTTCCAGCGCCGCGGCGCGTTGCTTGGCCGTGTGGGACTTCTTCTTCGTCTCTTCCAACGCCGACGAAGCGGCTTCTTTCGCGGCTTCGACTGACTTCATCGCGTGCTGCACGTGCAAGTTGAAATCTTCCTTGGTTTTCCCAAGCATGTCAAATTCGTCTTCGACTTTACGTCCGGCTAATCGAGAAATGTCTTTGGCGTTTTGCACTTTTCTCTTGGCAACTTCTTGAACTTCTTGGATCTTCTTTTGCGCGAGTTCGGTGATGTCGTCGACTTTTTGGGCGGCGATTTTCGCAACTTCTTGCGAGTGCTCGTAGTTCGCTTCCGCTTCCGCTCTTCTCGCCGCGGCTTGCTTGACTTTCATGGCGGCTTGTTGCGCCGCTTCTTTCGCACGTTCCATGGCTTTACCGCCGTCGCTGAGCGTCGGTTTGCACGTCGTCGCGATGTGTTTCAACTCGACGAGTTTCTTCAATCGCGCGGCGTTGATAAACTCTTCCTTGGATTTGCGTCCCAAAGTGGAAAACAACTCTTTTCTGGTGATGTCCGGCGATTGGTTCGCCGCTCTCCCGATGGCTTCCTCCAACGCTTTCGTGTTGATGGTTTGCTGCTGCTCGCCCATGGACGCTTCACCTTTGTTGGAACCCATATTTCTCTTGAGCGTTTCTTGCGCCAAGTGTTCGACTTTCGTGACGTCGTAGTACTTATCCGCGGCGCCGTTCTCAATCTCCAAAGCTTCTTCGTCCGTTTCGCTCATATCAGAAGAAGTCTCGCCTCGTTGGATCTCCAACGCAGATTTCTTCTTGGATTTGGAGCCGTCGCCTTTGTAGACTTTCTCAATCGCTTCGCGTTCCAACGCTTTTTCGCCGTCTTGCGCGAGCTTTAACACCTTATCGGTTCGAGTTTGTTCTTCGGTTTGTTGTTGTTCTTCTTCTTCTTTCATTTGTTCTTCTTCTTCTTCGTCGCCTTCATTTTCGTCGTCGACTTCTTCATCGACGTGAACGCCCATGGATTTGCCCAATCCGGCGGCAACGTTTAAGTCTTCCTTCTTCGTCGTCGACTTCTTCTTATTCTTCTTCGACAACATCTTCGTTTGCTGCGGTAAACCCAACTGCGGCATTTGTCCCGGCTTGACCGGATCTTGACTCGATTGTTCGCCGCCAACCATTTTTTGCAACAAAGCGAACACCCCAGTGTGCTTGATCTCTTCCTCGGCGACTTCAACCAACTCTTTCTCTTCGGATGCGTTTGGCAACGCTTCTTCCAACAACATGCGTCGAGCGCCTTTGGAGGCGTAAGTAGACTTGTCGTCGTCTTTATCGTCGCCGCTGCTCTTGCGTTCGTACAAACGTTCTCTCTGGTTGTTGTTGTTGTTGTCTCTAGAAGAAGAAGAAGAAGAGGAAGAGACGGATCGTCGCTCGTCTCTTTCCGTCTCTCTCTCCACGAACTCCTCGTCGTCGGCGTCCGAGCGAAACTTTTCCCTGTACCCGGAAAAATTCTTGCTTGGACGTCGCTGGTCCTCGTCCTCAGAAGCGCTGCTGCGGCTGCTGCTTTTCTGATCCGAAGACGATTGCTTCTTCCTCGATTGGGGTCGGTGCTTTTCCTCTTCTTCGTCCTCTTCGTCGTCAGCGTTTTTGGCCAAAGTCTTCGTCAACTTCTTCTCGAACCTCGCGTCCTCTCGCTCTTCCACCGTTCGCTTCCCTTCCGAAGAGGAATCCTCCTTTGCCTCCTCCAAATCATCATCTTCTTCTTCGTTCGCGAATTTCTTCGTCTCCTTCATCCGTTTTTGCATGTCGTTGAACTCTCGCAAAAACGTATCCGTGTTTTTCGAGGAATCGATTTCTAAATCTTCATCATCGTCTTGATCCTCCTTCTTTCCTCCGTTCACGTTCTTCAGTTTGGATAAAAACGCGTCCGCTTTGGCGTATTTCTTATCTCCTTCTTCTCTCTCGCCCATTTCCGACGCTTTTTCTCCCGGTAACAAGGAATACGTTTTCACGTATTCACTCAAAGCGGATTTCCCGCACGTGTCGACGATCAAACTTTTCATGACATCGATTTGATCGGAAACGCCCAATAAAGACATCGGGGAGCCAGATTTGAACGCCGCGTCGATGTTATATACTCCGTTGCTCTTTTTAGACGAAGAAGAAGACGACAACGCGAACGCGCCGAGAGATAACGCGCAGATGAATCCAACGCTTTTCCCCGAACTGGAAATCTTCCCGCGGCTCGTCTTTAATGGTGTTGAGGTCTTTTCTTCTTCTAATAAAGAGAGACGTTCGCCATTTACGTCCTCTCTTTTCAACAGCATCGTTGAACCAATCGTGTTCATGATGATGCGATGCGTGGGTTTGTGTGTGTGTTCTCTCTCGCAAAAGGCGATTGATCTCTCTGTAATATAACAGTGATATAGCCGCGCGTTTCCCGAGAGAAAGTTTTTGACGGAAATGGAAAGAAGAAAAAATGGGTGCATGAAAAAATTACAAAAAAATGTGAAAAAAATGTAGAAACGTTTTTTAGTCAAGTCAAAATGAAAAAAACTGCCACTTTTTTTTCATCTCTCCTCTGGAAAACAATCTCATTTCATTCGTGTACGAGTGAAGACACACACACACACACACACACGAGAGAGAGAGAAAGAAGAAGAAGAAGATGAAGAAGAAGAAGACAAAGAAGAAGGAAGAACCGATCATCGCTGGAGGAGGAGGAGTAAAGACGAGAGCGAGGAAGAGGAAGGTTGGTCAGAGAGATTCTTTGTGGGATGTGATCGTGAAGAACGACGATACAAGTTTCATACACATTCTCCCGAGATTGAGTGCGACTGATATCAAATTCTTATACGGGGTGAATAAAGAGACGAGAAAGTTGATTAAGAGATCATCTCGCGCGGGTGATTTGAAGAAGAAGTTTTGGATTGAAGAGATGTCGTCGATATCGACTTTGGAAGTAGCGTGGGAGCATTTTCCGTGGGGCACGTTTGACTACGATGTGGAGGAAGTGATGGACGAAACATATTTCTGCTCGGAAGTTGCTCGAACGAATAAACTCGAGTTGCTCAAGTGGGCGCGAGAGGAGAAAAAGTGTGAGTGGGATCGAATGACGATTAATGCGGCCGCACGCCAAGGTAATCTGGAAATGGTAAAGTATTGCGTTGCAAATGAGTGTCCTATCGATGAGAGGGCGTGTGCATATGCTGCCTTAAAAGGTCGTCTCGAGTGCCTCAAATACTTCCGCGAAGAAGTTAAAGCGCCGTGGGATTCGAGTACTGCCTCAAGGGCGGCTTTAAATGGTCATCTTCATATACTCGAATATCTTGTTGAGCGTAAGTTTGATCAATATGACGAATGGACGTGTTTTTGGGCGGCCGGGAACGGCCACTTGGACTGTTTGAAGTACTTGCACGAAACCGCCAAAGCGCCTTGGGACTCTTGGGCCGTACGAGAAGCGCACGAGAACGACCAACCCGAATGTGTACAATACCTCCTCGACAACAACTATCCATTACCATTCGGTTGGCGATACGAAGGTGGAGAACTGCACACATCGTAATAATCATCATCTACATCATCATAAACACATACATTTTACATACTCACTACACACTTTTTAAAGATATTTTTCTCTCATGAGATGTAAAAAAGTGCGAAAAGACTTCTTAAAAACAGACGCGCGTTCGCGCGCCTGTTCACCCGCGTTCGCGCTCGAAAAGAGAGAGCAGTGTTGCAAACGGATGACCCTTTTTTGCTTTCGATGATGTAGTAATCGAAAAGGGATTGTATAATGAGCAGCGCTGATTCTCTCAACGAGATGATAAATTGGATAACTGAAGACGTAACGAACGACGACTCCATCGCTTTGTACGCGTTCGAAGAAGAAGAAGAAGAAGAAGAAGAAGAAGAAGAAGAAGAAGAACAACAATCGTTAAAAAAGAACAACAACAACATAAACAACCACAAAACGTTCTCATTCTCTTCTTCTTCTTCGTTTAAACTGGAACAAAAATACACGAGGTTCGAAATGCAATTGGCGGTTTTGTTCACCAGTCAGAACATTCACCAAACGCTGAAAGTTAAGCGAAAAGCACAAAACGAGGAGTCAATCAAAAGAAGAAGAGAAAGATGCCTGATATTCATGGACAGTTCCTCGAAGTATTTCGTCGTGACAATTCTGGCACTTTTATTACTCGAGGTCGAGTTTACGTGCGTGGAGTTGGTACGAGAGACGAGCGAAGAGGTACGAGCGCTCGTATTCGACGAGCGGTGGAATCCGTGCACTTTCGCCGTCGCGTTCGAGCGGGACAGAACGTTTTTGGAAGAAACGCTGGGACTGCTGACATCAAAGGATGCGAAGAAGGTAGGAGGAAAAGAGTTCGTGATACTGACCGAAAAATCGTCGGCGTTGCGCGAGCCGCTCGACGACGCGAGGATGATGTCGTCCTCGAAAGGATGTCACGTTGGGGCGAGAGACGCGTTCGTGAGGAAAGCGATGGAGGATTTGAATTTATTTTCATCTTCCTCAGCAAAAAATAATAATAACGCGGCGGCGGCGACGACGGCGTACGTGTGCTTTACCTCGGGTACGACGGGCCGACCGAAAGGCGTGAAAACAACGAGAGAGAACATCGAAGCGTACGCGAGGGCGAAAGTGAAGAATGAAAAATTAGACGCGTCGAGTATCGTCGCGTTGGTCAGCGCGCACGTGTTTGATCCGTGCATAGGAGATATCGCGAGCGCTATAGTTGGTAAATCAGCGATAGCGACGTTTTCTCCCAGAGAGGCGTTGATGCGAGGAGGGAACGCGTTGAGAAACGCACTCGTTGCGAGCCGAGCGACGCACGTGTGTTGCACGCCGTCCTTTTGGGAGTTTGGCGGCATGTTGGACGACGACGACGACGACGGTTTACTCCTTCCAAAGCACCTCAAATTCGTCTCGCTCGGTGGCGAAAAGATGTCGAAATCGATCAAAGATTCCTTCAGAGAGAGTGGAATTACTTTACTCAACGTCTACGGCGTCACGGAGGCTACGGTCTACCAAACGAGTAAGAAAATTTCAACTTCCTCGTCGTCATCGTCATCGTCATCAGAAGAAGAAGTAATGAGATACAAAGGCGCGACGAACATTGGCACACCTCTAGACGAGTCTTTCGCTTCCCTCGTCATCGTCGATAGAAGAAACGAGGACAACGATGATGAAAACGACGACCAGGAAGTTGCCGAGGATAACACCGTCGGTGAGATTGCCATTTACGGCCGAGGCGTTCCTCCTGAAGGCTATCTCGAAAGCAACGCATCCTCGCGGAAGAAACGCGTTTCGCGATATTCAATTCAGAGCAGGGATCAAAAGTGCGAACAACAACAACAACAACAACAACAACAGCAACGATGAGGACGTCAAAAGAAGAAGATGTTACATGACAGGCGATCTCGGATATTTCGATTCGAAAACGAACGAATATTACCTTCTCGGACGAATCGAATCCGATCGCCAGGTAAAAATTCGCGGCCATCGCATCGAATTGGAAGGCGTGGAGAGCCTTCTGCGCGAGCGGTGCGAAAAAAGCGCGCTGATGCCTCACGTGATCGAGTCGTGGATTTTGTGTTTCGTGGACGAAAATATCAGTACGAGTAGTAATAGCAGCAGTAGCGCTAATAACGAGAATGATGCGGCGAAAGAAATAGTCGCGTTTATAAAGCTCGTTGGAGAGAATGATGACGATGCCGATGAAGAAGAAAACAGGCGCGCGAGGCGGATGGACGTACTTTTGGCGATTGATTTAAACTGCTGCGCGCCGTGGTTGTCTCTCTCGGGGAACAATGCCGCGATGGTACCGAGAAAATTCGTCTTTCTCGAGAAAGACGAAGACGCATCGATTCCACTGTCCGCGACGGGTAAACGCGATTTTCGCGCGATTTACGAGCGACATCGAAGTAAAGAACGATTCGCGGTCAAACTCGCTTCTTCATTCGGTTCTGAACGAGACGACGATACGGCGAAGAAAAAAGACGAACTGGAAACGCTCGTTGCGAAATGTTGGGCGGATGCGCTGTCGTGCGGTGTGAACTTTGAGAACATAAGAAAGAACGATTCTTTCGTGCGCCTCGGCGGTAACTCCATGTCCGCGCTCATCGCGTGTCGTAAAGTGCGAGAGGCGATGAGAAAGAGGAGGAGTTTGCCCGGCGAGGACGACGAGAACGACGACGACGGTTACGAAAATGAGGAGGAAAAAGAACCAGGGGTGAAGAAATCCGAAGCCGGAGCCCTCTTGGCGCCGGGGAATATCGACAACAACGACGACGACGGCAACGACGACGACGACGAGCAAGAAAATAGTACCGTCCGACGTTTATGTGGCGCATTCCTGGGCGTCGATGGCGAAGGCCCGCTCGCGCCGTGCGAACTTTTAAGGCGTCCAGCACTCGCGAGCTATTGCGCGTTCCTCAAGGCGAATGTCGTTGGTCTGAATTCAAAATTGGCATCGAAATCATCATTGGCATCATCATCCGCTAAAGAAGAGAGGGAAGAAGAAGACAAAGGGGAAGAAGAAGAAGACAAAGAGATACATCCAGACGTGCTCGCTGCAAAAGCTGCCGTGTATCGGGCGTGCGCGAGAGGCACGGACGTGTCGCTCGTTTGCGCGCTCGTCGCGCCATTCGTAAACGACGCAGAGCTTCTTCGCGAGATTCTCGGAAACGCCGCAACTCTTTCGACGACAAACGAGAAGAGAGGCGAAGACGGTGAAAACCTTACCGCGTTACACGTCCTCACGTCTCGAGCAAACGTAAACGAAGACTATTTGTCGGAAGAAAAAGTTCTTCCGCTCGTCGAACTTCTCGTTCGTGAGTATAAAGCAGACGCGCTCGCGCAAACGCGAAGCGGGAAAACGACGCCGATTCACATCGCCGCCGCGAGAGGATGTCCAAAGATTTTGAAGATTTTATACCGATCGCTCGATAGTTTTGTCGCCGAGGACGATGCCGGCACGAACGAAAAGAAGAAGAAGAAAAAGCAGCTGTTTTTCATGAAAGACGCGGACGAGCAAACGTGCTTGCATTTAGCCTCGAGATCGGGGAATCGCGAGGCGGTGAGAGCAGTCTTGGACATTTTGTTTGATGGTGACGATGCCCGATTCTCGAGATTTATCGCAAGTGTGGTACACGCCACGGACGCCTGGAACCGCACGGGGCAAGATTGGGCGTTTCTTTTGGGGTTTCACGACGCGCTCGAGGTGTTTTCGACGTTTTCACTCTCAACGTCGTCATCATCATCATCTCGCGAATTCGGCGAAAGCGAGAGGGACAGTCTTCTTCTTCTTCCCGTGGAACGAGACTTGATTTCGCTTCCCTCCAAATCCTCCTCCTCCTCCGAGCCGTCGTCGTCGAATACTCGAAAGATGGATGTTTCCAGCTAATATTTGGAGACGCTTTTCACGCACTTGAAGAAGAATGACAAAAACACGATTGAAAACCGACTTCGCGCGGCGTCTGGTTTGCGAGACTCTTTGTGCGCGAACGCGAGGAACCGCCAGTTGGCGTTCGAGAGAAACGTGGCGACAGTTTTAATCGAGACGTTGGTTTCGTTAGTCTCCGAAGAGAGGAAAAACGAAAGGATGGAGGAAGAGACGCTTCTTCTTCACGTGATTTTTTGCATTCGAAACGCGGCTGGATACGGCCCGGCTCGGAAACAATTCCTCACAGAGCTCGACGCGCTTCGCGCCTTAGCCTCCGTCGTGAACGGAAGACGAAAAGAAAAACACCCGCGCAAAGAAGGAGAAGGAGAAGAAAGCGAAGAAGACAACATCTCGTGGCAAGCGTTATCGGCGATGATTGTTCTTTGTCGAGCGAAGGAGACGAAAGAGGGATTACTCGCGTCGATGGAAATGTTGAAAGAACTCGGGTATGAAGACGTGTGTGATCCTATTTTCGAGCGAACGAATATGAAAATTTTGAAAACCGCGGCGTTATCGGCGGCGGCGGCGAAAAGAGAGACGAGATAAAAATAGACGCGCGGAGATTTGTTGTAGAGGAATTACATCATCTTTAGTATTTAGTAGTATACGTAGGAAAATCAATATATATATATATAAACAGTTTCATAGATCTTCTACACTATCTGTGTTTTAACTGTGTAGGCAGTAAGAACATAATAATAATATGACTTAATGAAGGACATTCTTGCGTCGATTACTGTAATCGTCCTTGTAACTTGGCAAAGCACGCTTGCGGGTCCGCGGCGCACTCCTCCGCCTCCTTCGCCAACTTTTCCGCCTCCGCCTTCAACGTGTCCGCCTCATCTTGCACATTCGCGGCCGTCTCCTTGGCCGCAGAGGATACGTCATCCTTCGCTTGTTCCGCCGCTTCTTCGGCGTTTTGCTCCGCCTCTTCCGCTTTCTCTTGCGCTTCTTCCGCATCCTTCTTCGTCTTGCCGACGAGCTTGTTCCAGCACTCCGGAATGTCTTTGAAGCACTCTTGGATGTCGTCGGTAATGCTGCCACCCAACAACGCCGCTTGTGGAGGCGCTTCCGGTTTGCAGGTCTCCCAGGACGGGTCCGCGGTGCACTTCGTAAACTTCGCTTGTACTTGAGCCGCCATGTCTTGCGATTTGGCAACCATGTCGTCCGTGACGCCAGTGGTGGTATCTTTCGCTTGCTCAGCCATCAAGGCAACCTTGGCAGAGGCCGCCGCGGCGTCCGCCCTGGCGGCATCGACTAACGAGGCCAAGCAGTCTTGCGCCTCAGACTGCGGGTCGCAGGAGGATTTCACCCTTTCCGCCGCCGCTTGGGCTTCGGATTGGGCGGCATCGAACAAACCTAACGTGTCCTTCGCGTCAGACGTGGCTTTCTCGATGCACGCTT
>Ga0209090_10001598_pt1 | contig 14546 bp, 17 predicted proteins | sample ArcticOcean_MG_C_9_FD_187432 | JGI IMG/M metagenome (GOLD analysis project Ga0209090, IMG submission 187432) | Marine microbial communities from western Arctic Ocean - ArcticOcean_MG_CB2_152 (SPAdes) (version 2) | ecosystem: Environmental > Aquatic > Marine > Oceanic | place: Arctic Ocean... | reverse complement strand
CAAGTAAAGTAGAATCAGCATACCAAATGGAATCGGATTCAGATTAAAGATATAAATTTATTAGTATTATATAAACAATGGGAATCAGAGGATTAACATCGTTACTAAAGAAAAATGCACCTGGGTGTATAACAGAGACTACATTAGAAACCATTTCAGGTTCTAAATTTGCAATAGATACAAGTATACTTTTATATAAATATTCATCTTTCAATAAAATTGAAAATTCACATATTATAGGATTTCTCAATAAAACTATTCTTTATCTTTCTAAAGGTATTATCCCTATATATGTATTTGACGGTAAACCACCGGATGAAAAAAATAAAGTTATAAATGAAAGAAAAGAACACAAGAGAAAGATATATGCAAAGATAGAAGAACTCGAAGATGACTATAATAAGAATGGTGGCGAATGGAAATTATCAAAAATTAACGATTTTAGAAGTCAAATTATAAAAATAACACCCAACATCATATCGGATATCAAAACACTAATGGATATATTGGGGGTACCTGTAATAGATTCAACAACTGACGCTGAAAAAACGTGTGCACAACTTCAACTAGAAGGATTGGTTGATTACACAGTTACGGATGATACTGATGCTTTTACGTTTAATGCTAAAAAGGTTATTAAGATTAAACAAAATAAGGATAAAATATATATTTGGGATTTTGATATTATTCTTAAAGAATTAGATATATCGTATGATTCATTTGTGGATCTTTGTATACTTTCGGGATGTGACTATTGTAATACGATTAAAAGAATAGGACCGATAACCTCATTTAATATAATTAAGGAATATAAAAACATTGAAAATTTTATTAAAAATAATACGAACTATACTATACCTGAAAACTATTTAGACGATTTTAATAAATCAAGAAATATTTTCAAGGATAAATTAAATTTACCTAAAATACCGGATACACACCCTTTTAAAGAAAAAGAGTTTATTGCGTTTTTAAAGGAAAAGAATTTCACAGACAATGTTATAAAAAAATATATTTCAAAAATTAATTAATTACCTAAAATTAAATTATTGTCTAAAAGTAATTAAATATAATGCTCACTAAATCACAATTTCAAACCCTCTTTGGTTTCAAACCTAAACGTCGTATATCTACCAAGAGTTCCAAATCTAAGAAACCCAAGAAATCCGTATCAAAGGCCGGTAAGAAAGTTGTCAAGAAATCCGTATCAAAGGCCGGTAAGAAAGTTGTCAAGAAATCCGTATCAAAGGCTGGTAAGAAAGTTGCCAAGAAATCCAACAAAGTTGGTACTCGTATTATCAAAGGTGTTAAACGTACAGTCTACAAAGGTAAAAAAGGTGGTAAATTCTACAAGAAAGCCGACGGCCGAAAAGTATATTTCGGTCCCAGTACTGTTATGATTAAAGCTGCTGGCCAAGTTGTAGCTTCTAAAGCTTTAGAAGGTATTGGTTACACCCTTGGATTCAGAGCTGCTAACACTGGTCTAAAAATAGTTAATAAATCACTAAAAAAAAAGAAACCTAGTGCTATGGGTAGAAAAAAAATGGTTGCTGGTAAAAAGCGCACCGTTTACAAATCCGCCGGAGGTTCAAAATACTATAAATCCGCCAAAGGAAACAAGGTATACTTTGGTCAAGGTCAAGGTGGGCACGGAAGAAAGGTGCTCAGCAAACTGCGCTCAATTAATAATATGATAAATGGTAACAAGACGTCGGTCTTCACTACGGCCGCAGATGCCAGAGCCGCCGCGGCGGAGCTGCTCAAGGCGCACACCGACATCGCCACCGAAGCCCGCGGGGCGGCCGCGACAGCCCGCGGCGACGCCTATAATCAGCGCGACACGGCGCACAAAGTGCGCATAGCCAAGGCCAAGCTCATGCCCGGATACACCGTCGCCAAGGACGCCGACGTGCTGGACAGCATACTCGACGACCCCATCGTCCCCGCCACCACCGTGGTGTTCGGCAGACGTATTAAGAAGCGCCGTCGTGGTACCAAGCGTCGGGTGTTACATTACAAATCCAAAAGAAATACTAGATTTGGCAATCATGGTAATGTTAAACTCGAAAATTCGATGGGACCATCATACCCTATGTTTGGTTCTTACGACCCCATCTTAATTTAAATCTAATAATTGTTATAGTATAAATTAATTAATAATTATGCTCGCTAAATTACAACTTTTAAATATTTATTTCTAATTTTAACTTAAATTAGATATATATAGTTTATTTTGATAAATTAAAAAAAAATATATAATAAATGAACATTCCACCCAATTGGGAATTAATATATAAATCTAAGAATCCTACAGACCCTATTCGTGCAACATGTAAGGCACCGAATGGTAAAGTTCAATACATATATAATCCTTTGTGGAATGTATTGGCAAAGGTTTTGAAATTTAAGAAATTACTTAAATTATGCACTAAGATTCATAAATTTGAAATATTACGAAATATAAGTGATCCAAAGGATAATATGTTGCAACATATGATTAATCTGGTTTTATATACTTGTATACGAATTGGTAATGACGAAACTGGTACGTCAATAAATGAACATGTTGGATTAGTATCTTTAACAAAGAAACATTTGTGTTTTAAAGGTAATAATATATCTTTAAAATTTATAGGTAAGAGTGGTGTAAAACATACTATAGATATTAAAGATAAATTGTGTCGTAAATTTTTAAAAAATTGTTATAAGGTTAATGATAAAAATATATACCTATTCAAATATATAACCCCAAATGGTTATTATAGAATTTCTTCTAATGATATAAATTCTTATATTAAAAGTATATGGGGAAATGATTTTTCATGTAAAGATATCAGAACATACCAAGCAAATATTCAATTAATTACATTATTAATAATTTCAAAAGAAAAAACTATGAATCTAAATATAAAAAAATCTATACATTCTGCAGCAACTCTCTTAGGACATTCGGATAGTATATGTAAAAAAAATTACCTCTGTGAACATATTATTGATATGTACAAAACAAATCCTTTGGTATTTAGTAAAAAAAAGAAACCAAATACTATACTTTGTGAATGTTTAAAAGATTATCTCTAGATTGAATCTGATCTACATATAGGACATGTCTTATTATATGATTTTAACCATTTTATAATACATTTTTTATGGAATCCGTGATTACACTTGAGATTAACATAATGCTGACGTGATTTATATTCTTCTAAACATATAGAACAAGTATGATTTTTCAACCTTTCATTAATAAATTTTGTATTCAAAATCGAAAATTCACTTTTAATTCTATTTAGTTTATCATTATCTACCGGATTGTTTGTTATATCAGGTTGGGTATTTAATATGTCATCAAAACTTGATACGATTGCTTGATCCCAATTCGTCCTCGTATCTATTAAAACTTGTATTAATCTTATCATACTTTCATCAGACATTATAACCTAACCATTATTAACATTTTAATACAATAATATAAACCTATTAAAAACGACTACCTTTTAATTTAATTTTTGTATCTACCGGAACTTTCAATTCCATATTTTTCTTTTTTAAATATTCAATTGAAGAATCGTAATCTGTGAAAAATTTAACTTCTCCGACTGGTTCCCACAATAATATGACTTTATTTAAAATTTCAGAAATTTCTACGGATTTTACTAAAACAGATGTAGCATTTTGATTATAATTCATAACATCGTGAAGCTTTCTAAACACTTTTACCCAAAAATCTATATTCCTCTTTGTAGGTATATTACTTTTTCTAATATCATATAATATAGACCATTTCTTATTTTGAGATTTATATGTTTTCAATATTGTTGTGAAAATTTGACTAATATTTACCATACTCACATCATCAATAATTCTTTGAGGTATCATAGATAATATATATTTATCATCATTTTTTATACAAACAATTTTTATATTTTGATCCTCATATAATAAATCCATTATTAATTATATAGTATTGATTTATTTTATTTTATTTTGTTAAACGAAATATATTTAAGAATATAATTCGTTTATATTATTAACAAATATGTCTGAGTTAAAAGTATCCACAGAAATGTCCACCATTGAAGAACCAAGCAATGTAATCTTAATTCTAGAATCTGAAATCAAAATCCAAGAAGAACAAATTAAAACTTTTCGCGCCCATGTTTCCAAACTAAAAGAACTAAAAAAAGAATATATCAAGGAGATCAAAGCACTTAATAAATTACATGGCAAACGTAAGAAATCAACTGGAAATAAAAGTAATAATGGATTTTCAAAGAAAGGTCCTATTTCGAAAGAACTATCCACATTCATTGGAGAAGCACATGATTTTGAAATTTCAAGAACCGATGTTACCAAATTTATAACTGCTTATGTTAAAGAGCATAAACTAACTCGTGAAGATAACGGACGTATATTTAATTTATCAACAGGGTCACCACAAGCAAAAGCACTTTCTTCGTTACTTGGAAAACCAAGAATGGTGGAAGGACCAGATGGAGGAACGAATGTTCCCGAAGATATAACTTGGTTTAATCTCCAACGTTATCTAGCTCCCCATTACATTAAAGTTGATACTAGTAAATCTTCAGAAGAAGTTGCCACACCTGTAGTTCCACCAACCCCAGGGGATTCACCAGCAACAGTAGTAGACCCCAAACCAGTCAAGAAATTAACCAAAACTGCTTCACAACGTCGTCGTAAGGTAAAGACTTAATTATATTTAACCATAAAAATACTTAGTTATTATGTTTAATGTTCAAAGAGAACATTTGGAGAAGATATTAACTAATATACATGATAATACTGAAGTGAATATATTATTTGGTATAAATATTCAGAATTATAAAGTAAATTTTGTATGTCAACATGAAGATGTATGTATGACACTATATAATTCTGATATACTGTCATCTATAGAATATTTTAATTCATTATATCAAATTTCAACTTCATTGTATTCATTGATATCTAAAGGTTTAACAAATGTTGTAAACTTTATGTTATTTGACAACTATTTAAAAATTAACAATGGTAATATGGAATTGTCGATAAAAAAATACGAGGATAATAATAAATTTTATGACCAATTGACATATTATGAAATACCCGAATGGAATGATAATGATAACTTTGAAATATCACCATTGGTATTTAATAATACTATCGAAATAGCTAAGAATATTAACGATGAAATAAAAGTTTCTTTAATGATGAATAAATTAATATTTTATAGTAAAAACGATACTGTCAAATTTAAACATACTATCGATATAGTATACAACAATAATGTTGATATAAAAAAAACTTTTTACTTTAATGCTCATAAATTACATCATTTTGTAAACAAGTGTTTGCAAAAGGATGTTATATTAAAACTTAGTTTTTATAACAATATATTTAGAGCTAGATATGATAAGTATGATATACTTATGGCACCGTTAATGTAAATGGAAATGGAAATTATTATCTATTATAATTTTTAATGAATGATATGTTATAACCAAATACAATAATACTTTTATTAATTCCAACAACGTTAATCCCACTTCTATTCTAGTATTATTTGGTAATTTAATATAATAATCTTTTAATTTTTCATGAGGAAAAGCATATATAAATATGGGATCATAAATATATAATATTAATTTTGATACGAAACCGAATGTTATTGCTGATAAAATTACAGACATACTTATAATACCTTTATTTGTTAGAAAATCTAATATATTAGTCATTATACTTTACAATTATTATTTATTTATTAAATTAATAAATAATTAAATTATTTATATATTATACCTACAGTTACTTCTTGATAAACATTTGAATCATTTTTAAGCATATGTTCCATATCACCTGATATATAAACTAAATTATTTTTATGAGGCGCGTGTACATTATTCTGCTTACCATATATGAAATATAACGGTTCATTAAATGAATATTCATATTTGTTGAAATAATACCATATTCCTTTAATATTAGGATTTGATTTATATGTTTTAATATAATTTGGTTCTATAAACTGTGTTTCCACATAACCACCCCACTTTAAATAATCATGTGATTTTTCAACTAAACTGCTAAAAAGTTGCTTACCTACTAAATAATTATTTTTGAATCGTTGATCCTTTATCATAACAACAAAAATTATAAATATTAATAAATATATTATTATCATTTATAATTATAAAATAATTATATCGTAGTTTTTAGAACTCATTAATCACTGGTATCCTCTATTTGATCTTCGCTATCACTAATATCTTCGTCGTCACTAGAACTATTATTATCACTATCTGACATATCTAAATATTGCTCATCATCATCAGACATTTCTTCTAACTTTAATGTTACAGATACTTCCTCTTCAGTATTTTCCATAATAGGTGGAAATAACGTTTTTAAACTATCTTGTGTATCTTCTGCCATAACTGGGGGTAATACAAGTTCAAATCTAATAAATAAATCCCCCTTGACTCCACCATCCAAATCATCAAACCCTTCACCTTTAATCTTTTTCATTAAACCATTTTGTAAATCTCCATTGTGTAATGGTTCAATTTGAATAATTCTACCATCCAGGTGCTTAAATTTAATTTCTAAGAAATATAACTCATATATAGAAATTGGGTAACCCATGAATAGATTATTATCTTCTCTTTCGAATATTTCGTGGTTCTTTTCACAGATAGTAACATGTATATCTCCAGATATGTAACCAGGTTCCCTATCACCTTCGCCTTCTAATACAATAATATGTTGATCAGGTGTGCCTGCTTTAATATCTATTTCAAACTGTTTCTTTTCTATGTAAGGTCCTTCATCATTAAAATTCTTTCTAGGTATCATTATTTTCTTAACTTTACCCATATAAAGATCTTTCAAAGTAAACTCAATTTGGAAATTTAAATCCTTAGTTTTCTTATTTTTCTTCTTTTTTCTTTTTTTCTTTTTTGGTTTAACATCAATATTGTCATTCGTAGACAATCCAAGATTATCAAGATTTAAATCTTTCATTTGTGAAAAAACTTGCTTTGATAAATTACCAAACATTTTTTCCATATCCATATTCTTCATAGCATCTTTCTCCGAATCAGGGATATTTTGAGCTATTTGTTCTGCTATTTGGAATAAATTAAGTCCTTGATTAGATGTAGTCATAATATATTATAGTATTATACTTTTATTAATAATTTAGACCGCATAATTCTTCTCTAATTTTATGAGTTTAAAGTGATCTTGTTTCATTCTAAAACACACATTTTCATTTATTTTAAGTTTCCAGTGTAAATGTTTATGTGTTTTCCACGCACCCATATTAGTTACCAATTGATAATCCTCTATATTCCTATCTTTACAGAACTTATCTATAACTATAAACATTTCATATATTTCATCTTTTGACAATTCAACCGTTATTTCAACATGCTTATTTGGAGTTATAATTATCAATGGACGATTGGTCAAATCAAAATGAAAATTAAATATACCTTCGCTATAAAAAGTATGGTTTTTTACATATTTCTTGGGATGACATGTATAACATTTCATTTTTTTAATAGAAATTTTGTTATTCTGTTTATCAGAATAATTTCTTTGCTCAATAAAACTAATATCTTTTCTATCTATAAATTCAGTTTCAAAATTCTGAATTATATTAGACATACTTATAGTAATTATTTATTTTACCAGTCTTAATCGCATTCCATTGCTGTTATCAGCATAAACACCTTCTTCAGCTTCGAATTTCATATAAAATACATTGTTACTTTGATATATAGTCATATTACGATTAAAATAATTAAACATATTTTTAAGATCATTTGGATGTCCGCCTAACGATTTACCACTTGATTGTTTAACAAATGGTAATTTAGATGATAAATTTCCTTTTGCTGTAAACGATACTTTAAATGTATAATATGATTTAGATTTTAATTCTGATTTAAGGTAAACATTACCTAATTGTTTTATAATTTTATTATTGTATCCTAATTCATAATAACCTCTTCTTTTGTCAGTTTTAAAAACTTGTATTTTCATTGGATTAAAGTTTACACTTTTCATTTGTTTGTGAACTATTAACCAAGGTGCATCTTTTGAATCTTTTGGTATCAGTAACATTTTATTGTTATTGTCCATTCTTCCGAAATTCGTCATTATTGAATCATTTAATCGGTTTAAATCAGTTTTGAATACAATGTTCTTACAATTTTCTATGATACACAATCCTTTGCTATTCTCTTTATTTATACTACGAACATATACTTTCTCATTATTTTCTGAGTATACCAAAAGTTTATTATATTGAATAGAATAATTATATATATTCGATTTTATAGGTATATAATAACAATAGTAATCATTTTCCAATAGATTGGATACATTTTTATATGTTAAATAGAAAAATTTAGTTTTTCCAACACCTGCCCACCCTGTTGGACAACTAGGACTCGCTGTGCAAATCTTTCTAGTTTTGAACTTAATCTTACATGGTGGTCTTATCTTATTTATAACGCGGATAAGATATTCTTTAGATTTTGAATCTAAACCTTTAAACTTTCTTGATTCTCTTTGTGTTGTTCCAGGTATAAGTGTCCCTGTCTTTGAATCGTCAAGAGGACCATCAAAACCTTTTATTAGATATTGACGATATTGTTTTTCCTTGGCCTTTCCTAATGAATAACAGCAAGGATACCATAACCCTTCAAATTTGTTCCCTTTAACTCTATGATTTAACCCATCAGAACATTTTCCATGGAAACTATATGGTACTGGTCTGTTATTTGTTCCCCTGTCAGATTGACCACTGGTTTTTCTACACGCATTCCCATGTGGTACTCTTCCACTCATGGTGTTATATTTAAGCTGTTTTTGTTGAAGGGTTGTTAGTTTAACTTTGTGTTTACTAATATTTATTAATTTGTCAGTTGGTAATAAATTTATAATTTTATCAGCTATAACCTTTAGTTCTCTTTCCACGCGATTAATGTCGTTGCCAAACTTAGTTGTTGATTCGCTATATATAAGGTGAATAAATTTTTCATAAATTATTGCATTCAAGAACTTTGTTCGGTCAAACACTATATAAAATCTAGTTTTTACACCGTCTTTTTTTATACCCCTTATTCTATTTTTTTCTAATAAACTTTTGGTTGTAACTCTACCTAGACCCGGTATATCAAAATCCCCACCATCTGGAAATTTTTTTTGAAATGCCGGCATATCTATAACTTCATATTTGTTTTGTTTAAAAGGAATTCTAAGATGAACTGTTTTAATACAACTTTTATCAGGCATGAATTTGTATTCTTTATCGGAACTCTGTGTATCGTTGATTTTTTTACACAATCCCTTAAGAAATCCTTCTGTAAATTGTGCTTTGTTTGAACTAAATATATTTACAGAACCCAATCTCGAAGCCTTAATAATTAAATCTTTACCTAAACCTCCTATTCCTACCGGTGGATCTGATTTATAAGGTATGACAACTCTTTTTGATTCACCACATATACCTTTATTCAATGTTTTTTTTGATGGTGGTCTACCACGTCTCACTGTAATACTTTTTAAAGACAATAGAGTTTCACCTGGTAATAACGATCCGTCACTATAATTATACTTTAATTTCTTAAGGTCATCCTCAGTTACAGTGTTAGTTTTAATTCTATATAATATATATCTAGGATCATCCGGTTTTTTAGGTGCTATTGATACATAATCTTTAAGTATATTCTTAATACCGTCGGTAGTTAAGAAAGGGTTAAAGGGGTTTGGACATGATTGTTCATGTGTCTTACCATCGTTTTCACAATAAGTACACCAAAATCCACGATCTATTTTAATAGCTGGATTATGAAAAGTGTTAATAGGTAATTTTTTTTCACAATATGCTACACTCTTGTAATTATTATCTATTTTAAAATTTTTCCTGAGTTCTTCTAGGTCAAGTCTATCTTTACGATTATCTTTATCCATATTTAAAATATAAATATATTCGAGACTCTCTTTTTGTTTTGATTCCATATCTTTCTATATATGGTAAATATTTTTATTCGGTGAAAATATATTTAAGAATATATTAATATAATGTTATATGGCACACCTTGTAAAAGGTTTTAATATATTGTATGATGAATTCATAAATAAACTATTGGATATACTACCAAATACTACTAAAATTAAAACTTATAATAATTTAAGAATTATGTTACAAAAAGCAAATAACCGCGCACCTATGAATGCATACATGAAATCAATTCACCCTTTTAGTGAACATATTTTTAACGAAAATTCACAATATTTTGCAAACGATAGTAAATTTATGAATAAGAAAATAGTCGTTGAAAATTTTGTGTCAGGTTCTGGGTTAAAGGATTATTGGGATTCGCTAGACGATAAATCTCAAAGTTCTATATGGTTATATTTACAATCTCTTTTAAGAATAGGATATAAGATATACAACGTAGAATGGAATAAAGAGATTATTAATATTCCTTTCTTTGATATTATTAATGATAAAAAAAGTATTTGTTAATATATAAATACAATGGTTAAGTTATGGATTGATGATCCTAAAGTTTTATTAGATCACAAATCATGGAATCTTCTAGAAGGTTCTACAGAAGAAAAAATTAACATTATTACCAAATACATTGTTATATATGGAACATACAATGCTATTATAAAAAAAGATAGTAAAAAATTAACAAACGCAGTAATATATATAGGTATAACAATGATATTATATATAATTTTATTCAAAAATGATACAGAGAAATTTATAACTCCCCCCGTTAACACAAGTCCCACACGATTTATTAATAACAAATTAGACCTTGAACACTACAATCAGAGAATTTACAAAGATGCTAATCAAGCATTTTACAATCATGATAATGGAATAAGAGATTTTTACCATATACCATCTGACACTAATAAATTTGCCAAAGAATTGTATTCCGAAGGTTTATCACACAGCAGAAAAGAAGGTGGATTATACTCACATTTGGGATTACCTGTATCCAGTCATAGTCTCGAAGAAGGTGCATGTATGCTTTGTGGTCCATCTGGTGCTTCGGGTGGTACAAATCCTTAAAACTGACTTTTTTTACTCTTTTAATTCTATTTAAGAATTTAGATGTGTTTATATCGGAGGTAAAATGGAGTTCATCAATAATAAAAGTCAAATAATTAATTGGTTGGATGAAACTAATAAGTATCAATTACTAACTGGACAAGTTCAATCAGGCAAAACTAATGAAATTATAAATTATTGCTATTGGTCTATTTATGAAAAACAAAAAAGCATATTGGTCGTGTTCCAAAATATTAAATACGATGTTATTCAGTTTAACTCAAGATTGGACAATTTCAATAAAGAACTAAACGGTTCCCTAGAACCGTTAGTATCTCATAAAATTGAAGATTTTGACAATACCTCACCTAAGATATATGTTGCACTTGGTAACTATAAACAGATTGGAAAATGCCTTAAGATTATTGACGTAGAATTTAACATGTGTTTGGACGAAGCCGACTTAATGATTAAATCGGCAAACAAAAAAACAGCAGTAGAAAAGGTATTTTTCCCACTGAAAAATAAAGCGAATCATATCTTAGGCGTTACTGCTACAAATTTGGCTATTTTGTTCCATGAAAAATCCCTCAGTTCTATTAAGATCTTGAAACCACCTCGTGATTACCACGATTACAAAAACCTGAATAAAGTTATTGTACCACCGAATCCAACACTTGCTAGGACTTTTACATATGACCTGTTTACAAACCAACCTTCAGGTTTTATGTTGCATATAGAAAAACACAGAAAGGACGACCAGTTAATATTGGCCCAAAGTTTGTATCCAACATACACCAATATCATGTTTATTGTATACAATGGTAATGGATTGTATGTTTTTCCACACCCTAAAAGGGAATTGATAATCGGAGAACACTACCCAAACAATGTCACTTATAATTTCAAGAGAACCATTACCATTAGTCACTTATTGCAAAGAATTAAGGATGTGAACATTCAAAGAATTTCAGTTATTTCAGGCAGAATGGCGGGAAGGGGTGTTAGTTTTGTAAGTGAAGACTTCAAACTGCATATTACCGATCAATTGTATCTACCATCGTATGGTGTGCATGATGAATCGATGGCTCAACAACTCAGAATACTGGGAAGATACCAAGAGTGTGACCTTAATTTGTATGCTAAAAAGAGTGTGCTCAACAAAATCGATAGGAATTATGAAACACGTGACAAATGCAATGATACGTTATCCCAAAACGGTAATGTTAACACATTGAATAAAGTACCACTAAACACAATATCAAACAAGTTTTCCAGAAAGAAAGTGTGTAAACACATCAAATTCAAAAACCAAGACGATAATGTATATTTTGATGGTGTAGATGATATACCTGATGACGAACCTATTATCGAAGTTAAGGTCGAAACCGAAACTGTAGCTGCGTGAATACCAACACATTTTTAATGAATAACATTGTCAACATGGGTAAGAATCCCAAACATCTTTCAAAAGTAGTTTGGGAACATTATAACGGACAAGTATGGGCTTCTAAGTGTTATGTAACGTGGTGCAATAATATTATACATTGTATGTCTAGCAATTGGCATCTAGGACATAATATTCCAGAATCAAAAGGTGGTGAAACGTCCTTAGAAAACTTGAGACCAATATGTAGCGATTGTAATTTAGGAATGGGATCAAGAATGACCATAGATGAATGGACTTTTAAATACGTGTCTACTTTATACCTTGAACAAAGTGCACTTGATGTGTTGAGGGGTAAATTTAATAAAAAGAAAAGAAAACGATGTGTTATTTAGCGTTTTTTATATTTAATGTTAAATAATGTATATTACTATATTAAATGACTGATATTAATATATTACACAAATTGGGAAAGGAATATACATATCACGTTGGATTGACATCTAATGTTTCTTCGCCTGACCCTATTAAATTTAAATCACCATTCGAAAATGTTATAGCCGTTGAAGTTATTCAATCGGAAATACCATATTGTGATTACACTATAGACACATTCCGTAAAACATTCAATATTAGTGGAACCGACGTAACACTCACTGAAGGTGATTATAACGCTGATCAATTAACAACTGAATTACAAACTAAAATACAACAAAATGTTTCTGGTTGTGAATCATTAAATGTTACAGTAGATACATTTATGAGACTTACTTTTTCTTTATCGGGTGCATCTTTTACAATCAAACCTGGTGAATTAAGTGATATTCTAGGAATTATGAAAGAAACTAATAGTTCAGGTGATAATATAAAATCAGTTCATCCTATTAACTTGAAACCAGATCAGCTTATAAGCATTCATTGTGACGAATTGGATAGTATTATTACAAAGGGTAAATCGGAAGATCATATGGTAACGAGATTATCAGAACAAATAATAAGAAATATGAATGTGAGAGAGCAAATATCTGTCCCTTATATTAGACCCTTTTTTCCAATTTCGAGATTAAGTCAATTAACATTGAAATTCAAAAGAAGAAACGGAACACTATATGATTTTAAAGGACGTTCTTGGTATTTAAAACTAATTATACAAACATTAGACATGACATTTAATGAACAACACAAAACAAAGCAAATTGTAAAAGCACCAGTACCCGACCCATATATATTACCATTCGCAGCAAATTATTACGACGAATAGATTTAAAGAACAAACCGTATATATAGATATATAAATGAAGGAAGATTACTTAATTCACAATACAGTTATCCATAGGAAGATACACTGTGGTAAACCCAACAAAATCGAATATATATTCTCTTCTGAACGAAATCAAGTTCATCTACAATATGGTAAATGTAAATGCGAAACGTGTATTATTGGTAAATTACATGGTGCCATAGGTCGTAATGATTTATCAGCCGTTATCTCAATACTATCTAAACGACCGGATATTATAAACATACAACTCAACTCAGACGAACATTACATTATCCAAACATCCTTATTTAAATCGATTATGTCTAAGAAATGGGATATAACCCGATTTCTTATACGCAATGGTGCTGATTTTGGAATACCGGCATATTATAAAAACGGCGAAACAGAGGGTATACCTTTATTCAAAGCAATGGTTATGCCCGATATACCCGTTGATATATTAACTACATTATTTATGAATACCGATTTGAAATATAACATAGATAAACCTTATCCGAATGATATATGTTCATTTTACGTTTCAAATGAGAACATGAATATATTTCATATATTTGTAAAAGCGTGTTTTAATAAATGTCCATTTTTACACTATATTATTGATATGTTCAATAGTATTAAACACACCAAGGAAATATGCGACATTAACGCCCAAACAGAAAATATGTTATGCCCCTTTTTATACGCTATGACCCTTAACTCACCAGATTATATGATTGACTTCTTAAGAGAACAAGGCGCAGATATATGGGCAAATATAGATCATCGTAAAATACACTCAAAAAGTCCAGTATATAAAA
>Ga0209090_10001597_pt1 | contig 14551 bp, 9 predicted proteins | sample ArcticOcean_MG_C_9_FD_187432 | JGI IMG/M metagenome (GOLD analysis project Ga0209090, IMG submission 187432) | Marine microbial communities from western Arctic Ocean - ArcticOcean_MG_CB2_152 (SPAdes) (version 2) | ecosystem: Environmental > Aquatic > Marine > Oceanic | place: Arctic Ocean... | reverse complement strand
ACATGATGTGCATTGGCATCCATGGCCAACTGATCTATATAGACCAAAGTAAAGGATTAGTGATTGTTAAACTGTCCTCTTGGCCTGAATCACATGATGATTTTCTGTTGGCCATAACTGTTTTGGGGATAGATGCTATTTCAGCATCTGTTTGATCTTACTCGGACAAAAATCCTCTAGGGTGAGTACGAAAGATGGAGGTATATTTGGAAATAAATGGAAGAAGTTTGTGAATTAATAGGATGTAATCATTTAAGCGAGTATTAGTTCAACCGCATTTTTACCTAAGTAATGGTGTTCTGCTGGGTAAAGCGTTAGCTTTGACAAGGATATTTATGAAACAAAGAGTGATGGGGTTTGATCTTGCTAGAGCTTTAGCGATTTTCGGAATGGTCATTGTTAATTTCAAAACTGTGATGAATGCTGAAACTGGTAACGAGTTTTTGTTGTGGTTTGCTACGCTATTTGAAGGTCGGGCCTCTGCTCTTTTTGTTATCCTCGCAGGAGTTGGTGTGACATTTCTAACGAATAAAGCAAGAAACTCAAGGGATAAAGTTGTTGTAAAAAAAAGTAGAGTCTCACTTATAAAAAGAGCGTTACTACTGATCACTATCGGGCTGATATACACGCCAATCTGGGAAGCCGATATCCTACACTTTTATGGTTTTTATTTCTTAATTGGCGCGACAGTATTCATGGTCAGTAATCGCTCCTTGTTACTAGTCTCTGTTGTCATTACGTTAACTTTTCCCACCTTGATGCTTTTTTTTGATTATGATCAAAATTGGCATTGGCCTACCTTAACCTACATGAATCTTTGGTCTTTTGATGGAATGGTAAGGCATGTTTTTTTTAATGGTTTTCATCCTGTATTCCCTTGGGCTACTTTTCTTATCTTTGGGATGTGGCTAGGAAGGTTCGATTTATCACAAACGACTATAAGAAATCAATTACTTACATGGTCTGTTATTACTTTAATCACGACTGAGACTTTATTCTACTTAGTTCGGCACTATTTGGCTGATGGACTATCGTTCGGCATTTCACCTAAAGACGCTATGTTGCTTTTTTCTATCACCATCATTCCACCTTTACCTCAATATATTATTTCAGCGGGTAGCTCGGCTTGTATAGTGCTGGTTGGTTGTTTATATTTTTCGGATAAGTTCAAAGACAGTAATATTAATAGATGGTTATGCCAGACGGGGCAGTTATCTCTAACGCTCTATGTCGCACATGTAATATTAGGAATGAGCGTGCTTGATAACATAAACCGATTAAGTAATCAGCCGATAGGCTTCTCTTTATTTAGTAGCTTAATCTTCTGTATTTGTGGCGTAGCTTTCAGTGTGTTTTGGTTTAAAAATTTCAAAGTGGGGCCACTAGAGTCGATATTTCGCAAGGTGGCAAGCTAAAGAGCGATTAGCGCTGAGGCTCATCTGAAGACCCTGATGCCAGTGCTGTAACACCGATCTAGTGGCAACCTCGATCTACGCGCGCGTTAATGTGTCCCGAAAGTCCTTTTTATAAGCCTCAAGTACTTCTCTTTTTATAGGCGGTAAATACCTCGATCTATTCCCGCGTACTGGAGTCCAATAACTACGCGCGTGGGAGTGTCCCGAAAGTCCGCGCATAACAGTGTGTAAAAAATGTTTTTATAAGCCTCAAGAACTTCTCGCCTCGATCTAGCCCTGATTTGACTGCATGGGGTATTCAGCTATGCTTAGGAAATCAATAATAAGAGGGTAGAAAATGTCGATTCGACCATGCACCATATGCAGATCAAGCTTTGACTCATTCAACAGACATCCCGACAGAATGTTTTGTGATGACTGTTACGAAAAGGGATGCGCGGAACTTAACAGTAAGGAGGACGATAAGAATACTCGGCAAAATGAAGCAATCTCAGCTGATGATAATGTAAATAAAGCTAATAAAGATTCTAGTGCTGGCAAGAGTTCTCAAAGCGCAATCGATATTCTACGTACTGTAAATTCCATAATTGCTTTCTGTGGAGTGATTATCGTAGTTGGTTTATTACTTGTATCACTTACAGATGGCGTACCTTCTTTATTGGTAGCGGCATTTGGTTTTGGCCTTTTGGTTCTTGTTATGTGGGCGGTAAATCGAGTTTTTATTGGAATAGCTGAGGACGTGAAGGGAATACGGCAAAAGCTAGAGGATTCAAATTAAACCCTCTGAAGCCCTAGAGTCGACAACCATCTGCATAGGTGGTTTTCGATACTAACTTTCTTCTTTGCTGTCCTCTACTTTTTCAGGCTTATCTTCAGACTTATCTTCCCTCTCGTAGATTTTCATAAAGTCTGTGTAAACTTTTTTCAGCACCTCTCCTGCTTCTTTCAATCCTTCAGTTAGTGGGTCTTTCATCAGAATGACTCCTTTGACTCTGTATATCAGATAATTTCTTGTTTAAAGTTTAGACAAAAATTTTCAGATAAACAATTAACCACTCAAAGTCCTAGAGTTGACAATAAGCTACATAGTTAGAATCTCTCACCTCGATCTAGCCCTGATTTGACTGGATGGGCTTAAAGCGCAGGCATTAAGGTCTCTAAATGCGCCTCAATCTCTTCTGCAGTCTTTCTAGTAGCATCACCTGCAACGACCCCATTAATAAGCGTATCGCCCTGTAACCCGAATAGGTAGCGTAGAGTGAGCAGGCCATCGGTAAGGGCATCTATTTCGCCGTTCCCATCGATATCAGCAAGATCACCAAGCGTTGCAATACGAGACTCAATGTCCACTGATTCGGTATAGGTAGCGTCTGATGCCACGGTGCCTGTTACCAAAGCACTTCCATCCAATCCGAACATGCCTCTAAGCAATAGGAGGCCATCGGTAAGAGCGTCATATTTCTCATTGCCATCAATGTCTAAAGAACCTGAGGGTATGGTACCTGCCAAGAACTCATCAAGTCTTATTGGCTCTTGAAAATTTGAAGGAAGAATGCATGAAGCAGTTTTTATATTGGTCTATAGCTTTAGCTTGCTGGTGGTTTTGGGAACAAGGCGGTAAATGGGTCTTATTAGTGCTTAGTCTTATACTATTTTTAAGATCCCTGGATACTGCAGAAAGAGACTCCGCCTACTTGGATGGAAGGGTTGAAGATGTAGAGCGAAATATAGAAGAACTCCAAGCACAGATGGGGAACTTTGACGATCGTAATAATATTAATCCTGGAATAGCCCAAGGACCCATTGATGACTCGGAGCAAAAAATGAGTTGGGGTGACCTCAAAACTGTATTTGATGGAATCTGGAGGAAGATTAAAGAGATGGACGCTAAGCATGATGCTTTAGAGGAGCACATAGTCGAGCACCAGGTAAAAATAAGGCATGACAATGATTCGTTGCAAGAGAAAGTTAAATTTAAATCTCAGTAATCTTATGGTTCATAGAGTTTCCAATTCTTAACCAGAAGCTCCACCCTCAAATTTGGATATTTTTTATGAGTATTGCTTGATCCCCTCTATGAACTGGAGAAAAGATACCTGAACGCGCTTCATATAAATTATTAAGATGCTTGGGAAGCTGTGTACTAATATCTAAAAGGTACCCATTAATATCTTTTTGATAGTCATCAAAATTTAATATTAAGTCTATCTCTTTATCGTACATTCCAGTTAAATAAATAAAGTAATATCCCTTAAAGGGGCCTCTTGTTTCTGCTGAAGTCTTTATTTCCTGAGTACCAATATTAAAAGATTTAAGGTTTGAATCTTCAGGTAATAAAAGAACGACTCGACTTGCAGACCGATTACTCTTTAGATTTATTTTTATAGAGTTTCCATCCTTTACTTTTTCTTTAAGTCCAATAGACGGCCCTTGCCATTCACTTGATACACTATCTGCCCAGTATCTGAATTTATTCCCAGGGGCAAAAGAAGCCAATGCTTTTGTGCTTGACTCATCAACATAAAAAGATAGAGGTTCAATTAAAGGCTCAGGATCAGAAGTGGTAACATTCTTATAGTTTCCTGAAAGATGAACAAAAGAATCCCCAGCATCTAAGTTTTCATAAAAATGAATATTGACATGTTGTGGTCTCATTTCAGTGTAAAGGTTAAGTGTACTTCCCGCAGTAATAGCAATTAAATTTACTAAACCTATATAGGAAATAGCAGATTTCATTCTTAAAGAGAATAAGAATGGTGAAATTATTATCGCATAAAGCCCAGCAAGTGGGAGTACTGCCCACACCAGCTTGTAACCCTGGCTTTGTTCTAAAACAAATATTAATCCTAAGGTACTTGGTAAGGCCACGACCAAAGTAAGCATTAAGAAGGATAATTTATATTGTTCTTTTATGAACGTAGAAATCAGAATAACAGTACTTCCGAACACAAGAGGTAGAATAAAAATATTGGCTGCATCGGGTAAAAATAGGGTTACGAGTAGCGTTAGAATTGACCAAAAGAACCATGTTCCATAAATCATTTCGTATTCTTGAACAAATTTTCTACTTAAAGAACTTCCTATTAATAGGCCCATAAATGTTGACCCAATTAATAGAAGGCGATACGGCCAATCTATACCAGGCCAACTTATAATATTTCCAGAAAATAAAGACAGAAGATAGAAGCCTAAAACGCCTGAAAAAACAGTTGTAAAAAGAGTAATTGGAGTAAATACGAAGCCCAGAGCCGTTGTTTTAAAGCCAACCTTGGAACGTATCATGGCTACAATTAAAACTAAGACTGAGAGTATTAAAGCAATTAAGCTATTACTTGATTTCCATTCCGTCCAAAACCCGTACGTCGAACCTAAGTAGACATATTTACCACCCATACTATTCCAGTCAGCAGAAAGTAAATCTCTTGAGGCACTTAAAATATTTTCACCATGATGTTGAATAGTTCGTATATCTAGATTCTCAACATTATCATTAGGGGTATGGTAGTGATTTCTTTCACCCGCAAAAGCAAAGTCCATCCCCGGAATATTTGCCCTTTTGGCTACACTGAAATCTGTGTCATTCGGCATTCTTTTAAAGATTTCATTGGCTAGGGCAAAGCCATATGCATGATCATACTCATGGGATAAGCTTTTGATAAGCAGTTCATTTTTATCTGAAGTTCTAAGAACCATACTCCCTCCAGACGTTCCGCTTCCTTCTATGTTTAGCACGACACCCACTTTTTTAGCCAAGGGATGTTGATTAAAGAACGCTTCCGCTCCCAACAAACCAGCTTCTTCTGCATCAGTTAAAAGAAGCATTATAGGATGGTCGTAGGGTGCTTCTAGCTTCAAAACTCTAGCTGCTTCAAGTATTGCAACCACTCCAGCTCCGTCATCTCCAGCGCCTGATGCCATAGGCACGGAGTCATAGTGAGCCATAAGTGCTAGGTAAGGGAGATCAGTTTTACCCGGAATGATCCCGATTAAGTTTTCAACTTCAGCACAAGCAGCAAATCTAGAAGAGCAGGCCCATGTTTTTTGTACTTGATGCTCTATGCCCAACTGATTCAATTCGTTGATGAGTCTCTCTTTAATAATTTTATTCAATTCTGAACCAACAGGATGAGGTTGATTCTCCTTTAATAAAACTTTTAAGGTTTCGTAAGCTCGTTCAGCTGAAAACTGATCAGGATCTGATTCAATACCTTTAACTTGCGGAGATAGAGTACTTGCATGTTGTAAAAAGAACAGTACAACACTAAAAAAAATTACATAAATAGGCATCAACTTATTTCTTGCCATGACTTAGTTTTCCCTTTTCCTTTACATACATACATACATACTTATTTAGGACGATAGACTTAGGTTGCAGGTAGTTTTAATCCTTAACCAAAATCTCCACTAATTAAATTGCCACTTCTATAATCAGAGCAGGATGGTCACTTAAAGGACCTTCTTCTGTAACAAATGATTCGTCTTCTCCTACAGAAATAATCTTAAACTCTAACTCTTCACCTTGCTTGTATAAAATGTAATCCAATATAGTCCAGTTTTTACTTATGTTATGTCCTGTAAAAGAATCTGTTAATCTAAGCTCTTCCTTGAAGTGTTCTAAGAGTTTTACGTCTTCAGGATTTTTAGAATCCAGATTAAGATCTCCAGCAGTAACCTATCCGCACTTCGTTCGAGCTTCATATACTTCTCTATATAATCTCGGCTTATTTCTCCTATCTCTTTGAGTTCCATCTTAAGGTACGACTCCGTATTGTATTGTCCTCAGAAGTCTATCTTTGATTGCATGGGAGTGCCAAGTGATTTAGTAGAAGGGCGGTTTAGGCTGTTTTATCTTGCTGAGTTGTACCCATTATTGTACCCATACAAATAAAAAACTAATGGATATAAAAAAACCCCTGTAAAAACAGAGGCTTAATTAATCTATATGGCGGTGGGATAGACCTCCAAACCTTAGTATTTTAACGCCTTCCTAAATAACCTAAAAATCCTCTATATCTCAACGTATACAGGCTTTATCTGTAATAGAGTATTTTGCTGTCTTATCGTATACTGTAACTTATGTAGTCAAAGGTGTACCAAAAAGTGTACCAAAATAAGTCTTTATGGAATGGGGTTTAGATAAATGGTGAAGAGCATTACGGCTAAAGAGCTAGAGAAGATAATTAGAGATAATATTCCTAAACGTTATTCCCTTGGAAATAGCTTATATCTTGATATCTCTGGAGGCTCAGCGGTCTTTACTTTTCGGTATAAAGTCAAAGGTATACAGAAAAAGAAATCATTAAAGCCATATCATCGGACGCACAACAACCTCGGACATGTCCGAACAAGAGTATTAGAGCTAAAAGCAAAGGTTAAGCAAGGGATCGACCCAAGAGAAGAAGAGCAATTGGAGCGTCTCCAAAAAGAAGTAAAGTTAAAAGAATTAGGTCAAGTCGAGGAGTTGAGGCAATCAACGTTTGAGAGGTTAGCTTATGAAACTATCCAGTATCTAGAACATGAGTGGACTAACCATAAAACCGCCAAGCAATGGGAGAGTAGCTTAAAGGCGTATGCATTCCCTGTTATTGGGCATTTGCCAGTCTCAGAGATCGAGAGAAAGCATGTTTTACAGATACTAGAGCCGATATGGTTTGATAAAACAGAGACAGCTGATCGAGTTAGACGACGTATTGAGGCTGTTTTAAGGCGCGCAATTAGTGATGGCTTGAGGGCAGGGGACAACCCGGCCGCCTGGAGAGGCAGTCTAGAACATCGCTTACCCAGTGCTGAGAAAACTAAGAACAAGCGTAAGCCTGAGGAAGAGAGGCACCATGAAGCCCTTCCATATGCTGAGTTACCAGTATTTATGGTTGATTTGGCCACAATGGACGGTATGGGCGCTAGAGCATTAGAGTTATTGATCTTGAATGCCAACAGAACTGATGAGGTTCTGGAAGCAACATGGAGAGAGTTCGATTTAGATGCAGGTATATGGGAAATTCCGGCAAAGCGCATGAAGGGCAAAGTAAGGCACACAATACCTCTGAGTGAGCAATCAATCGCCGTACTTAGGGGAGTGAAACTGCAGCAGATCAGCGAGTATGTATTTCCAAACACGTCTAACGGGAAAAGCCTCTCCCAGGCAGGGATGTCATCAGTTATAAAGCGAATGGGTAGAGAAGGGCAGATCACTGTTCATGGGTTCCGCTCCACCTTTCGTGATTATATTGCTGAGAAAACAGAGTTGGACGGAAGTATTGCAGAGCATGCCTTAGCCCATAAGCTCAAAGATAAGTCAGTAGCTGCTTATCAGCGTGGGGCTATGATGGATAAGCGCAGACTGATGATGCAACGCTACGCTAACTATGCCTATCAAACAGGCGAGAAGGTTGTTCAGTTGAGGACCTCGATCTAGTGGCAACCTCGATCTACGCGCGCGTTAATGTGTCCTAAAAGTCCTTTTTATAGGCGGTAACTACCTCGATCTAGTGGCAACCTCGATATAGCGGCAATTTTGTTGGATATATAAAAAGTATTGTTGTACCCCAATTTTATCTGTAAGTGAATAGACTGATTACGTATCATTGGATAACGTGTTTTAGAGATATACTGCATGACTTTGCCCAATAAGCTTTTGTATTCAAGTTACTATCCAGCACTTGTTCTTTTCATATCTTTCCTATCACCAGCCATCCAAGCACTTGATGATGGATTTTGGACTTATGATCTAGTTGATGGCTATGCCGAAGTTACAGGTCGAATCAATAGCTGCCCTCATGAAATGGTGGTACCAGAAGAAATAGCTGGCTACTCTGTTAAAAGCATAGGGACCTATGCATTTGAATCCGCTGGAATAAATACATTAACACTTCCCAATACTTTAACTCATATTAAGGCAAACTCATTTGCTAGCAATGCTATATCGTCTATCACTATTCCTGACAGCGTTGTGAGCATTGGACCGTATGCGTTTTATATGAATGAATTAACCAGTTTAGTGCTCCCAGATAGCATTACTAAACTTTCACTTGGTGCCTTTGTTGGCAACCAAATTACTTCTCTAACCCTCCCCAAGGGGTTAACCGAAATTGAAGGTGAAGTTTTTAGCGCAAACAAGCTGACCAGCGTAACGATCCCAGAGACTGTAACAAAGATTGGTGCATCTGCATTTAGAAGTAATGGACCTTGGGAGAGGATCGTAATTCCAAAAAATGTAACTAGTATCGGAGGGAACGCTTTTACCTACAACGGCGGTGGGTTAGAGGTTCCATCAATACATTTTTTTGGCGATCGACCCGAAATGCCAGTTGATGCCTTTGGAACTGATTCATATCAGTACTATTTAAAAAGAGTTACCTACTGTGAAGGTCGCGCAGGCTGGCCAGGAAGCGCTATATCAGGTGTAACTCCGTCTGCAGATTGTGAGGGTGATCGTACTCCTGTTCCTGAGCATATATATTCAGCAGATATAGCATTTGTATTGGTAGGTTATAACGGTACTGCTTCTATCTCCTCTGTTGACAGCTTTAAATTGGAGGCGGACAAGGTAAGAAAAGCACTTTCATATTTGTCCTTATCCAATTTCACTTATGAGATTTTCGATGGTGGAATAGATACTCGGACCAAGACAGATTTTGTGTCAATTGCGGAAAATATGGGATTTGACTTAACTTATGACGGACTAGCTAAAGCCATGATGCTTGATCGGCAACTTCTGGAAAATTACGAACAGTTTAAAAATGTAATTTATTTATTCAGTACTTCAAGTGACGCAGGAGTTTCGGGTGGAGCCTTCCAAGGTAGTTGCGTTGGATGGGGCTTGGTTGATTCGGATGGGAATGCCTTGCCAGAGTTACCTATCGGCGGAGTTAAAACAAGTTGCGAGTTCGTAGATCTTTTGAATTATACAGATGTTGTAAGGTCCAGAAAAACTATCGTTCATGAACTAATTCACGGATTTGGTCAAGGCGGCCATGATAGTGATTCTGTAGAGAGCTACTTTCCATACTCCGTTCTGTATGGAAGTGCCTACGGAGATATAGACTCTTACCCAGTCTGGAACAGAATTTATATTACGAAGTGGCTTTCTGAGCAAAATATTACTACAAATCGTGATAATCTCTTGGATTATCATGATGCCACAGATACCTCTGGCAAGTATCTCCTTCGTTTATCAGAAGAAAATGACTTTGACTGCGAAGATGAATGGCGTAACCCTATACGATGTCATCGCTACCAGGAGCTTCACAAGGGAGCCTTGATGCAAAATCGGGGCACCTTCATCAGGGATGGCAAATCATACTTTCAGGGTGGAGTAATCTTTGAGCCTATTATGGATGTCACTGATCTAAGTCGCCCAACTGTTGAGTCAGTTACTGTTGAAAATAATGTCTCGACTGAAGCGGAAGGTACAAAAGATCAGATAACAGTAACCTTTTCAGAAAATATTGCTTTAGGTAAGGGCAAAATAACTATTTTTGCAGACTACTATTGTGGACAGGGCTTTTCAATTTCGTTAAATCGCCATCCCAATAACAATTATAGTTGGGATGGTTGTGGTGGTACGGCTTTAGCAGAGATATCAGGTAAGAACTTAGTTATCACAAGTGTCATGAACGGTGAAAAGAATTATTCAATTAAATTAGGGCAGGGGTCAATTATTGACTGGGGCGGCAACGCAGCCTCTGGCAAATATTGTGCCTATGCTAGCGGCATAGACAGTGCCATGGATACGGATGGTGATGGCGTTGTTGATTGTGCCGATGCTTTTCCGTCTGACTCAAGTGAGTGGGCAGATGTTGATGGCGATGGAACAGGTAATAATGCTGACCTTGATGCAGATGGCGACGAAGTGAATGATGCGTCAGATGCGTTTCCATTTGACTTTTCTGAGTCAATAGATACCGATGGGGATGGCATAGGGAATAATCGTGATATAAATGATGACGGCGATGCTCATGATGATTGGCGTGATGTCTTTCCTCTAGATGCTTCTGAGCATTTAGATACTGATTCAGATGGCATAGGCAACAATGCTGATACTGATGATGATAATGATGATGTCAGTGACTCGCTAGATGCATTTCCTTTAGACAGCAGTGAATCTGTAGATACTGATGGTGATGGCGTCGGCAACAATACTGAGACAGACGATGATTGTGATTGTGTTGCAGATACCGATGATGTCTTTCCTCTTGATGAAACGGAGAGTCTAGATACCGATAGCGATGGGGTTGGTAATAACGCGGATGTATTCCCCAATGACTCCAGTGAAAGCCAAGATAGTGATAGCGATGGCGTCGGTGATAATGGCGACTCGTTCCCCAACGATGCTAATGAATCTTTAGATACAGACTCTGATGGTATTGGCAATAATACCGATGATGATGATGATGGGGATGGTGTTTTAGATGATCAGGATGCCTTTCCGCTTGACTCAACAGAGACGATAGATACCGATGGAGATGGCACGGGCGATAATGGCGACCCCTTCCCAGAAGATTCATCTGAATGGCTTGATACTGACCTCGACGGTATAGGCAATAATACGGACAGTGATGACGATGGTGATGGAGTTGCTGATACCAGTGATTTTTACCCACTTGAGAGCCTTGGAGAACTACCCGATAGCGACGGCGATGGTATTCCAGATGATTGTGATAACGGCGTGTGCGAAGGAACCTCTATGGTCGCGGATACTGCTAATGCTGAATGGCTGTACGCGCACGATGGTTTAAATCTTTCTTTGAATGGATGCTCGCAAAACTGCCCCGCAAAGCTGGAGATTCCGAGTCAGATTAATGGAAAGTCAGTTATCAGCGTCTCAGAAGGTGCATTTAGTTCTAAAGGCCTTGCCGAGTTGACAATTCCCGAGAGTGTCTTATCTATCGCTCGGTATAGCTTTAATAATAATGCCCTAACTAGTCTCCAACTGCCAAGCCAGATACAAAGTATTGGTCAGGGTGCATTTTCCGGAAATAAATTAAGTTATCTAGAAGTGCCAGGAAGTTTGAGCTCCATAGCCGACTATGCTTTTTTCGATAATGAACTGATTGAAGTAGATATTGGTGAAGGCGTGACCACGATCAAAAAGTCTGCTTTCGAAAAAAACACGATAGAAAAATTAACGCTTCCGTCCTCTATCGAGCGGCTACATTGGTATGCTTTTTATGACAATAATATTACCGAGTTATCTTGGACTGATGGAGGGACTGCGGATGCATGGATTGACGAATATGTATTCCAAAAAAATTCACTCATAAAATTCACTATCCCGTCTAATTTGACTGAAATAGCCGATGGAGCGTTCGCAGACAATAATCTAACTTTAGTCACTTTCCTTGGAAATAGGCCTGGCGGGGGTGGTGATTCCATAGGTGATCCTATGCTTAAAGGCTCAATGAGTTATGGTGCATTTCTAAATAACCCAGAATTAAGTTCTATTTTCTATTGTGAGTCCCCCCAGGATGGTTGGCCTGGTCAAAGAATTAGAGTTAAGTCTCCAGATGGAGATGTTCCAGGAATCAATATCCTTCCTAAGAGTGATTGTGATTTTGATGGTGTTTCGGATGACATTGATATTGCTCCGCTTGATCCAAATAATGACTCAGACGGTGACGGTATCGCCAATAATCTAGACTATTTTCCGCTAGATGCTTTGGAAATCATGGATACCGATTTTGATGGTATTGGTAATAATGCTGACACGGATGACGATGGAGATATGGTCTTAGACAGCGATGATGCCTTCCCATTAGATGCAACCGAGAGCGTGGACACTGATTCAGATGGAGTTGGCAACAATGCAGATTCGGACGATGATGGAGATACTGTCTTAGATGGTGATGATGCATTCCCACTTGATGCTAGTGAGAGTGTTGATACTGACTCTGATGGTATTGGTAATAATGCTGACACCGATGATGACAATGACACTGTCTTAGATGGTGATGATGCCTTCCCACTAGATACACATGCATGGTTAGATTCTGATAGGGACGGTAAAGCAGACTTTTTTTCAGATGCTCTATGGACATTTAGGGAAATAAATTCTCTCACAACTATCGTTGAAGCAAGAGACGGCCCAATTGTTTCATTTGTACTCGTTACAGATCAAATAGCTGTGATTACATTTACTCTTGATGGTTATCCTCAAGAATGTAGTCTAATGTTGGACAGTGTTTCTTATAGCTGTGATTCACTTAGTGTCACTGAAACTGGAGAGCATCAACTGCAATTAATTGATAGTTATGGCGATGGTGGAAGTTCTGCCAATATCTCAATTCAGGAAAAATCATTTCCAGAATCGTCTCCTGCAGGGACACTCTTGGATAATGATGATGACAATGACACTGTCTTAGATGGTGATGATGCATTCCCACTTGATGCTAGTGAGAGCGTTGATACTGACTCCGATGGTATTGGTAATAATGCTGACACCGATGATGACAATGACTCGATATTAGATGGTGATGATGCATTCCCACTTAATGCTAGTGAGAGTGTTGATACTGATTCAGATGGTATTGGCAATAATGCTGATACCGATGACGATGGAGATAACGTTGCAGATGGAGCTGATACGTTCCCACTAGATGCCACTGAGAGCGAAGATACGGACTCAGATGGCGTTGGAGATAATGCTGATGCTTTTCCTAATGATGCAACTGAGACAATAGATAGTGATAGTGATGGAACAGGCGATAACTCCGATGCCTTCCCCAATAATTCGCTTTATTCACTTGATAGTGACTCTGATGGCATGCCTGATGCCTGGGAAACTAAGTATGGGCTAAATCCAAATGATGCTTCAGATGCGACAAGTGACCAAGATAATGATGGCGTTTCGGCCTTAGATGAGTTCTTGGCGGGGACAATCCCGTCAGGCTCGCTAGATATCGATGGGAACGGCCAGTATGACGCTCTAACGGACGGTCTTTTATTACTTAGGGGAATGTTTGGTTTAGACGGCAGTGCGCTGGTAACGGGTACGATAGCGTCTGATGCGGCTTTTACCGAATCAGTTGATATTGAGTCACGTATAGCAACACTAGGTGATCTTGCTGATATTGATGGAAATGGTGAAATCGACGCTCTTACAGATGGGTTGCTGACACTACGGTACTTGTTTGGCTTGGAAGGGGACACCTTGATTGCTGGAGTTGTGGCATCTGATGCAACTAGAACAACCGCGGTAGATATTGAGGCACATCTGAAGACCCTGATGCCAGCGTTGTAACCCCGATCTAGTGGCAACCTCGATCTACGCGCGCGTAAATGTGTCCTAAAAGTCCTTTTTATAGGCGGTAACTACCTCGATCTATTCCCGCGTACTGGAGTCCATTAAGTCGCGCGTTGGAGTGTTCTGAAAGTCCGCGCATAACAGTGTATAAAAATTGTCTTTATAAGCCTCAAGAACTTCTCACCTCGATCTAGCCCTGATTTGACTAGATAGGGTATTCAGCTATGATTAGGTTATCAATACAGTCCAAAATGACAGCTTGGTATGTAAATCTAAAAAGGAATCAAAAGTAATGTTTAAAAAATTAGCTAGTAAATTTGCATTGCCTATTCTTATTGCAACCGCACTTTCTGGGTGTACATATACTTCAGAAGTGGATTACGGAAAACAATTTACCGCAGAGCAGGTTAGTCAGATAAAAAAGAATATCACTACCACATCAGACCTTATAAGCATATTTGGTGAGCCAGTTCTGAAAAGTGTATTAAGTGAAACCGATGAGAAGTGGATTTACACGTATACTGGTGGAACTGCATCAGCCCAAGTTTACACAGCAAAAGTCAAATCAAATATCTCAACCCATATGCTTGATATATTAATTAGCAGTGATGTTGTCGTTAATTTTGCAGAAACAAATAGTCAACAGAATATGAATTCATCTATAAAATAAGCACATAAAAATGTTTCCGATTATCCGCGCATAAAGGTGTGGAAGTATTCGCACCTATGGTGTCTAAGTATTCCTTTTTATAAGCCTCAAGAACTTATCACCTCGATCTAGCCCTGATTTGACTGGCTAAGTTACAGCCCTAGAGTCGACAACAATCTGCATAGGTGGTATTCGATACTAACTTTCTTCTTTGCTGTCCTCTACTTTTTCAGGCTTATCTTCAGA
>Ga0209090_10001591_pt1 | contig 14583 bp, 16 predicted proteins | sample ArcticOcean_MG_C_9_FD_187432 | JGI IMG/M metagenome (GOLD analysis project Ga0209090, IMG submission 187432) | Marine microbial communities from western Arctic Ocean - ArcticOcean_MG_CB2_152 (SPAdes) (version 2) | ecosystem: Environmental > Aquatic > Marine > Oceanic | place: Arctic Ocean... | reverse complement strand
ATTAGTTTTAGAAGTTGCTCAACATCTTGGTGAATCAAGTGTTAGAACAATTGCAATGGATGCTACTGAAGGTTTAAAAAGAGGTGATGAAGTAACTTCTACAGGCTCACCTATTCAGGTTCCAGTTGGCCCTGAAACTCTGGGAAGAATCATGAATGTAATAGGTGAACCTATTGATGAAAAAGGTGAAGTTAAAACAAAAGAAAAGTGGTCAATACATAGAGCGGCACCTGAATTTAGTGACCAATCAACAGAAACAGAAATTTTAGTTACAGGAATTAAAGTAGTTGATCTATTAGCACCATATGCCAAAGGTGGAAAAATTGGTCTATTCGGAGGAGCGGGTGTTGGTAAGACAGTACTTATTATGGAATTGATTAACAACGTAGCAAAAGCGCATGGTGGGTTTTCTGTGTTTGCTGGAGTTGGAGAAAGAACTAGAGAAGGAAATGATCTTTATCATGAAATGATAGATTCAGGAGTTATTAAACCTGATGGACCAGGATCAAAAGCAGCATTAGTTTATGGACAAATGAATGAACCTCCTGGAGCAAGAGCAAGAGTTGCTTTAACAGGTTTAACTGTCGCGGAATATTTTAGAGACCAAGAAGGACAAGATGTACTTTTCTTTGTTGATAATATTTTTAGATTTACACAAGCAGGTTCAGAGGTTTCTGCATTACTAGGAAGAATTCCATCAGCTGTTGGATATCAACCTACTCTTGCAACTGATATGGGTAACCTTCAAGAAAGAATTACAACAACAAACAAAGGATCAATTACTTCAGTTCAAGCTATTTATGTACCGGCTGATGATTTAACAGACCCTGCGCCTGCCACATCTTTTGCCCACTTAGACGCGACAACAGTATTATCTAGACAGATAGCAGAAATTGGAATTTACCCTGCTGTAGATCCGCTAGATTCTACTTCTAGAATTTTAGATCCAAGAATAGTTGGAGATGAACATTATAGAGTAGCAAGAGAAGTACAAAAAGTTTTACAAACTTATAAATCACTTCAAGATATCATTGCAATTTTAGGAATGGATGAACTTTCTGAAGAAGATAAATTAACTGTGGCAAGAGCTAGAAAGATCCAAAGATTTTTATCACAACCATTTTTTGTTGCTGAAGTGTTTACAGGCTCTCCAGGAAAATTAGTAGATTTAGAATCCACAATTAAAGGTTTTGCTGCAATCTGCAATGGTGAATACGATCATTTGCCAGAAGCAGCATTTTATATGGTGGGTACAATTGAAGAAGCCGTAGAAAAAGCAGAAAAAATGGCGAAAGAAGCGGCGGCATAATGAGTGAAAATTTTAAAGTAGAAATAGTAAATCCTGAACAATCTTTTCTTTTAAAAGATGATGTGACAGAAGTAGTCATTCCAGCTTTTGAAGGTGAAATGGGAATTTTAAAAGATCATATTTCAATCATTTCTTTTTTAAAACCAGGTGTGATTAAAATTTTTTCTAAGTCAGGAGAAGAAAATTACTATGTTGAAGATGGCATTGTTGAATTCAAGAATAATAATTTATCAGTTTTAACTAGTTCTATTTTTAATATTAAAAATGCTGAAAAAAATAAAATTAATGAATTGCGTAAACAGGCAGAAGAACAATCAGATAATAGTGAAATTACAGATCAGAATAAATACCTAGTTGATCAAAAAATTGATGTTTTAAAAAATCTTAATTAAGAATTTTTTTTACTTTTTTCTTAACTTCCTTGTAAACATTTAACTTAAAATCTACAACTACATCTGTAATTTTATTAACATCTATCCATCTCCATTCTGAAAACTCAGGGTATTTTGTTTTAATATTTATGTCACTATCGTCACCTAAAAACTTCACTAAAAACCATTTTTGTTTTTGGCCTTTATATTTTCCATTCCATATAATACCCAAAAGATGTGCTGGCAATTCGTAAGTGGTTAACCCACTAAGTTCTTGAATAAGTTCAACATTTTTAATGCTAGTTTCCTCCTCAAGTTCTCTGTAGGCAGCAGTTAAGTAATCTTCATTTTTTTCAACACCACCTTGGGGCATTTGCCAAAAATTTTTTGAATTGTCTATTCGTTTAGCAACAAAAACTTTATTTTTTTTGTTCAAAACTATAATTCCAACGCCACTTCTAAATGGTAAATTTTTAAATTTTTTATTCATTCTTACTACTTAACCATTAAGAAGTTTTAATGCGAAATTTAGCTGATTATCAGTTTCAGTATTTATTTTAAATTTTTCAGTTTCTTCGATTATTTCTATATCTGGTGTAACGCCAATTTCAGAAATCGATTGACCAGAAGGTAAATAGTATTTTGATATTGTTAACCTTAGCGCCCCTTTATTTTTTAAAGGAATAATAGATTGTACAGATCCTTTGCCATAGCTATTTTCACCTATAATAATTGCTCTTTTGTGATCTTTTAATGCTCCAGCTACTATCTCTGATGCAGATGCAGATCCGTAGTTAATTAATACAATCAATATTTTTCCATTAATTAAATCACCGTTTTTTGCAAACCATTTTCTATTTTCAGAACCTTTTCTACTTTTTGTAGATACTATTTCACCATTATTTAGAAAATAATCTGAGATTTTTATAGCTTGTGATAGTAAGCCACCAGGGTTATTTCTTAAATCTAAGATGTATCCTTTTATTTCATTTTTTTTAGAAAGATCATTTAATTTATTTTTTATTTGATTACTGCTATTTTCATTAAAAGAGGATAACTTAATATATCCAATTTTATCTTTTAGAAGTTTGGACTTTACTGATTGCACTTCTATGATTTCTCTAGTTATAACAAATATTAAGGCTTTTTTTATATTTCTTCTTCTTATCGTAATCTCAATGTCTGAGCCAACTGGACCTCTCATAAGCTCAACTGCTTCAGTTAATGATTTTCCTTGGACTTGAGTGTCATTAATTTTTACAATGTAATCACCAGCTTTTACACCAGCTCTTGCTGCAGGTGAGTTGTCAATTGGAGAAATAACTTTTACAACTCCTGATTCCATCCCAACCTCAATTCCGAGTCCTCCAAACTTACCGCTTGTTTCTGTTTGCATGTTATTAAATATTTCAGGACTCATGTAAGCCGAATAAGGATCTAAAGATTGAAGAAGACCATTTATTGCTGAATCCATTGCTTTACTTTGATTAATTTCATCAACATATTCTTTATTAATTTTTTCTAAAACTTCACTAAATAAATCGATTTTATCATAAATGCTATCATTTGCTGCAAAGCTTTTATTTAAATATAAAAAAAAAATAAAAAATATAAATATAAATTTGTCTAATTTTTTCATACTAATAATTTTTCTTTCGGAATTAATTCAGACCACATTTTTTCAATTTCATAAAATTTTCTTTTTTCAGGATTAAAAATATGAACAACAATATCCATACCATCAACTAGCTTCCAGTCATTACTTTCTTTTCCTTCTATTCTAGAATTTTTAATTCCATTAGCTTTTAATTTTTCTAAAACTTGTTCAGATAAAGCCTGAATATGTCTTGATGAAGTTCCACTTGCTATAATCATATAATCAGCCATTGAACTTTTATTCTCAAGGTCAATACTGACAATATCTAAAGCTTTATTTAAATCTAGTGCATTTATGATGATGTTTTTAAGATTTATATTTTTGTCCATTAATTAATTTAATCTTATCAAATTTTTCTTAATTGAGAAGATGAAATATTAAACTTTTTAAATTTGACAAATGTTAAGTGTTTTTTACTTACTTGTTTAAAAGTAATTGATTTTAAAGATTTGGCTTTATATCCTTGACGATCAAATACTAAAATATTGCATTTTTTTGAGATAGATTTCCATTTGTGCCATTTGTGAAAGTGAATAAGATTGTCTGCGCCCATTATAAAATGTATTGCTAATTTTTTATTTTTTTTAAGATGATCAATTAAATCAATTGTTCTATTGGAGTCAATTTTTCCTTCAAAGAATCTTACCACAATAAAGTTATTTTTGCTTACTAAGTTTTTAGCAAACTGCATTCTATTTTTTAGACTTGATTTGCTTTTTTTTTTAAGTGGATTTTTTTTAGTTATAGCCCAAATGATATATTTTAAATCAAATATTTTTTTAGCTTGTTTGGATATTTCTAAATGGCCTTTGTGTGCAGGGTCAAAAGTTCCTCCTAGAACACCAATTTTAATTTTATTTGATTTCAAATTTATTTCCTAGTTTGACCTTTGCTAGTAATTTCATATTTATATGATACTAGTTGATTTAACCCCACGGGCCCTCTTGGAGGCAGGGTATTTGTTGAAATACCAACCTCACCACCAAATCCAAATTCTCCACCATCTGCAAATTGAGTAGATGTGTTGTGCATTGCTATAGAGCTTTTTACATTTTTTAAAAATTTTTTTGCTGTTTTATTATTTTTTGTAATTATAGAGTCGGTATGCATAGTGCCGTATTTATTAATATGATCAATTGCTTCACTACAATCTTTAACGCATTTTACAGACACGGTCGCCGAAAGATGTTCTGTCGACCAGTTTTTTTCTTTAGCCGAATAAATCTTTCCATTATAATATTTTTTTAAAAAGTCATCTCCATAAATTTTACAATTATTTTCTTCGAGTTTTTTTAAAATAGGATTACAAAATTTTTTTACGATTTTTTTATGCAACAAAATTGTTTCAGTAGCGCCACAAATACTAGTATTTCTTAATTTAGCATTATATATAATATTAATCGCCATTTTTAATTTAGCATCTTTATCAACAAAAGTATGGCAGAGGCCTTCCAGATGTCCGATGATGGGTAGGACAGAAAAATCTTGCACTCTTTTTACTAAATTTTTTCCACCTCTTGGTATTACAACATCAATATAAGCTTCCATTTTTGAAAGCATGTGGTCCACCATTTTTCTATTCTTAGATTCTATAAGCTGTATAAAATTTTCATTAATTTTATTCTCCTTAAGAGCTTTTCGAAATAATTTTGCTAAAATCTTATTTGTATTAATGGCTTCTGAACCACCTTTTAAAATTACTGAATTACCTGATTTGAAACATAAACTAGCAACGTCAGAAGTAACATTGGGTCTACTTTCATAGATAACGCCAATTACTCCAATGGGCACAGATACCCTTTTAATAGTTAGTCCATTTGTTCTTTTCCATTTTTCTAAAATATTATCGACTGGATCTTTTAGTTTAATAATTTTTTTTACAGAATTTTTAATAATGTTTAGTTTTTCATAATTTAAAATAAGTCTTTCAACTAAATGATTTTTTAATTTTTTTTTTAAAGCAAATTTTATATCTTTTAAATTTTCTCTAAGTATTAAATTTTTCTCTCTGTCAATTAATGAAACATATTTTTTAAGAACCTTATTTTTTGCCTTTGTACTAACTTTTTCAATAAATGCTTTTTTTGCATTTTTTCCTATTGAATCTAAATATTTATTCATTTTATACTTTTACCATATCATCTTTATGCACAACCTCTGACTTTGAAATATATCCTAGTAAATTTTTAATTTCCTTAGAATGGTGTCCCATTATTTTTAAAATTTCATCAGAAGAAAAAGAGCTTAAACCTCTGGCATATTCTTTATTTGTTTTGTCTAGTATTTTTAGATGATCACCTTTGTTAAATTTTCCTGAAACTTTTTTAATTCCTGCAGCCAGTAAGCTTTTTCCTTTATTTAATGCTTGTTTAGCGCCGTCATCAATAAAAAGTTCTCCTTTGGGTGAAATAGAGCTGATAATCCATTTTTTTCTAGCATCTAATTTAGACACTTTTGGTAAGAACCATGTACAGTTATTTTCACTAATTATTTTTTTTATAGGTCTTAATGATAAGCCATTTGCAATAACCATCTTACATCCTGATAATTGGCAAATTTTTGCAGCATCAATTTTTGTCCTCATACCTCCTGTGCCATGTTCACTAACACTTTTTGCTGCAACTTTTTCTATGTTTTGGCTTATATTTCTAATTATTTTTAATAACTTTGCGTTTTTATATATTTTTGGATTTTGAGTATAAAGACCATCAACATCTGACAGTAAGATCAGTGAATCAGCACCTGATATTTGCGCAACCCTAGCAGCTAGTCTGTCGTTATCTCCATATTTAATTTCGGATGTAGCTGTACTGTCATTTTCATTCACAATTGGAACGAAACCTAACTCAAATAAATTTTCAAAGGTTCTTTTTGCGTTTAGAGCCCTTCTTCTTTGCTCGGTATCCTCTAATGTAAGTAAAATTTGAGATATATTAATTTTGAATTTTAAAAATGTTTCTGAAAATAGATTCATTAGTTCAATTTGGCCAATTGATGCCACTGCTTGACTTTTATCAAGCTTAAGATTTTTTTTACTTAAGTTTAGTTTTTTGCAGCCCATGGCTATAGCCCCTGAGCTAACAATAATTACTTTTTTATTTTGTGTTAATAGCTTTTGAATATCTTTAGAGAATTCCGAAAGCCATTTTTTTCTAATTTTTTTATTATCATCTATTAATAAAGATGATCCGATTTTAATTACAATTATTTTTGAATTCTTAAGATACATATGAAAGTAGTTTAGCTTTAATTTTTGACACAGAGCCTTTCTCTGTTGTTGAAAGAGTTACTACTTCAGAGCTTTTATTTTTTGAGAAATTATTAACTAGTTTTTTTACCGTACTTTTATCTAATAAATCAGTTTTGTTTAATACAATAATTTCCTTTTTATTGAGAAGTTCTTTGCTATAATTTCCAAGCTCATTTTTAACTTGTTGGTATGTATTTTCAAGATCTTCATTAGTAATGTCTATTAAATGCATTAAAGTTTTACATCTTTCTATATGTTTTAGAAATTGTATTCCAAGTCCTACACCTTCATGTGCACCCTCAACTAATCCAGGAATATCAGCTAATGTTATTTCTTTATCGTCATAAGTTGCAACTCCTAGATTTGGGTTTAAAGTTGTAAATTTATAGTTTGCGATTTTTGGTGTTGCATTAGTGATTGCAGCTAGTAAGCTGGATTTGCCAGCATTAGGCAAACCCACTATACCAACATCAGCAATTGTTTTTAATTGAAGCCAAATTATAAATTCTTCTCCAATAGCACCTTTCGTAAATTTTTTTGGAGCTCTATTTGTAGAGCTTTTAAACCTAGTATTTCCAAGTCCTCCTTTTCCTCCATTAGCGACAATAAATTCTTCACCTTTTTTTTTAAAATCATATATTAGAGTTTTATTATCTTCTTCAAAAACTTGAGTACCAATTGGGACTTTTAAAAACAAATCATTGCCTCCACGACCAGTACGATTTTGTCCTGATCCATTCTCGCCTCTTTCAGATTTATGATGCTGCTGAAATCTATAATCAATTAGTGTGTTTAAATTTCTTTCTGATTTTAAAATTATAGATCCACCTTTGCCTCCATCACCACCATCTGGTCCACCATACTCAATAAATTTTTCTCTGCGAAAACTAGGGGATCCATTGCCACCATTGCCAGCTTTGGTATAAATTTTAACTTGATCTAGAAACTTCATAATACAACTCTTAGTTTTTAGTTGTACTACTAATTGGGTTTTACTGAAACGAATGTTCTGTCAGATCTAGTTTTTTTAAATACTACTTTCCCTTTAATGACAGAAAAAATGGAATGATCTTTGCCCATTCCTACATTTTCACCAGGAAAAATTTTTGTTCCTCTTTGTCTAACAATTATATTCCCAGGTATTACTACTTCACCACCGTACTTTTTTACACCGAGTCTTCGGCCTGCACTATCTCTTCCATTTCTTGATGATCCACCTGCTTTTTTTGTTGCCATAATTAATCCAGTTTATTTACTTGCTTTTTTTACTTCTACTTCTTTTTTTTCAATTTTTTTAATTGGTTTAATTTTTTTATTATCTTCAGATAAAACTTTACCATCTTTTGAAAAAATTTTACTAATTCTTATTAATGAATATTGTTGTCTATGACCATTTTTTCTTCTTGAATTTTGTCTTCTTCTTTTTTTAAAAATTAGTACTGTTCTATTTTTACCATTTTCAACTAGATCAGCTTCAACTTTTGCTCCATCAACTACTGGAGAACCAATTTCGATGGTTTTATTATCTCCATAAGCCAAGATTTCTTTAAATTCAATTTTAGTTTCAGGTTTAGAATCCTCTAACTTTTCAATTTTTAGAATTTCACCAGCTTTTACTTTGTACTGTTTTCCACCTGTTTGTATTATTGCGTATGCCATTGTTTAATCTAATTTTTATAATCAGCAATATAGTTCGGGACTTGTTATAGTCAAGTTGAATAAATTAGAAATTGTCCTTTAAATCTCTTAATTTTGAAAAAGTTACGACATTTTTTGATTTAAGAAAAATATTACACTCTAATTCTTCTTTAATGGTAGATGGAATAGTAGGTAAATTATTTTGTAATTTTTTTGTAATTTCTATTATTTTATTTTTAAGGTTTTTATTGTTTTTGTCATGAGTCAAACAGAACTTTGAATTGTTTAATGTGTATTCATGACCACAAAAAATTTTTGTGTCACCAGGAAGTTCTTTTAATTTTTTTAAAGAATCAAACATTTGAGAATATGTTCCTTCAAAAATTTTTCCACATCCTAATGAAAATAAAGTGTCGCCAGTAAAGACTGATTTATTATTATAAAAATAAAAACAAATATGTCCCAAGGTATGTCCTGGTATGTGAATTATTTTTGCTTCAAAATCTTCATGCTTCCAAATTTCTTGATCACTGACAAGAATGTCCATTTCAGGAATTTTATCCTTATCTTTTTTAAAACCAACAACACTCGCGCCATATTTTTCTTTTAATTTTTTATTTCCGCCCACATGATCGTAATGATGGTGAGTATTTAATATAAATTTCAAATCAATTTTATTTTTTTCTAAATATTTAATAACAGGACTTGACTCACTAGGGTCAATTACACAAGCAATATTTTTTTTTTCATCAATTATTAGGTAGGAGTAATTATCTTGCAGACATGGAATTATTTCAATTTTCATTTATTTCTCGATCAAAAATATTCCTAATTCAGCTGATAAATTTTTAATAGTTAAATTAATATTAGTTATTAATGAAGTTTTTTTATTATGAAGAGCTAATGATTTGTCTAACTTAATTTTTCTATTATTACAAAAATTAAAAAAATCTTTAATAGTACACATATGAAGATTGGGCGTATTATACCACTCATCTGGCAGGTCCTTTGTAATTGGCATTGTTCCTTTAATTAATAAGTGGAGTCTAACTTTCCAGAATCCAAAATTTGGTATAGTAACTATAGCTTTTTTTCCGACTCTTAATAACTCATCAATAACTATTTTTGGGTTTAAAAAAGCCTGAAGTGTTTGACTTAAAATCACAAAATCAAAAGATCTGTCCGGAAATTGAGTAAGATCTTTTTCTGCGTCTCCTTCAATTACTGTTAGACCTTTTTTAATACATTTTTGTACATTATTTTTAGAAATTTCAATTCCTCTAATATCTATTTTTTTATTATTTTTTAAAAATTCCATTAATGTTCCATCACCACAACCAACATCCAAAACTCGAGTGTTTTTTTCTACTAAATTTGTAATTACTTTAAATTCTTGTTTCATGATTAATTTTTTAAATATGAAGTGTTAATATAATTTTTTAATGATTCTAAAAATTCAGGAACGTTTAAAAGAAATGAGTCGTGCCCCTTATCAGATTCAATTTCAACAAATCCAACATCTGCTCCAATTGCATTTAAAGCTATAACAATATCTTTATTTTCTGACGTTGGATAAAGCCAGTCAGAAGTAAAAGATATAACAAAAAATTTAGTTTTTGATTTTTCAAATGCTTTAGATAAATTTCCATCATTTTGTTTTATTAAATCAAAATAATCCATTGCTCTAGTAATGTATAAGTAGCTATTGGCATCAAATCTATCTACAAATACAGCACCTTGATGTCTTAAATAGCTTTCAATTTGAAAATCGGCATCAAAACCAAATTTTAGATTGTCTCTTTCTTGTAATTTTCTCCCAAATTTTTCTTGCAGACCATTTTTAGACAAATAAGTAATATGAGCTGCCATTCTTGCAACCGATAATCCCTTATCTGGATTTAACTTTTCATTTAAATAATTTCCGTTTACCCAATTAACATCTGCCATAATTGATTGCCTACCAAGTTCATTGAAAGCTATATTTTGTGCAGAATGGCTTGCTGTACACGCAATAGGGATTGCAATTTTTGCTTTATCAGGAAAATTACTTACAAATTGTAAAACTTGCATACCACCCATTGAACCACCTGTTACACAAAATAATTGATCTATTTTAAAAAAATCTAAGAGATTATATTGAGCATTAACCATGTCGTTAATTGTTATCACTGGAAAGTTTGTTCCAAAAATTTTGTTAGTATTTGAATCTATATCAGCAGGACCATATGAGCCCATGCATCCTCCAATTACATTGGCACAAATTACAAAATACTTATCAGTATTAATTGCTTTCCCAGGTCCGACTGCATAGGACCACCATCCATCTTTTTTTGTTATTGGGTTAATGCCGGAAACAAATTGATCTCCTGTTAATGCATGAAAAATTAAAATAGCATTATCTTTTTTATTACTAAGAGTTCCATACGTTTCATATGCTACAGGAAAATTGTTAATAATTTTTCCACAGTCTAACTTAAGCGCCTTATCGATAATTATTTTTTTTAGGTTAATTGTATTATTCATAAATATTGTTTTAAGGTGAATTGTGAGATAAAAAAACTTATTTAGCGGTTTTTTAGGCGCTCGCAATTCAGTTAAATCAGCGCATATTTTTTGTACTAGATGTTATTTATTATGTCAAATTTATATTAATTCACTTATTCAGTATAAAAGTTTAATAATTTATCTATAAAGTAAAAAGTTAATAAAATGACCATACCAAAATTTAAAACAATTAGAATTAAAGCTTATAAGCCCGGTAGATATAAGGTCGGTAAACTCAAAAATATCATAAAATTATCTGCAAATGAGTCCGCGCTTGGAATTAGTCCAAAAGTAGAAAAAATATTATCTAATAAAAATATAAATTTATCCAAATATCCAGACAGTAAATCAAAAAATTTAAGGAAAGAAATTGCCAAAATATATAATTGTAATTTTGATAAAATTATATGTGGATCTGGATCCGATGAAATAATTCAGATGATATGTCAATTATATTTAAACCCTTCTGATGAAGTAATTGTTCCAGAGTATAGTTTTTTGATGTACAGAATTTATGCAAAAATTGCGGATGCGAATGTTGTATTTGCCAAAGAAAAAAATTTTAAAGTATCAGTGGTAGAAATTATTAAAAAAGTTTCAAAAAAAACTAAAATTGTTTTTTTAGCAAATCCAAATAATCCAACAGGAACATATTTGAATAAAACTGAACTATTAGAGTTAAGAAAAAAGCTTAATAAAAAAATATTATTAGTCTTAGATGATGCATATTTTGAGTATATGCAAAATAAAGATTATAAGTCTAGTTTAGATATATTTAGAAATAAAAATAATGTAATTATATTAAGAACCTTTTCCAAAATTTATGGATTAGCAGCTTTAAGAGTTGGTTGGGGCCATGGTGCAAAAAAAATTATTGATGCAATGAATATAATTAAACCTCCGTTTAACGTCAATCAGACAGCACAAATTGCTGCTAGAGAAGCTTTAAAAGATAAGAATTTTATTAGACGGTCAATTAAACATAATATTATTTGGGCAAATAAAATCAAAAATTTTTTAAATAAATTAAATATACTTACCAATAAAATTTCAGCTAATTTTTTTTTACTAAATTTTAATAAAAGCAAATTTTCTGCAATTTATGTTTTAAAAAAACTTGAGTCAAAAGGAATTGTTTTAAGATCCACAGAAGAAGGTTATAATATTAAAAATAAATTAAGACTTACAATTGGTTCTGCTAAAGAAAATACAAAATTTATAAATGTGATGAGGAATATATTTAAAAAATGAAAAATATTTTAATTATAGGATGTGGTTTAATTGGGTCTTCATTATTAAGAGCAATTGTTAAAAAAAAAATTTCTAAAAAAATATTTATTTTTGAAAAATCAAAGACAAATATTTTAAAGATTAAAAAATTAAAATTACCATGTATAATTACTAGTGATTTTAAGAAAATAATACCAAAGGTAGATTTAATTATTTTTTGCACTCCAATGAGTGAATATGAAAAAATAATTTTAAAAATTAATAGGTATCTGTTACCCAAAACAATTATTACAGATGTTGGCTCATCTAAAGAAATAGCTTTAACATTAATTAAGAAAAAATTAAAAAAAAATATCTCTTGGGTTTCAAGCCACCCTATTTCAGGCTCAGAAGTAAGTGGCCCAGAATTTGGACATAGTAGTTTATTTTTAAGTAAATGGTGTATTTTAATAAAAGAACAAAATTCAAATAGAAAACATTTAACTTTTTTAAGTAAATTTTGGAAAAAAATAGGTTCTAAAGTTGTAACAATGAACGCAAAAAGACATGATAAAATTTTTTCTATGACAAGTCATTTGCCTCACTTAATTGCATATAATTTAGTTAAAACAGCAACAGATTTTGAAAAACAAAAAAAATATGACCTTATTAAGTTTAGCGCCGGAGGTTTGAGAGATTTTTCAAGAATTGCAGCCTCAAATGAAATTATGTGGAGAGATATTTTCTTTAATAATCAATATAACATATCAAAAGCTATTGATTTGTTTATCAAAAACTTAAAATCATTTAAAAAAGATATTAATTCTAAAAACAATCAATCACTTATAAAAAAACTAGTAGAAACTAAAAAAGTAAGAAAAAAAATAATTAAGTTAAAACAAGATATTAACAAACCTGATTTTGGTAGAAATTAATTTAAGATATTAGATATTTTTTTAATAATTAAATTTGCGGTTTTTTCAATTCTTTTAATAGTGTGGTTAATTGGCATAATTAAAACTTTTTTTTCTGGACCGTAAGCATGTATTAATTGTGTTGAGTTTATGCAAATTGCTACATGTCCCTTCCAAAATATCATGTCTCCCTTCTTAAATTTTTTTCTTATTATATTTTTTGAATATTTAATTTGATCTTTTGTATCTCTAGGATAAAATTTTTTGTTATAATAATAAAACAACTGTACGATAGCAGAACAATCGATACCATTATAACTTTTTCCACCCCAAGTATATTTTGTATTTAAAAATAATTTTAGTATTTTTAAATAATTTTTTTCTACATGATTAATTTTTTTTATATCTTTTTTCTTGATCCATTTATTTTTTTCATATTCAATGAATTTTTTATTTTCTTGAATTATTGATATTTTAGATGCAAAAGGTAAAAAAAAATTTGTTTGAAATATTTTTTTACTAATAGGTTTTTTAAATACACTAGTTTTAATTTTAAATATCTTGTGTGTAGGCATATGTTTATCTGTATAATTTATCTTTTTTATATAACCAATATAACCATCAAATGCTGTTTTTATTTTTAACCAATTTTTATTTTTTGATAAAATTTTAAATTTTTCTCCATATAGAATTTGAGAACTAATTTTAGAAATATAAGAAGGGTTTTCGTATATATTGATAAAATTATTTTTGCAGAAAAAATTATTATTCACGAAGATTTAATTTGTCTTTAATAAACCACAAACAAATCAAGGATGGAATAACCATAATAGCTGTCAAAATGAAGAATGTTCCCCAGTCACCATTTAACCAATCGACCAAGGCACCTGATGATGAAGCGAGAGTAGTTCTGCCTGCAGTTCCTATTGAGGCTAGTAAAGCATATTGGGTTGCAGTATATGTTCTATCAACCAACAGTGAAATGAATGCCACAAATGCAACTGTTGCAAATGCTGCTGCTATATCATCAAATATAACAGCTACTGCAAACAGTAATTCTGATTTTCCACTCCAAGCTAAAACAGTAAATAATAAATTAGTTGCAGCCATCAATATTCCAGCAAGAAACATTGCTTTTAAAACTCCAGATCTAATTACAAAAAGTCCACCCAATAAAGTAAAAATAACTGTTGTTACCCATCCTAAAGTTTTTGAATAAATTGCAATATCACCTTTAGAAAACCCTATTTCTTTATAAAAAACTATCGACATGCGTCCTAAAAAAGCTTCACCTATTTTAAATAAAAATACAAAACTTAAAATTCCAACAGCAATAGAAAATCCATTTTTTTTAAAGAAGCTAATTATTGGACCAGCTAAAGTACCACTTATCCAAGCAGCTAAACCTGTCATAATATTTTTTGATCCAAACTTATTTTCTATTAAACTATCCGTTTCTTTCTGCTTTGATTGCCTATCAGTTAGGATTGGTTCATGAATAAACATCAATCCTATGTTCATTAAGATCACTACAATTCCTAAAATTAAAAAAGTTGTTTGCCAGTAGTTTGTTATACCAATGTTTTCAAAATATTCAGCTGTAAATAAAGCTATTACTCCACCCAATTTATAACCACTCCACCAACCAACAACAGCCATAGCAGCCCCAGCTGCCATTGATTTGTTTTCAT
>Ga0209090_10001585_pt1 | contig 14609 bp, 18 predicted proteins | sample ArcticOcean_MG_C_9_FD_187432 | JGI IMG/M metagenome (GOLD analysis project Ga0209090, IMG submission 187432) | Marine microbial communities from western Arctic Ocean - ArcticOcean_MG_CB2_152 (SPAdes) (version 2) | ecosystem: Environmental > Aquatic > Marine > Oceanic | place: Arctic Ocean... | reverse complement strand
AAGGCAAATACTGTTTCAAGGCAAATTTCATAAAGGCAAATACTGTTTCAAGGCAAATTTAAGATCAAGGCAAATACTGTTTTAAGGCAAATACTGTTTTAAGGCAAATACTGTTTTAAGGCAAATTTAAAATCAAGGCAAATACTGTTTTAAGGCAAATTTAAAATCAAGGCAAATACTGTTTTAAGGCAAATTTATGTTTAAAAAAATAAAATAATTAATAATCCATAAAGGCTAAAATTAAATATCAAATATATTAATATTATTGTTAATGATACAAAATAAGTATAAATTAGCACAATATAAAGCCCTGTATTGATATATAAATATATATAGATGGTTAGATATCATTTATTTTATAAGCTCTTATGCGAGCTTAGAAGCTGCTATATTAATCCAGGCATAAAAAAAGGCGGTAATAGTACCGCCCTTGATTGGTTATATAATTAATTAATTGCCTTGCTCCTTAACTGGTATAACTTGCTGCCAAAACTCTCTAAAATATTTGTTTAAATATCTATTAAGTCTTAATTCTTGCTCTTTAGTCATAACAACCTTTTTGCCATTATATAAAGTTCTTTTTTCTCTAATTAATATATTCATTGTCTTATAATCTCCTTTTAATATTGGTGAAATATAGCTACTTTGTAATTATCAAGATCTATTACATTGTATGAATGTCTTAAATCTATTGCATAACCTTCATAATCAAAGTTATTAAATACAAATTGTTGAGCATCTTTATCAATATTATTTAATATATCCTCGTCTGCTCTTTCATCTGCAAAGTCTCTAAAGGTGTCATAAATAGATATAAAAGCATTTTCTATATCTTGCATATTGTCCTCTAATTCTTCTAAGTCATAGCCGTAATAATCATTAAAATATTTAATAATAATTTCATTATCTAAATGACTATTATCTAAAGCATGAGCAAGATTATAAATACTTTCATGGTCTGGATATTCTCCCATATTTGGGAAATCGTCATAATCATGTACAGCTATTTCGTCTGCATAATCTACATTATCTCTGGTTGCTTCTTTGATAGCCTTTTCAAATTTCTCAAAAGAATCATATTGCAAAGGATAAACCCACTTGCCCACCATTCGCCCGCTGTTGTACGCTTCTAAGTTAGCAAAATATATGCCATGTTCTACATTATTAGTTTGTATATTTTCCATTAGATCACCGCCTGGATGATTAGATCAATAAGCACAAAGCCTAAAGCCGTTACGCTAAACATTCCAAATAATGCAAAAAATCTATATATATTTCTATATCTTTTTTTATTATCGTTGCCCTCTATTGTAAATTTAAGTTCATTAATTCCTCTTGCATATCTCATATTTTCTCCATTTATATATTTGATGTATATAAATATATATAAATATATTACTAATGTCAAGTCTATGTTTGATATTTATATTTTATTATTACCAGGCAAAAACGTAGATATATAAACGCCATGAATAATAGAAATGTTAATAATTAACATGATAACCAGGTAAAAATATATTTTTTTATAGATGCCTCTGTATCGCTTGCCCTGTATGGCTCTTAAAGTATAGGTTCTTCTAGGGCAAAGAGGTGAGAAGGTTGTCGGTCTCACAAAGTTTTTAGATAGAGCCAACTTTCATTCATCATATTTATAATACAAAACTTAATTTTGAAGTTGAACTTAAAATGGTTTATCCTTATTATATGGAGATTGATACTTATATATTTTTATAAACATTGGCTAACCAGAGAGAACTAGCTTTGCATTTAGACCTTTCACCCCAGTCCGTTTCAGACTTGGTTAGGAAAGGTGTGTTTATAATTAATAAAGGTAGATCGCCTGTAAATATAGATGCTTGTAGGGTTGCTTATATTAACCATTTAAGAAAAGCAGCTAGATACACAAAGAAAGATGGATCAGGAGATATAGCTGAGGAAAAGACCAGGCTAACTAAAGCACAAGCTGATGCAGCAGAAATAAAAGTGTTAGAGCTAGAAGGTTTGCTGTTACCTGTTGAAATGGTTTCAAGCAACTGGTCTAACCTTTTTGCGATTGTGCGTGTGGGTTTATTGGGTCTAGCAAACAAGATCGCCCATAGGCTTATGGCAGTAAAATCAGTACAAGAAATGAAAGTTATTATTGATGAAGAAGTGTATAGGATTTTAAACGAACTAGCGGAGAGCAATGGATTACCAAAAGAATATGCAGATCGTGGTGAAAAACACAATGCAGATATTGAGACCACCACCAAAACTAACAATTAGCGAGTGGGCGGATACATATAGAAAGCTATCTCCAGAATCTAGTGCAGAATCAGGAAGTTGGCATACAAGTAGATGTGAATACCAGCGTGAAATAATGGACACTTTTAATAATATTAATATTGAAAGAATCGTTGTTATGACAAGCAGCCAAGTTGGTAAGACAGAAATTTTATTAAATGCCATTGGTTATTATATAGACCAGGATGCTTCGCCTATGATGGTCGTGCAGCCAAATCTGACCATGGGGCAAGCGTTTAGTAAAGACAGACTTGCAGCAATGATAAGAGATAGTGATAGATTAAGAGATGTTGTAAGCGATGCTAAAAGTAGAGATAGTGGCAATACAACAATGCATAAAAAGTTTGCAGGTGGTCATATAACAATATCATCTTCAGGGAGTCCTGCGGGTCTCGCTAGCAGACCCATACGTTGCCTGTTTTTAGATGAAATAGATCGTTTTGAACATAATGTTAAAGGTGAAGGATCGCCAATAGCATTAGCGGTGGCTAGAACTAAAACCTTTTTTAATCGCAAAATCTTTATGTGTAGCACCCCAACTATAAAGGGTTTATCAGCTATTGAAGCTGCTTTTGAGGAGTCTGATAAGCGTTATTACTATGTGCCATGCCCCGAATGTAAACATAAACAAGTTTTAAAATGGAAGAATGTGGTTTGGGAAGAAAATAAACCTGAAACAGCTACTTACGCTTGTGAAGAGTGTGGTTCAGTTATTGAAGAGTCTAAAAAACAATGGATGATTAATAACGGGGAATGGATAGCAACTCAGCCTTTATTAAAAACTGCTGGATTCCATATATCAGAGTTATATTCTGTTTGGTCAACCTGGGCGGATATGGCAATAAATTTCCTGGAAGCAAAAAAGAATCCTGAAACATTAAAAACATTTGTAAATACTGCCCTGGGAGAAAGTTGGCAAGAATCTGGGGAAACTGTAGAGTGGGAATCATTGCTTCAAAGAAGATTGAATTATGATATTGATAATATACCTGAAGATGTTTATATTTTAACTACAGGAACAGATTGCCAAGCCGACAGAATCGAAATAACGATTTGTGGCTGGGGTAAAGGCTTTAAGTGTTACGTTTTAGATCATCGCATAATTTGGGGCGATCCAAATGGTCACGCTATCTGGGATGAATTTGATGAGTTTTTAAAGTCTAGGTTTAAGACTGAATCGGGAAGGGTTCTGCCTATATCTTGTTCAACAGTAGACTCTGGTTATCATACAAACCAGGTTTATGCTTTTACAAAACCTAGGCAATCCAGGCGTGTGTTTGCGGTAAAAGGCTTATCTACTGCTGGAAAACCAATTATTAATAGCCCAACGTATGTTGGAAAAAATAAAACAGTTTTATACGGAGTAGGTGTAGATAGTGCAAAAGAAGCTATCTTTGGCAGGCTGTCCGCTTCGCCAGAAGAGACAACAATGTTCTTTTCAAACAATCTCGATGATGAATATTTTAAACAGCTTACAGCAGAAAAGAGAGTAACCAAGTTTTTGCGTGGTAGAAAAACTTTAGTATGGAAGCAAATTCGTGATCGTAATGAAAGTCTTGATTGTGCTGTTTATAACTTTGCAGCAATATATATATTAAACCCTAATTGGAATTTAATAGAGCAAAAAATATTAACTGGCAAAAAGCCAGTAGAAGATAAAGAAGAAACCAGCCCGATTATAAGACCTAGGCAAGCAAAAGGTGATAACTTTGCTAATTCATGGAAAAATTTATAAACTTCAAACATCTATTGACTTATTTGTAGAAAACTTTAGCGTTAGATAAAGATATATTTAACATTTATGAGGTTTTTGCTTGAGTAACGCTTTTGATTCATCTAATTATCCAACGCAAATTCCTGATGTTTTACAAGTGGGGGATTATTGGGCTTGGAAAAGATCAGACCTTTCTGGTGATTATCCTACAGCATCATACTCCTTAAAGTATAAATTTTATTTAATAGATGGAACAACAGCGTCTAATTTCACTTTAACAGCGTCAGAAAGTAACGACGAATACCTAATTGCCACCTCTAGTACATCTTCATATACAGCAGGTGATTATAGATGGGTTTCCATAATTATTAGAAGCTCTGATTCAGCAGAAAGCTACTTAGAAGAGGATTATATAACATTATTAGATAATGGCGTTAGATCACACACAAAAATAGTGCTTGATAGTCTTTATGCTGTTATTGAAGGTCGTGCAACTATGGATCAAAGCTCAATGAGTATTGCAGGAAGGTCACTTTCCAGAATGTCTATTGATGAACTAATACAATTTAGGGATAGCTATGAAGCTCGTTGGGAAATTGAAAAGAAAAGAGCAAGAATTGCAAATGGTAAGCCTTCAGGAAATACAATAAGGGTGCAATTCTAATGGCTTGGTACAGTAATTTATTAAGAAGAGGACAGAAAACAAATCCCATAAAGCTTAATCAAAGATCATTTAAAGGCGCTGATAGAGGGCGACTCTTTGCAGATTTTGGATCACAGTCAAAAAGTGCTGATTCAGAAATACAACCTAATATCAAAATCTTACGAGCAAGAGCAAGAGAGCTTGCTAGAAATGATGCTTATGTTGCTAGATATTTAAACCTAATGGTTTCAAATGTTGTAGGCAAATCAGGAATACGCATAAGCTCTAAAGCAAGAAACGATAATGGTTCATTAGATATGGGCGCTAATCAGCAAATAGAATCTGCATGGAAAGAGTGGTGTGCAATGGGTGTATGCGTAGCCAATGGAACTATGTCATTTGTTGATGCACAAAAACTTATGGTTGAAACACTATATAGAGATGGTGAGGTCTTAATAAGGCATATACCAACATCTACAAATAAATTTGGTTATATGATTCAATTCTTTGAAGCTGATCATTTGGATGAAGATTATAACGACACCGCTAATAACGGCAATACTATAAAGATGGGCGTTGAAGTTAATTCATTTGATAAGCCCGTTGCCTATTATTTATTTAAAGATCATCCTTATGATGATTTGTATGCAAAACAAAGACAATATATTAGAGTTCCAGCAGAAGAGTTAATGCATATTTATATACGAAATCGCCCAGAACAAACAAGAGGCGTATCACCTATATCTACCTCTATGGCAAACATACAAATGTTAAAAGGTTATTATGAGGCGGAGATAACGGCGGCAAGGGTAGCGTCATCAAAAATGGGCTTCTTTACAAGTCCAGACGGCAATTCTTATGTTGGCGATGAGTCTCCTGAAGATGGCTTTGCTCCAGTAATGAACGCAAGCGCGGGTACTTTTGAGCAGCTTCCAAATGGGATGGATTTTAAAAGCTTTGAACCTTCGCACCCCAGTACAGCTTTTGATTCTTTTACTACAAGTATTTTGAGGGGTATAGCTTCGGGATTAAATATTTCTTACCATAGTCTTACAAACGACCTCAGCTCTGTTAATTACTCCTCTATCAGACAAGGAAGTCTCGAGGATAGAGCTATGTTTCAGTTATCTCAACAGCTTACAGTTCAACACATGATAGAGCCAATTTTTAAAAAATGGCTTGAATATGCTATATCTTCTGGTGCAATTAATTTACCCATTAGTAAGTTTGATAAATTTTATAACTCTACCAACTATGTATGTAGAGAGTGGGCTTGGATTGATCCTCTTAAAGAGATTAATGCTCATATTGCAGGGCTTAACTCAGGAATAACAACATATACAGAAATAGCTGCGGGCAAAGGAATAGATGCTGAAGAGCTAATGGAAATGCATCAAAAGGAAAGAATGTTAATGGAGCAGTACGATATTAAAACTGCATGGCAACCTTTTGGTCAAAAATCACCCGCAACCCCAGATATAGAGGGTTCGGATGATGATAGTTAGGGCGTATGGGATGCGATTAGTCAATCGTGGGGTTATCTATACAACTGGTGGGAGCAGATAACACTTATGCCAAATGATTTTAATACAACTAGCGAGGTAAACGAAATGGATGATATTAAAAATGAAACGACCATTTCTGTAACTGATGAGGTTGAAACAACTGAAACGGATGAAGTACGAACTGAATCTGAAGAAGTCGTAGAAACTGAGCCAGAAGAAATGGCTGTTGATGTTGAAAGTGGTGATGATAGGTCTTGTTCTGGTGAGATAGCTTACAGAACTATAGATTTATCAAGAGCTTCTTATATAGATGAAGATAAAAGAACAGTACGCGTGGGAGTTAGTTCTCAGCAACCTGTTTCTCGTTCATTTGGATTAGAGGTTTTAGATCACAAAAGAGAATCTATAGATACTGAATTTATGGATAGTAAAACAGCTCCGTTGCTTCTCGATCATGATATGTCGAAGCAGATTGGAATTGTTGAGGAATTTATGATTGATGAGAAGGCGGCTAGGTCAGTCGCTATTGTTCGGTTCGGTAAGAGCCAGCTAGCCTCGGAAATCTTTGATGATGTTCGAGATGGTATAAGAAAAAATATCAGCGTTGGGTATCAAATTAATAAAATGGAACGTATGACTGATGAAGTAAACGGAGATCACTACAGGGCTACAAATTGGAGTCCGAAAGAGATATCTCTGGTATCTTTGCCAGCAGACACGTCAATGCAAGTTGGGGTTGGTCGTTCTGAAAATAAACAAGAATTAAATTTTAAGGAAATTAAAATGTCAGAAGAAAATAAAATAGACCTAAATGCTCAAAGAAGTAGCGATACTGCTGCCGAATTAGCAAAAGGGCGAAGTGATATGAAGGAGATAAACGCATTAGGCGCTCATCATAACCAAAGAGCATTAGCTGATAAAGCTATTCAAGATGGAAAAAACCTAGAGCAATTCAGAGGCGAGTTATTGAACACTATCGCTAACGATAAGCCTTTAGAAGTTGCACCAGCAACAGTTGGACTTAACCAAAAAGAAAAAGGCGAATACTCTTTAATCAGAGCTATTAATGCTGCTACAACAGGTGACTGGTCAAAAGCTGGTTATGAAAGAGAATTATCAGAAGATATCGCTCAAAGATCAGGTAAGGAAGCTAGAGGTTTTTATATGCCTTCAGACCTTAACTGGGGACAAAGAGATCAAACTGTTTCACCAACAAGTGCTGGTGGATTCTTGGTTGGTACAGATCATCTTGCAGATCAGTTTATTTCAGCTTTATACGCTAAATTAACTGTTGGTGAGCTTGGTGCTAGAGTTATGACTGGACTTAAAGGCAATGTTGCTATTCCTAAGTTATCAGCTCAAACAACTAATACTGCTTTTGTTGCTGAGGGCGGAGCGCCGACTGAAGGTGCTGCTACTTTCTCAAATGTGACTCTCGAGCCGCGTACTTTAGCGTCTTACGTTGATTGTTCTCGAAAGCTCATGCTTCAAAGCGATCCTTCAGTAGAAGCTGTACTAAGAAATGACATCGTTACTCAGTTTGCTAGAAAAATTGATAGTGTTGCTATTAATGGTGGCGGAACTAACGAGCCTAGTGGAATTATTCCAGGAGTTCCAGCAGGAAATGTTGTAGCTATGGGTACTAATGGTCTTGCTCCTACTTATGCAAAAATCGTTGAGCTTATTAAAGCTGTAGACGTTTCTAATGCAATGGGCGGAAATCCATCATTCCTAACTAACCCGAAAGTTATTGCTGCTCTAAGAACTATAGCAAAACAATCTGGCGGTGCTGAAGGTAACTTCATTATGGAAGCTGCAAGCGACATCTTAGGTTACAACATAGCTTCTACTACTTTAGTTCCTTCTAACCTTGCAAAAGGTACAGGGTCTAACTTGTCAGCAGCTATATTCGGTGACTTCACTAATGTAATGCTTGGATTCTGGAGTGGGGTAGACGTAGTAGTTGATACTTCTTCATTATCTACTTCAGGTGGAACTAGATTAGCATTTTTCCAAGATTTAGATGTAGGAATACGTCACGGAGAAGGCTTCTCGGTAATTAAAGACATCATTGCTTAATAAGTAATATTGTTCAGGGTAGCCTTTATTGGCTACCCGCTTTTTAAAGGAAAAATTATGGAAATTAGAATATTAAAAACAACACACGTTAGAGGTGTTCCTAGACATGAAGGTGAAGTGGTAGAAGTTACTGCTGCTGAAGCCAGGCAATTTATAACAGGCGGGTGTGCAGAAGATGTAAGTCACAAAGATAAACCGCTTGCAAACAAATCGGCAAAAGCTACCAAGAAGAGATAGTTATGCCAATAGAAAGTAGCAGAGATTTTGACTCGTATGTAAGCCCGCAATTAGGCGGCGTTAGTGCTATTTTTAATGAAATACAGAATAATTTGTGGGATGCTAGAACAAATTATATAGATACATGGAGTGATATAGATTCTGGTGCAAGTAGTGTTATACAAATACTTATAGACCAATCTTATTTCGGCATACAGGGTAACAGCGTTTCGGTAGAGGGTTATAATCCTATAGCACAAATAAAAGCTACAGACGTTCCTTATATATCGCAAGAAGATAAATTAACAGTTCACGCTATAACTACAAATAATGGAACTGTTTTAACACCTGAAACAACCTTCTTTATAAAAGAAGTACATCCTGATAATACAGGCATGGTTTCAGTTTTGCTTGAGGCTGTATAAACGTGAGTGTTTATATTATGGAAACTGAAGAAGATTTTGCTTCATACCTTGATGTTGATTACGGGCATGGGGTAACAGCAGTTTTTACCAATACAGGCGGAACTGCATCAACAATAAACGTCATTTTGAATAATGAATATATAGAACAAGATGGATCTGGTGTAGCAATAGAGGCAACCAAACCTGTTGCTTTTTGTAGAAGCATGGATATTCCAAATATTGCACACGGCAATAGTTTGGCGGTATCAGCAATTAAGGATATAGAAGGTAATATTTTAAAATCTGCTCAGTCTTATGTTGTTGCTTCTATACAATCAGACAGAACAGGCTTTACGGCTTTAATATTGGAGAAAATCTAGTGGCAAATCATGTAAGGCAGCAAATTAGAGAATATTTTGGTTCAAATTTAAATAACTTAACTACAACAGGAACTAAAGTTTATCAGTCAAGGGTTTATCCTCTTGAAACTGGTGGAACTCCAGCTTTGTTAATTTATACAAAAGAAGAAGAATCTGAACCAGTAGTAATTGGAACTAACAGACTTAGTTCAAGAGATTTAATGGTTGCTGTTGAAATATATGTTAAGGCGGTAGCAAATTTTGACGACATAATAGACACGTCAGCAAAAGAGGTTGAGATTGCTATAGCGGCTGATCCAACACTTGGTGGATTAGCTAAAGACTGCTATTTACAAGAAACAACAATAGATTTTAACGCGGAAGGGGAGCAGCCATTGGCATTTGCAACCCTAACATTTTTAACCAACTACTATGTCAAAGCGCAAGCTCCAGATGTAGCGGTATAACGAGGCAAATAATTATGAAATTAATTAGTCCAAATGGCAAAAGTTCTATAAATGCACACCCCACAAAGGTTGAATATTTAAAAGAAAAGGGTTGGAAAGAAGAAGCAGCCCCAATTAAATCTTCTTCAAAACAAAAAAACGAGGTAATTAAAGATGGCAACTCATAAAGGCTCAGAAGGGCTTATAAAAATAGGTACAGATGCAATCGCTGAGGTCAAATCTTACTCATTAGAGGAATCTTCAGATACAGTTGAAACTACAAAAATGGGAGATGCAGCCAGAACACATTTAGCTTCATTAGCATCATTTAGCGGAAGTGTTGATTGTTTTTGGGATGAAACTGATACAAATGGTCAAGTGGCACTAGCTGTTGGATCAACTGTAACTTTATTATGGTATCCAGAGGGATCAACTAGTGGAGATACATATTATAGCGGTAGTGTAATCGTAACTGGTAAAACAATTACAGGTTCATTCGATGGAATGGTAGAAGCTAGTATTTCGGTCATGGGAACTGGCGCTATTACTGCAGCTACAGTATAAAATGTCAGCAATAGATAACGCAAAAAAGCATTTTCAGACTTTAGAAACACGAACTATAGAAGTCCCTGAATGGGGTGAGGATGAGCAGAATCCATTAATGATTTACTGCAAGCCAATCACTTTAGCAGAGACTTCTAAGTTTATGAAACTAGCTCAAGATGATGATGTTCAGTTACTTGTATATGTGCTTATTTATAAAGCGCTAGATGAGTCTGGTGAAAAGTTATTTACTATTGCCGATAAGAAAAGCTTATTGGAGAGCGTAGATAGAGATGTATTAATACGGGTTTCAAGCGAGGTTATGAATAGCGTTTCGCAGGATGAAATCAAAAAAAAGTAACAGAAGATAAGCAGCTATATGTCAAATATGCATTGGCTGAAAAGCTTAGTAAAACCTTAGCAGAATTAGAGCAAATGACTGTAGAGGAATTTCAGGGCTGGATGGCTTATCTTGAAATAAAGGAAGAAAACAATGGTAATGGGAGTAGGTAAAAACGATCTAACTTTTGTAATCGCTGGCAATGACAAGTCTGGTAAAGCTATTAAAGGTTTTAAAAAGAATGTGGGTGGGGCAAATTCAGCTTTAGCACAACTTAGAAATACTATTATTGCAGCTTTTAGTGTTAGAGAAATTGTTGAAGCCGCCAACGTAATGATTGGCGTTGAAAACAGAATGAACGCCCTTACCCAAAGTGCTGAAAAAACTGGTATTGCAATGGATCACATGCGAAGAATCGCACTAGATTCAAGATCAGACTTTGATGCTGTAGCAATGCTGTATACAAGGCTGGCTTTAGCTACAGATCATTTAGGAGCTACACAAAGAGATGTTGCAGATGCCACCCAAACTGTTGCAAATACTTTTATTATTGCTGGATCACATGCACAAGAGGCAAATAACTCGGCTAGACAGCTAGCTCAGGGTTTAGCTTCAGGCGCATTGAGAGGTGATGAGTTACGTTCAGTTATGGAAAACAACACCATCCTAACAAAAATGTTAGCTGATGGTTTAAACATGACTATTGGTGAGTTAAGAGAATTTGGTCATGCAGGTAAACTTACTGCTGAAACTGTAATGCCAATTCTTATTGAGGGCATGAAAAGCACCAACGAACAGGTTACAAAAATGCCTATGACGCTTGGACAAGCTGGCGTGGCTTTAAGAAATAATTTTCAATTTATTATTGGTGATGTTGAAAAAGCTTCCAAAGGTTTCTCAGGGTTAGCTTCTGTAGTAAATAAATTTGCACAAAATATAGATGGTTTACTTATACCCGCAATCGCTTTAGCGGCAGTAGCTATCTTTACTCATCTTATACCAGCAATAATAGCCTTAAATAAGGCAGTATATGCAAATCCTTGGACAGCATTTGCAACAGGGGTTATTTTGGCATTAACAGCTATGTATATGTTTAGGGATGAGATTGTTTTTATATTCAAAACCATAACAAAAAAAGAATTTCCAATTTTAGTTAATGAATTTAAAATAACAGCTATACAAGCCTTTGAGAAGTTTCACGATCTACTTATATTACCTTTAAAAAAGGGGTTTGTAGGACTTTTTAATTTCTTATTTACAACACTAAATATAAGTATTAATAATATTAATGCAGTATTAGATAAGTTGCCAAAAAGAATTAAAGATAAGCTGGGTATAAAAAACATACCACCAATAGAGCTTATACCCGATCCAGTTTCCCAAAAATCTAAAAATGATGGCAGAATTGCAGCAATAACTGCAGATATAGCAAAAACAGCAGCAATAGAAATTAAAAAAACTAAGATTCCTTCATTCATGGATATGTTGTTAGGGCGTGATCCAAATGCAAAGCCAGGTGATGATGGAACTGGATTTAAAATGTTATCACCATTAGAAAAGTTTTTAAAAGATGCTGAAAATGGCTTTAAAAAGTTTTATACAAACATTAAAACCATGCAAGATGAATTGCAGGGTGTTTTCCAAAAGTCTTATGACGGACTTACAGACATTACTATGAAGTTTTTAGAAACTGGTAAAGCCAGCTTTAAAGATTATGCAACAAGTATAGTTAGAGAATTAATGAGAATAGCTATTCAAAAACTATTAATTGATAGAATGTTTGCAGGAATAGGCGGCACTATATCAAGCATAAGAGACAATGTTCAAGGGCAAATTGATTGGGCAAATATTACTGGTGGGGGCGATCCTTTCATTTTCGCTGGCGGTGGTTATACAGGTAATGGAGCTAGAGCTGGTGGTGTTGACGGAAAGGGTGGTTTCCCAGCTATATTACATCCACAAGAAACTATTATAGATCATGCTCGAGGTCAAAGCTCGGGAGCTACAATCAATTTCAACATATCAACAGTAGATGCGGTAGGTTTTGACGAATTACTTGCATCAAGAAAAGGTTTAATAACTTCTATTATCAATAATGCAATGAATAATAGAGGAAGGATGGGGGTTACATAGTGAGTGGTACATTCCCAACAAATCCAAACTTTCAGGCATTATCTTTTCAAGATAATAGACCTACTTTAATTAATCAGACCTTATCAGGCAAAAGACAGGTTAGGCAAATAGGTGGTCAATACTTTACCTTTTCAGTTTCAATGCCGCCAATGGAGCAACTAGAGGCTCAAGCTGTATTTGCATTTTTACAAAAACAAAAAGGAATGTTTGAGACATTCCAAATAGGCTATCCACTAAATAACAAAGGCGTAAGTCATTCTGAAACCGATATTTTAGTTGTTGGCGCACAATCTGCTGGGGATGCAAATATTGCTTCAGATGGTTTTTCACATACCAACAACGCATTAAGAGCAGGTGATTTAATTAAATTTGCTAATCATTCTAAGGTTTATATGGTTACAGATGATATTACAGCTAGTGGTGGAGCTGCTTCTATAACTATATCGCCACCATTAGTAGTTGCTGTTGCTGATAATGAAGCAATAACAGTAAACAAGCCACAATTTACAGTTTACTTATCTACAGGAGAAATTATGTATTCAGTTGGCGCAGCAGGTTTTTATGATATCTCTTTTGAAGTTAGAGAGGTTGTAGTCTAATGGGTAGAAGTCTATCTTCTGCTCTTCAAACCCAGGTATCAGCAGAAGCAAATAAAATAGCGTTTTTGGTTGAACTTAATTTATCAACAGTTATTAGAGCTACAGATTTTTATACAAACATAACTTATAACTCAGAAAGCTATGAGCCTGGCGGCTCATATCTAACTGTAGATACAACTCAAGAAACAGGAGAACTTAAAGTAGATGAAATTAATATTAGATTCTCAAATGTTACAGATGAAGTAAGAGCATTAATTAATACTGGTGCTTACATAGATAAGTCTGTAAATGTTTACATAGCCTTTATGGATTCTAGCGACACTTTAGTTGGTGCTATTAATTACTTTACAGGCAAAATTAGATCAGTCTCTATAGCTGAAAGCACTACAGATTCTACAGTTAGTATTGTGGTTGCTAATCATTGGAGTAATTGGAATTTAACCAAAGGTAGACATTATTCAGATGAATCTCAGCAAAACTTTTCTTCAGGCGATAAAGGTCTTGAGTATGCAACACAAACAAAATCAGATGTAAGGTGGGGCAGCTAATATGAATCCTGGTGTATTTGGTGGATTAAAGTGGATATTTAGTGCTATAGGTGGCGCTGTTAAAAGTGCATGGACTGCTGCAACTTTTTTACAAAAAGTAAATATGGTATTTACAGCAGCCACGCTTGCTATTGGTGTTAAAGGCTTCTTTCAAGCAAGAGATATGCTGGCTAGAGGTCAAGACATACTTGCAAACAAAACAGCAGCAGGCGGAAAAATACCTGTTATCTATGGTAGACGTAGGGTTGGGGCGCAAATTGTATATATGGACACCGCTTCTAATAGAAGCAAAGATTTATTTATTGTCTACGCTTTATCAGTTGGTGAATGTGAGCAAATAGAAGGTCAAACAATAGAGCTTGATGGCAACTCAATTACTGATTCAAGTAGATTTAGAGATGGTTGGTATATAGGTTCAGATAAAATAAGCTCAGGTGCAGGAAGTCTTAATACCGCAGATCAGGTTGGAACTAACAATGGAAATGCTAGTGCTGGTAGCAGTGGTACTAATCCAGCTCATAGATACAGAGCTGTATTTAATCTACATCATGGAGCAAATTCACAAACTGCTGATCCCATGCTTGTAGCTTCAGTAGGTAGCCAATGGACTTCAGCACATAAATTAAATGGCATAACTTATATTGCTTCATCGTATGAATACGACACTAAAGCTATTTTTAAAGGCGTTCCGCAACTAACTGTAGTTGTAAAAGGACAAAAGGTTTACGATCCTAGATTAGACTCAACAGTTACAGGTGGTAGTGGTTCGCAAAGGTTAGCAACGCTTTCTACTTATG
>Ga0209090_10001582_pt1 | contig 14614 bp, 9 predicted proteins | sample ArcticOcean_MG_C_9_FD_187432 | JGI IMG/M metagenome (GOLD analysis project Ga0209090, IMG submission 187432) | Marine microbial communities from western Arctic Ocean - ArcticOcean_MG_CB2_152 (SPAdes) (version 2) | ecosystem: Environmental > Aquatic > Marine > Oceanic | place: Arctic Ocean... | reverse complement strand
CAAATGATAGAAAGAGGACTAATAAAAGAAGCTCAAAAATTATTTACCAAAAAAGATCTTTCACCTTTAAAAACAGTTGGTTATAAAGAACTCTTTCCTTGTTTTGAAGGAAAAGAATCCTTTCAAAATGGTTTTTTAGAAATAAAGAAAAACACTAGACGCTATGCAAAACGTCAAATAACTTGGTTTAAAAAATATGATAACGCTTTAATTTTCTCTGCAAATACGGAAGCTAAAGTAATCTATGAATTACTAATCACCTAGTTGACTAAAGTTCTTTATTGATATATTATTACTGATATTTTAATATGAAGTATTTAGGTAAGGTCATAAAACAAAAATCATTTTAAATATTCAGAAACATTCATTTGAATTCTGTGTTGGATATTATCGATTGATGCTTTTTTAAAGGAAAGTCCTGTGATTTTTTCATATAACATAACATAACGCTCTGAAATAGAATTAATTAACGTCTCATCCATTTCTGGAATTTTTTGTCCTTCAAGACCCTTAAATCCGTTACTTATAAGCCATTGCCTGACAAATTCTTTTGATAATTGTTTTTGTGGCAGACCTTCTTTTTGTCTTTTTTCATAACCTTCTTCATAAATGTAACGTGAGGAATCAGGAGTATGAATTTCATCGATTAAAAGAATTTTTCCAGTGCTACTTTTACCAAATTCATATTTTGTGTCTACTAAAATGAGACCTTGTTTTTTGGCGATTTTGCTACCTCTTTCGAAAAGCTGTTTAGTGTATTTTTCTAAAAGATTGTAATCTGTTTCATTTACAATACCCTCAGAAATTATTTCTTCTCTGGAAATATCTTCATCATGACCTTCTTCTGCTTTTGTTGAAGGTGTAATTATAGGAATCTCAAAACGATCATTTTCAATCATTCCTTCTTGCATTCGAACACCACACAAAACTCTACCTCCTTCTTTATATATTCGTGCAGCATGACCTGATAAATAGCCTCTAATAACCATTTCAACTCTAAATGGCTTACAAGAAATTCCAATAGAAACGTTTGGATCAGGTGATGCTTTTAACCAATTTGGAACAATGTCTGAGGTTGCTTCTAACATTTGAGTAGCAATCTGATTCAGAATTTGACCTTTATATGGAATGCCTTTAGGCATTACGACATCAAAGGCAGAAAGTCTATCAGTAGCTACCATTAATAATAAATCATTTTGCATGTAATATACCTCTCTTACTTTTCCAGTATATTTTGAATTTAATCCTTCTATTTGAAGGTTAGTATGCATTAGTGCTTTTGAAATCATCAATTTTCGTGTTCAATACTTTTATAAGCTTCAATTACTTTTTTAACTAATGGATGACGAATAACATCTTTGTCATCTAGGTAAATGATTTTAATTCCTTTTGTGTCTTTTAAAATTAAAAGAACTTCTTTAAGTCCAGAAATTATTCGTCTTGGTAAATCTATTTGACCTGGGTCACCTGTGATCATAAATTTAGCATTCTTACCCATTCGTGTTAAAAACATTTTCATTTGAGCATGAGTAGTATTTTGAGCCTCATCAAGAATTACAAATGCATTATCTAAAGTTCTTCCTCTCATAAAGGCCAAAGGAGCTATTTGAATGATTCCCTTTTCAATATAACTTTTTAATTTTTCATTAGGTATCATATCTCTTAAAGCATCATATAGTGGTTGCATATAAGGATCGAGCTTTTCATTTAAATCTCCAGGAAGAAAACCTAAATTCTCTCCAGCCTCAACTGCTGGGCGGGTTAATATTATGCGTTTGACTTTTTTTTCTTTTAAAGCACTGACAGCGAGAGCAACACCAGTATATGTTTTTCCTGTACCAGCTGGTCCAATTGCAAAAACCATGTCGTTCCCTTGCATTGAATCTACAAGTTTTTTTTGATTAAAGGTTTTTGCCTTAATAACCTTCCCCCCTACACCATGAAGAATAACAGATTCAGTCCCATTATTTAATTCATTTTTTTGATCATTATTAGCCATAACTATACGCTCTATAATCTCGTCGTTTAATTTATTGAACTTCATGAAATGTTCAATGAGCATTGATATTCGTGTTTCAAATTCTTTAAGAATGTGGGGCTCCCCAAAAACTTTTAATGAATTACCTCTTGCAACAATTTTAATTTTAGGAAAATATGTTCGTAGTTTAGCTATATTGGAATTTTGATTCCCAAAAAAATCTCTCGGATTTACCTCAGTTAAATCAATTTTTATTTCATTCAAAGGCTACTAGTTTAAAATGAATTATTTTTGTTTCGCAGGTTTTAGCCTGCGCATAAAAATAGAATAATTTTAATTAATTAAATATTTAATTTTCACTTTATGATCTTCGTAACTTTAACGACAGATTTTGGGCATAAAGATTATTCTATTGCCGTAATAAAAGCTGCACTTTTAAGTCAAATACCTGAGGCAAATATTATTGATATCTCACATCAAATTAGTCCTTACAATCATTCAGAAACTGCTTATATTTTAAAGAATTCATATACAGCATTCCCGAAAGGAAGTATTCATATTATTGGGGTTGAATCAGAATTTACACCAGAAAACATTCACTTGGCAATGGAATTTGATGGACATTTTTTTATTGGTGCAGATAATGGAATTTTTTCGTTGATTAAAGAAGAATTAAAATCAATAAAAACTGTAGCTATCAACATTCACAAATCAGTAATTACATCTTTTCCTGTTCTAGACGTATTTATTAATGTAGCGGCTCACATATCTAGAGATGGAGCACTTGAGGTAATAGGATCTCCTGTCAATAAAATACGTGAATTAACGAACATTAAACCCGTAATCAATCCTGAGGGAAATAAGATATTAGGAAGTGTCATCTATATCGATAATTATGGAAATGTGGTTACAAATATTACTGAAAAACTTTTTAAAAAAATCGGGAAAACTAGAGATTTTATAATTTTAGCACGTACACTTAAATTTCGTAAAATACATAATAGCTATGGTGGTTCGATTGACTTTAGTTTACCCAAAGAAAAAAGGGAAGAAGATGGAAAAAAAGTAGCCTTATTTAACTCTGCAGGACATTTAGAACTAGCGGTATATAAGAGTAATCCTCTTACTGTTGGGAGTGCTAGTTCTCTTTTTGGTCTCAACTATCGTGATCCCGTAACTATACAATTTGATTAATATGTTGAATATCGCTCGAAGAGAATTGAATTTTTTTTTTAGTAATCCAATAGGTTATATAGCTATGGGCTTTTACTTATTAACAAACACCTTATTGCTTTGGTTTTTTGACACTCCTTTTAATATACTCAGCATAGGCATTGGAAGTTTATCAACCTTTTTTGATCTTTCCCCTTGGCTTTTTCTATTACTTGTGCCAGCTCTTAGTATGCGTAGTTTTTCTGAAGAGCGTACTACTGGAACATTTGAGTTATTAATGACAAAGCCATTAAAAGCCATTGATATTTATGGCGGAAAACTTCTTGGAATTACTGCTGTATTTTCCATCACATTACTCCCTACTATTTTAAATATTTTTGCAATTAACACCCTATTAACTCAAGATACATACTTAGACTGGGGAAGTATAGTTGGTTCTTACCTTGGTTTAATTGGAGTAGGCTTTCTTTTTTTAGCATTAAGCTTGTGTACTTCTCTTTTGATTAAAAATCAAATTGCATCCTTTCTTGTATCAGTATTAGTCTGTTTTACACAATTTTATTTGTGGTCATTTCTATCGGATTTCACAGGACATAATTGGATTTATCAAATCATTTCGAATATTGGAATTCAAACCCATTATTTAAGCATAAGCAGAGGAGTATTGACACTTAAAACCATTATTTATTTCTTAGGTCTTTTTTTAGGTATATCTAGTCTTAGTGTGTTATTAATTAAAAATAATGAAACTCCTAAAAAAGCTTTCAAAACACCAATAATAATTGTTTTTTTTACAATTTCATTAACTAATTTAAGTAGTGTATCTAATATACAAATTGACCTTACACAAGATCAGCGTTATAGCCTAGCAGAGTCAACAATAAATAAACTTAATAAACTTGAACAACCATTACGAATAGATGTTTTTTTAGAGGGTGAATTACCTGGACCATATGTTAGTTTCAAAAATGAAGTAGATGCTGTTATAGCTCAATTAAAAAAACATTCTAATCAAATTATTGTTAATTATAACAACCCTTTTGATTTTGGAACTACGGATCAAATAATTCAGCAAATGCAAGAATATGGTATGAGCCCTGAAACTATAATTGAAAATAAAGATGGTAAACGAAATGAGAGTATTATTTTTCCTTGGATTATTATTAATAGTGGTGAACGCTCAGAACGAATTTCGCTCATTCAAAATCAATTGGGTGATACACAAAAGATTAAATTAACACGTTCATTGCAACAATTAGAATATCAAATAATGGATGGTATTCATAAAATAACCCTGACAAGTAAACCTACTATTGCTGTTCTCACCTCACATCAAACATCAGAAAATATAAAAATAGCTGATCTTTTAAAAAGTCTTCGTCCTTACTATGACTTAGCCTCGTTTAACCTTAAAAAGGAAGGTTTAACCGATCAAAAAAGTTTAGAAAACTTAAACCAATTTGATCTTTTATTAGTATCAAACCCTAAAGAAAAATTTACACGAAATGAAAAATACATATTAGACCAATATAGTCTAAACGGTGGGAGTCAATTTTGGATGCTTGAAGGTTTAAATATTGATCTTAAAAGTCTTTTCAGCACAAAAGGAAAAACTTATGGTTTTCCTAGAGATTTAAATTTAGATGATTACTTCTTTAACTATGGCATTAAGATTCAAAAAAAAATTATTCAAGACCTTTACAATGCGCCTATAGTTTTGGCTAGTGGCTCAAAGGAAAACACTCAATACATATCTTACCCATGGCCATACTATCCTGTTTCTAAACCAGAAATTAGTTCTCATATTGGAAAAGACCTTGGACCTATAATAACAAAATTTGTTAGTCCAATTGATACCCTTACCAATAATTTATTTAAAAAACCAATTTTAAAATCTTCAAAATTTACTAAATTAACAAGTGCAACTAAATTAATTTCATTGGAACTTGCAGGGCAGAAAATTCAACCTTCAAGTTTTAATGAGCCTGATAAAATTCTTGGGATAACCATAGAGGGGAAAACCACATCATTATTTAAAAACAGAATTAAACCAATAAACCTTAAGAGTTCAAAAGAAGATGGTCCTGTTAAAATGATAATTTTTGGTGATGGAAATCTAGCAGAAAATCAGATTGATAAAGGAATTCCTTTAAGTTTAGGTTATGATAAATGGTCTAATAATTTTTATTCTAATAAAAGTTTAATAATGAATGGAATTCATTATTTAACAGAAAATAATGACAGGTTATCTTTACGAGAAAAGACATGGCAAGTTCCATTTTTAGACGAACAAAAAATAATTCAAAATATAGCAATTTTGCAAATAGGTTTGTTATTATTTACATTTTTATTTGGTTTAGGAATTGGATGGATTAATCTAAGAATTAGAAGTCAACAGTTATTAGCATAACTTTTGATAAGTTTCTTTTAGGAATTAGAGCAATTCAAATATCTTTGATGTAAATATTTAATATGAAATTTATTGTTTCTAGCGCTTCCCTTCTTAAAGAACTTCAAATGTTAGGAGGGGTAATTAATAGTACTAATACCCTTCCTATTTTAGATAATTTTTTATTTAAAATTAATGGAAATAAGTTGACTTTAACTGCATCTGATCTTGAAACTACTTTTTCAACTTCTATTATAGTAGAGTCTGAAAGTAATAGCTTGATAGCACTCCCTGCGAGATTATTACTAGATATATTAAAAACTTTTCCAGAACAACCTTTAACGTTTGTTAAGACCGAAAAGAGTACAGTGGAAATAAGTGCAAATAATGGTAAATATGCTTTGGCTTATGTTGAGGGAGAGGAATTCCCTAAATCATCTGAGGTAAGTGATGCAAAAACGACAGTATTAAATAGTAAAATTCTTCATACTGCCATAAATAACACCTTGTTTGCTAGTGGAAATGATGATTTACGCCCTGTTATGAGTGGAGTCTTTTTTCAGTTCTCCACTGAATCTTTAACCTTTGTAGCTACTGATGCTCATAAACTCGTTAAATACACCCGTACTGACGTGACATCTGATGGCACTTCAGAGTTTATAATGCCTAAAAAACCTTTGCAGTTAATAAAAGGTATTTTATTGGGCTCTGAAGATGAAATATCTATTGAATACAATGACACCAACGCACAATTTAGTTTTGGAGAATCAACACTTACTTGTCGATTAATTGATGGTAAATATCCTAATTATGAAGCTGTAATACCAAAAGAAAATCCTAATCAAATGCAACTTGGACGTGTTGATTTTTTAAATTCAGTTAGAAGAGTAAGCATTTTTTCTAACAAAACAACTCATCAAATTCGTTTGAAAATTGCAGGAGCTGCATTACAGATTTCTGCTGAAGATTTTGATTATAGTAATAGTGCTGAAGAGCGCCTAGATTGTGATTATCAAGGTGAAGACATTCAAATTGGATTTAATTCTCGTTTCCTTATTGAAATGCTCAATAATATGGAATCTGATAACATTAAACTTTCCATGTCACTTCCAAATAGAGCAGGCATCTTATCTCCATTAGATCACACAGAAGAAGGAGAGAACATAACCATGCTTGTAATGCCAGTTATGCTTAATGATTAATTATCGTGTAAAGTAAGTAGATACTTTGCTACTTTTGGACACCCCTCATTATCACTTCAGATAAACGCTTGTAGGTCCCGTTTTCTAGTTTTTCTCTAATTCCAGAAAACGCTTTTAATGTAATTTTAATATCTTTAATTGTATGTGTTGCTGTTGGAATAAGTCGTAGTAAAATCAACCCCTTAGGTATTACTGGATAAACAACAATAGAACAAAATATTCCAAAATTTTCGCGAAGATCTTTTACTAATGCCATAGCTTCAGGGATACTTCCCTTTAAATATACTGGTGTAACGCAACTTTGAGTAGTACCAATATCAAAACCACTTTCTTTTAATCCATTTTGTAAAGCGTTGACATTCTCCCATAACTTAATTTTAAATTCAGGACGAGTTCGGAACATGTCTAGTCGCTTTAATGCTCCTTTTACTAATTGCATTTGTAACGATTTTGCAAACATTTGAGAACGCATATTGTATTTTAAATAATCAACAATTTCTTTGTCACCAGCAACAAATGCACCTGTTGAAGCCATTGACTTAGCAAACGTAGCAAAATAAACATCAATTTGATCCTGGACACCTTGCTCATTTCCAGCTCCTTTTCCACTTTCACCAAGGGTACCAAAACCATGTGCATCATCTACTAAGAAACGAAAGTTATATTTCTTTTTTAAGGCAACAATTTCCTTTAAACGTCCTTGCTCCCCTCGCATTCCAAAAACACCTTCGGATATTACTAAGATACCACCTCCCGTTTGATCTGCTAACTTCGTAGCACGTTGTAAATTTTTTTCAAGACTAGTAACATCATTGTGCTTATAGGTAAAACGTTTCCCAATGTGAAGGCGAACTCCATCAACAATACAAGCATGAGCATCTACATCATAAACAATCACATCATCTTTTCCAACTAAAGTGTCTACAGTAGACAAAATTCCTTGGTATCCAAAATTCAATAAATAAGCCGCTTCTTTATCTACAAATTCAGCTAGCTCATTTTCTAATTGCTCATGTAAATCAGTATGACCTGACATCATTCGGGCACCCATTGGATAGGCTGACCCATATTCTGCAGCTGCTTCTGCATCTACCTTTCTTACTTCAGGCTGATTTGCTAATCCTAAATAATCATTTACACTCCAGGTAATTACCTCTTTCCCTTTAAATTTCATTCTATTGGAAATTGGTCCTTCTAACTTTGGAAAAACAAAATAACCTTCTGCTTGAGAAGCCCACTTTCCTAGTGGTCCTTTGTTTTCATGTATTCTTTCAAATAAATCTCTCATTTTTTAATTGTAAGGTCGTTTATGTATTGAATATTATTTTGTGATTCATTAGAGGAATCAAAAAATCCCTGAGCTGCCATCCATTCTTCATTGTATATTTTACTCATATAACGTGATCCATGATCTGGAAAAATGACTACAACTTTACTGTCCTCATCAAAATATTTTTCATCTACTAATTGATGAATTGCCTGCATCGCAGCACCAGAGGTATAGCCGACAAACATCCCTTCAGAGCGAGTAATATTTCTAGCGGTATGAGCACTTGATTCATCTGTAACTTTCACAAACAAATCAATTACATCAAAATGAGTGGAAGAAGGAATTAAACTTTTCCCCAATCCTTCTATCCGATATGGATATATTTCATTAGGATCTAGTTCTTGTGTTTCATGATACTTTTTCAAAACAGAACCATAGGCATCGACTCCAATAACTTTAATATGCGGATTTTTTTCTTTCAAAAACCTCGCACACCCTGAAATAGTTCCTCCCGTTCCACTACTTGCAACAAGGTGAGTTATTTTCCCATTTGTTTGCTCCCAAATTTCTGGACCTGTAAAGCGATAATGTGCCTCAACATTAAGTTCATTAAAATATTGATTGATATAAACCGAATTTTTGATTTCACTATGCATTTTTTTAGCTACTTCATAATAAGATCTTGGATCATCAACTGGAACATTAGCAGGACAAACATGAACTTTAGCTCCCATTGAGCTTAGCATATTAATCTTATCTTTTGAGGATTTTGAACTAACTGCTAGAATACAATTATATCCTTTAATCATAGATACCATTGCTAAACTAAAACCTGTATTCCCTGAAGTAGTTTCTATTATAGTAGCTCCTGGTTTTAAAATACCCTTGCGTTCTGCTTCTTCAATAATATATATTGCTATTCTGTCTTTATTTGAATGCCCAGGATTAAAAGCCTCAAACTTTGCATAAAAAGATCCTTTATAACCTTTTACAGCTTTATTTAGTCGAATTAAAGGTGTGTTTCCAATCAACTCTAATATATTTTGATAGGTGTTCACATGTCCATTCATACTTCGTTTTTAAAATAAAAAATTTTTGCAAATTTAATGAAAAATTATTAGTCAATTTTTCCTTCTAACTGTAAAATGAAAGTATATTCTTTTGCTACTTCTTTTAAGGCATTAAATCTACCTGAAGCACCACTATGACCAGCATCCATATTAGTATCTAAAAACAAAACAGTGCCATCTTTTTTTAATGTTCTTAATTTGGCTACCCATTTTGCTGGCTCCCAATATTGCACCTGAGAATCATGAAATCCTGCAGTGACTAATAGATTGGGGTAAGCTTGTGCTTTAATATTATCGTAAGGTGAATAAGACTTCATGTAATCATAATGTTCTTTATTATTAGGATCTCCCCATTCATCATATTCTCCTGTAGTTAATGGTATGGTATCATCCAACATAGTAGTTACTACATCTACAAAAGGAACTGCTGCTATTACACTTCTATATAATTCTGGAGCTTCATTTACAATGACTCCCATTAATAATCCACCTGCAGAACCTCCAAGTGCATGAAGATGAGAGGCGCTGGTATACTTTTCTTTAATTAAATATTTAGAGCAGTCTATAAAATCGTTAAAAGTATTTTTCTTGTATAATAATTTTCCATTTTCATACCATTGGCGACCTAAATACTCCCCACCCCTAACATGTGCAATTCCAAAAATAAAGCCTCTATTTAATAAGCTCAGTCGATTACTTGAAAAACTAGGGTCAACTGTAGAACCATAGGAACCATAGGAATATAAAAGAAATGGTGTTTCAACACCGGGTGCAGTATCTTTATGATGCACTATAGAAATTGGAACTTTTAAACCATCACGTGTTGTTGACCAAATACGTTTTTCTACATAATTATTTGGATTAAAATTTTGGTCCATAATTTCACTTTGCTTAAGTAATGTAGAAGTTTTTTTAACCATATCGTACTCAAAGAGACTACTTGGGGTTGTAAGTGACGTATACCCATAACGTAATTTTGTTGAATCAAAACTTGGGTTATATCCACCATACAAATCATATGTTTCTCCTTTTATTGGTAAATAATAATCTTCTGTTCCATCCCATCGCTTAATACGTATTTGTGTTAAACCTTTCGTGCGTTCAGTTATAACCAAGTATTCTTTAAAAATTTCAATATCCATAAGCAATACATCTTCACGATGTGCTAAAATTGTTTCCCATTGATCAATACTAGTTTTTGAAGTAAGTGTTTTAGATAACTCAAAATTTAATGCCTTGTTTTTATTACTTAAAATATAAAAGTGATCTTCAAAATGATCAACACTATATTCAAGTCCTCGTATTCTTGACTGAACAACTTGGAAAGGACTTAGTGGCATATCTGACTTTATAAATTGAGTTTCGGTAGTAAGCGTACTATATGACGAAATATAAATATATTCGGTTGATTTAGATTCGCTGACATACACTGAATAAGTTTCATCTTTTTCATTAAAAACTAATGTATTATCATTTTCAGGATGCTTAATATTATGTCTTAAAACACTTTCAGAACGAAGTGTTTCTGGATTTTTATAAACATAAAAAAAATGTTCATTATCTGATGACCATGCTGATCCACCTGTCGTGTTTTTTATTTTAGTTGGAAGAATTCGGCCACTATTTAAGTCCTTCACATAAATTGTATATTTTCTTCGTGACTCTATATCAACTCCATACACTACTTTTGAATTGTCAGGACTTATATTTAATCCTACTAATCGAAAATAATCATGTTCTTTTGCCATTTTATTACAGTCAAAAAGAATTTCTTCTTTAGCATCTAAAGACTTTTTTTTACGAGTATAGATGGGATATTGTTGTCCCTTTATTAAACGTGTGATGTACCAGTAATCATTATAAAAATAAGGCACCGATTCATCATCTTCTTTCATACGAGACTTTAACTCTTCAAATAAGTTTTTCTGAAATGACTGTGAACTAGTAGTCATTTTTTTTAAATAATCATTTTCACGCTCAAGATAATCGACTACTTCAGGGTTATCACGTTCTTTAAACCAGAAGTAATTATCGACTCTCAAATCATTATGTTCTTTTAATTGAAATGGTATTTTATCTGCAACAGGTGGTAATATAGAGGTATCAAAATTCATAGATGATTTTTTTTTACATGCCGTAAATGTGGTTACAAAAATCAAACTTGTAATTAATATATAGCTACGCATATTCATTCATTTTTATTAAAGTTGTTAACACATAATCGTGATGATCTTGTGTATAATCCCTGTGAGTAACAATTCTTAATTTTGCCTTTCCCAAAGAAATTATATCAATTCCTCTTTTATTTAAATCTTTAATAAATTTAGTTTCTGAAACACCTTCAATCAAAGAAAATATTAAAATATTAGTTGTGACTGGTTCTACATTTTGAACATAGTTCCTCATTTGCAAAACACCCTCAAGCTCTTTGGCTTTTCTATGGTCTTCTTTCAAATCCTTTAGTTGATGATTAATGGCATAAGTTCCTGCTGCTGCCAAATATCCAACTTGGCGCATACCACCTCCAAATATTTTTCTGTAACGAATTGCTTCTCTAATATGCTGCTTTGATCCCAATAACAAAGATCCAACTGGACACCCTAAGCCTTTACTTAAACAAACTGAAATCGTGTCAAAAACCCTCCCAAAGTCAATTGGTGTTTCCTTTGTAACTTCTAAAGCATTCCAAAGTCGAGCTCCATCTAAATGTAATGCTAAATTATGCTTATCACACAACTCTTTAATTGCAATAATTTCATCAAAATCATAAACAGCTCCTCCTCCTTTGTTCGTTGTGTTTTCAAGACAAACCAAAGTGGTTTTTGGACTGTGATAAAAGTCTGGAGGATTGATTACGTCTTTAATTTGAGCAGCAGTAATACGACCCCTATTCCCAGAAATTAATCGACATGAAACCCCTGAATTAAAGCTGACCCCGCCTCCTTCATAATTATAAACATGAGCATAATGATCACATATTAATTCATCGCCCGGTTGTGTATGAATTTTTATTGCTGTTTGATTGGTCATTGTACCGGAAGGAAAAAATAAAGCAGCCTCCATCCCAAAAAGTGCAGCAACTTCTTTTTCTAATTTGTTTACAGAAGGGTCTTCCTTAAAAACATCATCACCAACTTTTGCTGCAATCATAGCTTCAAGCATTTCCTTAGAAGGTTTTGTTACAGTATCACTTATTAAGTTGACTTTCATTCGTTAAGATTAAATTTAAAAAATATCCAGTATTAATAATCACATGAAAAAGAACCAATAGGTGAACCATCAGGAAGTCTTTTCGATGAGGTTAGATTAAAACCAGAGGGATTATCAAAGTAATTTTGAATTTCCATTCGATAAAAATTTGAAAAATTAGCTTCTGAATGCCCAGCTAACCAGCGATCCAACGTTTCCAATTGCTCATATATAATTGCCTTTGTAATATTGCTTGCCAAAGAGTTTTGCCCCAATTGCATTAAATGTTTTAAAATAGAACCCTTAACGATTTCATTAAGTTGGTTTTCATGAGTATCACGAGGTGTCTTCTTGAAATGATTGTTAACCAATATATTCAATGTTTCTTGTAAGGATAGTTGATTCTTATCAAAACCAAATTGCATTACCAATCTATTTGCACGTTCTGGATGTAATAACATTCCTATAAGCGCATCACTCAAACTTGTTGCAATTCCTAAATAGTCAAAAGTTACACCCGTTTGTGATAAAAAGTTTTCACGGGTTCGAGGATTTGAAAAAGATCGTGGATGAATTAATTTATTAAAATGTGATGGGATTTTTAATGCTTTAGGATTTAAGGTATTTAAATACTCTAATAATGCATTACGCTGTTGTGTAGGACTAACAACTATAACAGAAGAAAGAATTGGTCCCTTAACAGCATAATTATAATCAACACCACCAATCATTTTCACAACAGCTTCAACTTGATAACGATGCAAGAGATACATTGGTACAAATAGATCTTCAAGATCACTATAAGGAGCACCTTCTTTAATGTGATTTAACGATAATTGATTTAATGCTTTGGATCTAATCTGCATTAAAACATTTAATTCATCTGTTGCGGAAGACCCATTATCCCATAAATGTGCTTTTGGATGTGCTCCTCCTATTGGTCGTGCATCACTATCACTTATGAAAAGATGACCTTCTTTAAGAGAGTTTTCTAGCAGTAAATTTAATTCTTTTGATTCATCTATGTCACCAGGAAAATCACTGTAAGCATATCCCACACTTACTTTGTCCCAACTCCCTATTCCTTTTTCATATGCGTTGGAATAATTTATTTTATCATTTTCTAAGGTTAAATAAGGATGAGGGTAATCCATTACTGAAGTACGTGATTTTGCACTTGCTGCAAAATTATGTGCAAAACCTAACGTATGCCCTATTTCGTGTGCAGATAATTGACGTATTCTAGCCAATGCTAATTCGAGAGCTGCATATTCTTTGTTATTAGTTGGGTCAAAAGGTGCCTCTGTGAGACCTAATGCAATCATAAAATCTTGTCTTATCCTCAGGCTTCCTAAACTCACATGGCCTTTTATGATTTCTCCAGTCCTAGGATCTGCAACGCTAGAGCCATAACTCCAACCTCTAGTTGAACGATGTACCCATTGAATCACATTATAACGAACATCTAATGGATCTGCATCATCTGGTAAAATTTTTACCTGAAAAGCATCTTTATATCCTATACTTTCAAAAGCCTGGTTCCACCAATTTCCACCTTCTATAAGAGCAGAACGAACTGGTTCTGGTGTTCCATTATCTAAATAGTAAATAATTGGCTCAATGGCTTCACTAATTTCTGCAGAAGGATCTTTCTTTTCCAGACGATGACGATAGATGTATTGCTTTTGAGTAGATTCATTTACAGGTGTAGAATAGTCATAAAAAGATAAAGCATTGACACCTGAACGTGGATCAAATTTACGTGTTTCATAATCAGAATCTGGTAATGCGACAAAGGAGTGGTGCTGATTCACAGTAATTGCATTTGGAGTTGGTGTAACAGAACGCAATAAATTTCCTGGATCACTACCAGTAAAGGTTAATAACATATCAAATTCAATGTTCAAAGGGAATGCTTTAGTTCTGTCTAAATAAACAGCAGATCTGCCTTTATCGATCTTAAAAGTTCCTTGCTTACGTTGCTTTAGTCTCTTGCTAACCCCATGAGCATCTTCTAATAAGAAAGATGTTAAATTAATTATGTAGGATCCATTAATCCTTTCTTCAATTGGAAAACTATACAGGACAGACTTTGCAAATGCCTCCTTAATGGATCGTTGCTCTAAAGGATTATCTGAGGTAGATCGGTATTTTAAATTAGGTTGAACCATTAATAATTTATTCCCAGTTTTTGTGAAATAAACAATACGTTCATTTCCCAATTGGCCTCGATCCAAACCAATATCATTACTTCCAATTCCTTGACTTAAGCTATTTACGTATAGAAACTCTTGATCTAATTTATCTACTGATAAAAATAATTGATCTTTTTGAGAATGATAA
>Ga0209090_10001581_pt1 | contig 14615 bp, 8 predicted proteins | sample ArcticOcean_MG_C_9_FD_187432 | JGI IMG/M metagenome (GOLD analysis project Ga0209090, IMG submission 187432) | Marine microbial communities from western Arctic Ocean - ArcticOcean_MG_CB2_152 (SPAdes) (version 2) | ecosystem: Environmental > Aquatic > Marine > Oceanic | place: Arctic Ocean... | reverse complement strand
CTCTCTTAAAGAGACTCTTACCTTTTGCTTTTGCGGGTTATATATATATAAGTAGTGTATATAAAATGAGCGAAAACAACGAGGAAGAAGAGATATTGCGAGCAGCTTTAAAGCTCTCTTTCGCGGCGCAATGTCAACACGCGCACTGGAAAGTCCGATCGAGAGCGTACGAAATGGTGTCCTCTTTCGACGGCGATGAGAAAGACGAGAAGGAAACCAACGACGAGATTTTCGAAATCAACTATTTTAAAGAAGCGATGCATAAAATCGTATCCGAGACGAACGCGAACGCCTTAGACGTGGCTTTGGAGAGAACGAACGGGAGGTTGAGGAAGATGATCGATCGCGAGTTATTATCGTTTACGTCGTCATCGGGAAGGGGTGTGAAAGGTGAAAGTGTGAAAGAATTCGCGGAAGACGTTGGGGCGAAAGTGTTGCCAGCGCTCGTCTCGAAAGCGTTCTTCGGGAGACCGAAAGCGGTGAGTTTTGCCACGGAAACGTTTTGTTTGTTCGTGGAGATGGAACAATCGGAGTTGGTGATCGAGGTGTTATCGAAAGCGAGTGGGCATAAGGTACCGAAAGTCGCGTTGGCGGCGAGTAAGTGTTTAGCGCTCGCGTGCGAACAGTTCGGGTGCGGGAAGAGAGGCGCGTTGAACTGGATGAAGTGTTTAGACGGAGCCAAAGAAGCCATCGGGCATCGAGACGAAAAGGTGAGAAATGAAGGGAAGAGAGTTATCGTGGAGTGCGCGAAATGGGTCGGAGATCAAGTCGTGATGGAGAAGATGAAAGACAAGTTGTCGAAAACGATGAAAGGCGAGGTGGAGGCGTCGTTGGCGAAGGAGACGGCGGACGGGAAAGAAAGAGGTTCGATGAAAGCGACGAGGTTTTTGATTTCGTTGCAAAAAGAGATGAGAACGAAAAAGACGACGACGTCTACATCTGAAGGTAGTAAAGAAGATAGTGTTACCGAAAAGGTAGAAGCGGTGGCAGGTGCAGACGACTTCAACGAAGATCCGTACGATTCCGCGGAGCCGTTCTCGGTGCTCAAAGCTTTGGACAAACCATCCACGGACGAAGATATTCCAAAATTTTGGGAAGCCGTGGTATCTTCCAATTGGCGACACCGCTTACACGCGCTGAAGCAACTCACCGACGCGTGCTCTTCGTCCGCGCGTTTGCAAAAAGAAGAGTTCATGGAGCTTCAAAAAGTGCTCAAGAAAGTCATCTCGAAAGACGCCAACGCGAATTGCGTCGCGGAGGCGTCGAAATCGATCGAAAAGTTATGTTTGAACGCGAGAGCGGATTTTAGTAAAGACGCAAAAATGCTGCTCGGTGCTTTATTGGATAAACTAAAAGATAAGAACGCATTCTTGACGAGTGCGATTGCGAACACGTTGGATGCCATTTCATTGCGATGTTTCGCATTTTGCGACTCGCCAGAAGACGTGGTAAAATACGGATTGCAACACAAAGTCGGCAAAGCGAAATTGGAAACTTTGAAATGGTTGACGCGATCGAGCGCGTCGTTTTCATTGCAGGAGGCGAAGAAGACGATTAGTGCGAGCGAATTAGTTGCGACAGTGGTTAAACTTTTAGAGGATAAAGATCCGGAAACGAGGAAGGCTTCGCAGGAGTTTCTCGGCACGCTCGCGGGGAGAGCCGGCGGGATGAAAACACTTTCCTCGCAACATCTCGCCGGAGTGGACGATAGTAAAATGAAAAAAATGAACGAGATATGCGCAAAGATTACGCCAGCGCTGCCATCTGCGAATTCGACGGCGCCGACGAAAGCTGGTGCAGGAGAGAATGTCGCAGCGGCTCCAAAGAGAAAACAAGAGCGAAGCGATAGAAAAAACGCAAGCACTAGCAGTAGCAGCGGCAACAACATCAACAAGAAAAATAACAATAACAACACTGGCTGCTGCGCCGCCGATTTGAGTTTGAAAATTACGGACGCCTTACTCCGCGATACCGCGGATGGTAACTGGAAGCGTCGATCCGCCGCGCTCGACAAGTTGAAATCTATTCTCGACTCAGCGCCGAGTAACATCGAAGTCTTTGGACTCGACGCGCTTTTTTCAGCTTTGCGAGCGAGATTTACGGACTCTAACGCCAACTTAGCATCTCAAGCGTTACAGCTTGCCGGGCAATTCGCGTTGAAGTGTGGGGAAAACGTCGAGAAAGTTGGACGATTGGTGTTAAGCGATTGCGCGAAACACGTCGGCGACTCCAAGAGATTTGTCAGAGAAGCTGCGTTTTCTTTGATCTCCGATTGGGGCGTCGCCGTTGGTGAAGCTGTAGTTTTAGAACAGTTTGCAAATAAATTTGTCGAGCTCGCGACTTCCTCGTCGAATAATTCTTCCGTTGGCACTTTGTGTGCGGATGGTAAACGCGAGGCTATGGACTTTTGCCGCGAAACGATAGAGGCTATTGAAAAGAACGCCGCCACGGCCAAAGCGGCGGACGATATCGCGCTTCTCTTACAACCTGCCATGTCGTTTGCCGCGGTTGGCTTTAAGGACAAATCGAGCGACGTTCGCGTAGCAGCTTCGAATCTTTTTGAAACTGCCATGAAAATGGAACGCACGATAGATGCGGCGAGTAGTTCTAGTAATAGCACGACCAGCAGTAGTATAAAGAAGAAGCGCACGGTGACTCGCGAAGACGCGCTGAAAGCCATTGAGAAATTACCGCACGGTTTGTGTTCGGCTATTGACGCGAGAATTAACAAGGAATTTCCCATTGATTTTACCAGCAATGCTGCTATTACTACATCGAGCGCGATGAAGAAACCGGCAGCGCTCAATATCCCGGAAAATTATAAAAATCTGGGCACCGTCGAGAAAGTATTCGTGCCTCCGTCCGCCCAGAAGCCGACGGAAAAGTTCGCCGAAAGAAAAAGTATTTTAGACGACGACAACATGGACGTGGACAATCTCGAGGTTATGTTTGATAAAGCGGTCAAAGAAAACGTCTCTCGAAGTTCCAGTGGAGACTTTTTTCAAATGTGTGACTTGAAACAACTCAACGTTGACGGCGGGAAGGACCTCGAACCGCCAGTCACGCCACCGGCGAGACCTTCTATTTGGGACCAAGCGCTCGCGAGAGCCACGGCAGACGAAGACGACGAGTGTGTGGAAGGTTTAAAAGCGTTGTGTCACGAAATGAACGCGCACGCCATGTCGGACGCGTTTAAACACGAGATTTCTGGAACTATCGGACCTTTACTCATGTTTTTATCTGACGAGCTGCCGATTTTCTTTGAAAACGCGGTGAAAGCGAAGAAAAAATGCGAGAAGCACAAAAAGAGTAAAACGAACAAGAAGATCGAGGAAGAGCGAGAGGAGTACGAAACGTTACTGCGTGGATGTAAGTACGCGTTGATGACTATGCACGCGGTCTTGAAAGAGTCCATCTTAGCGAACGGCGCTTCGGAAGAAACGACCAGAAACGTCCTCGCCTCTGTGCTCTCGCAGTTGGTTTTGGCCATGGATAATAGTTCAAGCATATCTTCTTTTGAATCAACTACAACTGTTTTGGAATCTTTGGATTATTTGAATGCGCTCAACGCGCTCGCAGAGAAAGCCATGGAAAACTTTTCCAAGACGAATTCTATGGTCAGTTTGATCAAGTTGTTATCCGGGGAAGGCGTCCCGGATTTCTCTTCGTTGGGCGACGCTAACGCGGCGACAACGACTACAACTGCGCATCATCTGAGCAAGAAGAACGCTAATGCCGAAAATACCGAAGCAAAAGTAGCTTTGTTTGAAACTTTAGTCGCGAAATGTCTCGTCAAACTCGCGTTTCAGCTCGAAGAGCTCGTGGAATCCGGCATCAACGTCGCCTCAATTTTCTCTGCGGTGCACGAATTTTACTCCTTCAAAGGCGAAGAGTTCATTCTCGAGGGTGAACGCGACGACGAGTACGGGAATAAGAACATTCGAATCGTTCGCGCGGTGGTTCACGAGGTGTGCAAACTCATCGGTCCGTCCGCGGAAAAGTACGCCAAGTTAGCTTTGACTGGTATGAACGTAAAAATACCAGAGTTGGAGAGCGAGTCGGATCAACTTCCTTCGTTGTTGCGACAGGTTCGCGCGAGTTTGAAAATCCTTTCCGGAGAGGATGAAATCGAATCGAAAGTTCGAGAGGAACTGTCGGGCATTTTCGCGAAAATCGGCGACAAGGACACGACCGTCCAAGGTCTCGAACAACTGTACGATTTCACCAAGTGCGAGGAGAAAATTTCTCGAGTCGACGTGAACGAACACTTGCGACAGACGAGTTCGGCGTTCCAAGCGTACGTGAACAGAGGTTTGGCGAAAGTTGAGAACAGTCGAAAGAAGAAGCTGTTGTCTGCTTCGTCTTCTACTCCTTCCGCCGCTATCTCTGAAAAGGAAAACGGTGGAAGCTCTTTTGCTTTTCGCGCGACGCCGAGGAACTTTGGGAGCAGTTTCGCTTCACAAGGTAAAAGTACCGGCGGTTCCGCTTCGAAAGGATTCAAGCTTTCCCCGAGAGATGTGAACATCGCAGCAGCAGCAGCAACAACAACAACAACAGCTCCTGCTGCTGAGAAATCACCGGTTGCGAAAGCGAAATCTGCGGCGGAAGAGTTTCGGGAGCGCATGAATGCGTTGACGAAGCGTACTAAAGCAACGAACTAAATAAACGTCGCGCCCGTCTCGCGGATCTTAAGATATGTATGTACATCTGTTCGCAAAATGTTTCAGTAAGAAGTTTAATTATTATTACAATACGCAAAAAAAGAATCTTCCAAGAATAAACGCGCTTATATATCGGTCCTCCTCGTTTATCTCTCTCTCTCTCTTAATTCTTTCTGTTTTTAATGTAATCGGCTAAGCCAATGAGCGGCGCGGCTTTCTTTTGATCGTACACCGATAACTGTTCCTTCGCGCTCTTAATTAACTCATCTGCTATCCTCTGCGACTCCTCCAATCCTAATAAACTCGGGTACGTCGCCTTACCAACCGCGACGTCTTTACCAGCCGTTTTGCCTAACTCCTCGCTCGTCGCCGTGCAATCCAAAATATCATCCACAACTTGAAACGCCAATCCAATATCGTACGCGTACTTCCCCAATCGCTCGATATCCTCTTCGGTTCCACCACCCAAAATCGCTCCGGAAACCACCGCCGTCTCCAACAACGCCCCAGTCTTGTGCGCGTGAATATACTTCAGCGTCTCCAAACTGACCGGTTTCCCTTCCATCGCCAAACCTTCGCTTTCGATGTCCACAACTTGGCCACCAACGAGTCCTTCCGACCCGACGCACTTCCCAACATCCGCAATCACGCGTAAAATCTTCTCCGCCGGAACGCCTTTTGTCTCTCTCGCGATGTGCTCAAACGCGTGCGACAACAACGCGTCGCCGGCTAAAATAGCCATCTCTTCCCCGTACACTTTATGATTCGTCGGCACGCCTCTTCGAAAATCGTCGTTATCCATCATCGGTAAATCGTCGTGGATCAAACTCATCGTGTGGATCATCTCCAGCGCGCACGCCGTTGGCATGACCACTTCTTGCATGCCTCCAACCATCTCGCACGCCGCGATTGCTAAACACGGACGAATTCTTTTCCCACCGGCGAGTAAAGAATATCTCATGGATTCGTGCAAACGTTCTGGATAAATGGTTGGCACGGAATCGGACAACGCTTGCTCGATCGCCGCGTTCTTTTCTTTCACGTACTTGGCGAAATCAATCTCCGCGTTCGTGTCCGCGACGGCCATCGCCTCGATTCGCGGAAATACCCGCCGCTTTCCTGCTCTCGAGGAGGAGGAGGAAGAAAACCCAACGAGCGACGACGAGACATTTCTTTTCGAGGAGGAGGAGGGAGAGGAAGAGGACATCGAAATTCGCGAAGAAAATGAACTCAAAAACATCATCGAAGAAGAAGACGAAGAAGTTGACGCGACCGTGAAAACGCTCATTGTACGCGCGCACGTGTCAAAGTTTTACTAAAACCACGCGATTTTGTGTGCGAAATCGAGAATCTCGACTTCTTCTCAAAGCGTCGTGCCTTTGTCGTTTGTTGAGCGCGTTTCTTGGACGATGATGATTTCTTTTCCTTTTCTTGGTTTTGGTGGTTTGGATAAAAAAAAAGAATTTTTCGAAAAAGAAGAGATCTTTAACCTCAAAACCCTAAATACCCTGAAATGAATAATTGGAAAAAATTTGAATACTTTACACACAAACACCTTCATTACAGACAACACGATCGCGGGACAGACGACGATGACGACGACGACGTCGATGACGACGACGAGTAATACTACTACCACGATGGGGCGGACGACTTTGAGAGGAACAAAATGTGTTCCTTCTTCTTCTTTTTCGAGAACGAAGAAGACGACAACGAGCAGGAGTAGTGTGAAGATGATGATGATGATTGTTAAATCATCAACGGCATCATCATCGACATCATCGTTAAGAAGAAGAAGACGAGGAGGAAGAGCGTCGTCGTCGTCTTCCTCCTCCTCTTCTTCCGTGATTGTCTTCTCAGCGGCGTCTTCATCGAAAAAGAAGAAAAACGTTCTGGTCATCGGCTCCGGTGGTCGCGAGCACGCGTTAATCTATCGTTTGCTCCAGTCTGAAACGTGCGAGAAAGTGTTCGCGTTACCGGGGAACGCCGGTATCGCGACGGAGCCGACCGTGACATCCATTGCGGACGTTTCTGAATCGAATCACGCGGATGTGGTGAAATTTTGCAAATCGAACGCTATCGATTTAGTCGTCGTCGGACCGGAAGCGCCGCTGGTGGACGGGTTAGCGGACAGTTTGAGAGCGGAAAATATCAACGTGTTTGGACCGTCGAAGAAAGCGGCGCAGTTGGAAGGGTCCAAGGAGTTCATGAAGAACTTGTGTAGGAAGTATAACATTCCGACAGCCACGTACGAGGTTTTTAGCGACGCGGAAAAGGCGAAGGAGTACGTGAGAACGGTGACGGGAGCGCCGATTGTGATTAAAACGTCTGGTTTGGCTGCCGGGAAAGGCGTGATTATGGCTGAAACCGTCGAGGAGGCGGAAAAAGCCATCGACGAGCTGATGTTGAATAAACAGTTTGGCGATGCCGGTGATACGATCGTTATCGAGGAGACTTTGTTTGGCGAGGAGGCGTCGTTTTTTGCCGTCGTCGGGGGCGACGTTGCGGTTCCGTTAGCGTCGGCGCAAGACCACAAAAGAGTTGGCGACGGCGATACCGGATTGAACACCGGTGGTATGGGCGCGTATTCGCCAGCTCCAGTCGTCACGAAAGAGATTGAAGAGGACGTGATGAAGAACATCATCGAGCCAACGGTGAGAGGAATGCGTGAAGAAGGGTGCGAGTATAATGGCGTCATCTTTGCCGGGTTGATGATTGACGAGAAAACGAAAAAAGTAAAACTGTTGGAACACAACGTGCGCTTTGGCGATCCCGAGTGCCAAACGTTAATGGCGAGAATGGAAAGCGATTTGTGCCAGCTTTTATACGCCGCAGCGACGAATAATATCACCGACGACGACGTGAAGAGCGTGAAATGGAGCAAAGAACCAGCTGTTAATGTTGTTTTAGCGGCGAAAGGGTACCCGGGAAGTTACTCGAAAGGCGACGAGATTAAAAATTTACAAGGCGCGGAAGAATCGACGGCAAAAACGAAAATCTTTCACGCCGGAACGGCGAGTGGAGAGAACGGGGAGATATTAGCGAACGGTGGTCGAGTTTTGGGGATAACTGCGATGGGTACGTCCGTGAAAGAGGCGACGAAGAACGCGTACGTGGCCATCGATAAAATCGATTGGCCGAACGGTTTCTGTCGAAGCGACATCGCCTATCGAGCAATCGAAAGAGAAGAAGGACGAGGCAAGTGATCATTAGAATAAGAATAATACGTACTTAATTTATATATATAATTCTCGGGATGGTCCACGTTTACAACTCTTCGTGCGTCTCTTCGAACTCCTTGGCTTTTTTCTTCGCTTCCCTCTCCGCAGCTTTCTCTTCCTTGGACTTAATTTTCGGCAAATCAAACGGAAGTTTTGCGTTCGCTTGAATAAATCTCGTGAAGCCGCCAACCGTTCTCTTCTCCTCTTCGTCCCATGGAACTCTTACGCCTTTCTCCCCGGCGGGAAAGAAATAAATCGCCGGGAAACCTTTCGCATCCTTCACTAAAGGATGCTCGTTCGCGGTACCGTCCATATCGCAAATTTTCACCGTCGGCACGTCTTTGAACCTCTTGGCGAGTTTCTTGATTGTCGGCGCGAGTTCTTTGCAGTGCCCGCACCACGGCGCGTACACTTCGAGAAAGACATCTGTTTCGCTGTCGTTGACCATTTCATCAAAGTTTTCGCCGACAACTTTGTACAATGGACCGTAGTTTTCCTCCGGAATAGGTTCGGACTTCAAGTGTTCCTCCAACAAACCCGCTTCGAAAGCTTTGATGAACTGTTGCATGATTGGTTTCGTAATCGTCGGCGCGTTTTCGAGCTTATACTTCTTTTGGCCTTCTTCGATGCGTGGTTTCTCCTTCTCGTCCTTATTCACCGGTTCGGGTTCGCTTGGTTGCGAAAAGATGACCGCTTGCGGTTGGAACTCGTCCTCGCCGACGACCACGTCAAAGTATTCCAAAACACCCTCGGCATCGCTACCTTTAATGTCCACGGTGACGAACAAAATCTTGCCGCTCTTGTTGTCTTCCTTGGAAACTTCCTCAAGGAGGGCGTGGAGTTCTTTCGCCGTTTCCTCGTTCTCGCCGTCGTGAAAGACCAAAACTTGCGCAGTCACGCCAGATTCAAAGACTTTGTTGATGTATTCTTGCTCGAATGGAATGACCCATGGAAGTTGCGCGACGGCGGCAAACTTGGTGATCTCTTTCGCCTCCCATTTGCCGTCGTACTCGGCGAAAGATTTCTCGCCTTTTTCGTTTTCAAACATCAAAACCATCGCCGGGTTGGACGGTCTTTTGAAATTGGTCAAGCCCAATTTGGCAACGTTCGCGCGATTATCTGTGTGCGCTACGTCGAGGCCGTCGAGATCGATATCTTTCGCCATGGCGTAAAAGTCCGCGAAGGCTGGGGAAGAGCCCAATTCGTCGAAAACCGCGATCAAAGTCGCTCGCTTTTCTTCATCTTCGTCTTCATCCTCGTCTTCTTCTTCGCCTTCATCGCCGTCTTCTTTCGCCTCTTTCACTTTCTTCGGCGCCTCTTCGCCGGTGAACACTTTCATCGTCGTCAAATCAACGCTCGGTTCGCCCATTTGACGCTCGACGTAATTTGCGATGGCGTATTGGTCTCTTCCGGATTGGTAATCCTTCTTCAATTCGCCTTTCTCAAACCACTTCATGGTTGGAAACCCTTCCACGCCCAATTCTTTCGCTAGCGCTTCTTCCAAGGTCGCGTCAACTTTGAACAACTTCACGTTCTTACCTTCCAACTTTTCACTGTCTTTCACAGCTCTCGCGGCGTATTCGTAATGCGGCTCCAACTTTTTACAGTGTCCACACCACGGCGCGTAAAACTCTACTAAAGCCCCGTCCAAGTCTTTCAAAATGGATGTGAAATTCTCCTTCCCTAACGGCTCGACTTCGTACGGACCTTCCGGCATTTCCAACTCTTCCTCTTCTCCTTGGCCGCCGTAGTCGCCGTAGTCGCCGCCGCCAATGCCGCCCATGCCGCCCATACCGCCCATGCCGCCCATGCCGCCCATGCCGCCGTAATCGCCGTAGTCTGGACCGTAATCTGGGACGTCGTCGTACGGTTCCGCTGGGCTTAAACCATCGTCATCGTATTCTTGCGCCTGTGTTGTGTCATCACAGAAGAGAAACAAACATTTTGGTGGTTAGTATTTTTCACACCCCGCGAAAAGAGAGTTTCGATGAAGTGGTTGGTGTTCTTCCCAACATTCGAGAAGAACCCATTTTTTTCTCCAATCCTCCGTTTTCGTCGAAAAGAAGAAGAAGAAGAAGAAGAAGAAGAAGAACTTTCGAGAGAAACGCCCTTCAAACCGAAAAGATCGACCCCGACAGACAAAAACAGACCGCGACGTAAACGACGACGCGCCGGGGGTGGGGGGAGTGGAGTGGAGACAAGCGATGATGAAAAAAAAAACAAGCCGCCAAAACGCGATGATGATGAGAAAAATGATCGAAAAGAAAAAACAACAAACAAAAACGCTTGGCGTGGTATACCTGGACGACAAAAACAGTTGTCCCAAACAAAAAGCTCGCGACGAAGAAGAGAAGAGTCGTCGCTCTCCTCGAAATCGTCGTCGTCGTCATTCTTTTTTTGTGCGTGTGATGATGTGTGAGTAACTTGTGATGATGATATGATGTGTGTTTTAATTATGTTTCTTCTCTCTTCTCTCGGTTTGTGAGAAAAAAAAGGCAAAATTTTCGTACCTTTTTTTGTGCCCCAAGACTGGAAGAGAGAAAATGCCCAAAACACAAAAAGAACTTTTCTGAAAAATTTTCTTTAGAAAAAACCGTTTGGAAAAAAGCAAACAAAATTTTTACGGGAAAGAATATTGCGTGAACGAGATGATGATGTTCTCTTCTTCTCCGAGACGTGTACTTTTGAAACTGCCTTGTTGCGGTGCTGAGAAGAAGACGAAGACAAAGAACGAGAACACTCCTTTTCGAGGAGGAGGAGGAGCGCTGCGAGAAACAACAACGACAACGAGCAAAAACGGGAGGATTTTGAGGACGAGGAGGTTGTTAACTTCCGCCGCTGCGTCATCGAAGGAATCATCCTCCTCGTCCTCTCAGTCGGAAAAGAAGACAAAGACGAGTAAAAGCAGCAGCGATACCATCACCAATAATAATACCACCACCACTAAGAAAAAGAAAGGAGAGAAAGAGCGTCAGCAGAAGATAAAGGAGTACTGGAAAGACCGACGGAAAGTGGCGTGCCAAGAGAACGATCCGATGTGTTTAGATATCATGAGAACACCGATGAAGTCGTTCGACGAGATGGAGGAAGAAGAGCAAGAGTTAAACGCACTCGCGCCGGAGTTTATGGACGGGGACGTCGTTTTTGGGAAAGTGAACGACGTGCCTTCGTTTCCAGTGTTTAAAGGGGAGATATTGAACGCACCGGAAGAGACGTTGAATGTGGTGGAGTTTACGTTTTCGTGGTGTCGACCGTGTAAGAAGTTCGCGGCGAAATACGACATGTTCGCGGAATATTACGACAAGGTGAGATTTTTCAAAGTCGTCGGCGATAGCGATCCGGTGTTGGCGACGACGGCGAAGAGCATGAACGTGACGTCTACGCCGCACTTTTTCTTATTCCGAGGCGGGAAGATGGTTGGGTCGTTCACCGGGACGAACGAGGATAATTTTCGCAAGGAGCTCGGGTTCGCCATGAAAGACGAAGAGAAACCTTGACTCAATCGCCGCGCATAATAATTTCATCATCGCGTATATAAAAGAAAAGCGAGAAAGAAAGAAAAGGAGATACTACAATAATAATACTAAGTAGTAACACGTCTTCACACACTTTATATACTATTAATATCAACGCAAAGCAAAGTACAAAAATAAATAACAAAATCTCCAACTACTGGTACACTACCGTTCTTCACATAACTAATCATCTCCTTTATCATCGAAACCGAGACGGCGCGAGCGTGCATTTCGGACTCGATCGAACTCGTCGCGCGCCTGTCGCAAACTCTTATCGACGCTCTTAATCGCCGAGAGCGTTTGCTCGCGATCCGCTTTCGAGGAGGTTCGAATGTAAAACGAGTTTTCGGACGCGTCGTCGTCGACTTCGTCGTCTTGATCTCCTATCTTACCAAACTGTTTGCGCGGCGACGGTTTGGGACTATGCGGCGGCGTCACGCCAACTTTCCTACCTCTCCCCAATCGTACGGCTTCGATGATGTTTTCCAGCTCGGCAATTCGGCCTCTCAATTCTATCTCGCGTCTGCTAAAATGTTCCTTCATGCTCGACATTTCCTCTCGAGTAGAGATTAATTCGTCCTCCATGCCTTCCGTGGCTTCTATAAACGCTTCTGCTTCTGCCAACTTTGATTTGAGCGAAGAGATTTCGCGCGACGACGCGTTCTTAATCGCCTGCATTGCTTGCGAAACGTGTTCGGAAGCCTCTGCCGAGGCCGAATCCATCGCCTCGATTTCTTGCAAAAGCTGATGCACGCGAACGTTTGCATCCTCGACCTTCTCGAGTAACTCCTCGTTTTCTATTCGCAAAGCATCGAGCTTTGCTTTGCTTTCTTTTTGTAATCTTTCAATTTCCGCTCGAGCTTGTTGCGATATTTCCTCCGAAGTTCCGCTTTCTCTCTTCGCCGCTTCGTACTTTGCCGCGACAGATTTCAATCTCCCATCGAGTTCGGCGACTCGGTCCATTTTCGACGCGAGATCTCTTTTCAACGTTTCAATCTCGAACGTCATTTCCATCTCTTGATCTGCGCGTCGTTCGATTTCTTTTTGGATTTGACGTTTCCCTTCGTTTTGGGCATTTTTCAAAGCGCTCTCGAGCGATTGCACTTTTTCGCGTTCGCTGTTCAAGCGCGACTTTGCGTCCTCGAGCGCTCGACTCATGGATTCGCGCTCGTTGCTCGCATTCGCGTGCGAAAGAGTCATACTCTTCAATTGAATGGTGAGCTCTTCGCATTTTACGTTACTCTCCGTGAGTTGCTCGTTGAGTTCGTGCTCCAAAAGCTCGCTCGTCTCGGTGAGTTCTTGGATTTCGCTTCGCAACGCCTCGATTTCATAGCTGTTTCTTCTGTTCTCGTCGTCGTCGTCGTCGTCGTCATCGCCGTCGTCATCGGCGCCATTAGCTTTACTCCCTCCAGCGTTCTTATTCTTTCCTTCACTAGTTGTCGATGTGGTATTATTACTACCTCTTCCACCACCACCCTTTGAACGTTCTTCGGCAACTCTGGCCGAGATGAATGCCAACTTTACTTCGTCCCGCATGGCATCTGCGAGCGACTTTGGTTCCTTATCGTCCATCATTTCCTGGAACGCCCGCTCGAGCGCTTCGAATCGTTCCTCCACGGTTTGAATAACTGTTCTAAACAGCGCGTTCGCTTTGTTCTCACCTTGTGTCTGCACTAATTCGTTTTGTCTTCCACGTTGTCGTTGTTGTTGTTGTTGTTCTCCTCCTTCCTCTTCTTCTTCGTCCACGGGCGAAGCGGCCGCGACGTCGTAAAACTCCGGATGCCACGTCCAACTCGGCGACTTTGATGCGGTCGCCACGCGCGGATCTAAAACGCCAATCTCGGCGCACGCTTCCGCAAAACCCGTAACTTCCATCTCTAACGAATCCAAGCACGTTAAAACTCTCGACTCTCTCGCCAACGCCTTCTCTAATTCTATTTGTAAATTTTTCTTGCTCTTATTCGCCGCGTCGCGTTCAACTTCGACGACGCCCAGCTTCAATTCAATCGTTTCCAACTCTCGTTTGGATTTTAAAACTTGCGCCGAGGCTGCTTCCAATTCTCTTTTAATCTTCACTTCGCACGCTTTGTTGACATCCTCCATGGAGGTTTGCAAATTCGTCGCGTTTGCCAGCGTTGCGACTTTTTTCCCCGCCCACTTTTTCGTCTTGACTCTTTTCCCGCTCGTTGTCTTCTCCTTCCCATCTCGCTCGTCCTCTTTTCCTTCTTCTTCTTCTTCTTCTTCCTCGCTCCCGCTCTCGTCTTCTTCCGTATCGATATATTTTTGTTCGTTCGCTATGTTTCTCTGTTCTAATAAAAGCGCCGCTTTCTTCTCGGCGAGCAAACACCTCGTCTCCCACGCGCTCACGTCCATCCTCCATCTCGATGCGTTCGCGTTCAACTCCGTTTTCATCGCCGACATTTCTCGTCTCGCTTCGTCCCTGTCCATCTCCAACGCCTCCCTCGCGCTCTCAATCGCGTTACATTTCTTCTCTTTCATTTCCAAAGCGTACGTCGCCTCTCTCTTTTCTCGTTTCGATACTTCCCATCGCGCCTTGACGACTCTCAACTCGTCTTCGTACGCATCGCGAACGTTCCTGGCTTCCGCACACATCTTTTGCAACTCTTTCGTCTTTTCAAACGATAACAATTTCGACGCGTCGATGCCCATCGATATCGCTCCTTCCTTTGAAGTCGATACGCTCTGATAAAAGCTCAAAAGTTTCTCTTTTTCTTCGTTTTGTTGTTTCAGTTTCAAAATTTCCGCATCTTTCTCCATCATCTTCCTCGCGCGTTCTACGTGTGTTTCCTTCCCTTTTTCATCATTATTCGGGATGGATGCGAGTTCTTCCTCTAACGCGTTCACTTTTATTTTCAGTTCGATGCATTCTCTTTTTAAGTACACCGTTTTGTTGGACGGAGAATAATAAGAATTTTGAGTGGGAGTATTCGTTGTTGTTTCGTGACGATTTTCTGAATCCGAATCCGAATCGTCATCAAACAACAAATCATCCAAATTATTCGCGTCTGTTTCCTTATTTTTCTTCTTCTTCTTTCCCTTCTTAAACAACGGGGAAGAGGTTATGTACGCCAGCATTATTATTATTTACTCTTAAAGCATGCGTGTGTGTGTTTGAAAGCGCAAATGTGCGTCGTCCGGTCGTCTCTCGCGTTGTGTGTGAGTGAACAAAAAAAAGAATGAAAAATTCTTGACTTTTT
>Ga0209090_10001580_pt1 | contig 14625 bp, 10 predicted proteins | sample ArcticOcean_MG_C_9_FD_187432 | JGI IMG/M metagenome (GOLD analysis project Ga0209090, IMG submission 187432) | Marine microbial communities from western Arctic Ocean - ArcticOcean_MG_CB2_152 (SPAdes) (version 2) | ecosystem: Environmental > Aquatic > Marine > Oceanic | place: Arctic Ocean... | reverse complement strand
TTTCGTCATATATACATTTGACCAAATCTGGACAAATCTCGACAATGTCTATGTATATGCATAGGCAGGGGGGGGGTCGACCCTCCGGAAGTGGTTGGGAAGTGGGACGAGTACCTGACAACCACCTGACAAAACAAAAAAATGTCTATCAGGAATTTAAAAACACACACAAGTTGTCTCCACGCAAGTTGAATACGGGGTGAACGCCGCGATCGTCAAGCGAATAGCCTTCAGGACTAGACGCCCAGATCTGCCCGATGTTCAAGCACAGCTCGTCCTTCGACACCAAATCCCGCATCGACGAGACAGCCACGAGATCGGCGGCCGCTTCGGTGTAGGTCGTCGTCGTGTAGTTTTGCATCAACTCCTCCGCAAAACCCCAATCCCATTCCCTATTTGGATTGAACGTGGCTATGTGACTGAGTTCGTGCGCGACGACGAAGCCGATGCGACTTCTCAACGACGCGTCATTGTATTGAAGTGAAGCAAACGGCGGGAGTAGGATGCCTGGAAGCAAGAAGATGCAATTCGACATCGTTAGTATGTACGCGTTTCGAGTGGTCGCCAGCATCAATGCTGGCAAGTCACAAACGCTTTTGAAGTCAAGTGCGAGTTCCATTGTCTTGAGAAACAACGCACGGCTTTGCTTCACAGCAATCGTCAGCGGGCCATCGGTGGACACTAGGGAAAGTCGATCGCCCGAACGATGCCCATTTCCCACTACGGTGACAACGGCCGAACTCGCCAACGAGGCGATTCTCAATCTATCACTCTCAGCAGCAATCAGAAATCGAGTTCGTCCGGAAAGGAACTCTGATTCGATCGTAGACTTGATCTCCGCGACCAGCGTCGTAATTCGTGTATTCAGTGACACCCCAACCAGTCGATCAAAGACAAGTCGATCGAAGTGATCCGGGAAGATCATGCGCGCGGAATTGAAGCAGCGGTTTCGTGATGTCTCGACGCCAGCGAAAGCAAACAGGCTCGACGGCCGCATCGACAACGACTCTGTGATGTGTGCTGTGGTCGGTTCGTGGAAAAGATCGAATTCAAACTTGCCCATGGCGACAGCCTTGAACTTTGACTTCTTCCGGATTGCCTCCAGGGCGTCAGAGACCGGCGCTTCCAGACCACTGACTCCAGTCGTCGCCGATCGCAGGGCCGAGATGCACATCGCGTTGACTCCTCGTAGGTATGCTTTGGCGTCGACGGCTCCGTGGATGTGGAGAGCGTGAAGAAACCGGGCAAACGAGATCAGATTCTGGCTGAATTGAACCGTGTAGCTACCGATTACGACCGCGTCGTCGATGTTGCTTCCAATCACGGAGGCCTCGAACGCGGCATTGACATGAACAGATTCGACGACGGAGAGCTCGGAGAGCGGTGCGCTCAGCGCCGTCTCTGCAAAGGCCCTTGCGCGCTGTCGAACGAAGAAACCTTCGGAGAACGAGTAGAGTGCCGCATCGATCGCTTCTGGGCTGAAAATATTGCCGTCGACGGCGTTCACCTTCCATCCGTTTCCGTTCAAGTCCGAAGCGAAGTTGATTGGCGTGTCGCACAAGTAGGAGCTGAGTTTTCCAAGGCTCTTTAGAACATCGAGGCCAGCCAGCTCTGATTTCAGGAACTCGTACGCTGTCGAAGCGTCGAACGACATCGCTCCGTTCGTGAGAGCTGCTTCACACGATGCGCGGAATCGATCGAAGTCGGTGTGGGCGAGACTTGGATTGAATCCATAAATGATGTCGTTCTCTACGAGCTTTGCAATTTGGTCGGCATCGAAGAAGCCAAAGGACACTTCTTCGCCTCGTTTCGACGAGATCCACTTGCCTGCGCTTTGCATATGGAAGGGGATGGCGCTTGGGTCGGCCGCGGAACTGGAAAATGCGTTGGGGAAGCTCGCCTCGCGAATGCAGTTGAGAAAGCCGTCGGCATTTCGAGATTGCACTTCTCCAGGCGAACAGACCCCGCGCGTCATCGATGAAAACGAGGCCGTCGACGACATGTTTGTTAGATCGAAGGACGTGACCGAAACCGAATTCTGAAAAGAGCAGGTTGACAATGCCGACAGCGAGCTCGAGGCAAGGATGCAATCGCCGGAGTTCAAGCATTGATACTGGACCGTACACAGCGACACGTGGCTCGCCGCGGCAACGAATACGGCAATTGTTACACAGCCCAATACGAGAACGGACGGTGGCGACGACGACACGGCATCGGACATCGCTTGCTCTCAGTATCACCGCGAGCGCAAGTCAATATGATTTCGAAAGGCGCTATGTACTCGTGTGTTGCGAACCTTACGATGGGAAAACGACGAAATGGCACGCCTGTTGGCCATCGAACAGGTCGAAACGAAGCTTCGGAGTACGCTGCTACAGTCACTGCGACCCGTTGACGAGGCGATCCTTTTGCCGGGCGCTTGTCAGTCAATCGAGTCCCATGCGTTCAAGAACATTGCATTTCGGTTGGCAGGAAACGAGGATGGCCTCAACTCCTCGATCTTCCCTCGAGATTTGTTTTCTGGGATCTCGATCGTGAAGCTCGAAACAAAAGACGCCGCAAAGGTCGAGAAAGTATTGAACGACAAAGCTGCTCGTTCGGCAATGCTTGAGAAGTTGAGATGTGCGGTGAAGTCGGAGATGTCGTCGACAGATCTGGAGATTGGGCCGTCGCTGAGCAGCGACGATTGTGATCGAGACGTGAAGGAGTGGCAGTGTGGGCTTGACGGCGCGTCGTCGTTTGTGGGGGTTTTCAGTGCTGAAACTTCTAGGTCGCCCGATCCTGGCCGTTTGGGCATGTCCCGCGTGCACCGCGAGCTGTTCTTGGTCTGCCGCGCGGGCGCTGGCGTGAGCGCTTCGACGTTCCACTCACGCCTGCTCTCTAGTCTGAAGGCGGATCCAACTGCGTCTCTTGACTCGCTTCTCGAGAGCGAGTCGACCGCACCTGGTTCCCAGGCGTTGCGCCGTTTGTCGACGGCATCCTCTCGCAACCGCGCGCGGATCATCTCTGACGTCTCGACGGCACTGGGGTTGTCGGTGGCAACGATCGGCGACGCCGCGGCGAAGAATAAATATCGAGGAGCTGTCGTCGACATCGACGTCTCGGTGAATACGTTGCGAAAGCTCGACGATACGGCGACGTCGTGTTGGCAGCTGACATGCGGGGTCGACGCAAGCATCTCCAAAGGGCTTGTGACGCTCAGCAACCCCGGGGAGGGTGTTGTCGTGTTCTTGGACAAGGCGGGTGGTTGCAAAACGTCGTTGAGGAACGAGTGTTGGAGCTCGATCCCGTTTACAACAAAACGACTATACTCTGGGAAGGAGATGTGTGAGGTCGTTACGGCCGCATACAAAAAGTCTTCTACAAATTCACACATCGACGCGGAGTGGCTAAAGGATCGGTTTGCTTGGACGAACCGCAAGTTCGGCGACTCGGCCGAGCCTGAGGTCGAGCCTTTTGGACTTTTCGGCTCTCACGCGCCCGAGGCGTTCGTCCAGACGTTTGCGAGAGAGTTGGGGATTGCCGAGTTGCAGGCTGTCAAGATGCGTCCGGAGTTGGTGACGATTGCAGGAGTCGACAGTGGCAAACTGCGTGTAATTCTCAAATCGATTTGATAATCAGATTGATTATTCGCGCGTTGCTGAAGACAATCTCGTCGTCGAACTCGTTGTTGTCGCGCGGCCCCGGCGGCCGACGTCTTCTGAAGTGCAGATCGACGTTGAAGGACACACAGACGACGTCGTTTGCAAACGACAACTTTCCTGACACTTCGATGCACATGTCGCGTCTACCCGCGTTTAGAACGTCCTTGAGGTTGTGTGCACATCCCAGTGTGACCAGTTCAGGGTTTTCCGACGGTCGGTAGTTGAACATGTCACACGCGTCGTTGTTCTTTTTAAGGGAGAACCAGGGGGTTGCGTCGTCTCGCGGCGAGTAAAATAGGAGTTTTAAGATTTTAGCCGTGATCTGCGCGTTGCCATTGTACCGATTCCACAGCAGTCTGGTCTTCCTTGTTGTCGATGCCACCGCCGCCGCTTCCAGACTTTCCCAAAAATCGCCCTCGTCCATTGCGATAGCATGATGGGAACAGAATGTGAGTTCGCTTGCTTTGAACCTGTTGTTGCGCAGTTCGACGTGTGCGAGCGCGATCGCGCCGTTGAGCATGGAGATTTTCAGGATCGGTGGTGCTTGCTGCTGCTTGCCGAGGGCTAGGATTTCCGTGCACGTTGCTGTGAATTTTGCGGCGGCGAGTGGCGACGAACGACGCAAGAGTGTCAGAATCGACATCAAGATGTCAGTTCCTAGCATGTTCAGCGTCGGTGCATGTCTGACGCGGCGCATCGTCGCTATGCGATGTTTGGGCGATTCTGATGCGCTGATCAAATGTCCTCGTTTAGACCAATCTCGATGGATGTTCAGGCATCCAACAGGTTGTCTTCCAAGCAGAAGATAGCAATCTTGCACGGCTCGGCCTCAATCGATCTGAACAGTGCCATCAACATCCCCGACGAGACCTTTACACTTGATTTTTTGAAGGAGAATTCGTCGGCAGTGTGCCTTTGCGCAGCTGGGGTCGGTCCGCTGAAACTACAGGCAAACCACGGCTTGGCCAGCGCCATGGACCTGCGCGAGCTCGAGTTCGACGCAATCGATCTGGTTCGCGACGCCAAATTCGTAGGCGAGTCGATTCGTCTGTTTGGCGCGCAGGAGGTCGTCTCGGCCTTCTTGACGAGCCCTGGCGACGCAGTTGTCTTGGCCGGAAGCAACGCGGCCACGCAATTGGGGATTACGACGACGGCGCTTTTAATGCAGTGCCCGGGCGCTGCGGTTGAGGCTAAGAACGTGCTCCAGCAGCTGAACCCACGTGAGACGTGTTTGCAAAGTGTTCCGTTTTCGATACTGGCCGACACGGGGATGAGGGCGTTGGCGCTCGTAGAACTTGGCCTGACTGCAGACACCGTAAAGTCACAACTCGAGTGTACGCGCGACCAGCTCCGGTTGATTGGGTTTGTGTAAAAATGTCAGAGAGACCAAGGAAAAAATCAGCACCCTAGATTACCCCCACCGCAGAAAGAACACTGAACGGCTTGAGAATGCCAGATGGGCAATTTTTTAAAGACGTTCTCGTGTGCGTCGAAATCGTGACGGATGGACAGGGCACAACCTTGGAGGACCGCATAGGCGACGACGACGAACGCGAACGAATGGAAATGAATTTTAACAAGTTTGTTGCAACAATGCGTGGCATGCGAACCAACGGCACGTCGCAGCGATGGAAGCCGGAGTTTGTGTCTATGATGCGACATGCTCACTCGGCGTACGTGATGCCAATCGATCACGCAACCAAAGAGTGCATCCGGACGCGCAAATTCAGGTGCGCGATCTGCGGCCAGCTCGAGAAACACGCCGACTCGGTGATTCACCTCGCCGGCTCGCCCATCGAAGATGTGATCGACTGCGAATCGTTCGATGCAAGGGAGTGGGAGACCTCGCGTCTTGACAAGCTGAGCTCGAATTTCGACTCATTCTACGAAGGCTACCTGGAGGTGCAGGACATGGAGGAAACCGATCGCGACGAGGACTTCCCCGCCCCTCAATACCTGGGAGTAGTCGTGCCAGGCGAAGAGTGTATGAAACACATCACTCGACTCTTTACAGCACAGACGCTGCTCTTAGACATGTGCTACGATACGTACAACCTTGACACGGGCACGGAACAGCAAGAACTTGGCTTCAGCGCAACGCCCGAGCGTATCCAGATGCTGCAGACCCGTTGGGAAGAAATCGTCGGCCTTGACGCCGTCCCGGTCTGGAGCTCGGACGTCTTCTGGGACCGTTTGTTGACGCGTTTTGGCCAATTCTCCAACGTTCCGCTCCTTTGTCGTAGTCATGGACATGAAGATGTCGACGATGCGTTCGACAGCATCGACTTTCTACAAGTTGCGTACGACCGCCTGGAAATGTCGCTGAGTGCCTCCAAGCTCGGCGGTTGCACGTCGAAGCGCACGTCGAAGCGCAAGCGGTCGGTCGTCGTCATGGACGACGACGACGACGAGGACGAGTTGGAGTCAGACGACGACGACGGCGACGAGGAGAACGACGATGTACCGCTGCAAAAGCGTCACAACCTAAGGCCTAGGACGGCCAAACAAGGCGCCACAGCGGGAGCTGCAGCAGCAGCGCCAGCAGCCGACGACGAACCAGACGATGGTCGTTCGTCGCCCCGTTGGGCTCAGCGCCCACGCACCACGCCATCTGCGAAGTCGACGGCCCAGTCGCTGCGTGCGCCCGTCCTCGAGTCGCGCGTCAAGGTACTCAAGAAGCTTGCCGACCTCGGGTACGTATTGGTCGACAGGCCCAATTTCCAACCAGAATCGATCCACGTCTTCATCGCATGTGCAACGCTCCAGCACTTGGTCTTGGGCAAATCCACCGTGCGCCCCGAAGTCGCCCACGACGTTCTCAAAAACCTGTCCAAGCTGCAATCTAAATTGCTTAAAATCGACCTCGAGAACGAAGGCTACGCCGAGGCGGCGATTGTGTCGGCCGCGTCCCTCACGATTATGGATTTAATCAAGTGAAGGCGCTAGTTCGCGGTTCCTTTGAAGCGGTGTGGACGTGTGGCGCATGCAAGACGATGACGACGGTGATTCGTCCGTTGGGCTGGGTAGTGTGGCTGGCGTGACAGACGTTGGATATTTGATCGATCGTGTGTATTCGTATTTGGGACATGATCGAGAAATCTCTCTGAATGCGCACAGGCGAGGTGTGGTGGCGTTACGAAAAGCGTGCCAGTCAGAACAGCAGGTGGAGCAGCGTGGTGCTACAAAGTTGGTGTTCGTCGTGTTGGCATTGTTGAGGAGGGTGATTTCTGTGCATGGTGTGACTAGCCAGGCTGAGCTCGACTTAAGCCCGGACGACGAGAATATAATCGAGGCGTTCGCGTTTCAGCGAACTCTGATGTTGACCTTTTTACTCCTTTCACGCATCGAGGCCAATTCGTCCAAACACAACGACGACGAGTCCGGCGACGAGTCGGACAACGACAGCAGCAGCAGCACGACGACGACGTGCTGCTGCTTGTGGCAGCACGTCGTGCGGACATCGAAAAAACGAAGCAGGGGCGACGATGGCGGCAGTGGCAGCGGCGAAGATGCAGAGCCGGTGTTGCTCACCTCCATCGAAAAGATGGACAGAAACATGAAAGAATTGGACGAGTTGGTTGCGTGCGGATGGAACATGAATTTTGACAGCACGACATGGGCGACGTTCTTGCACAGCCCACATGCGCTCGCGCGCACCATCCTCGCACGCGGTGGTCGACTCGTTCGAAAGAACCGGTTTGTTGTAGAAAACTTGGACGACTTGGCGCTCCGCTTTGCAAGAGCCACATGCGAATCGTTTCAGACCAAATTCTTATGTCCAAAAAACGACGACGACTTGCTCTCTTTACACGCTTCTGGAATCGACCTGAGAAGCGACGAGAGCATCAGCAAATTGCAGACGATTGCGCTGGGTGCCGATTCAGAGGCAGGTGTCATGACCTACCGGGACATGCTTTGCTCCTTCCTGCTGCCCACCGACTTCATTGGGAAAAGGAGGACCCTGTTGCTCGGCCGCGACGCGTCTACGCAGGCGACACGCGACTTTGCGCACGTCGTCTCGCTTGCACACGACTCCGCAATGGCAGGCATAACATCGGCGTTTGGAGGCTGTGAATTGAAGATGATTTGCGCGCTGCTTGCGGGGCTCGCAATGCTCACGACCAGCAAGGAGCAGGATTTGTTGCGAAAATCCGATGCATTTGGCGGTGTGGTACAGTTGCCCTTCCTCGAGACGACTCCACCAACGACCGGCATGCGCCTGGTGCTGTTGCCAAGTCGAAGGACGTGGGTTTTGTATAGTTTGGACGATAGAGGATCACCCATCGTGCATGTATCCAAGCGTGGGGTAGAAGGGCTGTCCTTGTGTGCGTTGCTGCTGAGGCAATGATTTTTGGTTTAAATTTACATTTTAATTTTTACATTACACGAGCGACACAATGACGTCGAACAATGCACCGGGCTTGGCAAATCCCAAACTGCGGCCGATGACGTTTTCGTCGTGGTATTCAGCCACGCGGATTCCTACACGGCGTGGGGCATTCTTCGAAGGCAATCTCATGCCCTCTTTGAAAGTCACCGGACTTTCGAAGGTCCAGGCAATCATGTCGCCCGAATGGATGACGACGCCACTGTTGTTGTGCACAGTCATCATTCCGGAGGTCGTGAGCGTGAAGTACTCGTCGACCGTGGGACCAACTCCGTCATCCATCGTCCGTACGGAATTCGAGCGCACAACGCCTGCAAATTGGAAGTCGACCTCGTCGAGCGGTCCTTTGCCCGCAGAGCACACAATGACAGGCGAAGCAGATTCAGCGGCCATGTGGTGGCGGAAGTTGGTACGAAGACGACGGGAGATCGCAATCATGCCGACGTAGGCCGTCGACCATTCGTGGAAATGCGGCTTGTGTTCGACAGGTTTAGTATGCTCAACGTCAAGGAGGGTACCATCTACGGAAGTCAAGTTGGTGCCGTCCGGACCCACGTAGCCAGTACCCTTGAGCTCGGCGTAGCTGATAGAATCAGGCAAGGTGCCATACTCGTAACCATCGACAAAGCAGTTGATGACCTGCTCGCCGATTCGCGAGACTTGTGAATAACCTGAGATGTTCGACGACCGAAGGCTGCTATCCGTCGGACCCTGGTAGTTTTGAGCCGGCATGGAGATCATGGCTGCTGTGCTCGACACTTGGTTTGTAACTGGCTCCAATGGTAAAAGTTACTAGCGAAGGCCGCCACTTCTATCTGGTTCAATGCTTATTTGATTTATGAATAGAGGTACAAACACACACACAACCACCACCACCCTCTCACACAACCATGTTGCACCCAGAACGCGGACGACAGAGGCGATTCATCATGGCCCGGCCAGCGCAGCGGCGGCGGCGGCGGCTTCGTCGGCGACGACGGCGGCCGTTTTTTCGTACGCCGGGCGGTTTTCGGCGCACATTGGAATTTTCTTGAACGCGTCGAATCGCGAGCGCAGCGCCCCCTCCTTGTTCATAAAATTACGGAACATGCGATCGGCCGACCACCAACGGACGTTGACGAGCACGTTGCACGCGTGCGACGTTTTATTGCGCTTTGCAACGCCCAGTGCAGATCTATTTTCGATTGGCCGCGATGCAGAGTTGTCGATCACGTGACCAATCGACCAGCCGCCGACAATGTACTCGCGGCATACGGCGTTCGCGCGTAGACCGAGCCGCGACGTGCGGTCGGCGATTCCCGTTGGCTTAGTGACGGCAGAATACTGCATCATCTCCGTAGAGGTCATCAAACGCGGCCGGAAGTTGGTGATGTTGACGGGTGCGTCATCGGCAGCCGATCGAGCGTACCTTGTGGCCGCCGCACTCGCGTGGTAATTCGACGTGTCGTTCTCTCCGGCCGTCAACCAAGCTATTGCGGTATTCTTAGTGGCGTCCATATCGGCAAATTTGCGCAAATCTTCGTTGGCAACATTCAACGCTGCAGTCGCCGCTTCCTTCTCTGCCATCGCCGCTGCAATCTCCGCCGTCGATTTAGCTTGTTGTTCCGGCGTGCCCGTTGGCAAACGTCTGGCATCCGCCAAGTTGTCATCTGCCGCGGTGTTAGCCTCGTCTGCATCGTCTGCCACTTTCTTAAGTCGTTCTACAATTTTTGACACCACAGCATCACGTGCTGATTCATCGGCGTTTAGAATCTTAGTCAGGTCCGCCGCGTACTTTTGAAAGCTGGCAACCGCGTTGACCAGGTCGGCGTCAATTTTGAACGTCAATGACACCTGTTTCTCTTCGTATCCTTTTGCATCGTCAGCTTCGATCTTGTTTTCCGTCCAGTCGTCAGCCCTTTCCCAAACGTCACCGACGATGACAAGGAAGAGCTGGTCGCCGGGCATGATGTCACGATATTTGTCGTACGTCCACGACACAGCAATCGCAGACCCCTTGACAACGACGTTGAACAGCTGCCCGTCGCGCGCGTCCATGTCGTAGTCCGTAGACGCGTCGCCGGACGAGAGCTTCGAATGCACAATGCCGTCCGGAGTCCAATCGCACAAACCTTTCTGCATCAGCCGCTGCTGCAGAATGTCGAAACCAATTTGATCACCAAAGCCGATCGACAAATGCGTATCCTTGACAAAACGGCGGTTGATCGTGTAGCCGCGAAGGAATGGGCCCCGATCGCAAGCGAAGACGCCTTGTTTATTTGCTTTTTCTGGCCACGAAGCAGGTAACTTACCAGGCGGCGGATCCGCCGGGGGCTTGACGATAGCTTTGACCCAATCTGTCGTGTCGAAGCCAGACGGCTTGACACCAGCGATTTCAAGTTTTGTCTTTGGCCACCGCCGAGCTACATTTTTCATCTCGTCGGCCAAAATAGCATTACTGATAGAGACCACCTTCTTTCGAAGAACGAAATGGAAATAAGACTCCAGGTATTCAATACTGCACATGCGTTGAGCTGTGTTAGTATCCACACCTGCGCCAATCAGCGCAAATTGGGCAAGTTTGTCCTGCTGTCGAGAGAATAGAGTAGTAGCTCCATTTTGCACGTCCATTACAGCCGAAACCCCCGGATCATAGCCATTTCCCCGGCGCCCAAGGACGAAGCCAACGGTCCCTGCGCCCAAGTAGTCGGTCTCACTGATCGACTCGGGGTTCGGCATCACGCCGTTTAATCCAACCAACGGGTTGCTCATTAACTTTCCAACGCGTGGGAGCGCGGTCGTTGCCCCAGGATGGAAAACGACACGAGCGTACGGAATCGTTACGTTAGTACCGCGATCTCCACGAGCAGAGCGCTGCTCGCCAGGGTTGACACCGCCGATTACAGACGCGGCCACATTCGCAGGCGCGAGTGTTCCTGAAATCAGATCGGGGCGACCCAAGATTGTTCGAGACCCGCCGCGAAACCCGTCGCCATTCGGTGTCAAACTCGCCATTCTTTCCAATTCGTTTAAACACACACTTTACAACTCCGAAATCCTTCTTTTGGGAGATAATTCTAGCGTCTTTTAAATTCCTTATCCTTTTTTCAATCGCCGCTTACACTCTCTGGCTTTCTCGTTTCCAAGCTTTTTTGAATCGCTGCTTCGGCCGACGCCGTGTTTCCGCCAGGGGTAGAAACACCGAGTCCAACGGCCTTGCGCTCTGTCGCGGCGAGCTCCTCTCTCTCCTTCTCCAACTTAACCTCCTTCGCGCGACGGCGCTCGAGTGCGTGCCCAATTTCACGCTCAGTGGAGCCAAGCGCATGCATCGCCGCAGGCAAGGCCGTCTCGAAGTCGATCACGCCTGAGGTATACAACCCCTGGACTTCGGTAACCGACGAAATCGGACACACCACCAATGCCAACTCATCGTCGTCCGAGTTGTAGATCGTTCGATATGCGGAGCTCAGTACTCCGTTTACGAAAAGGGCGATGGCGGCGATCGTTGTGTTTAAAAGTTGAATCTGTGATATTGTATTCGAGCTGAAACGCCCTTCGAAGAGCACACTCGCGGGTACTCCCAAAGCAGCGGCGACGTGGTCATTGCACAGCCTCATCAACTGCTCCAAATCCGTCCGCGATTGCGGCTGAAGAGCTCCCGGGACCAACTGCTGCTTTTCGGGAAGCGCAAAGAGGCGTGGTGGTACCTCGGGCGGTAAGTGCGACTGTGGAGCTGGGGGTCCACCACTGGAGTCCTGGACGGTCGTTCTCATGCGGTTGATCTCGTTCGCCATCCGCACCGTCAAATCGAGTCGACGTGTTCGATCGCCCGAGTCTTCCGCCTCTGCCGACGACTGGATAGCACGAGACTCGGAATCGAAGAACAGTGCTGCTGGGTCAATACCAGACGACGTACTTCCGTGCGAGTTCGGCGCGCTTTGAGTGACCAATGTTGGTGTCGCCCGAACCAACTCTGCCGACAACGCCAGTTCCTTCATCGCAGCAGTGAAAGAAACGTAATCGAAGCAAGCAGAGATCGGCGATACGATATTTCCGTTCGGGTCAGGCATCGTTCGAAAGAACACTTCGCTGAACTCATCCACGCGATATGCATTCGCGGGAGACGTCGTGAAAACGGTTGCTTTCCTACGATAGCCGCCACGTCCATGAGGGCTGAGAATGACCTCGTGCGTGCCAAATGTGGGAACAAATGGAATTAGGTTGGCGGCCGTCCGTGGTCCTGGACGCTTGGGCGGAACAGTCACGTCAGAAGCCGAATTGACGGTCTTTTCTTGAGATCTATTCGCGTCGCCGTCGTCGCGTACACGCTTTCCAGTTTTCAAGTACGCGAATGGTTCTGGGTCGTCCAGATCCAGACTTACTGTCACATGTCCCCACATCAAAACAGAGTCGATTACATCACGCGCAAATGGAATCCACCGTGTGCGAAGGTGCTCCTCAAACGTCGCCGTCAACTTTACTTCTTTGCCAGACCGCTTGACCGCAAGTCCACTCGATAAAAGTTGGCCGACAAGTACAGACCGAGCGGCCTGAATGGAAGGATTGCTGTTGTAAAGGTGGAGGATTGCCGACATCTGCTGTTGGTTGATATAAACATCGCCCGATTTAGACTCCAAAGGTGTGAACGGCGTGGATTCATTTTGGGATTTTGACTTCTTGAAAGTTACACTCCCCGCCTTTCGAACTTCCATTCTTGTCTAACAAAAAGCTTCAATCGATCGAAATATGAAAAAACCAGACAGCACATAGCGCCGTGTGCAACACAAAAACATACACATGCATTGGTCTGTCGTGGGGGAATGTCCAGTCCGCGCGCGACAACACTCAGCTTACTCGTCGTCAATGGCGGCGGCCGACGACGACGGGCCGGCGGCGGCCGACGACGGGCCGACGGCGGCGATCAGGCGACCGGCATCGCCCTCGGAGAAGGCGACGGAGGCAATGTACTTCGATCCGTACGACTTGAACTGCTTGAGCATGAAGTCCTCGACTTGAGGCGGGTACGTGTAGGCGCCTTTGCCAGACGGTGCGCACATCACGATCTGGCCGCCATTGGCCTCGGTCCCTTTGACGTAGCCATTCTTGCGGTCGTGGAGGAAGATGTGGAGACCTTTCGGGCCTTCGAAACACAAGTAGAGCCGCTCGAATTCGCCACACTTGACGTCCTTATACTGAGCCTTGTAGCCGCGACGCGTCTTGTCCCAGGAGACCCGCCCCGACTTGACCTCGGCGCGCTCGGCGTCGACCTTGAAGTCGCACTTGGTCTGGTTGGCGCCGCGCGGCGCACCGTTGACGCGCTTGGTGATTTCCGCGTCCTTGACGTCGTGGCCGAGATTGTCGGCCAGCACGGCGCGCACGAGGTTCTCGCAGACATCGCCCCTCGGCGAGGACGACAGCAGTGAGAGCGGGGAATCGGCGTAAAAAGCCTCGGAGCGCACCGTCTTGCTGAAGAGGTCGGTGTAGGCGGCGTTCGTGTAGAGGACCGATCCGAGAAACGTGCTGCGTTGCTTCATCTTGGCCATCAGCTGCGCCGACGCGACGCCAAAGTCCGGCTCGTTGCGCGTCGAGCAGACGACGATCGGGCCACCTTCTTTTTCTGTCGCCTTGCCGGCCGTCGACAGGTTCTGTCCGCCCCAGAGGAAGAAGTGCATGCCGTCCAGGCCCTCGACGACGAGGATCAGCTCGTCGTGCAGCTCGGTCTTGACGTTTTTAAACTGCAGCTCCCAATACTGATGATGCTTGTCGAAGACGTACCGCGCGAGCTTGACCTCGACGGCGCGGACGGCGCCGTCCTCCACACGCCGACCGAAGTCGTACGTCTCGTGGCCCTTGCTGAGGTCCCGGCCGTTGACGTCAGCCGACGTCTCGGCATCGGTAATGTCCCAGTGGTGCTCGTTGGTCGTGAAGCGCTTGGCGACAAGCTCGGCGATCTCCCCGCGCAGTTTGGACGACTTGGTGGCGAGGGGCGAATCGCTCCTGGCGTACATGAAGACGTGGTCGCCGATGCCATTCATTGCGCGGGCGATGTAATCGGACAACACAAGTTTGTGCTGCGGCTTCGGCGGACCGTTCATGTTGGCGGCCGTGTTTGCGGTGAAGCTCTTTGCATACTTCTTTTTGGCAATCGTCGGCTTGACCTCCTTGGGCTTGATGGCGACTTCCGTCGTCGTCGTAACCGTCGTCTTCACGACCACCTCGCGCTCGTCGCCCGCCGCCGCAACCAATGCAGCCGCATCCATCTTGGGAGAAAACCCCAACTTCTGCTGTTTCATTGTTTTTGGCATCTCATTTAGTTGTGGTTTTCTTCTGCGGTGGGAGACTCGTGGTGTGCAGTTTTTGGTGGTTTTGTTTTTGGGAAATGGAGCGACAAAAAACGAGTTTTATTTGCGTAAAATGTCGTTGTAGGCTTTGTCAGGTGGTCGGCCAAAACGTATACATACCCAATAGACATTGTCAGGTGGTTGTCAGGTACCCGTCCAACCTCCCAACCACTTCCGGAGGGTCGACCCCCCCCTACCCATGCATATACATACCCAAAATGCATATGACCAAATCTGGACAAATCTCGACAATGTCTATGTATATGCATGGGTA
>Ga0209090_10001565_pt1 | contig 14699 bp, 7 predicted proteins | sample ArcticOcean_MG_C_9_FD_187432 | JGI IMG/M metagenome (GOLD analysis project Ga0209090, IMG submission 187432) | Marine microbial communities from western Arctic Ocean - ArcticOcean_MG_CB2_152 (SPAdes) (version 2) | ecosystem: Environmental > Aquatic > Marine > Oceanic | place: Arctic Ocean... | reverse complement strand
TTCTCTTTCTCTCTCTCTCTCTCTCTTTCTTCTCTTGTGTGTGTTTTAGTCTCTCTCTCTTTCGTTCTCTTTCGTTCTTCTGCTACGACTCCTCTTTCTCTACTAACTCTCTCTCTCTCTCTCTCTCTTACTTTAATCGTACAAATCGTCGTCGTCGTCTTGCGCGGCGGCGGCGGCAAAGGCGTCGCCAACCGTTTGGGCGCCGCCAGCCGCCGGAGCCGCGCCGGAACCACCGCCAGCAGCAGCTCCGCCTTCGTTCGGGAATCTAAAATCGCCCACGTGGCCTCGGCTTTGTTGTAAAGTTTGCGAGAACGCTTGGTACTTGCGGATGTCCGCGTCTGAAACCGAGCGGCGAGCGTACTTCATCGCCTCTTCAAAGTGCGCCTTGGTGATTTCTGGCACCGGATCGACGTAGTTTTCTTCGTCTTCTTCCATGGCACCTTCTGGTTTTTGCGCCATGGCGCGTTCGCGTTCGATATCTTTCTCGATGCTTTCGCGGATGGCGTATTTGCACGCGCGTTGGCAGATTTCCGTGATATCGGCACCAGAGTACCCGTGCGTAAACTTGGCCAAAGTTTCCACGTCGACGTCGTTGGCAATCGGGGACTTTCTCAAGTTCGCTTTAAAGATAGAAATTCTCGATTTGTCATCCGGTAATGGGATGTAAATCAACTGATCTAAACGACCCGGGCGCATCAACGCGGTATCGATGATATCCGGTCGGTTCGTCGCGCCGATGATAAATACCGTCTTCTTCGAGTTCATGCCATCCATTTCCGTGAGCAACTGGTTCAAGACGCGATCGGCGGCACCGCCGGCGTCGCCGGCGGAAGAGCCGCGTTGGTTCGCGATCGAATCCAACTCGTCGAAGAACAGCACGCACGGGGCGCTTTGCCTGGCTTTATCAAAAACCTCTCTGACGTTGGATTCCGATTCGCCGAACCACATCGTTAACAACTCCGGGCCTTTAATGGAAATGAAATTCGCTTGGCACTCGTTCGCGATCGCTTTCGCCAACAACGTCTTACCGCAACCCGGTGGACCGTAAAACAACACCCCTTTACTCGGCGCCATGCCGAACTTTTCAAATTTTTCCGGGTGTTCGACCGGATATTGCACGGTTTCTTGCAACTCTTGCTTGACCGTTTCTAAGCCGCCGACGTCGTCCCAGGAGACGTTTGGTACTTCCACCACAGTTTCTCTCAACGCGGACGGGTTGGTTTGCGCCAAAGCGGTTTTGAAGTGGTCGTTGGTGATGGCCATAGAATCCAAAATCTCCGCGTCGATTTCATCGTCTTCCAAATCGATGACGTCCATCTTTTCGCGAATGCATTGCAACGCGGCTTCGGTACACAACGCCGCCAAATCCGCGCCGACAAAACCGTGCGTGTCCTTCGCCACCACCTCCAAATCAACCTCCTCTTCCAACTTCATGTTCTTCGTGTGTATTCTCATCACTTCCAAGCGTCCAATTTCGTCTGGGACGCCGATATCAATCTCGCGATCAAATCTACCAAATCGTCTCAACGCCGGGTCGATGCTGTTCGGTCTATTCGTCGCCGCCATGACGATGATGTGCGATCGAGCCTTCAACCCATCCATCAGCGTCAACAATTGCGATACGATTCTTCTCTCCACTTCCCCGTTCGTCTTGTCTCTCTTCGGCGCGATCGAATCGACTTCGTCGATGAAAATAATTGCCGGCGAGTTCTTCTCGGCTTCCTCGAAAGCCTTTCTCAAGTTGGATTCGGATTCGCCGGCCAACTTGGACATGATTTCCGGACCGTTGATTAAAAAGAAAAACGCGCCGGTTTCGTTCGCCACCGCTCTGGCGATCAAGGTTTTTCCAGAACCCGGAGGGCCGTACAACAAAATACCTTTCGGCGGTTTCACCCCGATGGTTTTGAACAACTGCGGATGTCGCAACGGCAACTCGACCAACTCTCGAATTTGCGCCATTTGCTTCCTGACCCCTCCGACGTCGTCATAGCCAACCTCATCCAAACGTTCTTCGTCTTCGCGGTTAATCGGTTCGCCTTCACAAAAGATCTCCGTGTCTGGCGCGACGATGCAATACTCCGCCGGATCCGTTTCTACAACCTTGAATTCCACCGCTCTCATCCCGCCTCTCGCCAAAAACGTATCCCCTTTCCTCACCGGTCTGTACGCCTCCAAAAAGTACGGCTTCAAATACACGTCGAACAAGTTCCCGGAAACGCCTTCGATGGTATCCCCAAACGGCAACACGTGAATCCTCGCCCCGTATTTCACGTCCGTGCACTGATGAATCGAAATCACGTCCCCTAACCTCACCCGTAAATTTTTCCTCACCACTTTGTTCATCCGAACTTTCCCGTCGTCGCACTGGTCGTCCGCTAGGACGATGCACACGGTGTCTTTGCGCTTTTTTCCTTTCACGAGAACCGTGTCCCCGCGGAAGAGTTGCAGCTCTTCCATTTTCGAAGGGGATAACGCGACGACTGAGTTATCGTCGTTCACCGCTTCATCTGTAGTAAAAATTTTATACACATCACAGAAAAAGAAAAGAAGGAAAAAGAAGGTCAAAAACGTCTCTTGGGGGTGCCGCTTATTACGTCAACAAAGAAAGGTCGATGATGATGATGAAAGTTTCTTCGTAAACAAAGGAAGAACACGCATAAAATCCATCTAAATCGAATCGATGTAAAGAATAACGCGCGCGCAAAAGACAATCGATAAAGAGAGAGAAAGAGCGCGCGAATACTCCGAGAGAGAGAGAGAGAGAAAGAAAGAAAGAAAGAAAATCCCGATCGATGTAACGAGAGAGATCTGAGAAAACAAATTCTACGAACACTCACCGACGACGAGTCTGTTCGGCGCTTTCTTCCTCTCCAAAATCGCCGTCACGTCTTTAGGTTTTTTCTTTTCTGGTACTTGTTGTCCCTCGGGCGCTTTGTCGTCGTTGACTTTCTTCGCTTCGAGCTCCTCGTCCGTTGCCATTTTATCTTTCTCTCTCGTTGGATTGAATAATTTTTTCTCCTGTCGTGTCGTTTTTGTGGTGTGGCGACGCTTCCAAGAAACGAACGTACGCGAGAGTCGTTTCACAGGTGAGAGCAAGCGCGACGTTTCGACACAGTTTTGCTTTTAATTTTTTTTTTCCGTTGTATTTTTTAATATGTATTCAGTATTACAAGAGAGTTTCCTCCTTCTCGCTAAGCGTTCCGTATGTGTTGGTGTTGTTGCTAATGATGATGTTTTGGTTCTCTTCCTCTTCTTTGTCCTCTTTTTCTTCCATTTCTTTTTCCAAAGGAGAAGAATAGAAGTGCGACTCCATCGTGCGTACGATTGCGTCACGCTTCGCGCGAATAGCTACGGCGACCATGGCCATGCCGACGCACACGTAGAGCGTGGCGAAACCGGCGCCGTCGGTAGACGAAGACGCTTCCTCTCTCGGAAGGTTCCATCCCAAACGAGGGAAGTTTTGCGGCGACGAACCGAGTTCAGCTTCCGAGGCGTCTCTGGCGGTTTCGCTGGCACGCGCGGTGGCTTTGGCGCCGGACTTGGCCGCAGTTTTGGCACTCGATTTGGCGCCCTCCTTGGCCCTCGCCTTGGCCGCCGCCTTCGCGCTCGCTTTCGCACCTCTGGCGGCGTTCGAAAATCTGCACATGTCCATCGCGTTGTCTAAAAATTTACTCAAACCGCACTCGTACGCCGCTTCAATCTTTTCCGCGCCGTCAAAGATACCGTCGATGTTTAAGACTTTCATCTGAGACGATGGGCGATTGGCAAACCAAGAGACGACGTCTTGGTTCAACGATTTCGCACCTCGGAACATTTGTTTCATGTTCGTCACGCCAGCGACGTTCCAACCCGAAATATCCGAGTTGAAACTCTTGGCATCGTAAAACATAAACGACATGTCAGTGACAGATTTCGTGTTCCAACTCGATAAATCGGCGTTGAACTCTTCATAGTGCTGGAACGCGTGCGTCATGGTTGAAACTTTCGAAACGTCCCAATCTGGCATCATACCAAATCGCGTGACCGCGCCGTATTCGACGCATAAACCGGCGGCGGACTCGATGATGCACTTGGATACGGCCCGATAAAAGGAATTGTCGTCGAGCTGCTTGTGTCCGTGCGAATTATGCTCGGCTTGCATTTCCTCTGGCGTTTCCGATTGTAATCTGTCTAACTTCTTCTTTAATCTCTCGAGCTCTTCGTCCACATCTTCGTCGCCGATTTGATCCATCACGTGAAGATGGTGTCTTTTCGCCGTCAACGATTCACTTCGCGATAACGAAGATCTGCTCGAGGAGGAAGAGGAGGAGGGACTTCCAGAAATTTTGCCATGTTTTTTCGAAACGGTACCATCCGCTTTGAGTTTAAAAGGGTTGGTCATGGAGGCGGAGACGACTTGTTCTGATTCTTCGTTTTCTTCTTCTTGTTCTTTCTTGTGATGCGACGAGTATTTCTTCGAAGACGACGTCGTCGTCTCTTCTACTTCTTCGTCATCACCCGTGGCCGCAGTGGCTTCGGTTGCTGCATCTTCCTCTTTCGAAGAACTCATGAATCTCTCAAACTCTTGATCGAAGGCTTCTTTATCTTCGACGAGATCTTCGATTTGATCTTTACTAACTTCGACGGTTTCATCGTCGTCGCTGTCGTCGTCATCGCTATCATCGTTCACCTCTGACTCAGAATCATCATCTTCTTCGTCTTCTTCGTCTTCTTCTTCTTCTTCTTTGACCGTTTTATCCGTAAATTCGTCTAAAGTCTTCTCAGACGTAACGAACGGGGACTCTTTGTTCAATGATACAGACTCCGTATCAATCGCGAGAGCATCCTTCACCGCGTCTCGATCTTCTGGACTCAAGTCGCTGATGCTATCCGCCGTTCCTTCTGGACACTCGTCATCGCTGCAATCTATGATGTTCGGATCCGTGGAAGAAGAGGAAACGTACGAAGTTGACGATGTTGTCGTCCAAGAAGAAGAGGAAGAAGTGAGTTCATCCGCTTCACTGTGCGGGTAGGAAACGTCCGAAGGCACCGAAGTCTCGTCATCCTCATCTTCGCCGTCGACAGAGTCGGCGATTGCATCGGTGTCGACTTCGTTGGTGTTAAGAATGGAAGACGATGAAGTGTGCGTCGTATCCTCGGACGCCACCGCGGTCACTTCTTCTTCAATTTTGTCCGCGTCTTCATCGTCTTCGTCCGACCCCATCGCCGCCACGCGCTTGAAAGATTTCTTCTTGGATTTGCCGCCGCTGCCACGCAAAGTCGTCATCTTAGTTACCGTCGTCTTTTCGCCCAACGCAGTCTTCTTCTTCTCGTCCTCGCACGTGCTCGGCGGTCCGTTCAACGGATGCTCGCACGTGAACCGTCCCAAGAAGTTCGCCGCGCCTAAAAACATATCCTTCGTATCCGCGGTCACGGATAAGCCCCAATCTTTCACGTCCGATTCAAACTCCACCGCGTTTTGAAACATCCCGTACGTCGTCGTACACTTAAATGGCCTCCACGCGCTCAAATCTTCCGCGAACGACACCGCGTCCTTCAACATAAAACTCATATCTTTCACCTTCCCGACGTTCCACTTCGCCAATCCTTTCCCGTTAAAGTTCGACGCTTCGCTAAACATCGATCCCATATCTTCCACGCGCGACGTGTCCCAACTCCCCAAGCCTTTCTTCACTCCGGGACTAAAATCTCTCGCGCCGCTAAACATCTCTCTCATGCTCGTCACCGACGACGTGTCCCATCTCGACACGTCCCCGTTGAACGATTCTTGCTTGTGAAACCCGTAGTCCATGTCCGTGACTTCGCTCACGTTCCAATCTTTCATCTCCCCGTACGAGCTCTCTTCTCCGTATTTCGGGCACAGACCGTTCGTGTCTTCCTCGAGACACTCCGCGATCGCGCCGAGGAAGTTGTCCGGAGTTATCGGAAGAAGAATAAACTTTTTAGAAGAGATCGATGATGATGCCGCCTCGTCGTGAGGATGATGAGGGTGTTGGTGGTGGGACGCATTCGCGACCGTCGTAAGAGCAGCGGTGAATAAAAGGGCGCGTCGCGCACACGAGGTGGTGGTGGAAGACAAAGCTCGTCGTCCAGCACCACCACCACTTCGTCGCGCTTTGGCCCTCATTATTCTTTTCGTCTCGTCGTCGAGAGAATACGCGCGCGAGCAAAAGAATACGTTTGAAGATGATGAGAGAAGAGCGGCCGCGGCTCCCCGAGAAGAGTTTGAAGGTTTAGGGTTTTAGGGTTTAGCATTTTTTTTTCTCTCTTTTTTTCTCTCTCTCTGCAGAAGTAGAAGTTGACTATATTTAGTATTTCAATCGCTCTCTTTGTCGACGAGAATTCCAATGCCCCCTCATCATCATCATCATCATCATCAGAAGAAGAAGAAGAGGCATGCGTTCTTTGTCGCGATGATACTCTTTTTATAATAATAAAGAGTATTATTATTTCGAAGAAGTCGTCGTCAACTGCGGCCAAGTTTCGCCGGCGTCGACTTTGGCCAACGAGACGCACACTTCGTTCTTCTTACTCCCGCCGGCGATAGTCCACGTGCACTCGTCTGGACGGATTTTGTTGTATAAGTTGTCGATTTGGAGGATAATTTTACCGTCGGTACCGCTATTATTACCTTCGCCCTTTTTATCTATGACGACGCAGGAATTGGCTCGGAAGCCGACCGAGACGGTCTTCGCGCTCGTGTTTTCCGGGACGTAGACGGAAATTTCAACCTCTCCGTCTTCGGTTTGTTCCCATCGGTAGCCGTCGCCGTCGCCGGAAGGTAACGAACCGTCCTCGTTTCCACCGCCACCACCCATGTTTATCCTTTGTAAACCAGGTCCACTCCCGGCGCCGCCTTTCTCCGCCATCGCCTTCTCCAACTCTTTCATCGATATCGCGTACTCCGCGTTTTCCATCGGCGCTAACTTCAACCACGAAGCGCTACTATCCATCTCTTTCAAAGTAAAATCCACCGACCGCATCGGTTGTGGCTCCGTTTGTACCGCCCCAACAAAAACGTCTCCGTGAAACGTCGTCCCGGGAAACCCGCACGACGCCGCCAGTGAAGACGCTCGCGCGTTCTTCGCCTTCCCTTTCAACAACCCAACCTCGTCTAAATATATGTACACGCCTTTCCTGCCGTTCTTTTCCGACGGCCTGACCAACGCGAACGTCTCCGTGCTTCCCATCGCGCACTCTTTCGCTAAACTCAGACCTAAGTTTTGTGATTTTGACGCGAATTCCTCCCCGAGTTGCTTCGTCGCGGCTTGGTGCGCCAAGTTCACGTCGATATCGCCTCCGCCCATAAAGTGTGGTTTCAGAAGCTCCGGAAGGCAGTCTCCAAGTTTCGTCGTCGACACCTCTAAAACCACCTCCTCGAACGGATTCAAGTCCTCGCTTGGGATTTTCACGCACACGATTCGCTTCGTCTTCTTTTCTTTGTCTTCTTTGTCTTCTTTGTCTCCTTCTTTTCTCGTCGTCGTCGTCTCCATGTTCATCCGCCGTCGGTCTTCGGCCGTTTCGATTTCCACCCCGTGGTTGCGAAGCCACGCCTCGCGTTCCGCCATTGACGTTTCTAACTCGTCGTCGTTTTCTTCCTCCTTTTCGCCCAAAGTCATTCTAACTCTCTCTTTGAATAAACTTTAATCTGATTTCTGATGATTTCCGTTGTATTCTGTGTATTCCTCGCGCCCGCGCAGAAAGAGGAAGTCGTTTTGTGACGCAGCTGTGTTCTGGACGATTTGCTTTCTTTTCCCCATTCGTGGTAGACTGTTGAGCGCGCAACGAAAACAAACACTACCTCCGCGCTTTCCACGTCATGTCTTCCCTCCTCTCCTCGAACGTCGCTTTTTCACGCGCAGGAGGGGGTTCGTTTTGCAAAGCCTCCTCTTCTTCCTCCTCTTCTTCTTCTTCTTCTCCGTCGTCGTCGTCGTCATCAACAACAACAAAATCGGTTCGATTCGATTTTCGATCGCATCGACGCCGTCGAACGACGAACGAGACGAACGAGACGACGACCACAACGTACGCGACGACGACGACGCAAAACGACGGAGGAAACACAAAAAATAACGGCGACGACGAAAACGTGACGATGTCCGCGCGAGAGTTGAAAAGAAAGTTACAGGAGCTGGTGAGTTGTTTCTGAGTTCTACGTATTCTCGGAAGTCTGTTTCTCTCCGAAAGAGTCCGAAAGAGAGAGAAAGAGGAAAATCGAGAACGAAGACGAACGTCGATGATTAAACGTGCATTCAAAAACACCATCTTTCGGATCTGAAACTGCGTTGATGCGAAACGAACACCAACGAATGAGACGTTTGTTCTTTCTTTTCCTTTCCTTTCTTTTCTTTTCTTTCTTTCTCTCTTTCTTTCTTTACTCTCGATTAGGCCGCTCGATTTCTTTCGCGCGCGCGTTTGGTTTTCTCTCCTCTTTGCAAAACGGGTTCGCTGTTGTCGCTCGCGCAAAACGCTGACGCCTTGGATGATTTCTCTCTTCTTTTTCTTCTTCTTTTTCTTCTTTTTTCTGCGCGTTGTAATGAAATAGGGCGTCGATACGAGCGATTGCTTCGAGAAGGGCGACTTGTTGCGGAAGTTTGAAGACGCGAAAGCGAACGGAGGTGGAGCGCGGGAGAAGAAAGCGGCGTCGTCGAGGAGTAGCGATTCGGCGCGAGCAGAGTCGAGTTCTTCGTCTTCTTCGTCGACAAAGCAGCAACAACGAAAAGAACAACCGAGAAACGACTTCTTTGAAAATTTCGTGAAAGGTGTTAAAGAGAAAGTATCCGTGGACGCCCTCGTGTCATCGTTTCGAGAAACTGCGAATCGATTGGAAGTTCGGTACGGCGTCGGGGCGAAAACGAACGAAGTCGTCGCCGGCGTGCGCAAATCCGTGGTTGATTTCGATAAAAATGTAGGCGCGACCAAGTTCGTGAAAAATTCGTGGCCGCCAATACGAGACGCGTATCAGAAAGGAAGGAACACGCCGGCCGGGAAGGTGGCGAACTTTGTGTTTTGGATTTGGTTGTTTTCGAGCGGGATATTTTGGACGTTGTTATATTCCGTGGCGTTGTTAGCGTTCGTGACGAATTTGTTGTTTCCGCAGTTCATTTCGGAACGAGTGGAAAAGATGCAAGCGCAGGCGAGGCAGAGGATGGAGGAAATGCAACGAAACCAGTACGGTGGTATGGGCGGTCCAAACGGCATGGGTGGCATGGGAGGTATGGGCGGGCAACAGCCACCGAGAAGCAACTCGAGCGGGGGGAGGAAAACGTACGGCGACGCCTCTAACCAAACAATAGACGTAGATATTGATTGAAACATATAATGCTACTTTGCAACGCGTTGCGCTAAAAAACTAAAATGACTAGTATTACTTTCTTCGTCACTCACTGCTGTTCTTCGTTCCTTTGTTATAGAATGCGAGCACGGTGGACGAGGATTTCGTGACCGCGAATCTTTCCTTTTCTTTGAAACCGACGCCGCAGATCTCTTTCCTCAAATACGCTCCGGCGACGGCCGCTTTGCTTCCAATCATCTCCGCGAAATCCGCCGCCAGCATTCTGTTTGAGCGCACGTCCGAAAAGAATAACGTTCCCGCCGGTTTTGAGGCAGCAATCTTCCCAAACTTTTTCTGCATTCGCTCTCTCGAGGACGAATCGTTTTCGTCGATGTGTATTTGCGCGATGGTACCTTCTTGCACCGTTGCACCGCTTATTCCAAGCGTACCGGGTGAGAATCGGTTGACCCCCCCCGGCAGTACATAGGCCCGACCATACGAAACCACTTCACCTCTTGCGAACGCGTACGAGTCTTCGCGAACTCTATTCTCGGGAAAGCCTCCAATCCCGACGGAGAGTTTTGCATCATCGTCCGGCCTCACGCTACTGAGGACCGATAAGATCCTCATTCCCGCTGGTTCGTTATCTAATTCTATGATTTTAGTGCCATCACGACTTGCTTTTGTAACTTTCATCGCTTTTCCGATAGGTTTGCCTTCGCTAAACGAGGAAGATTTGACTTCAAAGCCTCCGTCGCCGTAGAGCAGCACTCCGACGCATCCAGAGTAAGAAGACGATGAGTACACGTCGTCGTCGCAAAACAGCGCGGAATGCTTTTCACTCTCGTTTTCTAACGCGCCACCAAAACAGACCAGATTATTCGGCACGGCGTGTTGTAATCGAGTCAAGAAAGAATCCAAAGTTGGTCGGAACGTCGGGCGCAGCGCAGCAACGTTTCTTTTCGATTTCTTTCTGTCGTCATCGTCTTCATCACCATCGTCGTCCTCAACATCATCACTCTCGTCTTCATCTTCATCTTCCTCGGTATCATCATCAAGAACATCGGGTTCCGCGACGACCCCAGCATATGAAAACGACGGCGCACAAAACGTCAAGCACACCGTCGAATCACCTCTCGCGTCGCCTTCCGTGACCTCCTTCCAACGCACGCTGGGCAAATCGTCCCCGCTCGAGCGAAACGTTTCGCACGACGCGCCCGCGGACGGAAAGCTCGCCAGCGTCAGCGACACGCCGTTCTGCGTTTGCGCGTGACCGGATATGATAGATTCTACAACGCCTCCGATTAATTTCACGTCCTCGCTCCCTTTTATCTTCTTTCTCAACAACTCTCTGCACAGCTTTGGCAGCGACGACGACGACGACGAGGAAACGCCACCGGATTTTGCCATCTTCTTCTTCTTCTTCTTCTTCTTCTCCTCGTCCTCATCCTCTTCTTTTCCCGTCGTCGTCGTTGTCGTCGTCGTCGTCAAATTTCGCATCGCTTCCGGCGTCGCGAACAACATCGCAAACGTCGGCACGCTGCCGTTCAACTTCTTCGTCGCTCTTTCGACCACTTCCTCCATCGCCTTTCGCATCATCTTCGCGTCGTCCTTCTCACCACCACCATTCTCACCGCTGTTCAAAAACGTCGTCGTCATCGCCGTCGCGAATTGAATCCCGCCCTCGTTTTTGTTGTTCTTGTTCTTGTTGTTGTTCTCGAGACCTTGAAAACGTTCCTTCTTCTTTATCGTCTTCGTCGTCTTCAAATCATCATCGTCAAAGGATTCATCTTTTAACGAACTCGAAGTTGATGAGAAGTTGTTGTTCTTGAAAAACACCCCTCCCGCTGCTGCTGCTGCTCTCCCGCGAGAAGAAAACGAAGACCAAGAAGAGAGCGACGAAAACGACAGGAAAGTCTTTTGGAAGACGAGGCGCGCTTTTCGCGAGGAGGAGGAGGAGGAAGAGGCGGGCATCTCTTTTACTCCTACCCCCACAAAGGTGTTTTTATATCTCTCTTTTGTGGAGGAAAAATTGTGTTTTTTTTTGCACAAAAAAGAAGAAAGAAGAGACGAAAAAAGTCTCTCTTCTGGTGTGTGCAAAAAGCAACATCGAGAAGAAAAAGCTGACGAATGATCGTTCAAACAACGTCACAGAAAAACCACCCTTGTAGAGCAAGAGAGAGGGGAAATTTGAATAAAAATTTACTCTCTCTGTCGAAAGATAAACACAGCATAGAAACGTAATGGAGGCAGAGAAGGCGACGCAGACGGACGGGGAGACTAAGATGGTGGTGGGAGAGGCGCCGGTGACAAAAGATGATGGTTTTGGTGGTGGTAACGGTGGTGTTCCTTCTGCAACGAAGACAAATGGTAAAGTCGAGGAGAAGAAGAATTCCATCCATCAAATCGCGCCGGAAGAAGCGCCTTTTGCGGGTGGAGGAGGAGACGCGGCGGCAGCAGCGGCACGAGTTACGGCAGCAATGGCACCGGTTACGACGACGACGACGACGACAGCGCGCGAACAACAACAATCGCAATCGCAATGCCTTCCCATTCGAATTCTGGAAGATTTCGACGTGAGAGAAAAAGCAGACGAGAAGAATTTAGTCGCCTTGACTTCGGCGATGAAACCGTCGGATTTGGTGGTATTCGGGAAAGCTCGAAAGGTGGAAGGCGGCGAAAACGAGTTACCGTCGACGCTTTTGATGAAAAAGCTACAACCGCAGCTGAGGCCACCGCACCCGTTGAAATTGGTGGACGTTCTCGATTGGTGCGTATCGTACGACGAAGTGGAAGGCGGCGGGACGTATTCTATTTGGTTGGTCACGCCGAGAGCGTGGTATAAACTCGGCCAACCGGGCGCGAAGTACGCCGCGACGTACGCACAGACGAGACGGAGGGCAATGTTTGCCAGCGTGTTTAAGAAGTGCATCGAAGAAGATTGGGAGTGCTCGTTTACGAAGGTGTTGGAGGCGATGAAGAACGCGCCGAGAGTAGATTTTGACGTGAAGGTAAAAAAGGAGACTTTGAAAGAGAAGAAAGACAACGACGGCACGGACGGAGAATCCGAGGAAGAAGAAGAGGAGGACGATGAAGACGACGAAGACGACGACGACGACGACGACGACGACGACGACGACGACGAGTTTTCGTACTCGGAGAAAGAAATCAAGAAGGATGGTTTCTTTGTGTGCTCGCAAGTCGAACATCTTGTCAAGTCAGGCGTTCTGCTTCCTCCTGGAACGGAAGCTTCGAAACATGGTAAGCCGTATACCGGGAAACTTCCGAGATGTTTGATTTCCTTCAGTCGATGGACGATGATTGCAAACAGGTTAGCGAGACAGAAGAAAGATCGGATGGAGATGGAAATGGAACGAAAAGAGCGAGCTATTCAACGTGCGAAGGAACGCGCAGAGAGGAAAGAGTTGAGACTGGCGCAGAAAGAAGCGGCAAAGGAAGCGAGAGCAGAAGCGAGAGCGCTCGCTTTAAAGAAAAGTAAAGAACCAGTCGTCATTCCACCTCGCATAGCTGATCCAACGAAGTGCTCGAGAGCGATCGACGAATTTCCGTGGGCTTCTCCAGCGATTGTCGGTGAAGTATTGAGTCTGTGGGACGTCGCGAGCGTGTACGAGACGATTTTCTACGTCCCGACGACAACTCTTAGAAAGTTTGCGCACGCATTCCTATCGAATACTGAAGATTGCACTCCGAGTGATGATTTGCTCGTTCAAGACGTTATCGTCGGTGCCATTCGAGCCATCGAGGCGCGCGCTGATGCGGTGGATTCTTCGGAGACGACGAGAAGAAACTCGAAGTTGGGCTTCACGGAAGCGCGATCGATTCAAGACCCGACGATTGGCCTCCAAGACCTCGCGGCTTTAAATTGGCGACAGCTGGCAATCGATATGATCACTGAGTTTCTCCCGTCGACACCGTGCAATCCTAGAGTTCGAACCGGGGCACAATTAGCGGTTCAAAAACTGCAAGAGTTGATGATGTACGATGCGGACAACGTCTATGCGTCCGATTTAGATGCCGGTTTGCGCGTTTCCTTAGCTTCAGCTTTAGTCATCATCGCCGCAGATTCCGAAGGTTTCCACGAGTACGAGATGCAAAAAATCGAAGAAGTGCGTGATAAGAAGCGATATGCACTCGGTTTCAAAGCGTTCGACGTTGGGATTCCGATCGTCATTCCAGAGGCGTCCTTGAAAATCCCCATCTTTGGCGGCGCGAAACAAGAAGACGTAAAAGAGGAAGAAAAAGAAGAAGTGAAGGAAGATGAGAAGACAAAACCTGACGACGCAGCACAATTGCAAGCGGCGGCGCCCGATTCGGCCGGAAAACCAGATAAGCGACGGAGTAACAGATGTGGACACTGCCACACGTGTATGAACCGCCAGTTACGACAAGCATGTCTGACGCGTCGAAAAGAGGACGAAGCTATGGGTATTTTCCCCGCATCTTCCCGCGATCAAACGGCTGAGGTCAAGGCACCAGTTGTTTTAGAGGATCCGAACATGCGAAGACCGAAGGATGACGACGAGAAGCGCATGCTCTGGACGCGACAAGCGATGCGATGGTATCGCGATAACGACGATCGACAAATTTGGCGCCACGGAAGACCCGTTGCGGTTGATGCGCGCGGACGTCGTTACTTCCAACTCGGCGGGAGGAACGGAAGCGGTATGCTTTTTGTTGAGTCGCCGTTACCGTCGTGGCACGTTAAGACGCCGAAATCGAAGGAGGAGAAAAAATCCTCCCCGGAAAAAGTAAAGAAGGAAGAAATCGACCAAGAGGATGGCGATGGCGAAAACGACGAGGACAACGAAGACAACGATTCCGAAGGTGAGGAAGAAAAAGAAGTTGAACCTGCTGCTCCACCAGTGGACGATGGTGAATATACGGATAATTATCTCACCGATTTACCTGTCGCGAATACCGATCAAGTCACCATGGACATCCCGGGTGTTTACGAGTCCGCTTCGAATTGGGGCGTCGTTTACCCGAACGAGGAGCTTATAGAGCTCGCGAAATGGTGCGATCCGAACTATCCACACGAGAAATATATATGTCGATGGGCGAACTTGGTTTCTAGATCTGCCCTCGGTGAGACCTACGACGACGTGACGAGCGAAAAGCTCGACGAAGAGGAGACGCGAAGCAAGTTCAAAGATTTTCTCAAGTCCATCGATGGAGAATACGACGGGTATGCGAAGATTGACGAAAAATGCGGTAGTTCTAAAGAAGCCGTCTTTGGAGACGCACACGCCAAAGCTTTGAAACTCGTTTCTGTGGCGCAATATTTGTTACACTCGACGCCGTTTTGGGTGCAAGATTATCGCTGGACGGAGAAGTTTCTGGAGTGCGACCAGGAACTGACGAACATCATAGAACACGCACCAGAAGCCGTCGTGTTGCAACGATT
>Ga0209090_10001562_pt1 | contig 14722 bp, 21 predicted proteins | sample ArcticOcean_MG_C_9_FD_187432 | JGI IMG/M metagenome (GOLD analysis project Ga0209090, IMG submission 187432) | Marine microbial communities from western Arctic Ocean - ArcticOcean_MG_CB2_152 (SPAdes) (version 2) | ecosystem: Environmental > Aquatic > Marine > Oceanic | place: Arctic Ocean... | reverse complement strand
CTCTACTGTCACAAGTTATCGGAGCTCCACAAATCGTGGGTGGTACTGGTGACAGAGTTAAGACAGACGATGGATTCAAAGCAGTTCTATCTAAAATCGGAGAGAACTATAAAGGTTCTGATTTAGATAAAGCAGTCAACCCACAATCTGCAAAGGATATCAAGACAAGACAGATTGTTTCAAAACATATGGATATCCAATCAGGCAAGAAAGGGTTTCAGAAATAAACCCTCTAGACAAACACACACAAAAGAAGTATAATACATTATGAACGAATTTATATCATTAGGTGATTTAGAATCCCTGCAAGAAAGTATGTCTCGTGTCCAAGAAGACGGCAAGAGATTTTATGTATCACCAACAGGTGAGAAATACCCAAGTGTTACAACAGTAACAGGACTACTTACAAGAGACCACATTAAGTTGTGGAGAGAACGAGTGGGTGCTGAAGTTGCAAACAAGATTTCAAGTGTCGCTGCAAGACGTGGTACTAAGATGCACGCTTTGTTTGAACAATACCTTCGTGCAGAAGAAGAGATAGTCTTTGAGAATATCTTAGACCAAGCAATGTTCAATGCAGTACAACCAGTTTTAGACGATATCATTCCAGTTGCTTTAGAAGCAGGAATGTACAGTGATTCCTTACAGATGGCAGGTCAAGTAGATTGTGTCGGACTTTGGGATAACGAACTTTGTATTATTGACTTTAAGACAAGTGCAAAGTACAAAGAAGAATATATGGCCGACCCTTGGTTTCATCAAATGACTGCATATGCAATCATGGTTGAGGAACTTACAGGTGAGGAAATAGACTCAGTAGTAGCAGTTGTTGCTGTTGATGGAGGAGGGGTTCAAGTCTTTGAGGCAGACCCTAGAGATTATGTTGAGAAACTATACGAGTTAAGAAATCGTTATAGAACTATACACGGAGTATAAAATGGGAATTAGATTTACAGAAAACGAATGGCATCAAACTAAAATTGCTAATCAGAAGGAAGTTGAGTTAGAAATGTTAACAGAGATTGGAGTCACAGAAGACGAGTTCGTGGGATTTCTCGAAGATGACGTAGATGACTTATCAGATGAGAAGCAAGATGCAATCAATAATCTTATAATGGATTTAGATACACTTGACTCATACGAAGATATGTGGACTATGAGAAAAGGTGGTTTCGATACTACTTACGAACTAGGTGAAATTTAATGAAAATTGAAATTGGAAAAGAGTATCGTATACAAAACAAATTTAAAAAAGGTTACGTTGAAAGAGAAGTGTTCAAAGAAAATGACACTGGCGATGTAGCAATCATCGAAACACTTTGGAGACAGGGAACTTACATTGTTAAGATTCTTGATGAAGAAGAGAGAGCTCTCTTAGAAGAATTTCAAGGTGAAGACCAAAACGGTGACATAGAAGTTGCAGAGTTTTCAGAAATTGAGTTTGTAGATTCATGGGATGAGTGTGCAAACGATGTTGAGATTCGTCAGATAGATAAAGATGAAGCAAGACAAGAAGAGATTCAAGAACTGGTAGAAGACGAAGGTCATGAGTGGTTAATGGAAAATAACTATGACCATTGGGATATGGAAGCATTCTTTAGTCTCCCACTTGCAGTAGAAGAAGTTGACCCCAACAATAGGTATGCATCATGATAAGTAAAAAAGAATTTACAGAGAAAGTTGAACAACTAATTCTAAAATCAAAACTAGATGTAGTGGATGCAATCCTTAAGGTTTGTGAACAAAATAAACTAGAACCCGAATCTGCTAAGAGGTTAATATCTCAACCCCTTAAAGATAAATTAGAAGCTGAGGCACAAGGTCTCAACATGGTAAATAGAGGTAAAACAGCAAAGGGAACTATAACTGGTTTCTTTGAATAGGAAAATAAAATGGAAAAAGGAAATATCGTAACAGTAGTTACACAAAGTGGTGAGTATGTTGGTAAATTAGTATCAGTGGATACAGTTACAGAACTAGAAAATCCAAGAATGATTATTAGAAATCCCGAGAATGGTGAGATGGGATTTGCAAAAGGAATCGCTGCAACAGGTGAAGAGAATCCTACAAGTGTAGTGTTTCAGAACATCGTGTTTTGTGTACCCTCAAATGAGAGAGTGGTAGATGCATTCTTGATTGCAACTGGTGAGAAAGATGCACCTAAAATTGAAGTACCAGCAGAGAAGAAGATTATTACTTAATGACGAGTAGAGAAGGATACGATGCCTACACATTATACCTTGGGATAAAGTTACACTTTCATTCCAAGGGATACGACTTCGTTAAGTATAACGGAAAGGTAAAGTCAGACATCAACTCCTTCTTGAAACGCAAGGACAAATACCAATTCGGTAAGTTGTTCAAAACCCACAAACAAGAACTACAAAACTTTTACATAGCAAACTTGTCCCATAAAGATTATTGGGCTGGAGATTTGTTAGATGACGAGTGTAACAAAAGGTTCAAAGAATGGAAGGGAAGGCAACAGAAACTTTCATATATGTTTAAGACAGAAGTGTCTGATATGTTGCAGAAGAAAACAATAAACAAATTGTTAGAAGTAAAGGAAGGTCAACACCCTCTATTACTGAAACACTTCCTTGCTCGTAAGATATCAATCGAAACGATTTGTATCATGGATGAGATTATAGGATTCAGTAAAGACTGGGATAGATTGATAGAAGAGAAGTATGTGTATCCCGATGTGCAACTTAGACTTAGTAAATACAAGAGTTTCATCTCTGTAGATTTGGTCAAGTACAAAAAAGAATTAATGGAATTATGTCAGAAGTAACAATCGTAGGAAATGGCCCGAGTAGATTATCGGTAGACTTGGATGCAATCAAACACGAAGTGTGGGGCTGTAACGCAATCTATAGAGACACTAGTGCATGTGATATAGTGTTTGCAGTTGATATGCCTATGCAAAAAGAACTGGTTGAGTCTGATTACTATAGAGGAAACCTAGTTGCATTTGCAGATATAGAACCCCTACCGATTGAAATGATGGAGATTATGAAGCCTGGATTTGAGTATTCACACGAAGTAATCGTCACCAACAAACAAGATGACACACACTTTATGATACAAGGTGATGGAGAATCTACAGATTTTTTGGGTCTAATACGACCCGAATTAATTGTCACTTACAATGACCCAATGCTGAGAAACCTGTTTACAGGGATGTCTGCACTAGGTTATGCAATGATTAATGATTACACAACTATTAATATGGTTGGGTTTGATGCATTGGAAAGTGACAACTTTGGAAATATTTATGCAGGAAGTGAAAACTATTTGCATAAATACAATACCGACTCACAAGTGCTTAATGCACAAAGGAGTCAGTTCATAGCACTACTAGAATGGTACTATGGAAAAGGTTCAGTATACTGGCAAAACCCTCTTGACGAAAGTGACGAGGTAAAGTATAATGAACTATCTTATTATGAAAATAGTGAAGAATGGATTTTAGGTCTAGGCCTTAAATCTTTAATATAATTGTTAATAAAATTGTTAATAAAATTGTAATACAATAGGAGAATACAATGTCAAGTAGTTTAGATAAACTAAGAGCTGCAATGGAAACAGCTTCACCAGCAGATGGTGGAAAACAAAAATCCTTTAGTGATGATACTATGTGGAAACCCGAACTAGATAAAACTGGTAATGGTTACGCAGTAGTAAGATTCTTACCAACCCCCGAGGGAGAAGAGATGCCATGGGTATCATACTTTGACCACGGATTCCAAGGCCCAGGCGGATGGTATATTGAGAAGTCTTTAACGACAATCAATAAACAAGACCCTGTGTCAGAGTATAATACTCAGTTATGGAATACAGGTATTGAGGCAAACAAAGATATTGCTAGGAAACAAAAACGCAGACTGCACTATGTTTCTAATGTCTATGTTATCTCAGACCCTAAAAATCCCGATAACGAAGGTAAAGTATTTAAGTATAGATACGGTAAGAAAATCTTTGAAGCTCTTAAGGAAGCAATCTCACCTGCATTTGAAGATGAGACTGCAATCAATCCTTTTGACCTAAGAGGAGAAGGTGCCAACTTTAAGATTAAAATCAGAAAGGTTGACGGATACTGGAACTATGATAAATCAGAGTTCGACAAACCAGCACCATTATTTGATGATGAGAACAGACTGAACGAAGTGTTTGGTTCTATTCATTCATTATCGGGTATCATTGCACCAAGTGAGTTTAAGACTTACGAAGAACTTCAAGAGAAGTTACAGAGAGTTCTTGGAACTACAGGTAGTAATTCAACTGCAGAAAGTATTGCACAAGACGAAGGTGAAGTACCTTGGGCAAATGTTAATACTGAAACAGTTGCAACAGAACCAGTAATCGAAAGTGTGGAAACTTCAGCAGGTGTTAGTGCCGATGAAGATGATGCAATGGATTACTTTAAGAAGTTAGCACAAGACTAATAGTCTAACTAACTTCGACAAGGGGTGGTCTCATTATATAATGTTAAATTGTGAAAGTGAGACCATACACTAAGACCGTGGATTTACTATTCTTAGAATAGTGGGGGTACTTAGTAAGGGAAAGGTTAACAGCAAACTTTGCGGGTTAATCGGTTAGGAGCGGGTATGCTGTAAAGCGTGGGGCGACTTAACACTTTTTAGATAATTAATAATAGAGAAAATATGCCGAGTGTAACACCAAGAATAAACCATAAAAGTAGACAGGAAGAAGGTTTCGACCAACTACTAAGAAGGTTCAAGAAAGAATGCGATAACGCAGAGATAGTCCAAGAGGTTAGAGATAGAAAATATCACGAAAAACCTAACGACACTAAGAACCAAAAGAATCAACAGTTGAAGAGACGTAAGAAACTAGATGCTGTTAAACGGGATGCACCGACTAGACAAAGAAGAAGATAATGAAACAATGGCATGGGGGAAAAGGTTCTATACGAAGGAACTCAAACGATGAAACCTATGCTGACAATTGGGAGAAAATCTTCGGCAAGAAGAAACCCGATGTTAAAGTAAGAAAGGAAACACCATCCCATGGTGCCTCACGAGTCCATTCGGACAAGACCAAATACAATCGTAAAAACAATCCTTTAGATTAGAATAATTTTCACCATATACTTTTTAAAAGTATAAATAGATGTATGGCTGGACTATTCGAAAAATTCAGTAATCTCAAACCCTCTGAGATTGCAACACACAAAAAAGAAAGTCTTGAATGGTTTAGAGCAAACCTAAAGAAGTTAGGCACATCTAAAAATACATTAAGAAATGAGGGGACAAGAGTAAGCACCTATGAGATGGGTGATATGTACTTGATGTCATATGATGCAAAGTATGGTGATGTTATGCCTTACTATGACAGATACCCATTAGTGTTACCCTTTGAGTTTACTAACAATGGGTTCTATGGTCTCAACCTACACTACATTGCACCAAGATATAGAGTTGCATTATTAGAAGGGTTATACGAAACAGTAGACAACGATGATATGGATAGTGGGCAAAAGTTTAGATTTAACTACAAGTTAATTAAGTCTGTAAGTAGATTGAAGTATGGTAAACCATGCATAAAGAGGTACTTGACATCACACATTGACGGTACAATGATGAAGGTAGATTCGAAGTATTGGGATGTGGTATCAATGTTACCTGCCTCAGACTTCGGTAAAGTAAATACAAACACTGTGTATGCAGATAGTAGGAAACAATTTTAATGGCATTTTTTAGAAAAGAAGGTACGAGTATAGATAAACTAAAGTATAGTTTTGATAACGGTGCAAGAGCAAACAGATTTGATGTAGGTGTAATGTGTCCTAAACTTGGATTCAAGTTAGAGGGTATTAGAGTTGAATCATGTTCACTGCCAGGCAGACAGATTACAACGACAGCATTCTCGGAGTATGGTATGCCAAGAAACCTACCCACTGGTGAGATTAAGAATGACGAAGGAACGACAGATATAACCTTCTTATGTGATGCTTCATTTGCAGATAGATTCATCATAGAAGCATGGATGCAGGAAATTTTCAATGGAGATGGTGGAGATGTTGATGGTACTAGTATCCATCCAATCATGAATTACTACTATGACTATGTCGGTGAAGTCAAAATTGCACAACTATATGGAGACGATACAGAGTCACTAGTGTACACTTTACATGAAGCATACCCTGTATCATTTGCACCTATGGAACTCTCACAGTCAGCTGAAGGGATGTTAAAGTTCACAGTAACCTTTGCATATCGTACATGGGAATCAGAATACAAGAAAGCACCTAGAATTTCCCTACTAAATAAAGGTAGGAAAGTGTTAGATGCACTTAGAGAAACAGCAGAAGTTGCTGGTAATGTTGGTATTAAGTCGGGTGGTTTTGTCAGAAGATTAAACAAACTTGATGGTTATGCTAATAAACTAAACAGAACTTTTGGTGGAAATGGTTAATTATAATATGGAGTAGATTATGGGATTACCAATCCAATCGACACCCACCTATACATGTGTGTTGCCTTCCGATGGAAGAGAAATTAAGTATAGACCGTTCTTGGTTAAAGAACAAAAGATTTTAACAATTGCAAGAGAAAGTGAAGACCAAAAACAAATCTTCAGTGCAGTCAAAGATTTACTGGAGGCAGTTACGACACCTCCAATAGTTTGTAATGACCTTGCAGTTATAGATTTAGAGTATCTATTTCTTAAAGTCCGTGCAGTATCAGTTGGTGAAACATCCAAAGTTAATACAACATGTGATGTCATTGACTGTAATGGTTCAGTGGAACTTACAGTGAATCTAAATGATATTGATGTGGTCGGTGATACCAAAGATGACACTGTAATGATTAATGACAGTATTGGTATAGTGTTATCAGCACCAGCAGTCAAAAACGTAGAAGGTTTAGATGGTGGAGAAGCAGATGCATTAACACTTATCATTAAATCTATTAAACAAGTATTTGATGGTGACGAACTTTATGAAGCTGCAGAGATGTCTACTAAAGATATGACAGAGTTTGTGGAGAGTTTAACCTTTCCCCAACTACAACTGTTGACTGAGTATTTTGATAGTTTACCTAAACTCTCACATGAAGTAGAGGGTAAGTGTAACATTTGTGATAGTACAACAAAGAGAACACTAGAGGGCATCAATAGTTTTTTTTAATAGCTCTTTCTCATGAGTCGGTATATAATTACTATAATACCAACTTTCAGTTGATGCAACATCATAAATACTCGTTAACAGAACTAGATAATATGATGCCATGGGAGAGAGAGATTTACATTAGTCTCCTCATGCAATATCTAGAGGAAGAGAAACAAAGGCAGAAGGAAGAAGCTGCAAAACGTAAATGATGATTTTATAATGCTGGAGTGATGTGATTTTTTAATTTTTATAATTTAGAGGAACACATAATGGCAAAGGAAGAAGAGAAGAAAGGGTCTAGTAATGAAGTCGAACTTGACTTAGATAAGTACATGGCTCTCATCGAAAAACTCGATGAACAAGAAGATACAATTAAGGAGATGAAAGAGGATGCGATTAAAGCTCGTAATCAACTTGAACCACCAGTAAGAAAGTTTGGGGATTTATTCCTAGACGACAACGATGTTAATGAGAAGTCCATTATAGGATTCATCTCATTCTTCTTAATGGTTGTATTCGGAATAACAGATTTAGTAACTGCACTTGCATGGGACATGGACTTGAAAGTCTCTGAAACCATCTACACATCATTCGTTGTTGTGACACTAGGTGCATTCGGAATATCAGAAGCTGGTAAAGCATTCGGCGGTAAATAAGAGAAACATAAATGGCCATTGACCAAAAAGAACAAGACAAATTAGATAAAGCTGCAAAAAAGTCAGCTGAGGAACTTATAGAAACTCAAGTAGATATGAGTAACAAGTTTCGTAAACTAACTTCTACACTTGCAGAAAATGATGCAAGTCTTGGTCAAACAGCTGCATCCCTAAGAAAAAACTCTAAGGATACCTTTGTTGGTATGTTGGCGTCTCAGAGACTTGCAAAGGTAACTGCTGAACTAGCAAACGACACTGGTTTAAAACGAATCGACCTAGAAAGAAAAAGGGAAGATAAGAATCTTAAAGGTGAAGAAGATGAAATCAAAAGAAGAACTGCTTTAGCTGACAAAGAATTTAAGTCTCAAGAAGATTATATAAAAAGATGGACTGATTTAAATGATGGAGAGATAAAATCGATTCAAGCAAATTTTGATGAGAAAGAAAACCTTCTTAATGCTCAAGTTCAGAAACAAGCACTGAGGGGTAAAGAAGAACAAACTAATTTTGATAACTTAAAAAGAATCAAAGATGATATACTAAAAGCTGAAGCAGAAGGACACAGTTCTGTAAGAACTTTAAATGATGAAGGTAAGGTAGTTGTACAGAGTTTTGTTGATGCTAAGAAAGCTCAGTTAGCACTTGAAACAAAAGTTGATGCAAACCATGCCTCAGCAAAACAAGCATTTGCTGATAACTATGAAAAACTAGAAGCAGAAAAGAATTCTGCATTGAAGTTAACTGCTGATGAAACTAAAAAAATTAGTGAGAAGGAAATAGAAGCAAAAAAACTACATTCAGACGAAGTTGACAAAATTAGTGAGAAGGAAATAGAAGCAAAAAAACTACATTCAACCAATATAGAAAAACTTGATGTAAGGGAAACAGATACAAGGGAAGCACATGAAAAGAGATTAAATGATGCTATGGTAGATACATCGGGGTTCACTGCATTTAGTGATTCACTTAAAGACTTAAGTGGTGGTATCCTTGACTTTGCTGGTTGGGCAGATGATGCAACTAAGTTTGTTAATAATATACAAACAGTCATGCAAGGAATTGGTAACCAAGTTGCAAAAGTAAGTAAAAAACTTTTCAGTATGTTACCCGATTCAATACAAGAAAAGTTAGGAGATGCTTGGAAATTTATGTCTGGCGGACTTAAGAAGATGGGTAAGCAATTTCTGAATATGGGTAAACAATTTATTAAGGGTGCTGCAAGAATGGCAATGGCAGCTGCAACATTAGTTGCTGGAATGTTAGCAACTGCAGCCAGTGTTTTAATTTCAGGAATAGTTATGTTAGCACCTGCAATATTAATTGGTCTTGCAATCGCAGGTCTTATCTTTGGTATAATGTATCTTGCTAAGAAGTTTGAAGAAAACAAAGAAATGATAATGTTCAAGTGGGGTCTAATCCAAGAAGGATTCTCCATTGCAATCGATGGGTTAATACTATGGAAAGACAAAGCAGTAAACTTTATCGGTAACGTATTCCAAGATATATGGATGAGTATCAAGTCACTATTCTCTGCAGTATTGACTGGTATTGAAAATGGAATTAATTTTGCAATTCAAGGAATCAATTCATTCTTACCTGAAAGATTCCAAATCGATGAAGTGGATATCGGTGCAAAAGGAATGGCTGCTGGATTGGACGAAGAGAAAGCTGCTATTGCAATAGAACGAGATGCAGAAGCAGTAGAATTTGCTGAAAGAAAAGATGAACTAGATGAAAGAAAAGCCACTGTTATTGAGAATTTCAAATTAGATGAAGTTCCTAAAGATGGCAAACCGTTATCACTTGAGAATGCTAAAGCTGCAAACGCCATGACGGGTGAAGGTATAGCAACTGCTACAACCGAAGTTAAACAAGGTGAGAAACAGGGTAACCAAGTCAATGTCGTGAATACGTCATCATCACCTACAACTGTAAGTAATACTCAAGTACATAATAATTCAGGTTCACCAAGGGATACAGACAGGACTGCAGTAGGTCTTAACGCAATTGCAGTTTAAGTAAGATGGTCTTCCGTTAGAATACGGAAGTTGAATTTCCTATCTTTACAATACTCTTCTGCAGCTCTAAACTTTTCTTGATTGATTGCATAAGTAACAACCTCATTTAGATATCTCTTAGTTTGACGTTGTGGTTTCTTAGGTGGAGAGAGTTGTCGTTTAGGTTTCACTTCAATCACCTCACACACAATCGTACCATCTCTTGTTACCTTCTTAATAAAGAAGTCGGGGAAGTAACGATGCACCTTTCTATCCACAGGCGAACGATATGGAATCACCAATTCTTCGGATGACCACTGTACGATATTTGGAGATTCATCACAAAAGACCATAAATCTTCTTTCCCAACTACTTCTATAATAGACTTTTGTGGAGTCACCCTTATATTTTTTGAAGTTCTTTGGTCTGAATCTACCAGTATGTGTTTTAGATTGCATAAATAATAGAAACTCTTAACAACAAGTATTATAGGTATTTATATACATGGGAACAATCAATAAAATTCTTGGTAAAATCAACAAGGCAAAATCTGCTATAAATTCACTAAAAGGTATTTCAAGTAAACTTAAAAGTCTTGGATACACGTCTCAAGTAGACAAACTAGGTGAACAAGCAGAGAAAGCACGGAACACTCTTAAGGAGAGACGAGGTAGACTTGAGGCAAGTCTAGATGCTAGTGGTATTGGTAAATCCCTGTATAAGTCAACTCCTTGTAGTCGTGACGTAGAATACATCTATCCTATCCACGATAAACTAGATAACTATCTTGTGTTTACAACTAGAGAAAGACAACAGAGAGAAGGTGAGAATGCAAGAAGTATATTTGCAGATAAGAATGTAGAGATTATGTTGTATGTACCCGATGGACATACTTCTAGTAATACAGTTTCATATAAGAACGAAGGTGTTGGCGTTGCAGCGAGAGGAGTCATGCAAACATTAAATGCAGACCGAGGTGACATGATGTCTCAGGGATTTGACGCATTATCTTCTATGATACAATCTGCAATGCAAAGTATGTTGAATGGTGCGACAGGTGGTCTTGTAAACTTTTCACAAGGTCAAGCAGTTAACCCTATGGAAGAACAAATGTTGGATGGAGTTCCAATGCGTTCTTTTGATTTTGAATATGTCTTCTGGCCTAAGTCTGTTGAAGAAGCAGAGATTGTCAACAGAATAATATACTCTTTTAGAACTGCAATGTTACCCGATACTTTTGGTTCAGACCAAGACAGTTCTATAGAAAACTATTTTAACTATCCAAATATATTTGATGTTGAATGGGAAGGGCCTATTGGAGATGTGGTAGAAGGGTTCTTACCTATGATGTGTACTAAGTGTGATGTCGACCATTTCAATGGTGGAAAGGTTGCAGTCTTCACTGGTGGTCAACCAATATCAACAAAGATGAGTCTATCGTTTATAGAAATCAAAGCACTTACACAAGAAACATATCAACAGATTTCTCCACTTGGTCAAGACATTGGTGGTGGAACTCCAAGTTTAAAGGAGGCACCATTGAATGGCTAATCAATTTTTTAAGAACTTTCCCGAGATACAGTATACTCTAAACACTGGAAAGATAATAACAATTAAAGATTTCTTCAGGAAGTCTTCAGTGGAACAAGATGCTGTTAATGACCTTGTAGAGTATTCATACTATGAACTACTAGATGGAGAGAGACCCGATGTGGTTGCATCTAAACTTTATGGTGATGGTGATTTGCATTGGACATTCTTCCTAGTCAACGACTTTACAAATTACTATGACTGGTTCATGGATAACGAAACCCTAGAGAAATATTTTGATGAGAAGTATCAAGGTCAGGTTTTAAATGCAGCTGCATCCTCAGACATCGTATCAGGAACAGGTAAGTTTCTTATCGGTGAAGTAGTGACATCTAACCTAAGTAAGACTGCAACAGTGTTACATGTACAACCAACACATAATCGAATAGTAACACTTGGTGACACATTTGGAAGTGGTGAAACTATAACCAATGCTAGTGGTAAGTCATTTACTATTGCGTCCTTCTCAGAACATAGAGATGCAGCTCATCATTTTGAGAATGCAGATAAAGTAAAACGAAACTTCGGTGGAAGTGGTTGGACTGAAATTCCATTTCACAGAGTAGAGATGGATGAGAATGAGAAGAAGAGAAAAATCAAAATTATTAAACCAAGTAAAATTAAAAGAGTAGTTTCAGAATTTGAAAGTGTGATGTCGAATGGCTAATTATCAGGCAGGTGAACTCAAGATAGAGTCAATGACAATTGTCAATCAGTATGGAGAGTCAGTGGACATATCCAAGATTGCAGTTAATTGTAGACTATACGAATCTATCTATAGTAAATTCATTACTGGAGATGTCTCTATTTTAGATGGACTTAACCTACTTAAGAATTACAGATTCACTGGACAAGAGACAATGCGAATATTCATTCGTAGTAAGTTTGGAGATAAGGACTATACAGTAGATGATGATTCTGTTGACTGTACTTTTAGAATCTATAAAGTTGCAAATGTACAAAGACCAGGCCAACAGATTTTAGCATATCAATTAAAACTATGTGACCCAAGAATGATGACTGCAAGAACTACAAGAGTGAGTCAAGTTCTTAGAGGTTCATATTCAGATATGCTATTAAAGATAGTTACTCCTGTAACTGGAATGAACATACAGAATACAGACATAGTTCAATGGTCTAAAACTCTACCCGAAAACATGCAGTTCGTTTCACCAAATTGGTCAGTAGGAAGATTGATGGACTACTTCACAACAGAAGGAAGTACAGGCCCAGATAAAACATCTTATAAGAATGGTATGTTCCTTTTCCAAACATTGAATGGTGGATTTCATTTCACTGATATAAACACAATGATGTCACAAGAATACCCATTAGAGTTTTCATATGCACCTAGAAATACTGCACCAACAGATGATATCAACATCAATGCGCCTTCAGGACTTAACACACAGATAACACATGTTGAGAAACCACAAGTGTTTGATACACTTGCTGGAATGGTGGGTGGTGCATATGCATCATCTATGAGTGTATATGATGCAGTTAAAAAGCAAGACACTACTTACACTTTTGATGTGGAAGAATCGTATAAGAAAGGTAATCATGTTTCAGGTGAAAAGGGATTCCCTCTAGTCAGAACAGAAGAAATGGAAGTTACACTTAAACCCGATGTCATGTCAGACCCGATGGTATCACCCGCCAGTGGAGAGGTAGATGCAAACCTTGCTATAAACCAAAACTTCCAAAGTGTAGTAGAATATGGTTACACTCCTAATCATTCATTTGATGATGCAAATGATGTCAAATTACATGATGTGTTCTTTGGAAATCATATATCAGATAATGCCCCGTTAGAAAGAAAGGCACTATTGGAGATATTACAACAACACCGTATTAGAATAACTATACCTTTAAGAACAGATTTGACAGTTGGTCAAGTTATAAAATTACTCATTCCCGAACCCGAATCCCAACATGGTAATACGGATACAAAAGATAAACTGAATGATAATCGATATTTGATTATTGACCAAGCTATAAACTTTGACCCATTAGGAAACAATGGTGTATGTTATTTAGAATGTGTTAAAGAGAGTTACACAATGAAAGTAGACGATGCTGACCCTATGTCAAGTTCGTCCGACCCGAGAGAAGTATAATGAAAATATTTTATGGTATAATAGAAGACAGACAAGACCCCCTTAAGATTGGTAGAGTCAGAGTTCGTTGTCATGGTATACACACTGATAGAAAAGACTTAATTGCTACACCCGACCTTCCATGGGCCCAAGTGTTACTACCGACTACCTCTGCAGGGTTATCAGGTTTTGGAACACAACACGGACTTGTGGAAGGGAGTTCGGTATGGGGATTCTTCAGAGACGGAGAAAAATGCAACCAACCAGTAGTTGTTGGTGTGTCTGCTGGTATTCCACAGTCAGGTTATAAAGGACAAGAAGGAAAGGATGCAGATGTAAAGAGAAGTATTACAAAGGGATTTAATGACCCTAGAATGTTAACAGTTGCATACGATGGAACACCCGATGGTGTCAACCCAACACATTCCCCTACAAGAGGTCATGGTTTAACGACTGGATTAGACTCTGCACCGATTGGGCCAGAGTCTAAAGAAATCAACTATGATGGAACTGGTTCTAAAATTACAAACCCTACTATCACTGCTGATGATTTACCTTACTACCCATTATACACGGATGACTCAGACTTGTCAAGTTTTGCAAGAGGTGAAGGTGATTATGCTGGGCGTGACACTTCAGATGCAAATGGTATTAAGTCAAAAGCAAAACCAGTTTACCCGTATAATAAAGTAACTCAAACAGAATCAGGTCATGTAATTGAGATTGATGATACACTAGGTGTAGAAAGAATTGCAGTAGAACATCGTTCAGGCACATTCCATGAAATACATCCTGATGGAAGTCAGGTAACTAGAATTGTAAACGACAATTACACTGTAGTGTGTAAAGACGATGAAGTTTGGATTGGTGGTAAGGTTAATGTTACAGTCGGTGGTGATGCAAAGATTTCAGTAAGTGGGCAAACTGATATCACATCTACAAAAACCTTAACAGTAACTTCTCCTGATATCAAACTTTATGCAAACAACATTAGTCTAAATTCATAATGGCTTTTACAGTTCAAATTCCCACTGCATTTGCATGTCCAAACGATGACATCTTTTCCTTACCAACTAAGGAAGACTTAACGAATGCAATCAACAAGATTGCTCAAGTACCAAGTAAGTTGAGAGTTGCAATTGTTGAAATGGGAGAAGAGATTGCAGAGGATGTCAAGAAAGAAATAGAAGATATCATTAAGACCATTGAAGATTTTATAGAAACCATTTCAGAAATACT
>Ga0209090_10001560_pt1 | contig 14735 bp, 11 predicted proteins | sample ArcticOcean_MG_C_9_FD_187432 | JGI IMG/M metagenome (GOLD analysis project Ga0209090, IMG submission 187432) | Marine microbial communities from western Arctic Ocean - ArcticOcean_MG_CB2_152 (SPAdes) (version 2) | ecosystem: Environmental > Aquatic > Marine > Oceanic | place: Arctic Ocean... | reverse complement strand
ATGGCATTTATCGACGCTGATAAAGAGAATTACAAAGTATATTACGAAAAATGTTTGAATTTGTTGCGGCCTGGCGGTTTGATTTTGATCGACAATGTGCTGTGGTCCGGCAGACCGGCAAATCCAAAGGTGACAGATGCTGATACAGTAGCAATTCGTGAGTTCAATGTGGCTGTCCACAATGATAAACGCGTTGACTTGTCACTGTTATCTGTTGGAGACGGCCTTACGTTGGCACGCAAACTTTAACTTCAGGTATCAGTTAATGCTTTTCTAACTTCACTGCATCTTTCTCGTATATCAAATAAACTAATTAATGTTATAATATTGACTTCATCTGCAACCAGGATTAGATTATAAACCAATGCCAACTGAATTTAATTGAAGAGAATTTAGTCAGATACGATTAACGAATCAATTTTAGATAAACATATTTGATATCAGTATATGGTTCAGCGTAAGATAATTGAAGAAGTTATGGAAGTTTTTATGAAGAGATATAGCATCTAGAGTTTTTGAATAGATAACAGCATTATTATGTACCTAAAATGAAGCATTCAACAGGCTATCAATACTTGAAAAAAATAAAGGAAAATGATGGTTTCATTGCCGCACTTGATCAGAGTGGGGGTAGTACTCCCAAAGCATTACGCCTATACGGGGTTGGAGAGTCAGACTATTCGAATGACCGGGAGATGTTTGATAAGATCCATGAAATGCGTTCTCGTATAGTCACTTCTCCAAGTTTTTCTGGAGACCGAATATTAGGTGCCATACTTTTTGAAAAAACCATGAACCTTGAAATAAATGGTAAGGGTTCTGCTCAATATCTTTGGCAAGAGAAGCAGGTTGTGCCTTTTCTTAAAGTAGACAAAGGATTGGAAGATGAAAACAACGGAGTGCAATTAATGAAGCCGATTCCTGGCTTGCAAGAACTTCTTCGGCAGGCAATTAAAAAAGAAATTTTTGGAACTAAGATGCGTTCAGTTATTAAAAATGCTAACGAGAACGGAGTAGCTGCTATCGTTAAACAACAATTTGAAATTGCTAAAATGATCATTGCAACTGAGCTGGTGCCGATTATTGAGCCTGAAGTAGATATTCATTGCGAAACCAAAGCCGAGGCTGAAATGATGCTTCTTAAACATCTGATGGATCATATAGAACAGCTAGCTTCAGATCAGAAGGTTATACTAAAGTTGACTATTCCAAATGAAAATAATTTATATACATCCTGTATTAATCATCCTAATGTTATACGGGTATTTGCTCTCTCTGGAGGTTACAGCAGAGACGATGCCAACAGCCTTTTGACTCAAAATAAGAGAATGGTTGCAAGTTTTAACCGAGCACTTACTGAGGGCCTCTCAGTGGAACAATCAGATGAAGAGTTCAACTTAATATTGGATTCTTCAATAGAAAGCATTTACCAAGCTTCTATTACCTGAATTGAACAAGAATTAAAGATAAAAATAATGTAGTAAATCCAGCACCTTCGGCTACTGCTCTGATTGGTGACGAAGACCTACGGAGTGTGGTTAGTACTGACTTATACGTCCTTTCCTTTAAATTAACTCTACAGCTTAATTTTGGTTCATCTGAATAAAACGTACTTCGCTTGATGTATAGCCGTAATTTTGAGTATAAATAATCTTGATCTCTGAATCCGAAAGCGATTCTTTATCTTGGTTATTATTTTGTTATTTGTACCTTCTATGGTTCCAGTAGAGAATCAATCTGGCAATTGAGTGATTCAGGTTTTTAGCAGAGACTTGATTCTTGAAGAGGAAAAGTTTTCGTTTTTACAAATAATCAAAAACAATGAAAAATAGGTTGTACTTTCTTAATCTACATGATCTCATGTACAACTGAATTTAATTAAAATTGATTCTTGAAATTTAAAGATCTTGCGAAACAATAATATGGTTCTAAGGTACATTTTTCCGATTAGCCTGATTCTGTCTGTTTTTTTTCTTGCATTGAGTTCTTCGGCGGTTTTAGCAGAAGAGCAACCCATTGCCTTTAGCCACAAACTTCATACAGTTCAAAACGGAATTGCCTGCCAATACTGTCATCTTTATGCCCGTCGTTCGTTTTCTTCCGGAGTTCCCCCTGTCAGTACTTGCATCGGTTGCCATGGTCCACAAGAACAAAAATTGGTTCAACCAGAAAGTGTAGAGGTCAATAAAATGCGGACTTTCTGGTCGAATAATGAGCCTATTCCATGGGTTAAGATTCATGACATACCAGATTTTGTTCGATTTCCTCACAAAGAACATATCAATGCCGACAGCAATCGTCTGTTAGATGATGCTGGTGCAGGATGCGACTCTGAAAACGCACCGCGAAGTTTGGAATGTAAGTTAGCTCAGTTTAGAACTGGAGGTGATGAGCGCTGCCTGGCCTGCCATGGTGACGTACGACAAATGGAAGTGATTGTACAGGTAGATGAAAATTTTGCTACTATGGGCTGGTGCATGGAATGTCATTTACAAGTGAAAGGTGCAAAAGAACGAAAACGTTCCGGAAACACGATGGCAGGTTGGTATCACGCAAAAGAGCTGAACAAAAAACGTGAGGCTGACATTGGATTGGTTAATGAGAAAGGATATCACAATCCAAATTTGCTGGACTGCTACACATGCCATTATTAAAAATGAAAAGGAGAACCGAATGAAGAAAGGCCTCAGCCGAAGAAATTTATTCAAATACATGGGCGTCGGTGGTGCTACCGCTGTAGTGGCTGGTTGTGAAAAAAGTTCGGAGAAGCTGATCCCGATGTTGATACCGCCAACGGACTATGAATACACTCCTCATACTGCATACAAATATATGACCACCTGCCGTGAGTGTGATTCTGCTTGTGGAATGATGGTTACAACCCGTGAACATCGTGCCCAAAAAGCTGAAGGCAACCCCAACCACCCCGTTAATCAAGGTGCACTTTGCGCGCGGGGACAAGCCTCACTGCAAACTCTTTATAATCCTAATCGACACGCCCATCCACTGGCGGACGGAAAGCAGATTCCCTGGGAAGAAGGAATGCAGCAATTTTCTGCTATTATTAAAGCAGCTTCAGGTGCAATCGCTTATTTAGGAAAACCTGCATCAGGGAGCGAGGGAGATTTTGTTGATGAATGGCTGCAAGCCGCAGGAGGTGGTCAACGTTTTAAATTCAACCTGTTGACTCAAAAAAGTCAGATAGAAGCAAACAAAATTGCTTTTGATCATGCAAATGTTCCGGAATATGCTTTTGAAAAGGCTGGAGTTGTATTTAATTTTAGTACAGATTTTCTGGAAAACTGGGGTAATCCTGTTGAAAATGCACGGCGTTTTACAGATATGCATGTCTATAAAAACGGCAGGAAAAACAAGTTCATTCACATCTCTCCTCAAGTTTCTCTGACCGGCGCAAAAGCAGATCGCTGGATTGTAATTAATCCCGGAACCGAGGGCTTGGTTGCTCTGGCAATTGCTTCAGTCATACAGAAAGAAAATGGGACTTACAAATTTCTAAAAAAATATCTGCAAGCTTATTCTCCTGAAAAAGTTGCTGAAGCAACAGGCGTTTCTGCTGAAACTCTGAGTGAACTGGCAATAGATGCAATGGAACATGGTCCATTGTTAGCACTTGGCGGAGGTAATGTTTCTGCAACTGACCAGAGTGTGGAAACACTGGTCGGCGTAAATATTCTTAATGCTGTCTCCGGTGCGCTGAACAAGACAGTCCTTTTCTCCGACCAAACTACTCCTGAAAGTTCAACTCATCAAGATTTGACACAGTTGATCAGTGACCTCAATGCTGGAAAAATCAAATTACTCATAGTTGATGATTCTAATCCGGTTTATGCTCTTCCACCTTCAATGGGTTTTTTGCAGGCCCTGAAAAAAACTTTTGTGGTCAGCCTTGCATCACAGAAAAGTGAAACGACTCATACGGCTAATTTAGTTCTGCCTGCTCTTACTGCTTATGAAAGTTGGGGAGACGCATTTCCACGAAATGGAGTAAGAAGTATTCAACAGCCTGTAATGTCGACAGTGAATATGTTTGATGCAAGAGCCCGCGAGGATATTTTGCTAAGCGTTGCTCAGAACGTCAATAAAAAAGCATTTTCAGAGAATTCCAGCTATCTTGATTATCTTCAAAATATTTGGCAAAAAATTCAAAGAAAAGTTGGAGATAAAAGAAAGTTCGACAGCTTTTGGATCAGTGTACTTGAAAACGGCGGCATTTTTGAAAAACCAAAATTTGTCCGGGCTTCTTTGAACAGAAGAGTAGCCTCAGTCAAACTCAATGATCCAGGCATGGCCAGCAGTGATGGCCTGACGTTGTTCCCAACGACCTCACTTCTTCTTGGTGATGGAAGCGGGGCAAACAAACCTTGGCTGCAGGAAGTACCTGATCCTATGAGTCAGATTGTCTGGGATTCATGGATGGAAATAAATCCGGACACTGCCCAGAAACTGGGAATTAATGACCGGGCAATCGTTGAAATCAGCACACCATATGGTTCAGTACAAGCTACAGCTTACTACCATTTTGGTATTCACAGGAATGCAATTGCAATCCCTATGGGACAGGGACATCAACATTCTGGAGATGTCGCAGACGGTTTCGGGATTAACGTAATGGAACTACTGCCGGATCAAATGGACAAAGCGGGAAGTCTTGTTTTTGTTGGTGCAAAGGCAAAACTTAAGTTAATCAATGAAAAATCCTATACGGTAAATACTGACGGGAATGCCCGCCAACTGGGTCGGGATATTTCCGCAGCAACAACCGTTGAAGAGTTGAACAACCCTGAAAAACATTCCTCAGGACACAATCGTCCTGTTGAGTTTTATCCGGACCGCTCTGAAACAGCCGGTTATTACAAACCGTACCGCTGGGGCATGACAATTGATTTGGATCGGTGTAATGGATGTTCTGCTTGTGTAGTTGCATGTTACGCTGAAAACAATTTGCCGGTTGTCGGAAAAGTTCGTACTGCAATTGGACGTGAAATGTCATGGATTCGTATGGAGCGCTACATTGAAGGATACGGTGATGATTTTGAAACACGTTTTTCGCCCATGCTTTGTCAGCACTGCGGAAATGCAGGATGCGAAACTGTGTGTCCTGTTTATGCAACCTACCATAATCCAGAAGGCCTGAACGCCATGGTATACAACCGCTGTGTTGGAACCCGCTACTGCTCAAACAACTGCGCCTACAAGGTAAGACGATTCAACTGGTTCAATTATGAATTTCCTGCTCCGCTTGATCAGCAATTGAATACAACAATCACTACACGAGAAGTTGGTGTGATGGAAAAATGCACATTTTGTGTGCAGCGAATAAAAGATGCAAAATATGATGCAAAAAATCTGGGACGAGATTTGGAAGATGGAGAAGTGGTTACAGCTTGTCAACAGACTTGTCCTACTAAAGCTATCACATTTGGCAACCTGATGGATCCTGAAAGCAAAGTTGCCAAAAACGCTTTACGAGATAATCCGGCAAAAAGAGATCGGCAGTATGAGGTGCTTGCAGAACTCAATTACAAACCGGCTGTTACCTATCTAAAGAAGGTCAATACCAGAGAGGTTGACGGACATGATTCTGACAATCACGGCTCGCATGAGCAGGAACAAGCCCACAGTTAACTGATGACGCAAAGAGCATACGGAGAATAAATGGGAATAACTGCGGGATATAACGAAACCGCCGGAAAGGTTGTCATAGACGAGCAAAAGGGTCATCCTGGTATCAGGGCGACAACTCTGGGCTACGGACAAATCAATGATGAGATGCTTGCGATGCTGGACAAACCGCGTCCATCATACTATCTTTTGCTGCTAGGTTTTTTGATGGCTTTAGGCTTAGGCGCACTGAGTTTAGCAATTCAGATCGATGTAGGAATCGGCTACAGCGGAATTAGCCATCCTATTGCATGGGGTTTTTATATTACAAACTTCGTTTTTTGGATCGGAATTGGACACGCCGGGACTTTGATTTCTGCAGTATTTTATTTAACCAGAGCTCCATGGCGGACAGCAATTTATAGAAGTGCGGAAGCAATGACCGTCTTTGCGGTGATGACTGCCGGACTTTTTCCTCTGTTGCACACTGGCCGTCCGTGGCTTGCTTTCTGGCTGATTCCTTATCCAAATGAAAGAATGCTCTGGGTTAACTTCAAATCTCCACTTCTTTGGGATGTCTTTGCAGTTACGACATATATGTCAGTTTCGATAATGTTCTTCTTGCTGGGACTGATTCCTGACATGGCTATTTTGCGTGATGAAGCAACCCGAAAAGGTAAAAAACTGAAAGCTATGATTTACGCACCTATGGCTTTAGCCTGGCGTGGCACCAATCATCAATGGGTACATTACATGCGTGGTTACCTTATTTTCGCAGCAATAGCTACACCACTCGTTTTTTCAGTACACTCCATAGTTTCCTGGGACTTTGCAATGTCCTCGGTGCCTGGTTGGCACACCACCATTTTTGCTCCTTACTTTGTAGCCGGTGCAATTTTTTCTGGACTTTCAATGGTCTTGACCGTTTTGATTCCCATGCGTGCAGTTTTTGGTTTACAGGATTACATTACTAACCATGTGATTCAAAGCGTTTCGAAGATGATTATTTTCACTTCAATAATTGTTGGTTACGCATATGCTTCAGAATTTTTCATCGGTTATTATAGCGGAAGTCCTTTCGAACGGGCAATATTTTACTATCGTCCATTTGGCGAAATGCAAAGCTGGACATTGCTAGGTGATAGTCAAATCAACTTTCCGCAAATTGCTTTCTGGCTGATGGTTTTCTGTAACGTAATTGCACCCATTCCCTTATGGCGCTGGAAAATAAGGAATAACCCTTTGGCCGTTTGGATAATAGCTGCATTGGTAAATGTTGGTATGTGGTTTGAACGTTTCAACATTGTCGGCAGTTCCCTACAGCATGAATACGACCCTTCAGCCTGGGGTGAATATTGGCCGACCATTGTGGAAGTAGGCATCACTATTGGCAGCTTTGGTTTCTTTTTTACACTATTTACACTGTTTGCCAAGAGTTTACCGCCAATGGCAATCATGGAATTAAAGGAAGCTAGTATTCCTCCCATGAAACGTACTGAAAAAGGAAACTAATGAAAAAATTCACAGGAGTCTGGGGTATTTTTGAATATCTGGATGAAACCACAGATTCAATTGAACAAGTCCGCAAACAAGGAGTTCAACCCACCGTCTTGATGCCTTGTCCCCGTCATGAAATTGATCATGCTTTAGGAAATCCAAGTTCAATTGTACCTTGGATAGCACTGGTTTTTGGTGCACTAGGTTGTTTAATTGGCTACAGTTTGCCAGCATGGACCGCATCTGATTGGGTTCTACCGGTTAGCGGAAAACCCATTGTCGCCATACCTCCATTTACAATTATTGGGTTTGAGTTGACAATTCTGTTTACTGCAATACACACGTTATTAGGACTGGCAATTTTGGGTATTATTGATTCCTTCCGTTTTCCCATTCCAAACTCTGCTAAGAAATATACTCGTTTTCAGCGAGATCGCTTTGGCGTGGTCGTGCGTTGTGATGAAGCCAGGATTGATGAGTTTGAAGCAATTATGAAAAAGAACGGTGCAGAGGAGGTTCATGTTGAAAAAGGATAAGTGCATCTCTAAATTTTATTTGTACTTAAGTCTCTTCGGGTTATTTTTGCTGATCGCTGCATCTGTTAATGCAATGGAACAGTATCCATATTTCGATCCTCAAAAAGGCTATGGAATTGAAAATGATGCCCGCCCCTGGTTTGACGGTAAAGATTATCCGTTCTTTCGTGAAATGTATGATGGAAAAAGTCTCAAGCCACAGGAAGAGGGCAGCTATCAAAATTTTCCAAAACAATCTGTTCCAGTGAGAGTAGTATTGGGAAAAATTGTAAAGATTTATGATCCATTTATACCAGCAGTTTACCTTGATGGTGCTGGAATTAATGGGAATCCCCGTGAATTTTCTCCAAAAAATCCAACACAAGCAACCTCCGACTCAATAAATCGTGGCCAAACTCTTTATAACACTTACTGTGCTGCTTGTCATGGTGAGGACGGAGAATCAAATACAGTGGTGGTAGAAAAGGGTGTCCCTGCCCCGCCAATCAAAGCGTTTTTTCAAATGCCTACTGCTGCTCCACACCTTTATAACAAAATTAAATACGGAAGTTTTTTCCAGGAACCACGTGGCTTTATGCCCTCATATGGAGCACAGACTTCAGTGAGGGACCGATGGGACATGGTCAACTACATGATGAGTGATACGTTCGGTAAAGGATCCAGTCAATGAAAGATATAGCAGAAAAATCTCTATTTATTATTCCAGAGAAGATAAAGCGGTTACTTTGGTCTTTCATAATTTTAGGTATAGGCATGTTTATCGCTGGTCTGATGACTGGTGGAAAGGATAGCGAGTTGCGTATATGGCAGGCTTTTTTAATCAATACAGTTTTTTGGGCCGGTATTGCTCATGCGGGGATCTTTTTCAGTGTTATTTGGCAACTGACTGATGCTAAATGGGGGCGCCCTTTCAAGCGTCTGGCAGAAGCATGTGCCGGATTTCTTCCCATTTCATTCCTGATGTTCGTTATTGTTTTTTTCGGCAGCAACGTCCTTTATGAATGGACACATAATCCTTTTTTGCATCATGGAATTGCAGTTAAGGCCGGATGGCTAAACATGCCGTTCTTTGTAAGCCGTAATATAGCCTGGCTTATATTAATTTATGCTGTTTCCTGGTGGTTTGTGAAAACATCAATCAAGCCGGACATTGCTCTTGCCCGAAAACTATTGGGTACAGACTGGGGTGGGAAGTTTGCGGACAAGATGCTAGACGGTTACGGAGAACACGAAGATGAAGTAATTCGTCTCGAAAAATTATCAAGAAAGATTGCTCCGGCACTGGCCATACTTTATGCCTTCGGTGGATCATTTTTAGCATGGGACTTTTTGATGACACTGGACCAGGAGTGGTTTAGTACTTTGTTTGGAGTCTTTTTTATTATAGGTAACATGCATGCTTTTATAGGCTTAATGCTTGTCATCAGTGTTAGTGTGAGAAACAGGTTCGGACTTGAGGAATACATCACAATTAATCGTCTGCACGATCTGGCAAAGTTGGTTTTTGCGTTTTCATTGCTTTGGGCTTATATGGGTTACTCACAGTATCTGGTCATCTGGTATGCAGATATGCCTGAGGAAACACCATATTTAGTTATCCGTTCGATGGAACAACCATGGGCGTTAATGTTCCTGCTATTAATCATAGCCGTTTTCGTAATACCTTTTCTAGGACTTTTGCCTAAAACCTTTTGCCGTATGCCAAATTATATCAGAGCAATGGGAGTTTGGGTTGTAATCAGTCATTGGTTTGTAATTTACTTGATGGTGGTGCCTTCTTTGCAAGACTTTGGGCATTATCATGTAGACATGGGTTTACATGAGCTACTTATCACCCTAGGTTTTTTTGGCATATTTTTTCTCAGCTACTTCACCTTTCTTGGAAAAGTGCCAATTCTACCTATCTCAGACAAACACCTGTGCCGTTCCTGGAATGGGCATTGACCTGGTACCAAGGAGCAAAAGCTAAAACTGAGACTACAGTGAAAAACAGTGAAAAGCCCCTGTTTTTTTGTCTGTATTCCAGTGAGACTATTGTAGCCCAAGTACATTCCTCCCGGTTTTTTTACTTCCTGTTTTCCCAGTTTAAGATTCTGCTGACAGCTTTTTTCTGCTTCCTCGTATTTTCAACAACAGTTCATGGTCAGGATGTTACATCAAGCGACACAGAAGATCCATATTTAGACCCTGACGGCGTAAGTGCTGTGATTCTGCCAACCGAACGTGTTGGATCTCAGCGAGCATACATGTTTGGAATTAGCTATGGATTAAATCCCATCATTATTCTTGCACCTGCACTTAGTTTCAGCATGTATTGGAATCCAATTATAATTAGCATGGAAATAAGTGATTCAGATCATCTTGGAATTTGGGAAAAAGAGCGACAGGAAAACTTCGGAACATCCAGATTTAGAGCAGATACACAGATTTTAAAATGGTTTTATAGTGACAACTTTTATCTTATGGCTGCAAGAGAACACCGTACCATAGATTTATGGAACAGAACCTATAATCGCATCAGCGGAAATGCACTGTTTGATATGCATTTTAAGACAACAGTTGACAGTTTGGGTGCAGGTTTGCTGCGTTTCAATGATATAGGATTCTTAGCAATAGATATTATTCGTTACAATATTCAGCAAAAGCAGTCAGTCAAAGTGGTTGAGTATTGGGAAACATGGAGCATTAAAGAGGGAACTAGAGAGAAACTGGACATTAATATTCAAAACCGCACAAACAAATGGTTTGACATCATTAACTCACCAAGCGGATTTATCGTAACTTTTGGAATCTATTTTTGAAATTAAGCAGTACTGTCTTGCTTCACTAAAAAGATTCCTTCTTTTTCAGCATTTCGGAAGATATACCAAAGCAGAGCAAGTACCGCCACTCCCAGAAATGGAATAGAGCTTAAATTTACAGCTCTCCAGCCCAGCGAGGTCTGCACCACGCCAGCTAGCAGTGATGATACAGCGGCAGTTCCAAAAACTAAAAAATCATTAACTCCCTGTACAATGGCTTTTTCTGCAGGACTATAAGTTTCTATGACCATTGTTGTGCCTGAAACAAACATAAAGTTCCAACCAATTCCCAACAAGATCAAAGAAGACCAGTAATTAAAAACATCTGTTCCCGCAAGATTAATTGCAATGCACAAAACATTCAGCAAAATTCCTGTAAATATAATGGGAACTGGACCAAAACGATGGATTAGAGAACCTGTGAAAAAAGCTGGTGCAAACATTCCTACAACATGCCACTGGATAACGAATGCAGCGTCACTGAACTGATGGCTACTCTCTTCTGTCATAGCTAGTGGGGTGGCAGTCATTACCATCGCCATCACTCCGTAGCCTGCCATTGCAGACAGTACAGCAACTAAAAATTTTGGTTGGCTGAATATTTCTTTTAGAGGACGTGTTTTACCCTTTTGTTCTGTATCATCAGGTCGAGGAAGTCTCGTTCCAAGTAAAATCAAAACAATTAAAACATGGAATATAATCACAAACAGATAGCTTCCTGCAAACTCTGCATTTGGAATAAGATCTTTTGCCTTGGACGCAACTGTTGGTCCGATGAAACCAGCAATAATTCCTCCGATCATGACTAAAGAAACTGCTTTCGTTTTAAATTCATGAGTAGCCACATCAGCTGCTGCAAAGCGATATAGCTGTGCAAAACCACTCAAAATTCCCAAACAAAATATGCTAAGACAAAATAAATAGAAATTAGAATAAATGATTGACCCAGCAGCAGATGCAGCACCAAATGCACCGATTCCAGTTCCAATCATGAAGCCATACCGCCTCCCCACATTTTTCATCAGTAAAGACGCTGGAATTCCCGCAAGCATGGTTCCAATTAAATGAAACGAAAGGGGCAGGGTTGCTAATGCTTGATTGTCGGAAATTTTAAAACCAACGAGTGGAGAAGCAGAAACAGTAAGACTACTGGTAGTTCCAGTCAGAGCAAAACAAAGACTCAACAGCAAAATAGTTCTTAATAAATTAGGGTCAGTCTTTGGCATGCATAAAAATTAATAAATATGTTTTAATTAAAGAGCACTTATTCTAACATAATTCTATCCTTCCTCCAAGCTGGGTACATTTAACATTTAATAATATGAAACTTTATGAACGAATTTATGGAGCAATACTGGTCATTTTATCATGCAGGAGTAACAATCTTTCTCTTTGCAGGCTTGACCTTATTAATCAAACTAGTTTTTTTTAAACGCAAGCGTCGCAAAAAAGAACCCCATCTCAAATTTAAACATTGGAATCAACGCTTTGAAAATGATTTTGAACGACTGGAAAACGAACTGCATGTTGCTCCTTTTTTACCTAAAGAAGCAATTAAGTTGTTAATGAAGGCCAGGAAAAAAGAAGTCAAGGAAGAAAAAAGGAAAGACAAAGAAAAAAGTGTAAAAACAATATCAACAATCCAGGAAAAATTAAAAGATGGCCTCAAATCGGAGGAGGTACTCAAACAGCATTCAAACTGCGTTTATGTTCTCACATTTATCGGTAGCATAATGGCCCCAGAAGTAGAACAGCTTAGAGATCAAATTTCATTTCTACTTCAAATAGCGCAACCTGCTGACGAAATAGTTGTACGTCTGACCAGCCCAGGGGGTGCAGTTCCTCAATACGGATTAGCGAGTTCTCAACTCGAACGTCTTAAGCAAGCAGGATTGCGCTGCATAGTCTGCGTGGATACAGTAGCGGCCAGTGGAGGTTATATGATGGCTGCTGTTGCGGATAAAATCATTGCTGCCCCATTTGCTATTATCGGTTCGATTGGAGTCGTTGCCGGTATACCTAATTTCCACCGTGTTTTGCAAAAAAATGAGGTGGATTATCACCTATTTACTGCCGGAAAATATAAACGTACAGTCACACCTTTTACAGAAGTTACCGACGAGGGCAAACAAAAACTGCAGGACGACATTACAGCCATTCATGAGGCATTTAAGCGCCTGATTAAAGAAGGACGTCCGGATGTTGACATTGAGGAAATCGCAACTGGAGAATACTGGTTGGCTTCACAGGCAAAAGAAAAAGGGTTGGTTGACGAAATTATGACCAGCGATGATTATCTGGGAAGCAAGCTTGATGATTGTGAAGTAATTGAAATAACAACAGAGACTGAACAAAATCGTATAGAAAAATTAATCGAAGGAGGAGTCTCCCTGTTTAGGCAATGGACCAGTTCCAGGATTTTAGGTGCAGGAGAAGAATTGGAAGATATTCGTCAACGATTCAGATGAAAAAGCGATTATATCTTTTTTTCTCAAATTTTACCATCTAGCAAAAAGTCTGAAATCCACACTGTCATTTCGAGCGTAGGGAGAAATCTTAAAGATATTAGTGTAGTAGTATATTCAAGATTTCCCACTTTGCTCGAAATAATAATGTAGTATGTTTTTTTGACTACATCAAATTTATTTTTTTTCTTCAAGACTGGATAGCTGGCATTTGGATTTCAGTTTGACCGTCTTTATTTAATAAAATTTATTTTGTCATGTGCCGTATCAAGCTCGGTGTCGTAAGCAGGCAATGTACCTTCTGCACGTTTAGTATAATAGTCAGAACTGTTCCGGAATTGTGCGGCTTCCCGTTCAATGTCACGATGACGTTCCATTTGCAGAGTATTCTGCAAAGCTTCCACCATGTCAGCAAATGGATTTGTTTTGAGCCAGGTATTGAATGACCGGATTTGCGTGACATGCACACCGGGATCAGGACGGGCGAGAAAAATTTCAGTGGGCTTTCCCTGCAATTCCTCTGCAAGATAACTGGATCTCCAAAAGTAACTGGTGACAATTCCAAGTTGAATGTAATCCTGGAGTCGATAAATTTCCGCTTCGTTCATTTTTTCAGGAAGTCGTTCCAAATAGCCTTTTATTGTAGCTTTGGCATTATCTGCATAAAATTCACCTGATTCCGGATCAAACGCAAAAAATGACAAGGTACGCCCCAAATCCTTTTCGAGCAGAGTTTGATCTCCATTCTCCAAAGTCCCAAACCCCATGTTGTCGAAATCAAAACTTTGGGTAATTTCCCAGCGATTCACCGACGCATCGTAAACAGCACCGACATTGGCGGGCTTGACTTCGTTATGCACAGGTACATTGGGTGCAGGATTGTCGATTACACTTTCATGGATGTTGTTCTCCAACTGATTGAAACAATCCAATATGACCTCTAAATCTCCACGCTGCAAACCTTTACGAAACGATTGGGCTTCAGGTGAGTTCCCCAAATTCGGCAACAGGTGTTGGATGTGGTGCTGTAACTCCTTCCTATCAGACGAGTTGTGCAAATGTGTCAGGTAATCACTGATTTCAAATTCTTCACGCGCTACTTGTCTACCTGTCGCAAATCCGGCAGGGTCAGCAGTTTCCAGACCTTTTGGTAAATTCTCGGTAACGACGCTGCAAGTACGGCTGACTTTGACGATGTAACCGCCCAGCTTTTCCATCAAGGCGAGTTGTCCTCTGCGACCTCCCGGTATTTCTGTCAAGGTTTCCGGGATTTCATCAATGCCGTCAAGCGCGGCTTCTGTTAATGTAATGTTCTGTCCGCTGAACAAACTCAATTCACCGGACAATCCCTCCAGGTGTTCAGGCACAGTCTGGTGTAATTCTGCATTTTTACCGCTATATGTCTGAAATGTGGGAATTGAACTATGCAGACGGCACTCTTCTGTACAGAGCACAGAAAACGCAATATTGTCGTGTACAAATCCTGGTTTGACTATTTTGAGGAAAGCTTTAGTTCGGTTCTGTTCTGCCAAAAAAACAAAACTCAGACGCCCTGAATTTATAGCTTTAATTTTGGTATCCGGAGAAGAAAAATCCACTACAGAACCAGAAACACCAAACGGATATGCATGGGCAAAAATCTGCCGTAAGAGCATATATTGGTTTTCTTCAAGCAGGTGATGGCGTGCGATTTTGATCTCCTAGTTATTTTATTCCGAATACGGACCTTTCAGTCCTGCACCTTCAATCAAAGATGCATAGGAATTGGAGGCCAAAATCAATTGCGAACCATAACGCTCTATCAGTTCCGCTCG
>Ga0209090_10001559_pt1 | contig 14736 bp, 4 predicted proteins | sample ArcticOcean_MG_C_9_FD_187432 | JGI IMG/M metagenome (GOLD analysis project Ga0209090, IMG submission 187432) | Marine microbial communities from western Arctic Ocean - ArcticOcean_MG_CB2_152 (SPAdes) (version 2) | ecosystem: Environmental > Aquatic > Marine > Oceanic | place: Arctic Ocean... | reverse complement strand
CTTCTTTCTTCTCCATGGCTCCGGCGTGCGAAAGAGCGTACAGCCTTCTCCTGCTGGGTGCGGTATTTGAGCGGTGTCGGCGTTAGTTGGTTCGACAGGGATTACACAGCCCTTTTGATTCAGTTGTGAGGGCGCTCCTTTAGATCCGTAGCAATGACGCCGCTCCGTCCAGCAGGAGTTGCCCTAAAATAAAATGCGTGGAAAACCCGAGTATGTTTTCGTGCGGGTATTACACGAAAAAATCCAAAAACAAACTTTGAGCACGCTAGCGAACTTTTAAGGACCAGCACGCACGCACCACTGTACACAGCAGTTGCAGTTGCAGCCATCATGGTCTTTCTCCTCAGCGCCGTCCTCGCGCTGCCGAAGTGGCTCTTCGTCATCCTGGCGGCGCCCACGTGCCTGTGGCTGGCGGCCTACATCCTGCCCCTCGTGTACATCCGACTGCGCGGCACGCAGGACCTCAAGAAGAAGTACGACGCGACCTGGGCGCTCGTCACGGGCGGGTCGACGGGCATCGGCCGCGCCATCTGCGAAGAGCTCGCGAAGCAGGGCCTGAACGTCGTCGTCGTCGGGTTGCCCGACGGCTTCCTCGAGCCCGCGGTCGAGGAACTCCAGACGAAGTACGGGTCCCAGCAGTTCGTGGGCGTCGCGGCGTCCTTCGCGCCCGGCCAGGACTACCTCGAACAGATCAAGCGGGCGACGAAGGGCAAGGATATTCAGCTGATCTTCAACAACGCCGGGTTCATCGTGACCGGCTTCTTCGACTCCCAGCCGCTAGGCAAGCACCTCGTAAACCTCGAATGCAACGCCACCGCGGCGGTCGCGATCACGCACCACTTCGCCTCCCTGATGGTCAAGACCAACAAGAGGGGGTGCATCGTCTTCACTTCAAGTGCCTCGGCCTACATCCCGAACCCCTTCGCCATCATGTACGGCGCGACCAAGGCCTTCATGTCGCAGTTCGCCGCGTCTTTGGCGGTCGAATTGCAGTGCAAGGGCATCGACGTGTGCGTCGTGCACCCCTCGCCCGTGTCCTCGAACTTCTACGACAAGGTCGAGCACAAGATCGACTCCATGGAGTCCTTCAAAAAGGTGGCCGTGGCGCCCTCCGAATTGCCCGCGGACATATTCGCGTCCATCGGCCGGTGCGTGCTGCGGGACGTGGGCGGCACGGCCATCGGCATGCGGCTGGGCGTTTCATTATTACCGTACAACGCCCTGGCGCACCTCATCGCGGTCGTGGCCCCGTTCCTGCCGGACTACAAGCAGAACGACAAGGGCCGCGGGGCGACGGTGTAGGGAGTAACGGTCTTTCCTTATGAGCTCGTGTTCGCCCGTAGCGATGGGGTAAATGGCGTGGAGGCAATACGAAGAGTATAACGCGGGGCGCGGCAAACAATGAATATTAAATTTTTGCGCAGTTTCCATCGGGTCGATAACGGCGCGATGCCTTGCGATGGCCGCTACGCGATGGCGTTGGCCATCGCGCGCCCCCGTGCGTACGGGTTTGCGATTAAATCGAAACAAAGCTGTAACGCTACCCGGTAGACCCGTCGAGCGCGGCCTGGGCGGCGCGCAGACTCGGCACAGCCTGCCAATAGATCAAAGACAAACGCGCCGGGCGCGGCGCATCGAACGCTGCCCGGCAGCGGCTGCCCACCACTGCGGCTGCCCACCACCGCACCATGTTCAGCGCCCAGGAGCTCAAGGCGGCCAAGGATAAAGCCCGGGAAGAGGCCCGCCTCAACAAGGCCCGCGGCCAGCAGCAGGAGAAGCACTGGTCGTGGCTCTTCTCGACGCTGTGGACCGGTCTGCGCAGATCCCCGCGCCTCCACCTCTCGGTCCCGGAGACCGTGCTCTTCGAGGACGGCGCGCCCACGAAGTGGCTGGGCACGGACGAGGACGGCTACCTTGTTAGGCAAGATTTAGAACCCGAGGCCGCGCGCGTGACGCGCGGCTCGGCGCACAACCTGCCGAACCATGTCCGGGACGAGTTCTTCGCGGCGGAGCGCATCAAGATGTTCGCTGTAAAGTTCGAAGCGGCCTGGCGACGGGGCGGTGGACAGACGGAGCTGGACATTGCGGATGAAGCGGCCCCTTCAGTTTGCATCGCGGAGTATCACGACGGCATTCGAGAGGACCTGAACGTGAAGCAATTGTTGTACTTGGGGAGCCACGCGCGCTGGCGCGTCCAGGTCGCGTCCTTGCAGTCCCGGGTCACTTCCAGAAGGACCGCCTCCGGGAGCTTTCGAAGGAACGCCAAGCAGTCCTTGGCACCGCGGGCGGAGGCGGCCGCGCGCGCGGCTGCGGCCCTGGCCGCGGGCCAGCCGGAGCACGCCAGCCGTGACGACCTCGCCCATTTGGCGAGAGCATTGGCCAAGTTCGCGGAGTCGACGTACGCCCCGGCCAAGTCTCGTTTAGAAGAATTGGAGGACGACGACCTCGGCCACGCTACTGTGGAAGATCTAGGACTGGAGGTCGACGCCTTGGACGTGGAAGCTTCGGTGGACGCCCAAGGCACGCTGTGGCTCGTGCGCTGTCCCGTTTGCCACATCCGCTTCGTTAATAGAGCGCCGGCGCGCGCGGACGCCGAAGTGTTCGAGGAGGCGGAAGCTACTAGAGAAGAAGCCAAGGCCGCCGGTATCGAATTAAGGCGGCTCTTGGCCTTGGCTTCGAAGCGGGGCGTGGACGCGCGCGCCTCGTTCAAGCACTTCGACGCGCAAGGGTTGGGGCGGGTCGACCGGGCCGGGTTAATGCTGGGGCTGGAGTTGTTAGGAACCCGTATTACAGACGCGGCCGCGGCCCTGCTCCAGGAGGACTTGTCGGGGTCTTCAATACAAGGCTTCTCGGTCTTCGACCTGGACCGCTTTTCGAAGGAGGGGCCTCTACCAAAGAAGGAGGCGTCGCGGGCCGAGCGGGAGGATGCGTTGGCCGAACAAAAACGGGAGGAGGCGGAAGGTTTACGGCATACCCAAACCGCCGCGGAGCTTTCCTTGGAACGAACGCGAACGAAGCGCCTGCTCGAGGGGCCCGGGCAGAAGCCCATGACGACCGGGTATGTAGCGCGAAGCCGCGCGCGCAGCGAGCTCTCGGACTCCGAGTCCGAGCTCACGCAACGGCGGAAGCGCGCGCCCCTCGCGCTGTCCAAGAAGGAACTCCGAGCCAAGTGGGGCGGCGATCCCCTCGAGGCGCTACCCGGCGCGCGGAACCAGTCTAGAAAAGCCCTGGCCGAGCTGCGCAACGCGGCCAAGCGGCGGAGAAAGCGATTGGAGGCCGAGCGCGAGGAGGAGGACGGGCGCTTGGCCGAGGAGGCGCGGCGCCTCGCCAAGAAGGGCCCTCTTACACTGGAAGCCGAGGGCCCGGCGCCCGCCCCCGGCGACGAGTCCGACGGCGAAAAGAGCTCCTCAGACGAGTCGTCCTCCGAGGACGACGGGGCCAGGAAGTCGGCCCTCGCGGAGAGCATTTTTCCCGTGGCCGATCCATTATCAAACGAGGACGAATTTTATCATGTGCAGCAGGGCGTCGTGTGCACGTACAGATATTTAGTGGGCGCGCCGCACCCGGAACCGGACAATCGGGGCACGGCCACCTATCTAGAACAGACCAAGGCCCTGATCGATTCCGAGGCGATCATGGACCGCGCGAATAAAGCAAAGACCCTCCCGTCCGTCAACAATAAGCCCATGCGCTTTTTACTCGTGGTCTGCCCCGACGTGTTTATGACGCTGGACTCCTTACAACGGGACGTGCGGCATTTGTTGTCGCGGCCGGATTGCGTGGGCGACGCGTTACTCGTGGGGACGCCGGGCCTGCCCCACACGGTCTGGCCCCGGGGCAAGTTCGGGGCGCGCAAACTGGGCAACGTGAACAACTCGCTGCAAGCGACGTGCGTCGAGCAATTATTGGTGCACTTGAAGAACCGAGACCGCCTCCCGCGGGACAGGGATGTGCGGATCATTTTTTTGGGCTTCGGGAACGGGGCCTGCTGCCTCGCCAAGTTCGCCTCCCGGCACTTGACGGAACGGGCCCGGGCGCTAGCGGACGTGAAGGCCGCCACCGTCGCGCTCGTCCTCGTGAACGCCTTCTTCAGCGCGAACGGCCTGAAGAAGAAGGCGAAGACGATGCACCGCGTTTTAGCTTCCGCCGTGAAAGCGGAAAGAGTTGCGGTCATCGAGCACGCCCACCTCAGCCCCGAGTACATTACGGAGTTTGGAAAAGATAAGGTGTGCAAGGAGTTCTGGAAAGCGCGTCGTTTTGTTATTGTGGGCGAAGCCCCGGAGGAGATGGTTAAAGCGTGCCGGCGCCCGGCCAAGGAGACGGGGCCGCAAGGCGTGATGGCGCAGTTGCGCGGCATTCTAGATCATGATGATGTGAGGCCCGTCCTCAACCGGATCTGCGTGCCGCTTGTATTGCTACAGTCGAAGAAATCAACTTTCGTGGACTGCGAGCTGGGGCCTCATGCCTTAGAAAAGGCGCGCGTGGACCGGGCGCCGTCCATCACCCAAGCGGTTCGAACGGGAGGGACCGTCTGTAGTGTGGACTACGTCGACTGCGGCCACGAGCTCAACCAAGAAAGGCGCAAGCTGCTGGCGCAGACGGTCTTCGAGGTCCTGGGCGCCACGGTGAGCGAGGCGCCGGTAAGTATCGTGCCGTCCATCGACGATGTAGCGACCAAGAGTTTCCTAAGTTACGACCTGGCGGAGCCTTCCGTCGACCCCGCGGTCGCTGCCCAACTAAGGCAGCAACGGGAGCGGGAGGAGTTGGAGGCGTCGATGCATGCCGCGCTAGAGGCCGAGGAGGCCCTGAAGGTCCAGTGGGAGCGGTACGAAGATGAACATGGGACCCCGTTCTGGCGCGACCCCAAAAGTGGCGCGACGACCTGGGACGACCCCTTCGCCGAACCGGAACAGACCGCCTCGTCGTCGAGCGAGGGCGAGGACTACGAATCGGAGTCGGAGGTCGAGACTTTAGACACGGAAGAGTCCAAGGCACCGAAGAAGAAGCGCCGGAGCACCAAGGGCTCGTCCGAGAAGCGGCGGAAGCGCGCCGAGGCGCGGCGACTCTTAGCTTTACGGAAGGCGCAGGCGGCGGACGACATTAAACTTAATGAACGGGAGGAGCGCTTTAGCATGCGGTTTGAGGATTTTCGCAGTCGGGAGGTGCGTAAGGACGAGCACCGCCTCGAACTGTTTTTGGAGGGGGCTGATCGCGCTTTAGATAAAGCGGATTATATTTTGGAACAACGAGACGAGGAGGAGGCCGGCAAACTGAGGTACCAGCAGGGCGTGGTGAGGACGGAAATCAAAATCGAGAAACGAGAAAACGAGCGGGCCGAGGAGGAGCTCATGGTGGAGGAGTGCGTGAAGCTAGATGGCGAAGCGTCAGGCGGGTACCTCAGTGGCGGCCTCGATCGATTTGTAAGGGGTTCCACGGCCAAGAAAGACGCGCGGTGCCCGCCGATGCGCGAGATCCGCGAGTCGGCCATGCGCATGACCCGGGACCTCTTTGAGGCGCGGTCGCGCTTGGTCTTAGCCTTGCAGCAATCGCTGCAATTGGAAGGGGTTGTGGCGCAGTTCTCCAAGAGTGCCGAACGGGCCGACCACGAGGCAAGGAAGTTGCAACGAACCTTGAGGTTGCTCGAGTCCAACCGGGGCTTGCGGGGCGCCCTGGCGCCGAAGCCGGCGGAGATCGAGGAGATGCGCAGTGCCCACGAGGCGAAGGTCGCAGAATACCAATCGACGTCGGACGTCCTGGCGTCGCGAGAGCGGAAATTGCGGTTAGCGAACCGCATCGCCCAGGCCCTCAAGGTCGTCGTGGCGAAGAAGGAGCAGGCCGCGCACATTCTGATCGCGGCGCTGGATCGCTTGGGCCGGGTCCTGCGCACGAAGCGCGGGCAGAAACGCCTGGACAAGACGGAGAAGGAGCTCAAGGCCCAAGGGCAGCGCAAGGCCATCCAACAGGCCAAGGACCGCTTGGGTAAGGTGGACGTGGAGATCGGTCGCGTGAAAGATCATCACGCGGAGTTCGTGAATTCTGATCTGTGGAACCCCGGGGTCCTGCAGCGCATGAGTACGAGGGATCTGAAAGCTTCCTTGAATAAGGAGCAGCAAGCTTTGGAGCGACGTGTCCGGGACGCGGATCGCGAGCTCAAGCAGTCTGAAAGATTGTTACGCGCGTCGAACCGAGACTTACGAGCTTTAGATGGTGAAGCGGCCACGGTGGAGGACGTGCAGAATGCCGTGGTCGACGCCCACAAGGAGGCGACCGGGCGGAGCGTGATGCAGGAACTCAAGGACATGGTCGCGGAGCAGGAACGAGCTTTAAAAATAAAAGAGGAGAAGGAGGCCGAGGAAAACCTGCAAGCCAGAGCACATAAGAGCACCAGCGGCGACTGCGTCGCGGCGCGCGTGCGGCACAAGAAGGCTACTGATCGCTCTACCGATGAAAAGCGGTGGGTCGCCTTAGACGTTTTGATCAACCCCATCGCCTACGGCCACGTCTCGGAGGCCGAGGCCGAGGAGATGAAGTACGACCCGGAGTACGCTCCGAAACTGCCGCCCGAGGATATTGAACGTATCTTAGCTCTACCTCGGGTCTTACAATTGGCGCTACCCTTCTTATTTTCTCAAGATGAAATAGAGGCCCACCGTTTGCTGTGCCAGTTCACCCACGAAGAGGGCGAAGCGCACTTTCGAAGTTTGGACAAGACGGGGCGCGTGCTGGAAGGGGGGTTGCACGCTCGTAGAGTCACCTCGCCGGATCATGCAGATCCTCTACGACGGGAGGTCAGCGCCGGCGCGCAAAGCAAGTCCGCCGCGTTACTAGATATCGTGCTGCGCGAGCGCCGTTTAGCGCGATTACGCTCCAAGCAGGCGCTGGAGCTGAGTGAAGAGGAGGCCAAGTATCTGGTCTTAGACCGTTTACTCCACCCGGAGCTCAGCTTCGCGCCTTCCATTTCGAAGGAGGACGACGCGGACGACGTTCAAGCTTTGGCGTTGTTAGCCGAAGCCCACGTCAGTGCGGGCCTCGACGCGACCGTGGGCCTGAATCAAGGCGACGAGTACGTCGCCTTCCGGACCGCGTATGAAAGGGGCGCCACGGACGTCGAGCTGCACTTCGCGACGAAGTGGTTCCCCTATCTAGCGAGCGGCGCGGCCCACACGCAGACTACCCTGTTAAAGCTGGTGGACGCCGCGCCTTCAAGCTTCGAACCGGACGAGGAGGTCCGCCTGCTCCTGGATGAGTTTTATGTGGATGAACGTACGGACACGCACGGGCGCCGCAAGCAGGGGGCCGTGCAACAAATAATTAAGCAGTTCACGGCCATTGCCAACGTCCGCTTTAAACGGAGGCAGAACGAACTCCGGGACTTCCCCGAGGAGAGCTCGCTGGCGTCTAGAAAAGCGCGGGGGTCCTTCGACGACGACGGGACGGTCGAGGATGGGCTCGGCGGCGACGGGGTCCACGAGGGCGGCGATGTACCGGTCGAGTCCGAGGAACTTGTCGTCCAGGGGAAGGCGCCGCCGGTCACGGTCTGCGCGAGCGTCGAGAAGCTCAATGCCTTACGACCGAAACCCAAGGACCCCGCTACCGTACTTTTCGAGTACGAGGGCCACCACGCGTCTTTATTGGATGAGAACGAGTCGCTGGAGACGCGGGAGTCGCGGACGCACCGCTTCGTCGTGCCGGACGACATGGATAGGAAGTTTTTATCGTTGACGATCACTGTGGTGTACCGGGGCGTTTTTACAGCGCGCGGCTATCGCTTGGCGCGCGTCGCGTGCACGCTGTTTCGAGTCCCGGGCAAGCGGGACGGGCTGAGCCCGCCCATCCCCTGCGGGTACGCGCCCTACGAGGCCCAGCAGTTGAACACGGGCACGCAGATGGGGCGGACCGTGGTCATCCACGATCCGGAACACAAGCCCTTGCGCGCCGGGCCGTACCAAGTGGTACTGGGCGCGGCGTCCGCCACGAAGTATTCCATAACGGTTGAGGCGCACGCCGTGCGGACGGCGCCCGCGGAGTTGAAAGCATTGCATGAAAAGGGCGCGGAGCACCTGGAGCGCTTGAAGGTCTGCCGCGTCGCGACGGACGATTTGTGGACCTCAATGCGTTTAGGAGAGCGCAAGGTTTTAGTTGTCCAAGGTCTAATGGACGAGGCCGAGGTGGAGTCGTCGCGGTGCGAGAGAGAAACGGAGCGCTGCAATGAGGAGTTGGCGATTGACGATGAAAGGATGGAACTGACCGACGAACAACGAAGAGAACTGTACTCGCAAGTGAGGACCCTGGAAGTGGAGTTCGCCCACTGGTGCCGGCTGTTCGCCTCTAGATCCCAAGAGCGCGTGGATCTGTTGGGCGGGCTGCGGAAACTGCGGGAGGAGCGGCGGAAGCGCTTGGAGGAGATCGAGACTCTTAGTACGGACCTGACGTGGCTCCAGAAGCACGTGCCGAGTGCCACGGGCCTCATTAGTGGCATCGAGGCCGCCACGAAGAGCGCCTTGGCACTAAACACGACGTTTGAAAACATCAAAAGCGACCAGGCCACCAAGGCCAAGTGGAAGAAGCTCGCGGCAGTCAAGGGTTTGGTGACCAGCATGATGACCCCCGCGGAAGAAGTCCGGAGGCGGCACCGGACGGAGGGCTGGAACGCGCTCACGTTACCGGAGCAGCAGTGGGTCGTGCTAGATCGCATCCGAGAACCGCTGAAGTACGGGTGGCTCTCTGATCAAGAGAGCGCGGAAGATCTAGACAGGGAACGGAAGACCCTGAAGCCGCTGAAACGAAAGTTGCCCCGGGCGTGCCGCGGCATGGCGGGCTATGCCAAAGGGGAACTAGATAGGGTGCACGCCTGTACGTTCGATAAGCTCACTAGGCAAGAGCGGGGCATCTGGAAGCTCATGAAGCGCTTCCACAACGACCCCCAGTTGTTGGTGGACCGACGGAAGACGGGCCCGGAAGGCTTCGATCCCGATGTCGCCCCGAACACGCGCTTCAAGCACCCCAAGTCCTGGACCTGCGAGGAGCGGGCCTGGGCGTCCTTGGATAAAATATTGAACCCGGAGCTGTGGGTCGGCCTCAAGCTCAGGAGCAGCATGAAAGATGGCCAAATGGAAACCGCAGACCAATTGCAGAGTTACTTAAAACCTTCAGACACCGTCGTGGAAACGGTCGACGAAGAGAACAAGCCGCCGCCGCCCCTTACCCAAAAGAAGAAGGCCTTCGGGGGCTTCGGGGGCCTCTTCGGGAACGTGGTGTCGACGGCTTTGACCACGACCGTGGAGGACGCCGCGGCTCTAGCCACGGAGGCCGGCCGGGACTGGCACTGTCCTTTGTCAAGAGGGCAAATCATGGAGGTCTGGGCCGCCTCCCGACCGCAGGCCGCGTGGGACGCGGACCGGTGCAAGGCGCACGTTTTACTACGGAAGTTCAACGGGGACTTCGCCGAGTTTTTCGCGGTCCAAAAGCAGCAATTGGCGCAGAGGAGTCGGGAAGCGGCCGGCGGGGCGCAGAACCGGCTCGCGCTGGACCTGGAGAAGGTGTCCGTCGAGACTGATTTAGACGCCCGGTGCCGGCAGCTGCAGACGGAGATGGACGCGGCCATCAACAACTCCAACGCCTTCATGAACTCCAGCGTCTTGCACGGCGGCGTGGCGCAGCGGTATCCTACGACCGTATTACGCCTAGAGCTGGAACGCGAACTGGATACGTTGTTACGAGAACAGGTGTACGAGCGGGAGCGCGCCACGCGCTTCCTGTTAGAGCAGGAGGACCCCGACGCCGCCTTCGAGACGGACTCGAGCGACGAGGAGGAGAAGGCCAAGAAGTCTGGGATCAAGAAACCGGACCACGTCTCGAAGAACGTCTTCCAGCAACGGAAAGCTGCCCTAGCGGAAGCGGGCAAGGACGAGGCCACGAAGATGTTGGAACTAGAACTGCAGCAGCTCGGACCCAAGGCTTGTTTAGGCTGTCGGAAAGCCACTTGCGCGTGGACGTCGTCGGTAGATTGGGACCACATAAAACTAAGAAGGCAGCAGATTTCCGATGAATTAGTATATGTCCGCATGTCGCCCGACGTCAAGGTGTTGGAGTCGTACGTGCCTTTGTCGGCGGCTCGAGGTGGTAATCCGCATTTCAAAAGGGACGACCTGCTGTACGAGCTCAATTGGGAGGATAAACAATTAGCGATGCGTTCCCACTTGGACGCGTTGGACCGGGAACTCCACGACGCCCACGCCACGAACAAAGAGTACATGGAGGTCAAGGCATTACATGGCTACGCCACTATGATGTGGACGAACAACGCGCGACGGGCCTTGGAACGGGAACACAACCGGTACGTGGCTACTGTTGTTGCAAGTGACATTGTGGACGATGCCCTGGAGTGGATGTTGGAAGGCTGGCACTTCGGCGAGCGGGAGTCGCGGTACTCTGTCGCGGGCTACGTGCCTTCTCTGAAGAGTGACGGGTTCGTGCGCGCCGGGACGGACCAGGTCCTTGCGCAAGCCGACGCCGAAGAACGCGAGGAAAAGCGGCGGGGCGTGCCGCGGGACGAGGCTGTGACGGGCTCGCCCCGGACCAAGGCGGAGAAGATCGAAGTCGCGGCCCAGTTCCGACTCACGAACGAGAAGGTCGCCAAGGACGGGAACGACCACGAGAAGCACCTGGACTTCACGGAGACGACATTGAAATTCGGGCTCTTCTGCATCACGCTGATGTTTTTTCGGGCCATGTCTTTGGTGAGGCGAGAGCGGGACACGTTCAGCGGCACGCACGACGCCGTGGGGTCGAGCGACGCCCCGGGCAAACCCACCGATGAGCGGCGGAAGATGCGCCGCGAGACGCAGAAATTGGAAGAACGCCAGCGGAAGATGCAGCACGTCTTAAATAGGGCCAAGGTCGGGGAAGAAAGGACGCGGAAGCGCCTGGTCAAGGAGAAGGCCGAGGCGGCCTCGAAGCTCCACGAGAAGGTCCGGAGGGAGAAGCGCGAACTGACGGCGTGCGCCAAGCTCCAGGCCTTCTACCGCGGCCACCTCGGCCGAAAGGCCGCGCGGCGCTGGGCCGTGAAGCGCGCCGAGCTGGAGGCCATGAACGCTTTGATGACGGCGTCGGCCATCACGATCGAGCGCGTGTTCCGGGGCTACATGGGCCGCATCGCCGCGTCCGTGGCGCGCATGGAGATGGCCGAATTTATTTCGATGATACGATTAGAAGAGGCCCAGGGCGACGAGGACGAGTACTGGCGCACGCACGGCTGGGCGCGCCTCAAGCGGAACGTCATGATGTTCGTGCAAGCGACCTTCGAGAAGAAGACGGACCTGGCGGAGCAGGACATGAAGATGATCCAGCAGCTGACCTCGGCCATGGACGAGGACTGAGTAAAATGAATTGTGTTATATTCCTTCCTAAATTTTTTTGTATTTACTGAAGTATTATATTTATTTGCCTTTGCTATTATTCAGTATCAATCGGCCTTGGACGGCGCCGCGCGCGTCGCGCCGAGCGCCAGAAGCTTAGTTTCGATGTCACTCGTCCGGAAGCCGGTGCAGGTCCAGGCGCACTTTCCGTCCTTGTAGATCTTGAACGTGGGCATCGATTGCACGCCTTCCCGCCGCGCGACGGCCTTGCACTCGTCGACGTCGCACTTTACGAATTCCGCGCCGACCCACCGCGTCGACATCGCGCCAAACGCGGGCGCCGACACGCGGCAGGGCGGGCACCAGGTGGCGTAGAAGTCCACGAGGGTGAGTCCGTTTTTGACGAGGCCGTCGAACTCCGCCGTCGAGTGGACGCCCTTGGTCCGGCCACCGGCCTCGGGGATGGGCTGTGTGCGCTGCATTAGCCGGCGGGCGACCAAAAAGATCGCGAGCTGGTAGACTACAGGTAAATTCATGAGCCAGTTGATGGCGTCCATGGGAGACATCATGACTTATTTTTACGACTGCAGTGCTCTTTCCGACTGCTGTGCTCTTGCCAGTCTGTGGCTGTATCGATGCGGCTAGGACTCGAGCTGTGTGCAATTGTGTGCACGAGGTGCTGAGTGGGCGTGAGTGAGAGTCTATGCTCCGCCAGTCGAATGGGTTGCGCGGCGTATTAATCGATCGAATAAAATAATTAACGGGTTTACCGGTGCGGGTTTCTCAGCCAAAAAGGCTAAAAAAAAGTTCCTGCAAGCAAAGCAAAGCGCGCAACCACCCTCGCTAGATAGACGCGGCGGGGTCGATCCGCAAGCAAGCGCGGCATAACCGCTCCAGCGCACGAGTAAAGCCTGTTTCATCGGCGAAACCTCTGAATCCCTAGTTCCTGCAACTACCTGAGCGGAGCGCCGGTCGCCGACGCCATACACAACCAGACGCCGCCGAACAAAACCATGGTCATCAAGTCCCTGAAGAGCATGGGCTCGCGCCGCGGCCGCGGCTCCATCGTGAACCGCGACCCCGACCAGACCATGGGTTTAGACAAGCGGGGCGTCAGCGTGCGCAAGGGCGTCGGCAAGCTCATGAAGCTCCAGGCCCGGGACTACAAGGAGAACAAGGAGTACAAGCGGTGGCGCCTCCAGCACGTGCGGGAGCACGTCCGCGTCTTCGTCGAGGAGGAGCGCGCGTTGAGGATCGAGGAGGGCGCCATGGGCACGCCCGCGCTGGTGCTCCTCGTGGGCGCGGGCCTCGCCGTGGCCGTGGCCGGCGCTTTTACATGGCGCGCGTCCGAGTCCGTGCTCTGCGGGCTGGTCGCCATGTGGGTCGTGTCCTTCGTCTTCTGGCTCGCGCTGGGCTTCGGCCTGGTCCAGATCACGGGCAACGCGGCCTGGACGAAGACAGGCCGGGTGCGCGCGGACTGCTGGCTCGCGTGCCACCCGGACACGGCCTTTGCGTTCGTGAGCGCGCCGGACGCGGGCGTGCGCCGGGAGGCGAGCTCCTGGTTCGAGGCCCACGTGGTCCGCACCTTCGACGCGCACACTTCTTTAGTGGACGTCGTGGAGGTGGCGCCGGCGGGCTGGCCGCGGTTGATGGCGTCGCGGCCCCGGGTGTCGCCGCTTAACGTTCTGGAGCAAGGACGGCGACGGCACCTACACCATAGTGTCCACCTGCGCCCAGGGCACGGACGAGGGCGACAACAACGGGGCCATGCCGAACCGCTTTTATGGGGTCGCGACGCGGACGGAGGAGGACTCCCGACGCCGCACTACTACGTGAGCGCGGCCATCTACTGGATCGTGCCCCGGGCGGACGCGCTCACGGACCCCGCGGACGTGAACTTGCGGGCGCGCGTCGCGGAGTTCTGCGACACGCTCACGGACGCGCAGCGGGACGACGTCATGAAGATCGTGCCTCGCATGGTCGAGGGCCCCTGGGTGGCAAAGCACGCCGTGGGCCAGAAGCCGGCGCTCCTGGGCCACGCCATCACGTGCCAGTACCACTCGGGGCCGGGCTGGTTCGAGATGGACGTGGACATCAGCTCCTCGTCCACGGCCGCAGGCGCCCTGCGCATCCTCAAGTCATGCTCCAAGTCGCTGGTCGTGGACCTCGCCTTCGTATTGAAGAGCCAGAAGCCCGGGGACCTGCCCGAGAAGGTCCTGGGCACGGTGGAGTGGAACCACTTCGACCTTGATCCCGACAACTCGCCCGTGATCAAGCTCTCGTCGGAGGACAACTAGGCGCGGTCGGACGCGGCGAAGACCCCCTCCCCTAAACTCCTCGCACTCTGAACTTACTAGAATTTCCTGCTGGGAGGGGGGTCGCGCACTTCTCCGCGTGACAAGAGTTCAGGATACCCCCCAGAACTTGAGCGTCTTGTCCCACGACCCAGAAACGACGCGCCGCCCGTCCGGAAACACCGCAACGCCCATGACCTACAACAAAGACAGATCACAAAAGTAGTACAAAAAGCGGACGCCGCGCGCCGCACGGAACCCGAGTGCCCTTGCAGCGTCCGCAGCTCGGCGAGCTTTGACGGATCGAGTTCGTTGGAAAACGGCATGAACCGTAGGTCCCCGCGCGACGCCGTCGCGACCGCGCTCGCGTCCCAGATCGACTGCAGAATTTTATTCATCGGTTCAGGTGCCGACGGGCTGGTGGCGGCGTTCGCGTCGACGGCGTCGGTCGCGCCCTTGTTCTCCGCCGCTGGCGCGTCGACTGCATCGCTCGCGCGTGCTGGTGTATCGATAACCTCTACGCTGTCGTCGGGACGGCTGGACACGTCGATAGCGTCATCGTGAACGACCGCATCCACAACATCGTCCGCCGCCGTCTCCGCCCGATTCCCCCGCTCCGCTGCGTCATCAAAAGCAACCTCAACCTCGCGACAGATAGAAAAAAGTCGAGTCGGTCATTCCGATTCTGACTTTTTGCATCCCACGTATCGCAGTTGTCGAGCGGCTGGTTAAAGCGGTATGCGCAATAACGCACATGTGGTAATGGAACGCAAAAGTAGAAAACCCGCACCATCTCGCAGCGTCTCGAGATTTCTTCACGCACGCCAGCCGCACTTCATTCCGTGCACCGCCCACGCGCAGCGCGTAGCATGAGGACGCGATCCGCACACGTGCGAGATGCAATCAGCAGTAGCAGGTGACGACCATCAGTTTCCCTCCTGAGCTGCGGCTGGTACAACCTGCGCACCCACTGCGACACGCTGCGCAAGTTTAATGAGCAGTAATGGCCATATGTGCCCGATCTGCTGCCTCACGGCGCCGCGCGCTCGCGAAGCTCGGCGCCGTTGCGGCGTCCGCGACGGAGC
>Ga0209090_10001558_pt1 | contig 14749 bp, 15 predicted proteins | sample ArcticOcean_MG_C_9_FD_187432 | JGI IMG/M metagenome (GOLD analysis project Ga0209090, IMG submission 187432) | Marine microbial communities from western Arctic Ocean - ArcticOcean_MG_CB2_152 (SPAdes) (version 2) | ecosystem: Environmental > Aquatic > Marine > Oceanic | place: Arctic Ocean... | reverse complement strand
TACTATGGCAAGCAGATGTAGATCATGCAAGTGCAAACATTGGAACAACAGATCGATACGCATTACAGATAACAGGAACATTAGTTAATGGCTAAAAAGAACAAAAAAACAGTAATAAGCAGAACCGACGATCAGGTAAACGGCACAGATATGGTTCAAACTGAATCAAGTTTATACATACATAATTTTCCGGGTAAGAACCTAGACTATATACCACACTCATCTGAGAATCCATTTTTAGCACACACCTTTAACGACTACGACAAGCTAGGAACACTTAACTTATCTAGTCATAATCAAGCAGTTATGGTATATTATTCTAATGGTCCTATGTTATCGTTAGATGCTACTGAATTACACCAAGACACTTGCAAAGTCTTAAACAAGAATGGTCTTAAAATATATTTAACAGAGCCATTATGTTCTCACATGGTAGACGATCGTTATGCCGAAGAACTATTCCATAACTTCAACTTTGGCTTTTACAGTGAGTTCTACAACGACGGCAATACACGAAAGTTTAGATCAAAAGAGTTAGACAGTATTTGGAAGTTTGTGAGGAAACATGCATTAACTAATGTTACTGTAGCAACTTGTGATTATGATGTTGAGAAGTATTACCCGTTATACAAAGATCATATGGAGTTAATATATGACGATTTGTTTTTAAGAGACTTAAGAATATACGATGGCATGGATCCAACTCCTAAGGAAAAAATTACAAAGAAATTTGTTTGTCCTATGTGGAGATACACAACTGCAAGATACTTGATATCTACTGTGATGGCAGAATGTGATTCGCATTTATCTTGGTACTTTGCTGTAACTCCAAATATGTGTGAGCAATCGCCATGGGCAAACAAAGAAGAGATGGACAAATACTTTCCAGGCTTTAGAGAAAGAGCTCATGACAGTACACTGAAAATGAATAGAGCTGCCCCATACGAATTAGATTTTAAAGCAGGCGGTTCAACATTTATTCGTGAACATGCTGCTCATAATTATCCAGGGAGCCTCGATGATAAGCAAGTTAACGATGGTATGAATCCTGTAGCATATAACGAAAAGCAACACAGGCTAGAAAAGTATTACAGGGAAACATTTGTTAGTGTACATGCTGAAAGTAGATTTGCACAACCAACAGGCAACTACAGCGAGAAAGCAATACAATCAGTAGTATATAAAACTCCGTTCATACTTGTTGCTCCACCTTACACATTAAAAGCCATGAAAGAAGCAGGCTACAAAACATTTGACAAGTGGTGGGACGAAAGTTATGATGAAGAAGAAAATCATGTACTAAGGTTTAAAAAGATTGTAGAAATTATTGATTGGATTGAAACTTTATCATATGACAGACTATTTGAAATATACCAGGATATGCTACCAATCTTAGAGTACAATCTTAGAGTAGCAGTAGATAATACGCAAACAGGTACAATGACTGAAACAGACAACAAGCTCATTCACATGCAGTGGCAGTCAGAATGGGCTAATAAGGAATTTGACAATGACTGAGAAAATATTGTTAATAGCAGGCTGTAGTCACACCGGTGGAAGTGAGATTGACGGTAGCCAAGACAGCAAGTATAATCGCATAAACAGTTTTGGTGGTATACTAGCAAAAATGGTACACAGAAAGCCTATAAACATAGCAATGGTTTCAATGGGTAATAGAGCGATTGCAAGAAGTGTACTGAATTGGTTTGATACAGAATATAATGCTGATACTATGGACGTAAAAGTATTAATAGGTTGGACAGAAAATATACGCATTGATTTTCCTAACCCGCATGCTATAGGATATGCTCCAGCAAATATTGCCGCAGACTATTACACTAAAATTAACGAAGACTTTTTACAAATTAATGCAGGCTGGGCTGGAGGCAATAATTACGAAAAAGATGTAATACCTTACTGGCACGAGTACCAAGCAAAGCACGAGTTTATGTGTGAGTTAGAATGTATTAACACAGTGCTACAAATGCAGTACTTCTTTAACAGCAAAGACATTGACTATATTATGACTAATACTATGAAAATGTTTTCACCTGAGAACACACACTTACAGTTTTACATCAACCTAGTAGATCAAAGTAAGTATATGGATATGCTAGACAATGACGCTGCTTTCTTTTGGCATTATAGAAATGCAGGGTATGAAAATCCTAAAGCAAAGTACTGGCACCACAACGAAGAGCCTCATAGGCTCCATGCAGAAAAGTTATTTAAGTTTAGTCATTTGGAACGTAATCAAAGCTAGACTTCTTTCCGTTTCCATACTTAATCTGATAGCGTTGTAACATTTGATAAACGCCTTCTTCTGACCCAGCACTATTCAAGAATTTCGTGTCCCATAAGTCTTCCCATCCACTCATCCATGAATTAGTTTCTTCATAGAGCATCCTACCCCACGCTCCTCTTGCCTCAAATACCCCATCTGTTATATCCTTGCCATTGCTATGAGTGTATTCATGAACGCCCGAAATCATTAACTGTTTATTTACTTTTGTTATTCGTTCGTCCCAGATATCTATCCATTCTCTTGCTTTAGTATTTAATTGGGAGATGCCTAGTGCAGGTAATACATTATTCTCTAAGTATAATAGATGTTCAATTGGGCTAGGATGGCCATCACGCTCTCTGATTATTTCTTGCCCGTCTACACCGCCGTTACCTTTGATATAGTTTGCTACATCTTCTTTAGTAAACGCAGCACCACCAGGCATGTCAAAGTAAAAACTATGCAATAACTTATCAGCTTCTGGAGACATTAACGGCTCTTCGCATTGAAATATGTGATCTTGAAAGTTAATGTTATATGCTTTATTAACAGTATGTATGGCTGTAATATTTTTCATTATATAGTTTTCTAAACTAAAATAATCATCAACAAATTGAGTTAATTTTGGATCATGGCTACAGTTAAGAATACTTCCGTGTTTGCCCCAACGTTTGTCTTGCCATAGTCGATCTTCTCTTATCCAACTACTCCACAGTACGCATATGATGTCGTCATTTGTAAATGTATGCTTTAAGTCAGCAGCTGTTAATGCTTGTACGATATGCTCGTTGCCCATGCCAGAACTAGCATAATTGTATGCTTCAGCACCTTCCTCTTGGTTGTAATGGTAGCATAAAATATCAGCCCATGTAGGCCACTGGTATTCGGTCATGCTACATCCAAATGTAAAGATTCTTTTCATGTGTATCTCATTCTAATGATGGCCAGTGTTGAATATAGGTACGTCCGGTAAAAACGGATAGTCCTTGTAACTCCACTTGCGCCATTCTTTGTTTGCAACATCTGGTAGTTTGTCCAATCCCATTTGTGCAGTTTCGGGTGTCATGTAATAATGATAACCTATTGTGTCGATTTGTTGTTCAGCCCATGCAATGTCGTCTACTCGCCCATCGTATGCCATCTTCTTTAATGCTATGTAGTCACTTTCATAATGACACAGTATAGCACCACCTCTGCCTAGGCTTAATGGCTTTTTAAATTGAAAACTTAAACACATAAAACTTAGTGGAATGTAACCATCGCGTTTAAGGTGTACTGCGGCATCTATAATGTCAGTGCCGTCTATGTGATAAAATTCCTCCCATTCGTTCTCGACCCAGTGCCAATCTAGCCCTAGTTTTTGACATGTAAATGGAATGCTAATATATGTATTAGTTGGTATACCTATACTGACTTCTGGTTTAGTATAACGTAAGCAAAGCTCGACAGCATGAGTACAGCAATCTACTGCGACAGCATACGGCGCATCATAAAAAAGTGCTATTGCTGTTTCAAATTCTCTTACAGTTTTAAAGCTCAATGAGTATTTCCTTTGATAAATATTAAAACAGTATTTATCTCATAAGGATTTTAAATCGATGACAAAAAGGTACAACAAATACAAAGTTTTGGATCTATGGAACCACGAGTTAACCATATCTAAATTATTTAGTATATGTATGCAACACCGTAACACACACATTATTGTAGATGCATCAAAAGAAGCAACAATGGCAGAACACGAACTTTGGCAAGATATTGATAAGTTCCATCGTGTAATGGACGAGGTAATTGCACACAATGAACAAAACGGTAACAGGGTAGACATTATCACTGGTAATTATAAGTTAATACCAGAAGAAAGATGTCAAATGGATATAACGTTAGAAGAAGTAGAACAGGTTAGGGTTTATAAAGAGTATGCCAAAGAGCAAGAGCTGGAGGGCGAAGAAGTTTCGCCACCGGTGTACGCATACGGTCCGACTATGACATTATTACAAGCACACTTTTTTGACAATATTTATATGTGGCCTACTTACTTTTTAGTGTGGAATGGTACAAAAGTCGCTGCAGCCGCCTTACGCTCAGAGAATAATACTGATCACTTACTAAAGAATTTATTTTTTGTTAAGAACCGTGTTGCAAAAGACCATAGAGTGTTACTACTTGATGAAATAGAAAAAAGAGGTTTACTCGATGACGGCAGCAATAAATTTACATTATTAGATCCTCACAATCAATGCGACGAAATAATGAAAAGAATTGGAGCCACAACGTATAGTTACGGTAAACATGCATATGACAGTGAAGAAACTCTGCAAGGGAATATATACGCCGAGCCACCTCTAGGATATATTAATTGTCTTATTGATGTTGTTTCTGAAACTTCGTTATCAACACATTTCCGCACAGAAAAATGTGTATGGCCTATTGTGTATCAAAAATTGTTTATGATACACGGTCCACGATTCATAAATCAAAATTTAAAAAAGTATGGATTTGAGTTATATGATGAAGTAATTGATTATTCGTTTGATTCAATTAAAAGTCCTAGAGAGCGAACAATAGCATTAGCAGAAGAATTAAAACGCTTAAATGACTTAGATTTAAATTTAGAGTTCACACGACGACTATGTAAAGGTAAAATAGAACATAACTTAAAAAACTATTTAGAACTGTGTTTCCATGATCCTTATATTCCTCAGATAATTAAAGATCTAGGAAACAACGAAAAAGTAATATCACAACAAGCAGAACTGGGTATTTTAGTTGATCCTATGATAGGCACATGGAAAACATTCGTAGAGAGAGATGGCGGCAATGGTGCTATAATGGATATCGTTAGACAACATCCATACTTACAGCAGATTATGGGTAAGCTCCAATAAATACACATACAAAGGAGACACTATGGAAAACAATGATCACGAAGGCTCTTTAGGCACTGACCGCAATCCTCCAGCAGGCACTGAGACTCCAGAAGAAGCAGTTGCTAGAGAAAAAGCAGAACAAGAGGCACAGTTAAAGAAGCGTATCGAAGAGTTACGCAAACGAGACCCTTTCATTTACAGATAAATGGAATCACCGTGCGTAAATCTGTGCAGGATAAATGAAAACAATTTCTGCAAAGGGTGTAAACGATCGCTAGAAGAAATCGTTGCATGGGCAAACTTAACAACAGAACGCAGAATACACATAATGCGTGAATTAAAACACAGACAGATAGAGACCAAACACAAATGAATATTTTAGGAATAAGCTCGGGCTTTCATGATGCAGCTGTAACAGTTGTTAGAGCAGGCAAAATAAGATTTGCCGCTCATGCTGAACGTTATAGTAAACAAAAGAATGATCCATTTTTAAACCACGAGCTAATTGATGCTGCACTAGAACACGGCACACCAGATATAATTGTATTACATGAGAATAGTAAAGCAAAGAAATTTAGAGCATTACTCAGTGGCGACTTTAATAGTTTTAATGAACTATCACAAGAAGATTGGATTAACGAGTTTTACCCACAACTAGCCGGTATCCCAATTACAAGTTACTGGCATCATGAAACGCATGCGGCCGCCGGTGTACTAACTAGCAACTTCCAGGAAAGTGCTATTATGGTTATTGACGCAATTGGCGAATTTGATTGTGCAACTATTTGGGGTTGGAAAAGCAAGAAGTTAACTAAGTTACATAGTACAAGGTTTCCTAGCAGTTTAGGATTATTTTATAGTGCTGTTACTCATCGTGTAGGTTTAAAGCCAAACGAAGATGAATACATACTCATGGGTATGGCTGCATACGGTGATCCAATTGTAGCATCTAAGTTAAGCAGACAAATGGGCAAAGACTTTTTCAAGCATGCATGGGCATACACACAGCCATCACAGGCTATTAAGATGAAGAAGAATTTGCAAAAAGGTATGGACCCTACAATGTATGAAGGCGTGAATGACTTTGACATTGCAATGGCTGCACAAATGCAAGTAGAAGAACGTATACTTGCGTATGCACAATATGCTAAAGAATTAACAAACAGTAGCAACATAGTATTCATGGGCGGTGTTGCTCTTAACTGTGTCGCTAACAGTAGATTAAAAGAAGTTGGATACGATGACGTACACATAATGCCTAACCCAGGTGATGCTGGAAGTAGTTTAGGTGCTGCAGCTCTAGAGTATTACAATCAAACAGGCAAAAAAATTAAATGGGAAGGTCCATACTTAGGTAAAAACATTCCTGGTACTTATCCTGTTAAAGCCGCGTTAAAGAGTTTATTAGCAGGAGAACTATTTGGTATTGCTAACGGTAAAGCAGAGTTTGGCCCAAGAGCGTTAGGCAACAGAACATTATGTGCTGACCCTAGAGGACCAAACGTAAAAGATCAAATGAATGCAATTAAAAAGAGACAAGAGTTTAGACCATTTGCTCCTGTTATACTTGAAGAATTTGCACACGAGTATTTTGACATGCCAGTTGCAACTAGTCCTTACATGCAGTTTGTTGCTAGGTGCAAGTTTCCGGAAGAGTACCCTGCTATTGTACACAAAGACGGAACAAGTAGAGTACAAACTGTTTCACAAAATCAACACCCTGGCTTATACACATTACTCAGAGAGTTTTATAAAGCAACAGGTTGTCCTATGATGGTGAACACTAGTTTGAATATCAAAGGTCAGCCTATAGTCAACGACATGGAAGACGCTGCGTTGTTTGCTAAACATTATGGCGTACCGGTTCATACAAGTGATTAGCAATGTTTGATATATTCTATATTGGCGAAAACCAACAAGTAAAAGACAACTTACCTTTTGCAAAACAAGTAGATTCTACTACTAGTATAAATTCTAATACAAAGATGTATTGGCTTGTAGAGCCAAACATAGAACTTAATGATTTTGATGTATTAGATTATAGACCAGACGTGCATGACGAGCATTACGAGCATGTATGGAAATGGGATAATACTAACTATGGTGGTTTACGTTTATTGCCCGCAGAAGAAAATAACGGTATTAAGGAAGTAAACAAAGTTGTATGTAAAAAGAAGTTTGATATACTTACTACTAAGACACCGGGTAAGTACTTTGATAAGAATAAGTATGCAACTCACGTTTGGTGTGTAGACAAAGATTATAAACTAGGCAATGATATTGATTGGGCACCTAGTAACTTTGAACCTGACTTTATTCACACATTTCATTTAAGAGGACAACTAGAGCATAAGTATCCTTCGCAAGAAGGCGGCATTAAGTTATACCCTCGTAAGTTTAAAGACTCTAAAATTAAATATCACACATTCTTAGACGCTAGTGCTAAGTATCCTGTTATGTTTGTAGAGGATCCTGAGGATTATACTCAGCGAGATGTACACGATGCAGACTATGTGTGGTTAATAGACAAGCAATATCAAATACAAGAAAGCAGTATAGACTGGGTACCTAATCCTTTTGAAGCAGAGTACATACATAGTTTTAGAATGCCTGACCAGCTACAAGAGAAAAGCTGGAGTTATAAACACGAAACAGATAATATGCAACTAGGCGGCATTCGTTTAGTACCCAAGGACTGGCGTAAGGCAACAGGCGGTCACGAAGGTGGCGGTGTTATTATACATAAAGATTGTCCTATAGATGATACAGCATTTGATGTTTTCTATATTGACGAAGATGATTTTACTGCCGAACAGTACGAAGAACTAGCACAACGAAGCAAGTCAGAATGGTTTTGGGCAGTAGACAGAGAATATGACTTCAATGGTAAACTATTGTTTATGCCAGAGGAACACGAACTAGACTACATACATGTATTTAAAGTACCGGGTATGCTAGAAGAACGTTACCCATTAGAAAGCACTGAGCCTTGGGATAATCGTTCCGGCGGTGTAAGACTTATAAACAAAAACTTTGATATGACAAAGCATAAGTTCCAAGAAGGCATTGTACCAGTTAAGTACGATATATTCTACACAGACGATCCTACACAATACAGCACGTTTGCTCGTAAAAGCAAAACTAAAATGTTTTGGCTCATTGACTCAGAGTATCAACTAGACAATAACTTTAAAATTGTAGTACCTAAGCACGAACAAAAGTTTATACTAAACTATCAAGTAGATCAATTAAAGCATAAGTACCCAGAAAAAGAAGGCGGCATATACTTAATACCTAAAAATGCCACAGATCCACAGATTAAATACAAAGGTAAACTAGGACAAGTATACAAACGATATCCTGTGTTGCGAGTAGAAGATGTAAACGAACTAAAAGCAGTAACAGAAGATTGCTGGATTGTAGACCAAGAGTACCAAATAGAAGATACTAAATTAGCATGGATGCCTAGTGTGTTTGAAAAAACAAGTATACACACCTTCCATGTAGGCAATCAAATGCGTGACAAGTTTCCTGAAGGCATGGGCGGTGTACGTTGGATACCATTAGAGTGGGACGGTAATTATGTTGTACACGAAACATTAGATAATATTGAAAAGCAATATCCTGTTAACTTTGTTGAAGATCCTTCATTACCACCTAGCAGTAACGAACCACAATGGTTAGTTGATCAAGCATACAAGATACAAGAAAATATAAATTGGGTGCCGGGTGATTACGACAAAGACAAAGTACATGTATTCCATGTACACGAGCAGTTAACAAACAAGTACACAGAAAATATGGGTGGATTGTATTGGTGGCCAGGCAACACAGAAGGCTATGAGATTAAACCACACGATGAACCGTTGCGTGTACCTGTAAAACAATATCCAGTTTACTTTGTAGAGAATACTAATGATCTAAGTGAAGTAACAGAAGCATGTTGGTTAGTAGATCAAGAATACGAACTAGAAGAAAACATTAATGTAATACCGTACCAGAACGAAGAAGAGCGTGAAATGATACACACTTATCATGTACGTGGACAATTAGATCACAAATACCCAGAAGCAATGGGTGGTGTACGTTGGGTGCCAGGTAATAACAATGAAGTAGAGATTAAAATACACGATACTACCCCCTTTGGCGACTCGCTTAAATTTGAAGTATTTACTACCGAAGAAGAAGGACGCCAAAAGAGCCAAACAGGCTGGTTTTGGGTTATTGATAAAGATGTTGATGTACTGCCTGATTTTGGATTGGACTTTGTACCTAAGATATGGGATAAAGGCAAGAAGCATGTATGGCAAAAACTTAATCCCCAAACAGGTAGACAATACGACTATGCTGGTGTATCACTATGTCACAAGCAACCTGCTGAAAAAGGTAGGCCTAAATTCATACGTGAGCCTGCATGTACACAGCAACAGTACCCCGTTCATACGTTAGAGCCACAAGATTACACCGGAACACTAGACGCCGCTTACAGACGATTGTGTGCGGTTACAGACACCGATATGTTCTGGGTTGTTGACTTACATACGCAAGTAGCACCCGATTTTAACTTCGATTACTACCCTACACAGTACGATACAGGCTTTATGCATGTCTTTTTAAACGAAGATGGCGAACATAAGAACATTAGATTAGTGCCTAAAAACCTATTTGATGAGTGGGAATTCACAGATGATCAGATACTAAACAACAGTTTAGGCAACTTAAAACTAATGACTGTGGAAGCAAGTGTGCGTCCTAAGTGGCCTATTATTAGATTAGAGAATTACAATAGAGATGAATTCCTAGACGAACTAGAAAGTTATAGAGATGGATACGAAACAGGTGAACCCGTGCCATTTGTGTGGAGTGTTAATCCAAACACAGATATAGATGTACAAGCCACGCCAACTAAACTAGGCTTCTCGCCAAAGGTAGCAGATATAAACAAAATACATTGTTGGCAGAAAGTAAACGATCTTACAGGACAAACACACGGATATGGTGGACTTAGACTGTGGCCAACAAATGGCGATTACAGTAAGTTAACATCAGAGGACCTACAATTAAACAAAATTAAAAACGTACAGTATGTGCGTGAGCAAGGAAGTATTACAGAAATGTTTGACATTATATTCTTAAGTTACAATGAACCAAAAGCCATGGAACGATTTGAAAAGTTACAACACCGTGTAAGTGAGCTTGCTACATTCTCTAAACGTACACCAAACCTAATATGGGTTAAAGATATAGAAGGGATATTTAATGCACATCAACATGCAAGTAACCGTGTTACTAGTAATATGTTTTGGGTAGTAGATGGTGATGCAGATGTATTAGACAGTTTTGACTTCTCATACATGCCTGATGTATATGATGAGGAAGTTGTGCATGTATGGAATAGTATTAACTTAATTAACGGACTAGAATATGGTTACGGTGGTATTAAACTATTCCCAACACAGATGGTGCGTGATGCAACTACATGGGGACTAGACTTTACAACAGGACTAAGCAGTAGATTTAAAGCAATACCTGAGAACAGTTGTTACACAAGATTCAACACAGACGCTTACAGTACGTGGCGTAGTGCGTTCAGAGAGTGTGTTAAACTATCACTCAGTGATGATGTAGACAGTAAAGAACGCTTGGATGCATGGATGAATCCTAACCCTGATGCAGACTTTAAAGAAGAAGCGGAACGCGGTGCTAACGAAGCCATTGCTTTTGCAAAAACAAATAAAGATAACACGGAAGTGTTACTTAACATAAATGATTTCGAATGGCTAAAAACACAGTATGAACAAAATAACACTTAGTGATTGGGATAGTGTACACCATTGGTTAGATGACTGCGGTGTTAACATTCCACCTACACTAATACACGAAGTAAACACAAACAAATATCCTAAGGATGCATTCAGCATAGGGCAACTAGTAAGCAAAGCATGGCTATTGCATACACTTGCTAACACTAGTATACAATCTTACCAAACATGGGCTATACTTGGTTGCTGGGTTGGAGCATTAGTTCCATTATTACATAGGGCTATCCCTATAGATAGAATCTATGGTTTTGATATAGATCCTAGAAGTATCGAACTAGCAGAATATCTTAACAGACAATACTTACCAGGTTGGAAGTTTAAAGGTGTAGTTGCTGATGTAAAAGAACTTAATTGCCAGAATATGGAATTTATTACAGAAGGGGAGTTGATTTCTGTAAAGCCTTATGCTATAATAAACACGAGCTGTGAACATATGAACAATGAATGGTTTGATAGTGTTGGTGATGATCAGTTGATTATTATGCAAACTAATAACTCAGACGAGTACGACGATCATATAAACACTTGCTCAAGTGTCGAGGATATGCAAGAGCGTTATCCTTTAAAGCGAACAATGTATGCTGGAGAACTAAAGATCCCAGTGTACAGTAGATTTATGCAAATAGGTTATAAATGAAACAAACAAAAGTAATTAACTTTTATGGCGGTCCTGGCTCAGGTAAGAGTACTCAAGCATCAGGCTTGTTTTATAAAATGAAAGCTGCAGGCTACAGTGTTGAACTAGTAAATGAATTTGCTAAAGAATGTGTTTGGGAAGGCAATGTGCCTATGCTCAAAGACCAGCTGTGGGTACTAGCACACCAACATCGTAAACTAGTAAGACTTAAAGATAAAGTAGACTACATTATTACAGACAGCCCTGTGTTGCTTAGTATTGTGTATCGTAATGTATACGATGGTCCTATGTACACAGACGTTATGGATAAACTAGCATTAGAGTGTTATAACTTATACGACAATATCAATGTAGTATTAAAGCGAAGAGACCAGTTTGATGACGTTGGTAGAGCACAGGACAAAGCACACAGTCAACGGATAGACAAAGACATAGTAGATGTACTAAATGCTAACAACTGCCCCTACAGTGCGTTACACGTTACGGATAACACCGTTGATACCATACTGAAAGGGTTGTAGTGTACAAGTGTATATGCCACGCCGTAGTAGACGGTGACACAGACCGATATCATCTTATAGGCTCCAAATGCGGAAAGTGTTTAAAGTGTCCTATGTCAAAAAAGATGTGTAAGAAGTTTGCAAAGAAAAATACCAAGTTACTCAAGAAGCAATGTATAGACTGGCCTGAACTAACACTGCCACCAATCAACTTATACAACGCACCAAAAACACACTCATAAAAAAGCCCCCTTTCGGAGGCTTAAACTTATAGAAGTTCTTCTTTAGAAGTACTTACTAAAGATAGTGTCAGCATCTTCTTTTACTGTTGAGTGTACTAGATCCAAGTCTAGCATAATCTCAACCTTTGTAATAGCATGCTTAGTGTCTATCTTCTTTAACCAATCTTGCATTTCATCTATAGTAAATGTGTCTGCAATATTGTCTGTATCGAAATCAACTTTATCGCCAGTTTCGAATGTTACTGTTATCTTAACAATAAATCTTTTAGGAATCTCAGTAGGGTTGATATCTGATAAAAAACTTTTATCTTTATACTTCGCCTTATTCTTTGACTTCCCAACAAGAACAATTCGAGCTGTTTCGCCCTGCCCTGCCATACCGTACTCCCTTAACGTGTATACGTCTGTTAACTAACTAATGATTTTTTTTGGTCTGCCTGGTCCTTTCCTTGGTTCAAGGTCTGGATTTAAACGGTAAGCTTCTTGTCTTTTAGCTTCTGCATCATTCATAATAGCATGAGCATCGTCTTCTAAGATAGTTGCTTGTTGTAGTAAGTTAAGAGCAATTTGTGACTCGTTAACATCGCCTTCAACAACCGGTGCATTAGTTTGTGCTAATGTAGGGTCGCTTTCAGCAACAACTGGGTTAGTAGTTACAGATTGGTTATCAAGGTTATCCATTTGTTGGATTGCATCTGTCTTTAAGGGTGGATTTGAATTGTTTGCAATTTTTCTTATTTCAGCATTAACTTCAGCAAGAGAAATACTATTACTTGGTGTTGGTGTTAAACTTACTAAGTCAACTGATACCTTTTCAATCCTTTTGTCAAAATGCAATTGTTGTAACATATTAGAACCATCGCTAAACTGACGTCTGTCTAATACTTCTGATACTTCGTTTGCTTCTTGTGCTTCTGCACTTTGAACAATATTCATTAATGCATCGTGTTGTGCATCTGGTAAGTTAGTTGTTTGTACAATTAGTGCAAAATCAGGTTCACCTGGTACTTCTCTATAGAGAACTACGCAAGGCTTTTCGCCGACTTTACCTACATGTTTCATTGGAGTAGCCATAATTTATTCCTCTGACGCTGCTTCTGCTGGAGCGTCTGTTTGAACGTCTGCTTCAGGAGCGTCTGTTTGTTCCTCATCGCGTTCAGCTTGTTGCTGTTGAACATATGATAAGAACGTGTTAAGTTTGTCAAATACTGCACCTACTTGGGTAAGTTCAGCTCCTCGGAAAGCACCACGTTGTGTTGATAAATCAACAATCTGTAATAGTGTTCCTAGGTCAGAAAGATTAATACTTTCTGGAATTCCTGCTTCAGCACCCGCTTCAGCTTCTGGGACATTTGGCATTTCTGCTTCCATGTTTGTTGTTTCTTCTGTCATTTTAAATAACTCCTATTAGTTTATGTTTAGTATTTAACAGATGTTTTAACTGTTACTGGGAATTATTGGCGTATTTTTTTACAAGATCTGTGAAGTCATTTTGATCTTTTAACATTTCAAAATATGCTGTAAAGTTACAGTAACCACGTTGTATGTAATACAAGCCTCTAGCATTAATGCCCAAGTATTCTAATAAACCTGATTCAAGTTCGCCTTCATGTACATAATTAGGTTTGGTGTCTGCAACTCGTACACGTTGCAATAACATTGTTTCGGCTAAGCTGCCTCGACATTGGCATAACTTATCAAACTCCCATTCGGAGAGTTCGTTTTTGTATATGGGTTGTATACTTCTAGCACTACTGAATGTCATTGTGCCTCACCTGCTACTAGTATGAATAACATAACAGCCGCGGCAATTAGTAACGGTGAGTAGTTAATCAATAAATTTTTATCTTGCTTCTTCATTAGTCTTCCCTTGTGTATGGTACCGTAATTCCAAACGGTGAGGTTGGTGGTTGGCCGCCGTAACCGGTGCCGTGTACTATAAACAAACTATCGCAGTAGTGTTCATCACCCCAACTACCCCAAGGGTAGCCATCTGTAAACATGATAAACTTCTTAGGCTCGATACCTTCTGCTTTCATGTAGTCGTAACAGCAATCAAACTCTGTGCCGCCACCACCCATTAATTCGTAGTCCATAAACTCACCCATGTTCATATCGTCAAACTGCTGTGGGTTATGTACTTCTGTATCGAAACAAAACAAATGTATTTTAAAGCCTGTGTACTGATCAAAGATGCCTTTAACTTCGCTTAGGAAGTCACGTGACATAATGTCATCGATACTACCTGACATGTCTAGTGCAATAGCAACATCTATTGATTGCTCGTAGTCCATACCTGGCAACCAAAAGCCACTTTCTTGACCTTTACGACTTGGTCTGCTAAACGTGTAATCACTTTTGATAACACTTTGGATTTGCATAGCAAGTAATGTT
>Ga0209090_10001545_pt1 | contig 14834 bp, 10 predicted proteins | sample ArcticOcean_MG_C_9_FD_187432 | JGI IMG/M metagenome (GOLD analysis project Ga0209090, IMG submission 187432) | Marine microbial communities from western Arctic Ocean - ArcticOcean_MG_CB2_152 (SPAdes) (version 2) | ecosystem: Environmental > Aquatic > Marine > Oceanic | place: Arctic Ocean... | reverse complement strand
GAAATGAAAGCGAGAAAAAGAGCTAAGCAAGAGTAAAAAAAGTACGAACGAGATGACATTGTAAAGCGAGAGAGAGAGAGAAAGAGAAGAGAGAGAGAGTGAGATGAAAAAAGAAAAAGAAGATTTTAAGAAGAGCGAGAGAGAGAGTGAAAGAGCGCGAGAGAGAGAGAGAGAGAAATATTACGCGAGATTTTAATACACAACACACACATATATATTAATAACTGCACGTCCTTTTGTTTGTGAATGAGACCTTTTTCATCCTTTTTCTGCCTTTTTTGATCACAAAAAAGAAGAATAAAAAACAAGTTTCCTCTTTCCGCCACACACTTTGTTGCTTTATCGACGCACCAACCACACACATCAAATGCGTTGGTCGCTTCTCGCGGCGGAGGCAGGATGCTTTTCCCCGCATCCCTCCTCCCGGGGAGGTGTTAGAGGAGGTAGAGGAGGAGGAAAAGGAGAGAGAATGCGCTTTGCGGTTGTTCGAGGAGGAGGAAGAAGAGGAAGAGGCGCCGTCGTCGTCTTTTCCGCGCTGGGAAAGGCAAAAAAAGAGGATGAAAAAGAGGAAGAATTTTCCTCGTCGTCCATGTCGTCGTCTTTTGATCTTCTTTTCTCGAAGACGAAGACGCAGATGAAGAACGAGGTACGGGACGAGGACGAGGGTTTGAAGACGACGATTCAGACGAGATCGTCGCTCTCGTTCGTCGGGAATTTGTTTTTCAACAAGAGTAAGAAAAAGAAGGGTAAAGAAGAAGAAGAGGAAGAAGACAAAGAAGAAGCAAAAAAGTCCGTCGTCTTCTCCCGTTTTTTGTCAGGGGGAAAAGTATCATCTGTATCATCGAAAGAAGGAGCAGAACAAACGAAAGAGAAGAAGAAAGCGAATACTAATAAGTTATCTATAATAAACGAAGTTCCGGTGGTTGGTTCGATCGCGCGCGCGATAAAATCGAGACGGGTGGATAAAATTGCCGTCCCGGTGGTCGGGACGTTTTCGGAGCTGTATAGACACGCGGAAATTGCAGCCATGAACGATTGGAAGGAAGAAGACGTGAAGGAGTATTTCAAGAAACGAGGGCAGGATGCGAGGGTGTTGGAAGTACCGTCGATCGATCAGAGAGTGGTTTTGGCGGTGAACGATCGGGAGAAGAGGATTACGATTTGTTTAAGAGGGACGAAGACGTTGGTGAACGCGGCTCAGAATTTAAGATTGACGACGTCAGCGCCGACGTTTAGGAATAATAACATTAGTTTAGGTGGTAGTTTCGGTAGTAACATAGATGGTACGCAGCAACAGCAGCAACAACAAAGGCGGTTCCCGACGATTAAGTTTCCGACAATCACCGACGCGAGGAGGAAAGAGCTGTTTGAAGAGTTTCCGGATTTTAACGTGAAGATGCATCGAGGGTACCGAACGATCGCGATGGTCGTGAAGAGAGAAGTGGACCAGTTTCTGAAAGACGGGTACGAGGTTGATTTACAAGGCCACTCGTTAGGCGGAGCGTGCTCTTTAGCCTTGGCGTTGCTTTATCATCACGAAGGCAAGACGAAAGTGAGAAGAGTGGTGACGTTTGGGAGTCCAAAACTCGGGCCGAAAGATACGCAAGACGCCGCAGAAAGAGCCGGGTTGAAAATCTTAAGAGTGGTGCAAAAAGACGACATATTCCCGTTTTTGCCCATGTCTCGACCAGGGGTGACGCAACCGTACGTGCACTGCGGCGAGGGTATTTATTTAGACAGCGACCAACCCGGGAAGTTTGCGGAATTGCCGCGATGGTACGGCGGGTCCGGGATTTTGTGGAGGCAAAAAGCCATAGTCACGGAAGCGTACAAGAGTTCGTTGAAGAAACGAAACGAAGCGTTGCAATCGATTGATTGCGATCCGTTACAACCGGAGAAAATTAACGTGCCTGGGATTGGACCGCGAAACGAGAAAATAGCAAAGTGGGTGAAACGCATTCGACGACAACGATTTTTGAAGGCGCGACAGACGCTGTTCTCGTTCGCGAACGAGACTTCGGCGAACGAAGACTACGCTTTAGCGGCTGCTTTAGGCAGAGAAGAGATCAAGGATTTGTCCGACGCGAGCTCGGGGTCGTTCGACGAGGAAGATTCAACGTTGATGAAGACGGATTTGGAGCCGAGCAAGATGGACATCGTGGATTTATCGAACAAAGAGAGACGCTTGGAATCGAAGATGACAGTGGGTCCCACGATTTTCGAAAGACTGAGAGATTTGCAAAAGTTTGACCAAAAAGAACGCGTGAGACGGTTGGAATGTCACAGAATGGTGAGGTACCGCGACGAGGTCAAATCGCTCATGGACGTCGGGCCGCAACAAGTTAATTTGAACGACATGTTCGACGATTTATACACGAACTTCCGCGAAAGAAAGAGCAACAACAATAACAATAACAACAACAACAACAACACCGGGACCGCTACGAATAATACGGGGAGCTCCAATAGTAACAAAATCGCCTCCAATGGGAGTGGAGTCAAAGCGCCGAGGTGAAAATGAACGATAATATGTAATAAAAGCAAGGTACCATGGTATCATGTACCGGGTGCGTAGTTATATCTATTATTTACAACATGTCATAGTAGTAGGTATGAGATTAACCCGGTTTCAAATTCCTTGCAACGCCTTCTCTATTTCCTCTTCGTTGAATACCAAGTCCTCTTTGCAGAACTCGCACGCCACTTCAATTTTACCATCTTCTTCTATAATTTTCATCGCTTCTTCTCGTCCAAGACTGGCGACCGCTTGTAACATTCTACCTTCCAACTCCTCCCGACAACACGGCCCATATTTTGGCGTCAACCTCGTTTCCACCTCTTCGAAGGCGCCCAAATCTCCCAAGATGGCCTTGGCGATTTCCTCCGCCGTCATCCCGCTTTCCACCATCGTACTCGGCGAATCCAAAGTCGGGATATGTTTCTCCAAATAATCTAACGTCTCATCGCTGGCAAACGGCAACACCTGTACCATATATCCCCCCGCACCCACCACCGTCAACTCTCTATCCAACTGCACGCCGACCGAAATCGCGCTATTCGTCTGTTCGCTGTCGCGCATGTACACCGCGATATCTTCCGCAATCTCCCCGGTGTAAATGCTCACCTGCCCGTTATACGGTTGCACCCAGCTCGGATGCGACCGAGAAACTGAAAGTATCCCTTTCCCGACTGCCATCCCGACGTTCAACTTCCCGTCCGCGCGTAACGGCGGATCCGCTTTGGCGTTCCCAACTAAGCACTTCGCGTTCCCTAAGTTGTCACTCACCGCGGTGAGTTGCCCCAGAGGTCCGTCCCCTCGGAACGTCACTTGCACGGTCTCTTCGTCTCCTTTAAATGACCCGAGTAATAACGAAGCGATTAAATTTCTCCCGATCGCCGCCGTTGCCGTCGGTGCGGATTTGTGCCTTCCTTGCGCCTCCGCAACCATCTTCGTCGCCGTCACCGAAATGACGGAGAGCTCTTGGTTTTTGCTCATCACTCGATAGACTTCATCGTCTTTGTTGCTGTTGCTGTTATTTTTCGTCGTAAAACTCGCTGCTCTTCTTTTCGTCGTCCTCTGAATCGTCGTCGTCCTCCAAACGACGCGTCGTCGTCCTGCGACGGCGGCGGTGCGTGAACACATCATCATCTTCAATTTGTGCCGTTTTTTCCCCCACTTCTTAAAAGTAATATTCTGTTGCGGATTAGTGGTATTCTTTTAAATGCCAATCGGGGCGAGACGCGCTTTAGAAACGATATCTTCTCCCAATAAAACCGCAAAAAGCGCTTTATCATCGTCATCGTCGTCCTCGGATTTGAAAACCATCGTCGCGGCTTTGTGTGGGTGCATCGTCGGGTGCGTTTTGTACATGATTTTTGGGTGAAAGAGAGAGAGAGAACCGACTCATTACTGCGACGATGACGACGTTGGGAGGAAAAGGAGAAGGAGAAAGGAGCGACGATGAGGGGAAGCAGCAACAGCAGCGCGAAGAAACGACGAGTCTTCTTCTTCAATTTGCCGGGTGGAGTTCGGCGGTGGACCCCTCGTTTTGGCAAAAAATTGCCGAGTTAAAACTGAATCGAATGCACCTAAGCGAGAAAGAAATCGAGTGCGAGAGCGAGTTTCACATGTCGAGAAACGACGGCGTGGACGTGCCGATGTTTGTGAACGGAGCGAACGTTTTTGCGGACGAAGATGATGCGAACGGTGATGGCGTTTATGGTGGTGGCAATAACGACAAGAACGACGGCGTTGGATGTTGGCGCGCTCGAGGTGACGCGATGAACTTCAACGTGAAAGAACGTTTGTTTGAAATGAAACCGAACGAGGAGGCGAAGAGGATAGGGCAGGATCTCTTGGACGCGATGAAAACGATGGATGCAGATGTAGTCGTAAACAGATTGAACACGTTCAGAGTGTTTATGCACGCGGATTTGAAAAAATGGAAGTTTTTCTATTGGTTCTTTTTCCCAAGCATCATGTTTGCGCCGTACGAGTTTGTGGAGAAGAGGAGCGGCGACGAGGAGGAGACTTTGTGCGGGAATGAGAACACGAAGAGCAGAGCGGAGTGCGTGAAATCGTGGCTGGATAAGCCGCAAAGTGATTTCGCGTGGTGTGTGGAAACCGTCAGAAAAGAGAACAATACCTACGTTTCTTCCAATCATGCGTTGTCCAAGTTTATGGAGCTGTGTAAAGATGTTACCTCAATAGAAGGTGGTACGGATAGAACGCTGGAGATTTGTTTCGTCGACACCGCGACGGGGGATGCGCCGAGCATTTCTCTTCTCAACGTGCTCACATTTTTGGACGTTCGATTCCAACGAACGAAACCGATCGACGTCGCGTGTATTCGCGCAAACAATAAAGGTATTTTCGAGTTCAAAACATGTTTGTTTCTAAAACAGGTTCAACCGCTCAAGAACGAAGTTCTCGAAAATATTAACACGATAGGATTTAAATGTATAGGATGGGAGCGCGACGACAGGAACAGACTGAAACCGAGGAAAGCAGATTTGTCCAGCGCGATGGATCCGGAGAAATTAGCTAGAGAGGCGGTCGATTTGAACTTGAAACTCATGCGATGGAGACAAGCACCCACATTACACGTCGACGCTATTTCGAAATCGAAAATTGTATTAGTCGGGTCAGGTACTTTGGGATGTTCAGTCGCGCGAACGCTTCTCGGTTGGGGCGTTCGAAACATCACGTTCATCGACGACGGACGAGTGTCCTTTTCAAATCCCGCGCGGCAAAGTCTCTTTACGTTTGAAGACTGCTTAGATGGAGGCAAACCGAAAGCTCGAGCGGCAGCGGAGCGTTTAAAAGACATCGTGCCAGATATTAACGCAAACTATATAGAAATGCGGGTACCGATGCCAGGTCACGCGGTCGCCGAGGTTGAACGCGACGAAGTTCTCGAATCGATCGATGCCCTCGAAAAGGAGATTCGAAACGCCGACGCGGTCTTTTTATTGACGGACACGCGAGAATCGCGATGGTTACCAACTGTCTTATGCGCTGCGCACAATATTCAGTGCTACAACTGCGCGTTAGGCTTCGATACCTACCTCGCCATGCGCCACGGCGTCCCGACCGACGCCCTTTCCAACCGCAAAGGATGCTACTTCTGTAACGACGTCGTCGCTCCAATCAACTCCACGCGCGACCGGTCTTTAGACCAACAGTGCACTGTCACGCGTCCAGGATTGGCGCAAATCGCCGGCGCGTTAGCCGTCGAACTTTGGGTCACCGCGAGCGAAGAATCTCGTCGAAAAGATGAAAAATCAAACGCCTCCTCCTCCATCTTCGGCATTCACGACGATCTCGCCGAACACGAAGCGGGCGAAATCCCTCACCAAATCCGAGGCTCACTCCGTCAATTCACCCAAACCATCTTCCAAGCGCCTCCGTTCACCAATTGCGTCGCGTGCTCCGAAAATGTCCTTCGCGAGTACCGCGAAAACGGGAAAGCGTTTCTTCTTTCGGTCTTTAACAGCGATAAAGGAGACGTGTTAGAGCTCGCGTCCGGGATTCGAGATTTGTTAAAAGGACTACGCGGGCACACGAAATACGGTAACAACAGTGGAAGTGGCAACGATCATCATCGCGTAGGAGAGGATGATGATGAGGACGACGACGACAACGACAACGACGGGGACATATTCGGCGCGTGTTCGGAGGAGGAGGATTTTTAGCATCGATCGTCGCGAGTCATAGTCACGCGCTCGTCTGTCTTGTTACAATACCTTCTGTTTAATTTTCAGGCGAAAAATCGCCACAAAACTTCCTGTTAAAAAAAAAACAAATGGAAAGAACACCCCCCTCGACCCGATCGCCGCGAGAGGGGACGACGACAGAAGAGCATCATCAATCGTTTTCCAAATCTCCGTCTTTTCTGCGAGCGAAGAACGATGATGATTTGGGCTTCATTTCTCCGGCTGCAAAGGTACTACTAATAGTTCGTTCGGTTCCCATCATCATCACATCATCGGGGGGAACAAAAGATATGAATTTGCGCTCCCGAATACCTGTTTTGTTTACTGACATCTCTCTCTGATCTTTTCGTAAACACATCATAAACGCAGAACGTGGTGAAAGACTCCCCAAATGCGGCGAGCGTGACTTTATCCGGTCGACGAAAAAAATCGACGGCGACCGTCGTCGCGTTTGGACGGACAACTCCCGTGATGATGAGAAATGTTGTCGAGGCTGAACAGCGAAAGGGAAAAATGGTCGCTTCGCCAAACGTGTCGTCTTCGCCGCGAATGAAAACAACATCGTCTCCTTCACCGGCGAATACTACTACTAATAATAATAATAGCACTGCGACGACGATAAAACGAGATTCGATGGAATACGTCAGTCCGAAATACACGAATAAGTACGCGCGGGAGCACTCTCGCGTGTCGAGAGTTTTAACCGCCGCCTCGGAGAGTACGAAACCGGCGGCGTCGCCGAGAGTGAAACGAGCGATGGAGTACGCGAGGCACAGGACGATGGAGACGAACAAGGCGACGACGAGCGTTGGTTGCAGTACGAGCGAACGCGTGGCTAGGATATTAGCGGCGGCGAAGGCGAAAGTACATTGTAATAATACTGACGTTGGCGGAGGAGTTCCTCCCGCGGTGGCGAGCCGAGAAGAAGACGAGGAAAAAGAAAAAGAAGAAGAAGAGAAGAAGAAGCCGCATGTTGCAGAAAAGGATGCCGTCGTCGTCGTCGCACCGCCGCCAAAGCCGAAACCATTGGAAATGGTAGCAGTAGTAGAAAACGAAGGAAAGAGAGTCGAAGAAGTCGAAGAAGGAGGAGTAGAGATGAGAGCGCGAGAGGAGGAACAGAAGGAGAAAGACGAAGCAGTCGTTGCGCCAATTCCAGCGCCACCGCCTCCACCGTCCGCGGTAGCCAGAGCGGTTGCGTTCACGTCGCTCGGTTCCAAGAAGGAGTCTTTCAAATCACTTCCAAATGCAAATCAATCGGCGTTTTGGTTGAAGAAGTGCAACGTGGCGCTCGCGCGAGGCGACGAGGAGGCTGCGTGTTTAGCCTTACGCACAGGTATTTCGAGAAAGGCGCAACCGACGGAGGAATTGTCAGAGAAGTTGAAAGAGTTGGTGACGATGAAAATGAACGAAGCGATAGAGGCATCGGAGAAGATCGAGGAAGCAGAAGAAGTAGAAGTGAAGACGCCGAAAGAGGAAGAAAGTGCGAGAGAAACTGTGAATGACGCTGTCGCGCCTCGCTCGGCCTCGTCCTCGGAAGAGTTTGAGTTCAAAACCATCCAAAAAGTAGATACGGCTGATTTCGCGCAAGCAGCCATCGAACACGAAAACAAGTTGATTGTTTCCGAAGCGATGGCGATGATTGTTCGCGAGTCGCCCAAGTCGCCCACGACTGAAGTACCGAGACGCCAGTCCATGGATAATAGTAGAAGACAAAGAACGCTGGAGTACGAAGGCGTGACGCCACCTCTGCCGACGATAACGACGACGCCAGATCCAGCAGCTACTGCGACTAATCAAACCGACGAAGAGTTTGCGTTCCGCGTGTCTCCTGCATCTCGAGACGCTCCAGAAGAGTTTCGTGACCAACCAGCGCCGGCGCCCTCCTCCTCCTCTCCACCAACCGCGTCGCCGTTGTCTATTTTCGCAAAGCTCATGGGCAAGATTATCACCGATACGCTCGAACTCACGGATGAAGCTGCCAAGAAAGCAGCTGCCGCCGCGCAGTCCCCACCACAAATTACACGATCGATGTGCTCTCCTGAACCGTACGTCTCGCCAGCCGTGATGGTTTCCACTCATATTTCTCCTCGCTCGCCTGTTCGAAGGCAGCACTCTCTCGATATGAAGAAATTTTACGAGCGAGGAGAAGAAGTAGAAGAAGAAGAAGTCAAAGCAGCCGGGGAGATCACGCCGCAACCGGAACTTTCCCCGTCGAAAACACCGTGGTCGAAACTCAAGAAAGTAAAAGACGTCAAGTCGGAGAGAAAAAGTACGATCAAAAAGAAAAAGAAGTCGTCGACGCCGCGGCGTCCAAAGCTCGACCGATGATAGATTCTCTCGTCAATAGTTTAAAATATACGCAGATAACAGAATACCATTAAAACGCAACCCACATCATCTCACTCACGCGTTCAGCTGTACCTCCAACAACTCGTCCTCGTCCACGGTCGTTATCTTCACGCCTTCCCCGACGGGTTCCGCGCAGCACAACAAGACGAACCCTTGCTCCAAGACGTCGTCTGATAACATCGCGTTCGCTTGCTCCACCTCTCCGGTCACTTTTTTCGCCGGACACATCATGCAGACGCCCATTTTACAGTCGTGTCGTAAATCAATCCCGGCGTCTAAACCGGCGTCCAGGATGGTTTCCCCGTCTTGCACTTCCACCGTGTAATCTTTTCCTTCGTGGTTGATGACGACGGTCGCGTGCGGGTGAAGGTGTGCTCCTCTTTGATGATGAATGGTCGATGTTTTCGACGAGCTATGTTTGGAGGAAGCTACATGGAAAGATGACGATGCTACGGCGGAATGGCATCGGTGAGAGAGAGAAAACATTTTTAAATATATATATCGCGTGTGTCTCGTGACGTGCCGCGAAAAAGATATACCAAAGCAACAACTGCTATTGGCAATGTTGAAGGTGTTGAAGGTGTTTTGTCTTCTCTTCAAAGGAATGAGGCGCTCGAGGAGGAGGGACGAGGATGTGACGATGATTTGCCTTTTTGGATAAAGATTTTTTGTGTGAAAGATGAGATCCTTTTTACTCCTTAGTTTCATCGCTAAAACAAGAAAGAGTTACTCTTTATGCACGCGTACAGTATTGTATTCTATTTTATCAAATTAAAACTAATCAATCGTGAAGCATCATGTCGTCTTCCAAACCGACTCTCGGGGACGCCACGGGGGTATTATTTCTGCTACTGTTGCTTGTACTAAGAACGCGAACTTTCGCAGGCGGGGTCGCCGCGAGCGTGGGCTGGGTTTTCTTGTTGGCGGCTCTTTTCAACGTTTTCGCTCGCGCGGTTAACCGCGCGGTGGCTTTTTTCAAAGCCGTTTCGACTTCCATGGTGTGCCTGATTGTTTCGATGTGCGCCCAGGTGGTTTGAGTGCCTCGTCGGATGAATCGGTGCATGTCTTGTTCACTCGGTTGGGCGCCGATGGAGCAATAGTCTTTGAACGTGAGCGATGGGAGGACGGTGATGTGGCCTTGGAAGTCTTGGACTAAGATGCCTTGCAACGTTCGCAAGATTCGAAGGTTCAGTAAATCGACTTCGAGAAGTTTCTGGATGGAGTATTTGATGTTTAAGAGAAGGAAGTTGGCCACGCGTAGAAGTTTCGTTACCGCGGCGCGGCGGTTTTTACCTCGTTCGGCGTAGGTGGATCTTCGTCGACCGTGCGACTCTTCGGCGAGGTGCAAGACAAAGTTCAAGTGTGGGTTCACTTGGGAGACGATGAAGTTATTGCAGTTGAATAGTTCGGTTAAGCGCGCGGCCGGAATGTCTTGAGTGATGGTTCCGTCGAACGAGGAAACGCCCGGAGGATGAAACGATTCCAAGCTGCCGTCGGAGGCTTTGCAAAGAATGGGCGATGGACGCATGAGTCCCGGTAAAGCGCACGAGGCGCACACGGCGGTTCGCACTAACGCCCGAGGAGACGTCACGTGGTTCAAAACGAAACCATGCCCGGAACCGACGCTGACTTGAATGCTCACGTGTCGCTTTGAAATCGCGTAGGCTTCCTCGAACGTGATGTCGCCGAAATACTTCTTGGTCGTGTTTCCAAAGTCAACCTCGGACATTAAGACGCCATGTTGGAGGAAGTGCGCGATCATTTTCCACACCGGCGGGAACCATCGAACGCCGTGTCGAACGCTAATATCGTCCTTAATCGTGCCCAATAGATCCTCCTCGGAAAGAATGGAAATGAACGCCGCCACTATAGATCCGCCGGACGTCCCGGAAACCACCGACGGGCACAAACCTTCCTCTAACAAACACCGAATGACGCCAAAATGGTACATGGCTAACGCGCCGCCACCAGAGAGACACAATCCCGTCCTTCCTAAACTTCTGTGCGCCTCGCGGACGAGTTTTAACGTATCCACGACATCTTCATCTTCGCAATACTCGTCCGAGGAGATGAACTCAATCGCGCGCACAGTTTCATCTTTAAACCGCGTGGCGAGTAACTTTGTGCCAACTCGCGAGTGTTGCAACTTCATCAATCTATCTAATCCAGCAAAATTTCTGTGTAAAACCGTTCGCAACGCTAAACCAATCGCGTTTACGTCTTTCCTTTCCCTCGCCGCAATCATAGTCTCCGCGTATCCTCTCACCAACGCGTAATCGTACGCGTCCGACGTTTCGTCCCTTTTCCAATCATTACCACCTTCACCGGTGTCCACCGGTAATGCATCCAGCTGCAAAGCGATGTCTAGCCACTCCTTGTAATCCTTCGCCACCCGTAATTTTTCAATCAACTGTACGCGATTGGTTTTGGCCTTCGCCTTGCTCCCGGCCGCGTTGACTAACAACGACGACTTTTCCAATCGACTCACAAAAAACCACTTTAAACTCAACACGCGATTTGCAAACACGATCAAATGCACGCCACCTAATAAAATCAAGTTCAACGTCAAACTAAACAGCTCCATCCCGACTAATGCGAACGCCAACACGTGCGCGAAAATGTTCGGGAACAGCGGCGGCGCCACGGCGGATCCAATAATCGCCGATATCGCAATCACAACTTTACTCGTCAACCATCTCCCTAACTCTTTCCACGCTAAATAGAGCACAAACAACCAAAAGAGAACGAGAATTAACGCGGCAAACGTAAACGCGACTAAAAATAAAGTCACTTTTCTATTCTCTCTCGTCCAGTTCGTTTTATACAACTCGTATCCCAAGTTCAATCGAGACTGCATCGATTGCGACATTCTCGCGATCAATCGAGAGGCGTTCTCCGAGCTCGTGCTCAACAACGTCGTCATCTTCGACCGAACGTCCTCGATCAACTCCTTGGATGCTTCAAACGCCAGATCCGGTAAGTCCGGTAAGTCAATCGTCGATATCGATTTTTTCAAGTATTTCAGCAAATGGTTGCTCGAATGCTCTCGTTTCATATTCGTTTTAGAAGTCGTCGTCGTCGTCTCCGTCCTCCTCTCTTCTTCCAATTCTCGATCCTCCTCCTCCTCGATCATCGCGTCGTCGTCGTCTTCTCGACAACGCGCGTCTTCCTTTTCTTTGTCTGAATCCTCCTCCTCGTCTTCGTCGTCGATCGCGTTCCACGACGATTCATTTCTCTTCATTATATTTTCGGGAGACCGTTATCTGTTTTTTCTCGTCTCGGGATTTGATGATGATCGAAAGGTATTATTATTATTTGGGTTTTATGTTTGTTTTTTAATACCCGCGTTTCGCTCCTCGAGTAAAGGAAATCCCTCTCAAATCTCTCTCTTTATCTCTCTCTCGGCGCAAAAGTGTCTCCTCGTTTCCGATGATGATGAAAGAGACGACGGTTAACAAAAAGTGAAGAACGACAAAATGAAGGAAAAGTAAGCGAAAATTTTAACCAAAAAATACAAAAAGAAACAAAAAATACACGACAAAAAAAGCACATTTCGCGGTATAGTAACACTACAAAACACACACACACGCATAAAATAGAAGAAGGTGTGTGCTCTGATATCTTCGAGCGATGATGATGGGTGTGTTAGATCAGATCTGAGAACGTTTCTGAAGACCACACGAGAGTGATTATGTTATAAAATCTTGCGAGTCTCTTCTCTCATTTTTTTCTCGGTTCGGGGGTCTTTCTCTCTGTTTTTTTTGTATCGCTCTCTTTTTGCGTTGCGCGCGCGCGCGCTGTGTCTCTCTTACTCTTCTTCTTCCACCGCCGACAACGCACCAGGGTGGAGAAGATTTGGCGATGTTTTGGACGATGATAAAGAAAATTGGGGTTCTGAACGTATGCGGTGATGTACAAAAAAGTTCCTTTTCTTTGTACTTCTGAGTCCTGGACAGACGCGTTTCTTTTTGTATCTACTCTGAACAAAGCTTGCGTGGGAAAGAAAAGAAAAGAGAGAGAGAGGATAGATTTTCGTTGGCGATGATGATGAGAAAATGTAAATGTTTGTCACTGTTATCTGAAATCAACGTGATTGATTCATAGCAATCTGAGCCAAACGATATCTAAGTCTCGTTTACTAATACTTACTCTACTACTACTACTACTACTGACCCTCTTCTTTACCTTCCGTCTCCTCAGATACAAAGATGTCATCGAGTTATCGTCCGATTCCGAACGCGACTCCACTCGGTCTCCTCGCGAATGGTATAACAACTGCTATTCTGTCCGCAGGTTTGTGCACCATCGCCGAAAAAGATAGAAACGCGGCGTTGACCGTAGGCTTTGCGTTTGGTTTCGGCGGCGTCGTACAATTTCTCGCCGGTATCATCGAGTTTGTCCGAAACAACGAGTTTTCGGCAACTGCGTTTTGCGTATACGGTGGGTTTTGGCTCTCCTACGGCTTTTGTAAGATTATGGAAACGACTGGTGTGTTTATTCCAGACGCAAATACGTTGTCCTACTACTCAGCCGCGTGGGCCGTGGTCTCGTTCATCTTCCTCATTCAAACATTTAAGATCAACATGTCCATCGCGTTGCTCTTTGCGAACTTCACCTTCTTCTTCGTCCTCCTCTCCGCGGCGGAACAAACGAGTTCGGACTCGTTCCTCGTGAAGTTTACCGGCGGTTGGGGCATCTGGACTGCCCTATCGGCCGTCTACGCCGCCGCCGGTGAACTCACCAACACCACGTACGAAAAAGAAGTCGTACCGATGGGGAACTTCGGCGAAGTCGATTACGGCATCGCCAGTCCCGGCAAAGGCGAGTCCGTGGTGAAGAAAACGGAAGCGCCGACTGGGAACATCGCCTGAAGATGTGCCGGCGCGGGGCGATTTTCTGTTCCGAAAACGTTGCCGTTTTCCTGGAGAATCGTTTGAGAAAGAGAGAGACACATATATACGCTTGCGTATTTTTTTTAATCCAAACCATCATAAAACAAAATCCTTGAAGAGAGAGGAGAGAGAGATTTTATCCACACTTTCCACATTGCACACGCATAATCACATAAACAAAACATCGAAACAAAAATGCTTCGCGCGGCGACCATGCACGCACCGGTGACCTCCACCTCCTTCTCCTCTCGCCGTTGTTCGACAGCGCAATCGTCCGCTTCGTCGTTCCCGGCGGCGAGAACACGATTCTCGATTGGAAAAAATCGATCGAATCGTAACAACAACAAAAGAAACAGCAACAACAACAACAAGAGAGGATCATTACAAGTTTCCGCGTCAATCTTCGGCGTCGGCGCGCCGGAGGCGTTAGTCATCGGCGTCGTCGCTTTAGTCGTGTTTGGTCCGAAAGGTTTAGCCGATTTGGCCAAAGGTTTAGGAGAAACGTTGAGAGCGTTCAAACCTACGATTCAAGAGCTCCAACAAGTCTCGCAAGAGTTTCAAGAGACGTTGTCGAACGAAGTTGGGATCGACGACATCTCGAAACCGTTAGCGCCGCAAAAGAGAGTCACACCACCACCAATTAGAGAGGTTAACGTGGAAGATGAAGAGAGGATTAAGGAGATGAACGCGAGCGTGCAGTTTGAGATGACGGAGCAAGCGAAGGCGAGTCAAGCGATGGCGGAGGCGAACGACGCCGTGAGCGAAGATATGATCGAGGCGTCGAAGCGAGCCGCGTGGGGTGGTGCCGTCCCCGGGGAATTGAGCGCGGAAGAACCACAGTTTGTCGCAGAGGTTGCCGAGACGGCGGCGCCGGCGGAAGAGCCGGTGATGCGGGTGATGGATTACACCCAACCGGCGGCGCCGGCGGAGGAGGAAGAGAAATAAAGAGAGCGAAAGAGCGAAAGAGAGGCGTTTATTCTCGTCATATATTTATATATATATTAATCACCGCGTGTTATCAATTTTGAATATAGAGAGAGTGCATTTCACCAGTTTCACATTCGTTATCACCACGCCACGCGTTCATTCCCCTTACCGTAAGGGTACCTTTCGTTTCCGTCTTTTGTTTCTTAAAAGGTCAACCCAACGACCTCTTTTCCTCAAATATTCTCTCTCTCTCTCTGCTTATCACACGCTCACGCAGAGAGAGAAAGAGGCTGACATACATATATACACACACACACACACACGCGCACGCACAAAGGCAGACATAAACAATGCCGTCGTCGCCGTCTCGTAAACACGTCGATCGACGAGGCCAAATCAAATTTACAACCCCTGGGGAAGAAAATTATTCGTCCCAGAAGAATACGAAAG
>Ga0209090_10001543_pt1 | contig 14838 bp, 25 predicted proteins | sample ArcticOcean_MG_C_9_FD_187432 | JGI IMG/M metagenome (GOLD analysis project Ga0209090, IMG submission 187432) | Marine microbial communities from western Arctic Ocean - ArcticOcean_MG_CB2_152 (SPAdes) (version 2) | ecosystem: Environmental > Aquatic > Marine > Oceanic | place: Arctic Ocean... | reverse complement strand
CAGAAGATGGTGTTAGCTTTCATTGCTTCAACTGTGGCTATAAAGCTAGTTGGCAAAAAGGTAGAAAGATAACTATCAAGATGCGTAAGTTCTTACAATGGCTTAACGTATCCGATGATGCTATTAATAAACTAGCACTAGCAGTATTACAATTTGAGGAATCAAATATACTTGCTGACATGGTACGTATGCCTGAGTTTAAGGTTGTAGAACTACCAGAAGGTGCTCAGTCAATTACAAAGTATACAGACTTTACAGATCCGCATTTTATTAAAGTACTAGAGTATATGAAGTCAAGACAATTATTTTTAGAAGATTATGACTTTATGTGGACACCTAAGATTGGATACAGAGATAGATTAATTATTCCTTTTTATTATAATAATCAATTAGTAGGATACACAGCAAGGAAAGTCACAGACGGTTCTCCAAAATATATGAGTGAACAACAACCTGGCTATGTGTTTAACATGGATCAGCAAGACTATCGTAGACTGTTTGCTATTGTAGTAGAAGGTCCTATGGACGCAATTGGTATTGAAGGACTAGCACTACTAGGTAGCGAAGTCAAAGATCAACAGCACCTGGTCATCAAGTCATTAAATAAGCAAGTAATACTAGTTCCAGATAGAGACGAAGCAGGACTTAAATTAATTGACCAAGCAATAGAATTTGGTTGGAGTGTAAGTATGCCGGACTGGGATGAAGATATTAATGATGTTAATGATGCAATCATACGATATGGTAGAATATATACACTACATCAAATTGTAACACATGCGGAGAGTACATCATTAAAAATTAAACTAAGGAGCAAGAAATGGTTTGGCTAAAAGATAAACTGCTATTTCCTATCAAGTGGATAAAGAAATGGCGAGCAGATAGAAAATTTAAAAAGAGGATAAAGGAACTTCAAGAAAAAGATCCTTTCATATACAAATAATGTTGAATAGTAATACATACGAATTAATTAGACCATTTGGGCCTACCATCTATCACGGTGTTATGTCAGACGAATTAATGTCTGTACTTACTAAGTGTGCAAAGGATACCCGTGAAGCAAAAGAAAATGTAGGACACGATCTAGCAGGTAACATTGAGAATCAGTTACAGGCAGTAATGGATAGTGAAGTACAAAAAATGTTTATGCGACATCTAAGCGAACACTTGTACAACTACCTAAGAGAAGAATGGAATAGGCAACAAAGTCATTTGATTACTAAGGAAGGTGATGATCCTGAGTTTGAGACTATGAGTTTTAATTTAAACAACGGACCTTGGATAAACTTCCAACAAGCAAATGAATTTAATCCTATGCATAGTCATTCAGGAATCATTAGTTCAGTATTATATATTGATGTTCCTGAAGAAATTGCACAAGAAGCAAACGATGACTTAAAGACTACTATTCGTTGTCCAGGACAAATAGAATTTATGTATGGTCCAGATGTAGTAGGTGTAAATGGATCACATAAGATTATACCAAAGACAGGGGATATATTATTGTTTCATGCAGGATTGAAACATACAGTATATCCATTTAAAAGTAATGTTGAACGAGTAAGCATGAGCTTTAACGTATGGAACGTTGGACATGCAACCAAAGAAGGAGAAGAGCAATAATGTTAATACCAATGGTAGTTGAGTCTACAAGCAAAGGCGAACGGTCGTATGACATCTACAGTCGCTTATTAAAAGATCGAATAGTAATGTTAAATGGTCCAGTAGATGATCATAGTGCAAACTTAGTAGTAGCACAGATGCTTTTCTTAGAAAGTCAAAGTCCAGAGAAAACAATTAATTTTTATATTAACAGCCCAGGTGGAGTTATTACTAGTGGCATGAGCATTTATGATACTATGCAGTTTATTAAATGTGATGTTAGTACAATCGTTATGGGACAAGCATGTAGCATGGGATCATTCCTTGCACAAGCAGGCGCACCAGGTAAGCGTATTCTATTACCAAATGCACGTACAATGATTCATCAGCCAAGTGGCGGTGCTTCGGGTATGGCTAGTGATATTGAAATCCGTTTCAAAGAGATTCAATACTTAAAAGAAAGCCTTACTGACTTGTATGTTAAACATAATTCTGCAGGTAAGACACGTGAAGACTTTATGAAAGATATGGATCGTGATTACTTTATGAGTGCCGAAGAAGCAGTAGCTTACGGACTTGCAGACAAAGTAACGGAGACACGATAAGATGATTACTTGGGGGATGGTTGGTAACAGTCACGATGCTAGTTTAGCAGTTTTTGAAACAAAGGTAAGAGGCTTATCTAGTAATTCAAGAACAAAATTGTTGTGGGCAAGTTTGGCCAAGGACTTTAGTGATGCACCAACTGCCCCCATGCATAGTCAAATGCAGATCAATCTAGCACTACACAACTTTGGTTACCCAGATGAAATAGTGTGGTACGAACTTCCGTACTTGAAGACTTTACGACAATGGCGAGCTGGACAAGGTAAGCTAGGCGCATTACTTCTTGAAAATAATATTACTAACTATCTAAAGAAGTTACATATCAACTGTGTCGAACTTAATATTCCTATTAGGTATGCAAAGCATCACACTAGTCATGCCGCATACGGATACTATACACAACCTAATCCAGAAGCAACTATCATGTGTTTGGATTCAATTGGTGAATACGAAACGTTTACTATTTGGCAAGGTGATAAGAATCGTAAACTAAAGAAAGTGTTTAGTCAAGGCTATCCACATAGTATCGGATTGTTCTATAGTGCTATGACGCAACGTATGGGCCTTGTAGCGAACAAAGATGAGTATCAAGTAGCACAAGCGGGCAAAGGTATTAGTACTAGCGAGAACCTAGCACTAGTTAACGATATATGTGAAACGTTTATTGATGGTACACTTAATGGTACTAAGCCAGGAGTTAAGTTTAAGCACAACCTACACAAAGGTTGCGATTGGTACAAGCCCGACTTAACGACAGAAGGCGATATGAAACGACTTGCTAATGCAACTCAGTTTGTATTTGAACTTATTATTAAGAGCAATAGTGCATGGTGTCGCAACAACTTAGCAAGTCAGGATTTAATACTAACAGGTGGATGTGCGTTAAATAGAGATGCAGTAAACTCAATCCAAAAAGATTGGCGTTCGATCTACGTACCACCTAACCCAGGTGATCCAGGAAGTTGTATCGGAGCAGTACTTGCTTTGAAGAAAGAAGTCATTGACTTTGATGCTAACATGTGGTATAATAGTAGTGTATAACATAGGACTAATTGCATGAAGCAAAACACTGATTACGGGTTTGACATCCAGAAAACATACTTAGAGATGATGCTGAGTGATGCACAGACATTTGTGCGTTGTCAGGGTATCTTTAATCCAGAAAGTTTTGATCGCAAATTGCAGGACGTTGCTACGTTCTTAAAAGAGTTTGTAGCAGAGCATAATACATTACCTACAGAACAAATAATTAATAGTGCATGTCCAGGTAGTAACCTAAAGATTCCTGAAGGGTTAAATGAACAACACTACGACTGGCTACTCACAGACTTTGAAACATTTACAAGACACAAAGGTTTAGAGAAAGCAATTCTTGAAAGTGCAGACTTACTTGAGAAAGGTGAGTATGGACCTGTTGAAGCAAAGATTAAAGAAGCAGTACAAATTGGTTTGCAAAAAGATCTAGGTATTGATTACTTTGAGGATCCTAAAGCTAGACTACTAGGACTTAAAGACAACAACGGACAAGTAAGCACAGGCTGGGAAAGTTTAGATAAGAAACTGTTTGGTGGACTTAACAAAGGTGAACTTAATATCTTTGCAGGTGGATCAGGTGCAGGTAAGAGTTTGTTCTTGGCTAACCTAGGAGTTAACTGGGCACAAGCAGGAATGAATGTTATCTACTTAACACTAGAGCTTAGTGAAAGTCTAGTTGCTATGCGTGTTGACAGTATGATGACAGGTGTTGCAAGTCGTGAAATATTTAAAGACCTTGACAGCGTTGAGATGAAAGTTAAAATGCAAGGCAAGAAAAGCGGAAGACTACAGATTAAATATATGCCTTCCGGTAAGACACCTAATGATGTACGTAGTTACATTAAAGAGTATGAAGTTAAAACAGGAGAGAAAGTAGACGTACTGTTGATTGACTACTTGGATTTACTTATGCCCAATGGTGCAAAAATTAGTGCAGAGAACTTGTATGTTAAAGACAAGTACGTATCAGAAGAGTTACGTAACTTAGCAATGGAACTGCAATGTGTGTTTGTAACAGCGGCACAGTTGAACCGTGGTGCAGTAGAAGAAATAGAATTTGATCACTCGCACATATCAGGTGGACTTAGTAAGATTCAAACTGCTGATAACGTGTTTGGTATTTTTACAAGTAGAGCAATGCGTGAGCGTGGACGCTATCAGATACAGTTAATGAAGACACGTTCAAGTAGTGGTGTTGGTGCTAAGATTGATCTAGGCTTTGACATAGACTGTTTGCGTATTACTAATCTAGATGAAGATGATGACGGCAGTGGCTATGGAGCCGCACCGCAGAGCAGTATCATGGATAGTATAAAACGTAACACAAGTGTCTCAGGCAACCTAGACCCAGACGTACCTAAAGAACCAAACGAAGGTGCTTCAATAGGTAAGGTAAGAGCAGAAACAGATAGTACTAAACTTAGAAGCTTCTTAGCGAATCTAGGTGATGACGATGAGTAGAAAGATTTACTTCTTTGGTGATAGCTTTACAGTAGACTACAAAACAGATTGGACTTGGACTAGGCAACTTGCAGAGAAGCTACACGTTAGTAGTATGTCCAACCACAGCGAACCAGGATCTAGCAACGACTGGATACTAAGCCAGTTACGTGATCACATCAAAGACATCACACCCAATGACGTAGTAGTTCTCGCACTGACCAGTTTGTATCGCTATTGGTTCTTTAAAGACAGTCCAGAACTATCAAACTTTAGAATTGGCAATTGGGATCACCTAGCCCAAAAACATTCGGGGATTCCGTCTGAAGCATGTGAAGCTATCAAAGGATATGTTAATCACATACAACGTGACGACTTAGATCAGTTTAGATTTGAAACACAAGTAGCATGGCTCAAGGGTGTACAAAGCTCTGTGGGCTTTCAGATGTTATTAATTCCAGGTTTTGATCTGCGTATTGACTACAACAATCTAACAAGAGTACATGGCAACATGACTGAGACTGTTAGTTGTGCAGAGTTTGTAGACAAGAAGGCAGAAACAGAATGGTACCGTAATGGTATCGACACACGTTACAATCATATGATTCGTGACAACCATGACATAATGTCAGACAAGTGTTTGAACAGCATACTCACAGGCAATGACCTAGACTTGCGTACAGGATTCAAACGAAACATTCTACGCTCCGATGAGCGAGTAACACACAAACAAATTGGACCTAAGCTAGTAGAATTAAACGAAAAATTATACGGGAGGTAGTATGACAGTATTAGCAATTGAAGACATTGGTGGCGAAGTCGTTAAACAAGATGACCGCTATACAGTAAAGGATAATACAACTCTTAAAAATTTAGTAGTAAGCTCAACGTGGTTGATAGCAGGCAAGTGTACAAACGGCCATGCACACCCCGGACAAGAAGAAGTCTACTACTTTACTCAAGGCAAAGGCGAAATAGAATTAATAACATCAAACGGTGAACGCACCCGTGAACTAGTAGGCCCAGGTAGTGTTGTACTAATTGAAGACGGTGTGTTTCATCGTGTACACAACACAGGTGACTTTGGCTTATACTTTGTTTGCGTGTTCGATGGTAAACGTGCAGATAAAAAATAGATCAAAAAAAAAATAATCAGACCCTGGTGTTTTAGATCCAAGGTTTAACTAGGAGCATACAATGAGCATAGAAGACAATGAAATACAACAACTGTACACAACTATTGATCGTGTGACAGCTGATGTTAATCCACTACTAAGTGCAGGAGTGTTGATGGCAAGTGCCCTACGCATATACAAGACTGTGCTAAGTCCACAAGAGTTCGATAAGATCACAGAATACATTCGTGACCACACAGATGAGATTCGTGCAATTGAACCTGTGCCGAGCTCGAGTATGCACTAGTGATAGAGCTCAAAGGATACGGATTCAAACACTATCCCTCGGAGTGGGGTGACATAGAACAAGATGTAGAACATGCTTTCTCTAAGGCGAGTGTGATTGACATATGCTTTGTACACACAGCACTCACAGTGACTAGTAGCCTAGACCTGCTCAAGTGGATAGACGAACTCAAAGAACACTACGGAGTTCAAGTGCGCCTAGTACATGAGTTTGATCAAAGCCTGCCCACTACTAGTCTAAGCACAGACTATGACGTATACTTGGATCGTGTTATATTTTGGATAGCTACCAACCCTGAGTGGAAAGACCATGTGAGTGTGTACAAACAACAACTGAGCACACTAGCCACTACCACACACCTAAACACCACAGGCATAGACAGAGCTAGGTTCCCTGAGTACAAGGCCTGGTTCGACCAACAGCCATTCACAGCCGCGAAGCGGTAAAGCCATTTAGAGCCTTTAGGCGATTCGCGATAATTTTAAGCACGAAGTGTTTTAAGCAAAATTTTACGCCTCACTTCTAGTCTACAAGACAACCGTAAAACACCAATTAGAACCGTGTCCACGAACAAAAACCACATAGCTTTACGACTATTTAAATGCTGGAAAATCACCCCTAAACGGCTCTTAATCAGCATATAAGGAGTTTAGGGCTACAACTACGCACAACAGCAAAAGTCACGCATGTAAGGTGCTTGTAGGCGTGTTTAAAGTTAGTGATCGTATAGGGTGTATCTCTTGCTGTCCACATACACAGGCTTACAGTATGCAGTTATTCTATGCTCCGCAGGAACCATACTAGTGTGACCATAGTTGCCGTACTGATTTGGAATACGTCTAGCATAGTACTGACACACATCAATGCTTCTAAAGTACATTGGATTTGGTTGTTGATTCTCGGCTATTAGTACAACTAGCATAAACGCATGTAGCATGTTACCAGCGTCCTTGATTGACACCAATATAGTATATGATCACATACATTAGTCCAAGTACAGCAAACGTTAGCACAGTACCAACAGTGATGTTAATGATTCGTTCACGTTGCTCTTGAGCCGCATATACTGCTTCACGTTGTTGTTTACGCATTTGACTTTCCATGTATACTATCTCGTCCCATGCACTTGGTCCATACAAAGCACTTATGTAACTGCGTAGTTCTTCACGCATCTCTTTGGCTTTTTGTTTGTGTCCCCATACTTCTAGTGCGTTCTGTTGTATAGCAGTTGATCCAAACAGTTTTTTAAACATGGGTGGCTGTTCAGCTTTCTTGTGAGCATAGTCTAGATCGCTCATAGCCTTTCCCCATTGGCCTAGCTGAGTGCCCATACTCTGTATATCTTTACCTGCGTTGATTGCTGACTTAATAGTGTTGAATGCGCCTGTAGCCATAGCTACTGCTGATATTGGATCAATTATTGTACTAGCCCCCTAGTGTTACTCTACCCTCGTGCTATGAGTGTGTACAACTATTTAAATCTTTATTCCACACGTTAAGCATGTAGTTAACTACTCCTACTACACGCGAAGGTACTTGTACACTACACAAGTCAACACATATAGGCCACACTTGTACACACGCTTGTACACACGCTAAGGTACTTGTAACGTGTGTGTTACTGTATAGCATATAATGTGATGTGTGTAATACAATAGTGTTAGTTAGAGTGGCTATGTGTGGACTAGTAATACTCTAGTGTTAGTTAGAGGCCGAAATGGGTCCTAGTGGGTAAAAAATTAAAATACAAAAAAATAGTATGAAGTACTTTTCAAAGTTGGGTGGTGGATTTAAACCATGCATGCCAAATTTTAGCTTGTAGGAAATTTGTATATAATGCCCCCCGGTCGAAAATATTTTAGATTATTTTCTTATGCCTCCGACGGTCAAGAAAAAAGGCATAACAATGTATGCCTCCCCTCTAGTTTATTATTGTAGTATTAGTCTGCTCTAGAACCTGCGTAAGCTCTGTAGCCATACACCTCTAGTACCTTAGCATATGCATAGGCCCCAACCTCTTTGAAGTCCATGCTCTGCCCTGCATGGTTACCAGGGTTCCATATACTGAACGCACCACTGTAGTCTTTCTTAAGACCCGCCTGCTTCATAGCACGACCCTCCTTGGTACTTGCTTTGATGCCATAGATGTTAACCCATGCAAAGCCACAGTACATAGGCTCACCGTATGCATCGTCTGGATACTTGGCCTTGTAGTCTATAACAGCTTCACTCACTGCCAGCTGTGCCGCTACTGTAGCTTCAGCTAGGATGTTAGCTATGTCTTCTGCTGTTCTGTTAGCTCTGTCTATTGTGTTAGTTGTTGTCTGTGTCATTTATAGTGCCCTCTTTGTTGTTAATATAGTTTAATTATATACTCAATATCAGTTGATGTCAACCAATATGTTTACGCTCTTAGGTTGTATAACGCTCCCCTGTTATGATGTTGACCATGCTCTCTCCAGCACCTATTGCCGCTCTAGCTTCTGCACGTTCTTCTGCAATGCTCTCTGGTGAACGTTGCTTCTGTGCTTCTAGGTAGTGTGCAATGTTCTTGGAGTTGTTTAGCTCACGTGCTTCACGGGTAGCTTCTACGTGACGCCCTGTGACATAGCCTGCTTGTTCTAGCTCTTGCATAGCATCCTGCATCAATGGACGATGCTCATAGTTGCCATCAAAGCCTGCTTCAAACTCCCAACCACATACGAATCCTTTACAAATGACTTCGCCTGCTTCAAACTTGTTTAGTATATAGTTCATATTGTTTGCCCTTGTTGTTGTTAATTCCTTATTATATATACTATTATAGAGCCAAACGGTCAAGAAGTCAACCAAAATGTTCACTCATTTTCATCTTATTTGGGGCTTATATCAAGGTGAAACCCTGCATAGCGAGGGCACACTAGCAGGGTTTCGTACAGTACAGAGCCAGGGTTGAGGGCTATTAGGCTCTTTTGAGTACTGTATTCTCAGCCATAGCTTCCCAATTGTTTGGAAAAGCCTTAGCGAGATCGGCCACTTTAAGCACAGTCCTTAGACTAAGCTCACGTAGATTCTTTTTATTAATATCGATGAAGTCCACAATACGCTCGTGAGTCTCATCATCCAGCATGTGTTTAGCCAACATACCGTCTTTGGTTATCTGTTTGATCCGCAACATCTTCTCACGGTCTGTGTCAATAGTCAAGTCAATGTAGTGACATCTGCTTTCAATAGCCGCTAAGTGATCACGCATCTTCTTGCTCTTAACGTTTTCAAACTTGATATTGGTAATGAATATGCATGAGCCTTTGAACTCGAAGCTGTCCGGCACACCTTCATTCCTTAGTTTGAAACTGTCTGTGTTCCAATGTATACGTCTGCTTGACTTAGAGTCTAGTGCCGCTTTGAGAATGTTCAAGCTCAAGTCCTCTTGTAGGATTGAGTCACAGTCATCAAACACCAACACATTGTCTTTGTCTGCATAGTTAAACAATTTACAGTAGAGACCAATTGCACTCATTGCGCCTTTGACCACTTGGTACTTGGCAGGTCGATCACCTAGTGTGGCAATCAACTCATGTGCTCCTAGTACTTTTTCAACACCAAAGCTCTTGCCTACGCCTGGAGGTCCTGTTACGATCATAGCACGTACATCACCCTTCTTACAGGCCTTTGTCATGTCCTCTAGGATCTGGAACCTCTCACGTAGACGCTCAATGGTCTCTTCGTCAGTCTCTTCACGCTTGGTAGTCTTCTTGCTTGTTAACACATAGTCCTCTGGACTGTTAACTTTGATCTTGATGTTACGATCTGGAAAGCCTGCAATCGCCTGCCCATCTACAGTTACGTAACCACCTTGGGCTCCAACCTTGAACTCTTCTACCATTGGAAATACCATTCCAGCTAGTTCAACATCTTTGCCACGGATTTTATAAGTTCCGCTCTTAATTTCGATTTGTGTGTTTTTCATTGTTCGCCCTCATTGTTGATTAAAACGTTTGCCCTTATTGTCTATACAGTATACTATCGTTCTGTATAGAAGTCAACCCCTAAAGTGCTTCTTTTTCACTAAAGTCTTCTACTTCACGTCCTTGAGCAAAGTCTAACAAGTCAGCCGCTAGTGCCGCCGCTTGTGCTCTGGTCAAGCTCACATTGTCAAAGAACATTGCACTCGACCCTAGGTCTGCTACGCTGTCCACTTTGTGAAACTTCTTGGTTGTTATCTGCACACAGCTTCCCTTGGTTCCGCCTGCGAACCTTGTTAAGTGAACTCCCTGTGCATGTGATCTTATATCTGTTGCCATCTTTGCCCCCGCTTTCTAATTGTTATACTTACAGTATACACTCAAAGGTTCTGAATGTCAAGTTCTTTTTTAACAAACTTAGCAATCATTTCACGGTTCTCAGCAGTCAGATCCTTTAGACGTGGACCAAAGGTTACGCCTATTTTGGTAAGCATATTACCTACATGACTCATGGTGTTCAGGGTTGCTAGTTGATGGTCTTTTAGTTTGCCCAGACCTGGGAAGTATTCGCTGAAGTCCATCATCTCACGACCGATCTTAGCTAGACTTGTTTGTTGTTTGGTAACTTCGAAATATTGCATATTAGCCCTCACTATTGTTAATTTCTTATTATATACAGTATAGCACCTCAGGGGTGCTATGTCAACCCCTTATTTGCCTTAGATGTAAAAATTACTAGTTGGGTAGTCAGCAGTCACATAGCTGAACACCTGCTCACGGACATCGGTATCAGTACACTCTTCGAAGTCCTTTGCATAGGATAGCTTCTGGAGTTCACGATAGGCAAACGCCCACGCATTCTTACCACAGCCATCTTCAGTGGCCAATTTCTTACCTGCTTCCGCAATACGCTCTACCATGTAGTTGCCCTTGCTTGTGAACATTCCGAACCGCTTTACTAATCTAGCCATGTTGCCCTTCCTTTTCCTAATTGTGTATATACATTATAGCATAGGTTTAACCAAAAGTCAACCCCTAATTAATCTAAATCACACACCCAACCTTGACCTTCGAAACTTGCAACCAGCGTATCAGCTATTCCAAATGGGCTTTCAACCTTAGCCTGTGGACGTCCTGTGAACTCGCATACAGCCAATGAGATCATCTTAACAGTCTTGATGCCATAATCTGTGTCATAGCCACGGTTTAGAAATTGTACGTTTAAATTCTGTGTCATTGTGTTTGCCCTTTGCTTCTTACTATACATTTAATATAGCACCTCTTTGATCAGAAGTCAACCAAAAAGTTTCAATTAGTGTGAAAAAGATCCCCGCCGTTCTATCTTTTCCTGTAGGATCAATCATAGTCCTACGCCCGAGGTGTTTGGCCTGCCCTATAGGATTCGAACCTATGACCTACAGCTTAGAAGGCTGTTGCTCTATCCAGCTGAGCTAAGGGCAGTATCTTTGGTACCCACGGTCGGACTCGAACCGACACGCCATGTTGGCCACAGATTTTAAGTCTGTTATGTCTACCGGTTCCATCACGCGGGCTTTGTCTTTAGGTTCCTCTTCCCTTGAATTTCTTAGTGTCTCGTATTATAGCACATGGTTGAACGAATGTCAACCCCTTATGTAATTTTATTAGAGTAAGCTGGCCGAGCCTTGGTTCTCAACGATCGGACTCTGGTTTAATGCAACGGCCCTAGGACTACCATTCACAACCAGCTCTCTAAAAGGAAGGGCGATTCCTGACCGCCTCTCCCCGAAACAGACTATGCTGTTTCTAGCTCTACTTCGATCACAGGATCAGCTGTTGTCTCAACAGCAGGTGCCGTTGGTGCTGATGGTGCTGTGTCAAGTTTGATGTTTCTTACAACAAACTCATTGATCGCAGACTGTTGGTCTTCACCTTGGAACTCTGCGTGAGTTGATAAGAACTTACATACATCTGCCTTGCTCATTGCTGAGTCAAGTTCGATCACGTTGATGTTCTCATGTTGATTTTTTACGAGGATCTTGAACCTTGCCACATAGTCGTTCGCGAACCTTACTTTTGTCTTGCCGTTGAACGTTGAAGTTCCTGCTACGGTATACATTTTATTTGTTGACATAATGTCTCCTTTGTTTGCCTTGCGGCTTTATTGCCTATTCATCCGTTAAGTATAACATAAACTGGTTGGGATGTCAACCACTTTATTTCTTAAAGCCACCACCCCTTGTTGGATCCACAGCGTCCTTGAACCTTACGGCCAGTTCTTCTGTAACCCCGGGGGAGGTTATCTTGCCTATGTTGCGGATGGTGTTAGCACCCTTCAACATATCTTTCGGAGTCATCGAGCCACAAGCGGTTAAGCTCATAGCAACGATGGCTACCAAAACCAATTTCATTAGGCTACCAATCCTTCGATCCAAGCCTGGGGTACAACCCTACCTACGTCTTTGCCACCTAGGTACTTGTTGATCTGTTTGCTAGTGGTTACGCTGAACTTCTCGTCTGTTCTAAACGCACCCTGTTCACAATAGCCTGCAACCGGAGTCTCATAGCTGAACATCACGCTCTTACCATTAACTTCGATCTCTGTTACGTTGTTACCGATTTTTTTAAGTTTCATATTTTTGCCCTTTTCCCTAATTGTTATATACAGTATACACTCAATAAGTATGAATGTCAACCATTATTTTTAATTGATTGTTACCAAAATGCTGGTCCATAACCACGCACATATGAATAGGAATGCTACGAACCCCATACATATTACCGCGAACTTGAACCCTACTTCTAGGATAGCTGGGGCGAACTTGAATACCAAATAAGCCACAGCACAAAATCCAATCACGCTCAACATTAAGACTGATCCGCTGTTAATGCAACCATTGCACCAAACGCCATCAACAACAGGCCTACACCCGCTACCAATGCCATCTCACCTAATGTGTTGGCCGTTTCCATACACGCACCATCACAGTCGTTAGCAGATCCTGCCATAAGCACCAAACCTGTTACTATTAAAATTGAACTAAAAACTTTCTTCATATTATTTGCCCTCATTTGTTATTGTTTATACTTACAGTATAGCACCAAAAACTCTGGATGTCAACCATTATCTTCCAGGTTTCTTCTTTCCATTTCAGCGTTCAGCTCACCCTCATCTCCGGGATAAGCGTTGGCCATTACCGCATTGTAGGTATCCAATAACTCCTGATCTGTTAGATTCTTATACATTATCGTCCTCCTATTTGTTAATTATTATATACAGTATAGCACCTGGCTATCCAAAAGTCAACCCCTAAATTGGATTAATTTGGTATCCATAAGCCCAATGCCCATTGTCCAGATCAAACACGCAACGATCCTTGTCTTCTACGAAGATCTTGTCCATGTCAATCCCATACTTGGATCCGTCTTTGGTTAGCTCGATCCCTGTGACCTTAGCTGGATACGGTCCTTGGTTATGATTAACCTTAGTTCCGATCTGAATAAATGTTCTCTTTTCCATATTGCCCTCTCCTCATTTCCTAATTGTTATATACATTATACTACCAAAATAACCATTTGTCAACCATTATTTTTGGAATGTATGATTACCAACGATCGTAGTGGTCTCTAGCTTACGACTCCAGCTAGGGGTAACCAAGTTGTGGTTATAGTAGTGAGTGGCGTTGTGAGTGTTATCGTGTATGAAGTAGTCGCCCTGACCTAGTGCGGCAATACTGATTCGCACACTCTCTCTCCATGCTCTTGCGTTGCCTTCGATGATCTCACCACTCTGTTCCATGTTGGCCCATATGATGTCTGCTTGACCATCACAGTACCAACTGAACTGGCACCTATGCTTCACAGGATAGTACACTCTCTCTGACGGTAGCAGATCGTTGTTCTGCTTGGTCTTCCAACTCTCCCTCACAGGACCCTGCTGGATAACCTCACAGTAGGTACTAGGCCATCTCGCGTCCTCTACTCTATTACGTGTGACGTTGGCCACTGCTATCTTGGCCTTGAAGCTCTCACCCCTTGCTTCAAAGTAGATGTTCTCTGCTAGGCATGTGATCTGTTGATGGTAAGCATTCTCTGCTCCCGATGATGCCAGCTCTTGCCATATGATGGTTCTCGCCTGTGTGGTTAGCTCTGCGGCGTGGTCGAATGATGGTAGCTTGTCCGCGGCCTCTGCATTGAATGAGCTCACTGCGATCACTGCTACTGCTCCTAGTTCCTTTAACATACTTCTGCCCTCTCTCGTTTGTTAATTTGTATATACATTATAGCAAAGAACAATCCAAAAGTCAACCGAAAAGATCCAAAAAATTAGAAAAGATTTTGGTTGACAAAGCCTCGAATCTATGTTATAATATACATACGCTCCCGATGTCTGAAGGTTCAGTTGTTGCAAAAATGCCACACGAAGAGGGAGGCCTTTCTCGAGGGCGCCTCCCAAGTCTCCCGCCTTAGTTGAATCTAGGTCTAAGGCCTAACCGGGTTTATACTCCCCACCTATCCCAATGAACCCTATGCGGGTTCTAATTCTTTGGCATCCTCTGGAATGAACTCCTCCTGCCAAAAGGCTCGCTGACCACAGGGTTGCATCAAATACTTCTGCGTCTTGCCCTTGTAACCAGGTCTCCAATAGGGCTCAGCCTTGACAAACCTAGCCGCAAAATACTCACCACCGAACAGGGTCTTAGTGATGGTCCAAGGAGTCTCCCATGACTCACATACCACGGCATTGTCTGCCTCTACGCTGGAGCCACTCACCCACTCCTGTGAGCCTTCGTCAGCATACTCCACGAAC
>Ga0209090_10001542_pt1 | contig 14843 bp, 6 predicted proteins | sample ArcticOcean_MG_C_9_FD_187432 | JGI IMG/M metagenome (GOLD analysis project Ga0209090, IMG submission 187432) | Marine microbial communities from western Arctic Ocean - ArcticOcean_MG_CB2_152 (SPAdes) (version 2) | ecosystem: Environmental > Aquatic > Marine > Oceanic | place: Arctic Ocean... | reverse complement strand
TGAATCGAGCACTTAGAAGTTTCATGCTACAAGTCGAATTATAGAAAGAACAAAGTTATGTCAATGACTAATTTTTCTAATAAACGTAAACTTTCCGGTAAACCTTTCCGAACCACCACTCGACTTCGTAAGGCTTGTAAAATGAACGTGCGCGTACAGGTACCAACGCAGGGACTAGTTCCACGAACCTCTTTCGGTTAATATGACTGTGGGATTGGCGAGAAAAGAGCGCAGAACGAACACCCACGCCTCTCCCAACTCTGACAATCCCCCCACCCGCAAACTATACTAAGGTCCGCAACTTCGGGAACTTTTCGCGACTTCGGGAAAAACGACGACGAAAAAAATCGGTCTCTATTTCTTGACTTACGAGTGGAGCCGAAGGCGACTTTCGTTGATTAAGATGATTCACGGGGTAGAGGAAGTGTTGATACTTCTTCTTACCGCGTTTGGGTACGAGTAATTGTTTTGAAGTACCGTCGTACGCGTTTGAATAGTGAGGTTATTTGTTCTGGAAAAGATTTTATTTGTCGAAAGACACACGACAAAAAGAAGCAGGAGGTCAAACCAAAAATATCTGGCGAGAAAAATGTTTCATAAAACTGTTTAGGGTATTTGTAAAGTAGGGTTTAAGGTATGAGAGTACCCCCTTCGTACTAAGGCAGTACTAAGGCAGTACTATCAATTTTTTAAGGTCAAAATATATTCCGGCACAGACAACTTCCAGACAACTTTAAGACAATTTCAAAGATATATATATGTCGTTACGCGAGCAGCGAGTAGTTCGGATTTCAATCTTCGTCGTCGTCAAAGTTCAAAGTTGAAGTGGTCTTCTTCATCGTCGTCGTCAATATCGTCGTCGTCATCGTCCACGTCATCTTCGTCTATGCCTAATACACTGTTTGACGCGCGAGTACTACCGCTACCACGTCGTCTATCTTCTTCATCGTCTTCGTCGTCGTCGTCGTCGAACAAATCGTCTTCCTCTTCGTTGACGCCAAAGAAGCCGCCGCGTAAATCATCCGCTTCAGGGTCGACGAAGGCCTTACCTTCGCGAAGTTTTGCAACTTGTAAATCTTCCGCCGCTCGATTTGGCGTGATGCCTTCTTCAGCATCCTCCTCATCTTGACGACTGGATCGCGGTTTCAAGGGGATTCGAGCGGAGTCGTCGCCGCCGCCGAGCGGCGGGCCGTTTTTGTTCAACGCCGCCTCCTCCTCCTCTTCGAATTGCTGCCGGATTTTCGAGGAGATTTTGTGAGCGTCTTCGATTTCCAAATCTTCCGCGCTCTTCTTTGGGCTCATCTCATCGTCGTCGTCGCTCGGCTTGGCTTGCGACGCCAAAGTCGCTCTCTTCGCCGCCTTCTCGTATCGCTTCATGCTGCTCTTATCTCTGCCTTCGAGCATGCGACGTTTCTCCAACGCTTCTTCTCGTCTTTTTGTAGCAATTGCAATAGCTTCTGCGGATCGGATATCTCGACCGGCATCAAGAAACGCAAACTCATCACTTTCGCCTTGGTAAATGTTAATTGGCGGATTATCGTAATCGTGCGGATGGCCATTTTTCAACTCGTCGAGAATCTTTTGTTCTACAGGCATGACTTCCAACGGGAACCGTATACGCCAAAACTTGGCATGCACGCGCGAAACCTTAACTTCCAACTCACTACCGACGGCGAGAAAGACTCTCGCGCGGGGGATATCCGCTTCTGCGATGGGAATCAATCCGTCAATTTCCGTGCCGCAATCGACCAACGCGCCGTGGTATAAATCTAATGACTTCACTTTCGCTTTTAGCGTTTCGCCTACTTCTAGTCTCGTGAGCATTTTTCTGTCTGGTTCTCCTATTCTCCGATCGGCGTTGCGATCGTCGCCTGCGACGAGTTTTCTGGCAGACTCATACGTTTGCATCTCTGCAGCACTCGGCATTTGGTTTTTACTCAAGTGCAACAATTCGTTTTGATCGATCGAATCTAACACCGGGTACTTCGTTGCATTCGCGGGGCGTTCGTACATCCACGTTGAGAAATCATACGCTTCGTTCCAATCGGAGGTGACTTTACCGGTTTCTGGATCTTCTGCGTGTTTCACCCCGACGAACTTTAACGCCGAACCGTCTCTGGCGTCCACTGCGGTGTGGTCTGGCAACGTCTCCCATCCGCCGTCCTTCAACCACTCTTGTCCATCGTCCTCGTCGCCGGTATCCGTTGGATCTTCCGGGTGATTTTTCTCTAACGTCAGTTTCTGGTCAAAATCTGTTTCTAAAGTACTCCAACGGCCGGAAGTCTCCGACGCTTTTCGATCCAACAAGTACGGATGTTCCGCAGAACCGTCTTGGAAAATACGTTCCAACTGATCCCGGTCCAACGCCTGATTTTCTTCTTCTCGTTTCTTTCGCTCTTCTTCTTCTTTTGCCACTCGCTCTCTCTCAACGAGCTCGTCAAATTTCACCATCGCTCGGTACAAAGGATCATTCTCCACGTCCGTTTTTGTCATCCCGAACCCGCCCGCCGCGGCGAATCCCTCCACCTCCCCGTAATACCTTTGCAAACGCAACCCGTTATTCGTCCTATACGCCTCTTGAAAATCTTCGTCCACCAGCTGTTCGAACTTTTTCAGCTTCACCATCTCGCAATCGTAATATTCTTTTGATTCCTTGGCGCTTAATTTGTTATAATTCGTCCTCGCGAACTCAAACCATTCGCTCACCTTCACTTTCGGCACCAGCGCTCTGTTGGCGATATCGTCCAGTTCGCTCGCGTTCAACTCAAACTGCGCCAAGTTATAATACACTCGCAACCAAAACGAAGTTATGCACACGTACAAAGCTCGCCCGGTAATATTCCCACGCTCGTCTAAAAACGTTTCGTGTTCGAACGCCTCCGGTACAGTCAAACCCTCGGCAGCGTCCTTGTTGCCTTCGGCGGCGGCGGCCTCTTCCTCCTCCTCGTCTAACCGAGCGTCCACCAACCCCATCTTCGCCCTATACTCTCGCATCTTCTGCGTTCGCGCGATTTTCAACCAGTTCTTGTTCTTCGAGATGAACTCCATCACGTCTTGCACCCTTTCCACTTTTTCTTTATATTCGATAAACTCTTCCTCGTTTTCGTCGTCGATGGTACTTTCGCCGTCTTTTCTCGCGATGGTATACGCGCTTTCCCCCGATTTCGATTCATACGTTCTCTCGTTTCGCATGGAAAGGTTGTTCTCGCTGTTTTCGTCGTCGTCGTCCTCCGCAAACGAGAGTCGGTCGAGCGGTGGGAGCCACGCGACCGTTTCTGGAGGAGTATTAGTCGTTGCAGAGTTGTTTGTTCTTCTCGTCGCTTCATCGTCGTTCTCCGCCTCGGGGTCGTTGTTGTTCAAATCTGATGATGCATTGGCGGCGGTTTTTCTCTTCCAATTTCTTCTTAATCTTCCTCCTCTCGCTCTTCTAAATCCTCCTCGTTTTGAAGAAGACGAAGAAGAGAAAGAACAACAACAGCGCGTCGTCGTCGTCGCCGTTGTCCTCAAAGTCGTCGCAGTAGAACTAAACATCTGAGTCCTCGTCGTTCGTCGCGCAAAAAGTGCTTTTAAAATGTGTCGATTTCTTTTCTTCTTTTGGGGAGAAAACCTCAAAAAACCTCAGTTTACGTACGAACGCGTGGCCTTCTTCTTCTTTGCCCGCGTTTGCATCAAAATGGATGGTGGTGATTATGTGAGCACTGGCGGGACGCTCATATGCATCATCGTTTTCTCTGTCGTTGTTGTTTCTGTTGTGAGCGCGCGAGAACAACGTAAATACCGTTGTGACCTCTCCCTCCTCTGAGTAGGGGAAAAAGTCCGTCCTGTAACGAACTCTCTTATGATGGTGGGAGAAGCGAGGAGGAAGCGACGAGAACACCCGATAAAGAAGAAGACGAAGGATCAGATTAGATCTGTTTTCTCTCCAACGCTCGGTTTATTCGATGCAGCGGAAGAAGGAAACGACGACGAAAACAATAATGTTTTCTTTACGAACACGATTGAAAATCCAGAGAGCGGAGTGACGTGCGAAGTTGTCGTGGACGCTAAGAGCGGGATGGCGAGAGCGGGGATAGAGCGCGACGAGGACGGCGATTTTTTGTATCAAGGAACGTACGACGAAAACGGGTTGAGAAGTGGAGAGAAGTGTGTAATGGTTGGAATCGGGGATTCGGTGGTGTACGGGACGTTTAAAAACGGCGCGCCGAACGGATGGTGCGTGTACGTGTATCCTAAAATCGCAGACGTGAGGAAAGCGTTGCTTTCGAAAGAGGACGGAAGAGCGAGAGAAAACGGGATGAAAAACTTGATCAAGGAGTGCGATTACGTCGTTGGGTATTTTAGGGACGGGTACGTGCCGTACTTTAACCGGGACAAGAAAGTACAGACGGGCGAGGAAGACGTGTGGTATCGAAACGCGAGCGACGATAGAGTGGAAATGACCTTGGACGAAGAAATGGATGCCATTTTAGAGTGCCTCAATTGGACGAAAAAAACGCACGGCTTTGAGGATAAAAGCACGTATGAGAAGCTGCGTTGGGTGACGATGGAGGAAATAGAAACGAAGATGAAGGGTAGACGGAAATGGATTTGTCCGTTCGAGGCGAATTCGTGTGGGTACCACAAAGTACGCATCGACGACGAGGGACGTTCCGAGACAAACCTCGTGTCCATTTACGGATGCAAAGAAGGTGAACTCGTTGCGATTTACTCGAGTTTCCCGGCAGAGTTGAAATGCTTTAAAGGACTTGCGAGAAGGTGGGATCTCAGAGATGAAATAGCGGCTTTGGACGATTTATCGGATGAGGAGGACGAGAACTTTTCTCGGAAAGACGAAGTACGAGGGCAAAAAATCGACGCAGAGAAGCGTGGCAGGGGAGGACGATTTCTTCTGTGCGGTATGACTTACGATGAAAGATATCGAGCCTCGTGTACCACCTACGGAACGGATGCAGCAGTACACGTAAAAGAAGAGTATAACTGCGAGCGAGTACCTCTTTATCACTGGAAGATGATCGGGAGTGACTATTGTTTGTGTTTGCGAGCGCTGAGAGATATCAAAGCGAACGAACGCATATCAGTTGGACCAGATTATACCGGTGGATGGCGGCTGAATCCTTACTCCGAGGCTGGCTATTACCATCATCTCATGAACACTCCAGAAAAAATCGTATTTGAATCGACAAAGGCGACGAAGAGGAGAGGAGGAGAAGTCACGAAGAAAGCGCGGAAGGCAAAGAATGATGACAACGAAGAAGAGAACATATCGAACGTTAAAATAAAGCGCCACGGTCCGTGGCTTTGCGCATACATCGATAAAGTCGAGCAAGGATTATTATACGATTCGAATTGGAGAGAAAGCGATGAGGATGAGGACGGCGAAGGAAAAAACAACGCTACAAAAATTGCTCGCATCGATCGAAGCGTCGTTGGTTTTGAATACATTCGCGCGATGGCAACCATCGCTATCGCGTTCGGATGCGAATCGGACTATAGCTGGCTCGTACCGATTTTGTGTCCTAAACGATACAAGGAGATGTGCGATCCATTATTTAACGGATTTTTAGAGAAGGTTCGCATTTTAAACTTGGGATTTGGTACCGGCGCACTTCCCGGGTTTCTCTGCTCCAAATTGAACTCCGAATATGAACAGAGAATTGATCTCGAAAGCGTGGAGTACTCGAAACCAATGTGCGACGTGATTCTGAGGAATTCGAAGACTCTTGAGTTCCCGCGGTTTCCAAACGAAACCATACACGAGTGCTCGGCGGAACGCTACCTCGAAGAAGAATTGGAACGACTTTCAAAAGGATACTATCACCTTAATGAACAAGGCTTTAGTTGCGTTTTTCTCGATTGCTACGACGGTCAAGGTCTCATCCCAAAGCGATGCTTGGAGAAATCTTTCATTCAAAACATTTACGATTGTTTAGAGAAAACTCGCGGCGGGATTCTCGTGTGTAACTGTTGGTCGGGCAATCTCAAAGCTTTGGTGGAATTCCGCGAGACGCTCACCTCCGTTTTCTCCCTCAAGCACGCATCGAGTGAGTCCACGGACGAAAACTGGGTCGAATCCGTGCACGTCTTCAAAGAACCGAGCGGCCAAACCAACAACTGCGTCGTCGTCGCCAGCCGCCGCGCGAGTCCGAGGGAGTCCGAGAAAAGCCGAGAAGAGGGAGAAAATATCCTCGAGTTTTTACGGCTCAAATTTCCCTTCGGAGGGATTCCCGGGCGGCTCTCGGGAAAGTCCTTGTTCGACGCCAGCCGCGATCTCAGTGTCAGTCATTTAGGAAACGTAGAAGAGTTCAAGTTTAGTTTTACTAGCGGAGTCGAGTATTAAAAAATTTTCCTCTTAAAATTCTCTACACTTTTAAAACGCTTCCTTGGACCAATTGGAAAAAAAAGTCATGAATTCTCAGCTACTCGTCTCCGCGACGAACGCGCGATCTTCGTTCTGCTCGCCCCAAAAGCACTGCTCGTCTTCTTCACCGTCGTCATCTTTATCGATGATGTGTACTTCGGGGATGTTTGTGACGAAATCGAACGCGAGAACAAGAACAACATCAGCAGCGACATTCGATCGCCGCCGATCGAAGGCACCACCGTTACGACGACGGATGAGAATTGCGGCGAAGAAAAAGAAGGAGGAAGACGAGATGACATCGATCGATGTGCCATCGATCCCATCCGTGGCAGATTCACAAGACGAGGACGTGGATTCGTGCGCCTTTGTTTTATGCTCCATCGATAACGATCGATTCGAGGATCGAAGCGTGATGTCCATCAGCATTCAATCGATTCCTGGACTCATGCGAGTGATTTCGTGGCTTCTCGAGGGTCTGGATTTGGAAATTTGGAACGCGAAAATCACAACAGACTCCGACGGGTTCGTGAAGATGGACTTTGAAATCGTGGAGAAGACGTACGACGACGCGTTCGTGAAGTTGACAGACCCAGAGGCGGTGAAAGAACGGTTGGAGGATTACTTGAACTTTTGCGTGAGGAAAGACCAAGGCGAGAAGGCGTTTGGAGTGAAGACGAGAAGAGGCGTGTGCGTGGATAACGAGAGTAGCAAAGGGACGACGATTGCGACTGTGGTTGTGAATACGAGTCCGGTGAAGACGTTGTTGCCTATTTCGAGCGCGGTGACTGCGTTGAAGTTGAAGATTGATTCCGCGGTGTTGGTTGGCGGCGAGAGCGACGGGGAGTGCCTCGTGGATTGTAAAAAGTGGCGATTTGAGCTTGTAAACGCTGAGAGTGGGAAGAAGTTGACCAGCCAAGAAGCGAACGCGTTGATGTATACGCTCACTTTGTTAATACAATCGGCTACGAATGTTACGGGACAAGGGAAAAGTTCGAGCGCGGCGGCGAGAGATATCGGCGAGCCAGAACAAGTTCCACCCTTTTAAAGTATAACCGCGCGCCCGTAAAGCGCGCGGGCGCTGTCTATATATATATAAGCATATATAATAACAATAGAAAATTGATATGTAATTACGAAGAGGAAGCTAAAGCATTAAGCGCAGCACCTAAGGCCCACGCGACTTCGACGTTTTGTCCTCGATACTCTATTTGTTTCACCAATCGTACGCTCTTCCAATCGTTCTTTTCGAATCCTTTCTCTAATAAACCAACGATGTACGTTAAATCTGTGCAGAGAAACGCCGCATCTTTCTCTTCGACGCCTTCAAAGTTAGTCAATATTTCACTTTCATCGCCAATGGTATCGCACGCGAGCTTAGCCGCGTCTTCGATCTCGTCTATGGTCAACTCACCGTCGATGGCGTCTTGTGGAATCAACTTTGCGTTTATCGCGCGGTCCCACATGTACGACGATAAGTACACCTCTTTGGCGTGTTGCGAGTTGAAATCGCCACCCCATGCGCCGTTAAACGAACACTCGTCGTCAACTTCGCACGAAGTGTCTAACTTTAACATGCTCTCCACGTGTTCTTTGCACGCGGCGTAGTCTGAATTCTTCTCCTCGTGGCCGGCGGCGACGATTTCTTCGCCCGAGTATATGTATTTCGGGTCAGATCCTTTCGGTAAGCACGGACTAGACATACCGTTCGCTTCCTTCAACGTCGCCGCTCTGGCAGCCATTAACCCGTAACCTAAGTGCGATTTCACGTACACGTCGAACGGTTTCTTCGCCCCTGGAAACGAGATGGATTTTGAGTACCCTTTTGGCGCCCTCTTCGCGACTTTCTCGTCCATTGCGTGCGCGAGCTGGACAGATCCGCCGCCTAAATCGATCGCCGCGACGGTAATTCCTTCTTCATGACTATGACTACTTTTCTTGTTATTACTCTTTTTATCGCTTCCGCCTTCCAATCTGTTCAATAAATAGTTCAACGCCAACCACTGAAACGCGCCTTCGTCTTCGCCTCCCATGATGGAAACGTCTCTCTCGGTGTCGAACGCAAACGGATACGTCTTCAGCGTTTCTCTCACGCTTTCCAACAAATCATCAGATTTCGTTTGCGGCTTTAACAGCCTCAACCCGGCGGTCGCTCTCACTTCCACCGGCGTTTCCGCTCTTTGGCCTTCTGGAATAGTTTCCATCGCTTTCTCCAACAACGGCTGCAAAGATGCCCCGGCTTTATCCGGTTCGTCCGCGTACGAAGACAACCCGGGTTTCAACTGCTCAAACGTATCGTCCACTAACTTTCCGGTATCTTGTTCGAATCTAAAAATGTGCACTCTCGACCCGGTACTCCCTGCATCAAACACGATGGCGTATTTATACCCGTCGCCTTCCTTTCCTTTGCGTTCTTCTCTCTCGTCGCCTCCTTCTTCTTCTCCACCGACGTGTACGCGAACGTGAACGTCCTCTTCTTCTTCGTGCGCCGTGTGTAAACTCGACGGTTCTTCTCCAACCGCGCCGCCCGAAGACGATTCAGACGACGAGGACGATAAATACTCGTCCGACTCTCGATGCGCTCGCTCTCTCGCCCAATTTGCCGCCGTATTTCCTCCTCTTCTGTCGATATTCTTCCTACTTTCGCGCGAAGATATAGACGAGGACGAGGAAAACTCGTTCCCGTGCGGGTGCACGTTCGCGAAATCCAACTGATGGTGTCGGTGCAAATGCGAGTGCGTCGGCATCAACGTATACACGAGAAAAATCAAACCCATCGGAATGGATGCTAAAATGAACATCCCGCGCAACTTCCACAACCGCTCCCCGCAGAGCATTCGCAGAGGGCCGCCTTTGGAGGATGACGACGAGGAGGACGACGAGGTAGTTGACGAGGAGTTTGACGCTCTCAACGTTTCCATCATCATCGTTATAACTATTAGAAAAGCCAAACAAAGCTCTGCCGCCGGTTCACTCAGATTTTATAAATCACAAAAATCAATCAAACAAACTCTTCTTATATGATGTATAAAATAACCCCCCAGCAACAACAATAACTCACTTCTCTCAACAGCGGCAGACAATAGGTTTCAAAGAGAGAAGAAGTCAAAGAAGAAGCAAAAACAAGAGCGTTAAAGTCTCTCTTTTTTATTTATAGAGTATTCGTGTGATGATTTTATTGTGTCTTTACGTCTCTCTCGTGAAAAAATTCTTGGCTCACACGTTGGCACCTTTGGAATTTCGAGAGATTTTTAACATCTACCCTAAACAACAATACGCGCGTAGGTAGACGGACCTTTCAAAAACATAACCGTATATTCACACACTCAAACGCGATCGATCACTCCCGCGAGTAATCCTCCTCTCAAAGAATATATTTAAGAAGAGCTTGTATAGTACACACACAAATATCGAGCGACGATCTTTACGACCTTTATATAAATATATATAAAGAAAATGCCACCGAAAGCGGAACCGAAGCAGTACACGCCGGAAGGCCAATCGGAGACGACGTCCATCGCGCTCGATAAGGCCACGGATTCGTTGCAAAATGCGGTGAAAGCATCCATCGCGGAGTTGAAGAATGTCTACTTGGACTCGCAACGTTCGCATAATTTAAAGCACAAAATGGACGTGCAAACCATGGAGCAGATGAAAAAAGAGTTCGATCAAGAGATGAAAACGAGTGGGGTGAAATTGGACAACGCGACCGCGCAGATTAAGACTTTGAACACGCAATTGACCGAGGAGAAGATCAAAGCGAGCGAGGCCTTGAAGACGCACCAATCGACCGAACAATCTATTCGCGGGAAGTTGGAATCCGCGCAAACTCTGGCAGCCAGAGATCAAGATAACTTAAAATCGAACATCTCTGAGTTATCCAAACAACTCGGCGTGGCAAACACGGTGATCGATAAGTTGAAAGATGAAGCCAAAAGCACGGCTGCTGAGAACAAGTTGACGGAGACGAAACACTTGCAAAAAATCGACGAGTTGGCGAAAGCGTTGGAATCGGCGAGAATGAACTTTGCGGAGAAGGACTCGGCGTTAAGCGCGGCGAACGCGACGATTAAGAGCGACGAGAAAGCGCTCACGGAGTTGTTGAGAGAGAAGAGCGAAGCGTCGCAAAAGATTTCGAGTTTGAACACGCAGCTGGAGAGCCAGCGGGCGAGCACGGAGCAGTGGCAAAGAGAGGCGGACAAGTCAAAGAACGACGCGGCGACGGCGAGGAAGGAAACGCAAGTGGAAACGAGCGAGAAGGCGAAGGTTTCCGAGGCGAAGGCGTTGTTAGAGGCGAAAGTGGAGGAGTTGTCGAAGAAGTTGAACGCGATGACGGCGGAAGCCGCCGGCGCCAAGGAGAAGAACGCGAGCATGAACAACCAGTTGAAAGAGAAAATCACGCAATTGGCGGAGACGAAGGAAGCGGCGAGATTGCGATCGGTGGAAGACCAAGGAGTGATTGCGAACAGGGAGTCACAGTTGGCGGAAACGCAAGCGCAGCTGGAACGCTTGAAGCAAGAGGCATACAACTTGTACACTTCGTACACCGGCGCCATGCAGCAAATGGAAGAATACAGAGTCGCGTTGGAGAGAGAAACGCACGAATCCGCGAAATTGCACCAAGCGATCGCGCAACAAAAGAACGAAGCGGCGAGAGATGCGGTCAAAATGAGCTCCGCGGGTGCCATGTTAGGCCCGCCGGCTGGCTTCGGCCCAGGAGGAAGCGCCGGAAGATCCGGCGGCGGCTCCTCCTTCTACGACGGCCCTCCCATCGGCATGACCATCGAAGAGTTATCTGGCATGAAAAACTCGCCGAGAAACACGCCGAGACAAGGTGGACGTTAAACAATCGAAAACGATGAGGAAAGAGAGAGAGAGAGAGAGAATGAGAGAGCGGGATTAATGATGCGCATATTAATTAAGTAATTTACAACAACACAAAAGAGAGAAAGAGAGTAAAAAAAAAACGGCGGCGAAAGCGCGGAGGAAAGACGAGAAGAAGAACAAACAACAGGGGAAGAAGGAAAAAGAAAAAGAGCGAAACAAAGCGCGTGGAATTTCGCTTCGCCGCTCGAAAGAAGTTTTATGTAGAGAGATAGACGTTTTTCATCACACACACACACAGTATACCGTATATATTCTTAAGAAAACTCTAGTATAAAAGTCGTCATAACACATACTGCAGTAGCACTCTCGAGTACATTCAAAAACTTTTTTCCTCAAAAACCAATCACACAAACGAAGAAGAAAAAAGAAGAACATGTCGTCGTTCACGCCACGCCCGGTTTCTTTTTTCGATAAAGCCGAGAATACGCCCACGTTGCTCTCCTCGGCCAAAGCGCAATTGGGCAAAGTGTTCAGTCGATTTGCGTCTTCTTCGGCGTCCTCTCCTCCCGCAGAAACTGCGTCTGAAAAGCCTCCTCCTCCTCCGTCGGGAAATCATCATTCGCTTCGAAAATCCTCTTTAAAGAAGACATCGTCGCCGCCTGATTTTTCGGTCGAGAGACACGGCAAAGTGACGTTCGCGAAAGAAGAAGAAGAAGAAGAAGAAGAAGAGGAAGAGGCACTTCGCGTATTGAGACGAGGACGGTCTTCCATTGGAGGGGAAAAAAGAAGAGACGAAGAGATGACGACGACTGCTCCCAACGTTGCCGAGATGAGAAAGAGGGAGATTACTACTACGGCTGAAAAAAGAGAAGAAACTTTTACGACGACGACGGGGAAGAAGAGAAGAAACGACGACGACGATAACAACAACGAGTACACGGAGGAAGAGATATTAGAGATGGAGACGATCGTGAGAATGGCAAAGAGACGGAAGGTGATGGGCGGCGGCGACGGCGATGGCGGAGAACCTCCCGTGCGGCGGCCGAGCGAACGACGGAAGAGAAGCGAGGAGGTACGGGACGAAGTGGACGACGATAAGAGTCCGCATGCGAGCGTGCGGGATATATTGCACGCGTACAGACAGAGAAAGATGGCGAATAAGACGAGGTACGCGAGCCGGCCGAGAGGGTTAGCGGCGACGGCGGGCGCGACGAGTTACGGGTTGTTGCGACCGAAAGTTTCCAGCGAGAAAAGGACTTTACTTCTTCCATCGATGGGTACTAATGGTGCCGCCGTGAATGGAGGCACGCCGTCGGCAAAGTTAGCGCCGCCAATTCGTGATAAAGGAATGCCGACGTCGCATAACGTGTTAAAGAAAAGGGATCCGAGAATCGTGAGCACCCCTGGGCCGGTGTCCATCGGTTTCGCGCAAGGCGAAAGGTCCAAGAAAAGGTCGCGAGTTGGAGAGGACGAGTTTATGCCATCGTCGGTGATGAATAGAAACGTGTCGAGGAAGTTGGATAGTTCATCGCCACCTTTGCGTGTTCAACAAGATCAGGAACAACAGCAAACGCCAAAGGTTGACTTGAGCGCAGTGCGCGCCGCTAAAGAGAAGATGGCTACTCAAACAGCCTCGAAGATTTTACGCGCCTTGGATAGAGCAAACGAATTTCGCAGCGGAGGAGCGACGCCTGGTAGAAAACCTTCGTTTACGCCGGCAGAGACGACGGGTGGACAACCTCCATCTCGATTAAAATCTACGAATCAGAAAGGTTTGAATGTGTCTTTTGCGGACGATGCGAGAACGCCATCTCCGGCTGCTGGTGGTGCTGGGACTGCGCCGCCGAGTCACCGAATGAGCACGCCATACCCAGCCAAAAATGGTGGAAGTGGCGGCGAGAACGAGTTTAACGACGTTCAAGGATGCGATCAGTCTGTTCTGGCGGATACAGAGTATGAGCGATTACAAAGGAAGTACGGACGCGTCGCGCAAGAAAGCTTCGAGTTTAACGAAGAGCGCTATGTGCCCGAGTCCATCGACGAGGACGACGACGAGCTCGATGCGTCCGTCAAGAACCAAGAGGACAATTCTGATTCGGAATCAGATGATGCGCCGATTGGCTTCAAAATGGGTCCTGGTACCGCGCAAAAAGAGAAGAAGCAATCGTCGCTTAGTTTTGGAACGAAGATAGCGACGACGACGACGTCAAAAAAACAAGACAAGAAGAACGAAGGAGACTTGGCAAAACCACCGGTCGTGAACCTTTGGAGTGCTGATTTTATGGCGAAGAATAAAGCGCATCAAGCAAAAGTTCAAAAAGCTATCGAAGAAGAAGAAGGCGGAGGTGGTGCGGCTGGCGCCCCTGGTAAAGCGGCTCCGAGTCCGTTTGCACCGACGACAACTGCGGCGGCACCGTCGCCGTTTACGTTTGGCATTCCGGCTAAGACAGCAGGCGGTGATAAAGCCACGGAGAAGAAACCAGTGGCAGCAACAGCAACGGGCGGTTTCTCGTTTGGAATTCCATCCGCTACTGCGGTGCCGGCGCCTACGACGTCAAAACCAAATCCATTCTTAGTATCCGCGCAAACGAAGGAAACGAAGGAAACTCCGAAAACCGACGATAGTACGAAGAAACCGACATTCCACTTCCGCGCTCCGGAAGGTCCGAGCGATGGTAGTGGAGGCGCTGGTGAAGTGAAACCATCAACGGCAAAGTTTACTTTCGCTGGATCGACGCCGAGCGCAGCATTTTCACCAGCTGCGACGACATCGACAGAGCCGACGAACGCCGCGGCGCCTCCTTTTGCTAAGCCTGCATCAGCGGCGCCTACGTTTACTTTCGGCAACACCGCTCTTCCTGCTGTTGCTGGACCAGCTGCTACAGGTGGAGTTGAGAAGAGTGGTTTGCTCGGCTTTTTAGCGTCGACGAAATCGGTGAAAGAGGAAGTGAAAAAAGATGAGCCGGCGAAACCGGCAACTTTTAGCTTTGGGGGCGGCTTAGCAAACGCGCCCAAGGCGGATGAAGCAACGGCAAAACCGCCAGCTTTTACGGGTTTTGGCGCCGCGGCGAAACTTCCAACTCCTACAGAAACCTCCAAGAAAGAAGACGGAGAAACGAAGCCTTCTCCTTTGGGCACAACTTCGACGACAACTTCAGTGCCGCCGGTGTCAACTTCGCCATTCGTTTTCGGTGATCCTAAACCAGACGCAGCTGCTGAAGCGCCTAAACCGGCGGCGCAGGCGACATTTGCTTTCGGCGCGGCGAAACCGGCAGAGACGGCAAAACCGGCGACGTTCACCTTTGGCGCTGCTCCGGCTGCATCACAAGTGGCAGCGAGTTTATTTGGTGCGGCGGTAGCAAAACCGACCACGGTTACTCCTCCTGCATCATCAACTCCAGCCTCGTCTTCTCCGTTCACTTTTGGTGGCGCTGCGCCTTCCGCGGCGACGGTGGAGCAAAAGCAAGCCGAGGCAAAAGCTGCGGCTCCGTTCGCCTTCGGTTCGTCCGCTCTGGGAGCAGTAGCACCTGCCCCCGGTGCGTCAGTCAGTGGAGGTTTTATCTTTGGTGCTAGTGCGGCGACTGCGGCGCCTCCTTCCGCGCCAACATTTACCTTCAACGCGGGCGCCGGAGGAGGTTCGGTGAGCGCGCCCAATCCA
>Ga0209090_10001536_pt1 | contig 14863 bp, 15 predicted proteins | sample ArcticOcean_MG_C_9_FD_187432 | JGI IMG/M metagenome (GOLD analysis project Ga0209090, IMG submission 187432) | Marine microbial communities from western Arctic Ocean - ArcticOcean_MG_CB2_152 (SPAdes) (version 2) | ecosystem: Environmental > Aquatic > Marine > Oceanic | place: Arctic Ocean... | reverse complement strand
CCGAATACCAGAAGACGGAGGCCGGCAAAGAGGTCCAGAAGCGGTACGACGAGTCGGAGCTCGGCAAAGAGCGCAACAAGCGGTACGACGAGTCGGAGCTCGGCAAAGAGCGCAACAAGCGGTACGACGAGTCGGAGGCCGGCAAAGAGCGCAACAAGCGGTACTCCGAGTCGGAGCTCGGCAAAGCGGCCAACCAGCGGTACGACGAGTCGGAGCTCGGCAAAGAGCGCAACCAGCGGTACGACGAGTCGGAGCTCGGCAAAGCGGCCGCCAAGCGGTACAAGTCCGGCCACTACATGGACCGCGTCCGTGCGTCGACGGCGATGCGAATGGACAGTAACATTATGTGCGCGTCGAACCACTTGATCTCGGGTCGCCACATGACCTCGCCGACCTTTCTCGAGCGCACGAGCTTCACGTCCGAGGTTCAGTACATCGACGTCCTCAAGGCCACGTTCGCGCCCGGAATGACGCTCGCCAACCACGGCCCTGCCTGGGAGGTCGAGCACAAGATCCCGCGCGAGGCCTACGACTTCGACGACACCGAGGACGTCAAACGTTGCTGGTCGGTCAAGAACGTCCATGCGATGACCCCGGAGGGCAACATGGAGAAGTCGTGGAAGCTGATCGACGAGTACATCACCGCGGCGGGCGTCGAAAACTTCCCAAAGGCGTGGAACGGCAAGTTCCCCGACGCCCAGTTCAAGATCACCCACAACGCCAAGATGGTGGCTTGGAAGATGCTCGACGATGCGGCGAGCGAGCAGCCGTCCGGCAGCAACGACGTTGGCCCCGTGGAAGATTCCGATTGAAGTGTTTTCGTGTATGTGTGTGTGGGGTGGGGTTCGAGTCGTTGTGAAGCGCACGGCGGTGGACTCGGCGGCGGCGATGGCGGCGGCGACGGCGGTGGCTGAGGCGGTGGCACGGGAGGAGGCTGAGGTGGGGGCGAGGGCGGCGGACTGGGCGGCGGCAGCGGCGGCGGCGGCGAAGGCGGCGGCGATGGTGGTGGTGATGGTGGTGGCAAGGGTGGCGGTGAGGGTGGGGGTGAGGGCGGTGGTGGCGAGGGTGGCGGCGACGGCTCTGTAACGACAAGTCGGTTGATGTATGTAATTTCGTGTGAACAGGAAGGTGCGCTTACGCCGTCCCCCATTGGAAAGATGTGTTGCTGTCCTTCGAGTGGCTCTGGGAGGATACAATGCGACCCAGGTGGCTCGGGAACGCACGGGACGATTGGGAACTCGATAAAGAACCTTGTGGTGACAGGCTTGACTTTGCTCGTGCCGATTGAGCATTCCGTGTTGTTGGGGAGTGTAGACGCGTCGACGGCGTCCAACGGAGTAATTGTATGGGGATGAGGATCGACATTTGGGACGATCTGTCCCTTCCCCGTGTGCGATCCCTCAGTATAACCGGGATACCAGGCGCCTAACTCAGGCGGGACTAGATTCGGGTCTGGATTCATCTGGACCATCAAATGGGCAATGAGGCCATCCGTATCTATGTATCGATCGATCGTTCCCGAAATCTTGATTTGGGCGTGTGCGTCTGGCGATGCGTAAAGAAGGTCGATTGCTCCGTCTAGATCTAGATCTACGGCATGAATGGACTCGATGCCACCGTCGATAGAGAGTTTGGTCGTCGGACGTTGCAAATCTGGTTTCTCGGGGGTGTAATGAGCCGCTGCGTTGTCGAGGGTCGTGTATACAATATAAACATTGCTGCCCTGTCCTACAACAATGTCATCGAAGCCGTTGTCGTCGGCGTCGAACACCGAAACGTATTTGATGTTTGTGTTTCTGATTCTTATCTGCGTCGCTTCCTGGAGCGGTGTTTTGTACTCCCATTGGTCAAAATTTGGGTCGAACGTCGAGGCCCAGTAGATTTGGCATCTACCGCCCTTTCCGCATGTCACCAGGTCGTCGTCTTCGTCGGGAATACCATGGACGCCATGCGAGCCGTCCAAATTGCCTATGTCCATTGTATCGAAGTACTTTTTGCTTTCTGTGTTGCCACTCGTTTGAGTGAAGGTATAGGCACAGCCGCCGTCGTCGACATCATCAGGCCCAAAGTGACAGAGTCTGTCGCCTGTGACGAAGAAGATCTGATCTTTACCGATGCACTCTTCTTTCATGGGAACGACCTTGATGTGCAACGGTGTTGGGACGTTAGTGCTGACGGCCAACCCAGTCGACACAGTCGACGTCCAGTCGACACCACTTTGAGGGTAGAGCCTGAAAATTGGATTTGCGGTGTTGGCGCCAGTGTTGCCGTATACAATCGTCTGGCCGCCTGTATACTCTGGGAGACGCGCCGCGGCTACAGTATTCTGCGTCACCGAACCCCACAGATTCGCCGGTTCCTCCGCCGATGTCAGCTCGATGACATCATCGCCAGTCGCACCGAGCTGGCCGTGTCCATTGTTCCGCAAAATGACGGGGACGTCGGATGGTCTGAACACGACCAGGTCGATGTCACCATCGTTGTCGACATCGATTGGCAAAGAAGCCTGTGGCGACTCTCCTGTCCAAAAGACGACCGGGTCGACGGTGGAAAAATTTCCATACTCTGTCGTGCTCGACGACAAGTACAGCAGACCGCCGACAATAATGTCTTCGTAACCGTCCGCATCGATGTCGGCGTGGATCAAAACACCCGTAGCCCACTGCCAGTCGCTTTCAGTGTCCTGAGCGGGTGCACGACGTGCCTGATTACTCTTCGTCCACCAACCGTCGTTTGCGTTGACGGTGTCGACTACCTCATACTCTCTAAGACGTCCTCCTTCATCCAAGATTTGAATATGAGGAGCTTCATCATCTTTATTGATAACGAGTTGCAAGTCGACTAGCCTTTCGAAGGCACTGTTTCCAACTGTGTGGGTGTCGTCGGGGATCGCCGTACCCACTATCATTTCATAGATCAACGCCACGCCGACGTTGTTCGGAACACCGTTGTTGATCAGTACCACAATGTCCTTCACATCGTCATTGGTCATCTCTTCAATTCGAACACCGCGGAAATCGCCCTTGTTGCCAGAATCGAGGGGCTTGACCAGTCGAGCTCCTGTTGTTATTCCGTCGTCCCATATATCTACCGCAAGGACTGGCTCTCCTTCAGTGGTGGGATCCAGAGAGTAGTAGTACGTTTCCTGAGCCAAATTCCACTCCACAATCAGATTTTCTGCATCCCTTGCTTCTGAACTCTTCGACAAAACGATTACGTAAGAATCGACAGTCTCCCCGATTCCCTTTGCGACTGCAAGGCCAGACGGCGTGCCTGACTCACTCGAGATCATCGTATCCGGTAGTCTAGTAATCCGGCGAGCAGTCTCACCACGATGCATTATATACACGCCATTGTTTTCACTTGCGATTACAACCTCTGGGGGCGTTGTTTCGTCTAGATCAAAGTCTCCATACTCGACGGCAATCGAAGTGTAACCCGACGTACCACGAATGAATTCGTACCGCATCGCGTCGTACTTGCCCGGACGCAAACTGTCTCCATAGATGATTTTGTCATCAGAGTCGTACGTGGCGATTACCAAGTCGAGGACACCGTCTCGATTCATATCGACTATCTGCACATCGCGATCGTCGTACATCAGGTCGATGATGTGCCTCTTTTCTTCAAACTTTATTTCCGTTGGATCGGCGGGGTCGAGTTTCTCGCGCAAAAAGGTGTACGAAGGCTTCCCGGCCCCCGTTAGGACGACGAGGTCCATCAGATTGTCGAGGTTAGCTTCGTCCTGGTCCACGGATGAGCAGGCACCGTTGGCGCCCGGAGTCACACACGGATTCAAATGCACCGCTTTCACGTTCGTAATGTCCTGCGCGAGGCTTCCGAGCGACCGCAGAGTTTCTGGATCGAAATTGTTGGTACTTGCAAAGCTGGTTCCAAGAGCACCAGTGATTGGAAAAGGTTGACCAGCTACGTCTACATCGTCTCGATAGCTTGTGAGCCCACCACCTCGACTTCCCGAGCCCAATGGCTCTTCTTCTACACCCACCGATGTCTGCGTATCACCTATTTCAGGCGCTTCCACAGCGAAATACCAAGTGATCTCAACCTCCCAAGTGTCTGAATTAGAGAACCCAGGCGGAACCGGTGGTGGCGGGGGGTTTGGCGTTGGCGGCGGTGGCGGCGGCAGCGATGGCGGCGGTGGGCTTGGCAAGGGCGAGAAGGGAGGACTGGACAGAACTGGACCTGGAGGCGGAGGTGGTCCTTGTGGAGGAAGCGGATTGGGAACATCGGGCGGAGGAGGATGCGGCGGCGGCGACGGCGATGGCAGCAACGGTCTGCGAGCAAAAGTCAGTGAACACAAACTGTCAGCTTGGGATTACGCGAGCACGGAAAGAAACATGAACGAATGGCTTGGAAGATGCTCGCCGACGAAGAGGCAGCGAGCGAGCAGCCGTCCGGCAGCAACGACGTTGCTCCCGTGGAAGATTCTAACTAAAGTGTTTTCGTGTATGTGTGTGTGGGGGTGGGGTTCGAGTCGTTGTGAACTAACGGCGGGGGCAGAGGCGGCGGCGACGGCGGCGGGCTGGGCGGCGGCTGAGGCGGTGGAGTTGGTGGTGGCGAGGGGAGAGGTGAGGGCGGTGGCGACGGCGGTGGAGTTGGTGGTGGCGAGGGTGGGGGCGAGGGCGGCGGCGACGGCGGCGGAGTCGGCGGCGGCGGCGACGGCGGTGGAGAAGGCGGTGGTGAGGGTGGTGGCGAGGGCGGTGGTGGCGACGGTGGCGGCGGAGAGGGCGGTGGAGTGGGAGGTGCAGGACAAAAGGGGAAGTTGATTGGTGAATAGCCTGCGAACATCATTTGGCGACCCGACCCTGAGGTGGCGCCCGATGCCTGGTTGTCGATTGACCATCTCAGCGTGATATTGGTCTCACCATTTATGTGGACCATAACCGCACGATTTTTTATGACGTCGTCGATCTCGTACGGGTCGGTTGGGTTGTCCTTGCCTATCCCCATGACAGTTGTACAGTATAGTCCACTTGTTTCGGAACTTCCAAAGGACCAAGTTAGGTTGTCCGTTGATGAGACTTTTCCTTCAGATTTGAATTCCGGCCACCAATTCGCGAGTTGGTTGTCGGTATCACTCTTTGGAGCAGTAGCTCTTTCGAAGGCTACCTGGGTGCCTTCGCTACGGATGATTTCATGGTTTCCCATGATTTCAAGACACTCGCGTTCCTTGTTGTCGTTTCCAGCGTCGAAGTCGTAGAATGACATGTATGTGTTCATATTGTGTGAATTACCATCGACTTCAAACGAGAATTTCAAAGCAACCCATGTAATGTCTTCATTTATCCACTCATTTACTTCATCGCCCTGGGTAGGACAACTGCCACCGCACTGTGGAGATTGTAGATTGATCACTCCAAAATTATATCCAATGTTTGCGTCCAAGGAGGCCTTGCCTGTCCACTTCGCTGCGTTAGGCTTATAGTGTGACAGCGTCTCGATCTTCAAGTCGATTCGGTCTCCGCCGCTGGTTGTCCCAACCTGTCGATGCAAGTGTCAGTTAAGGAACGTCAGTTTGTTCAGTCTTCGTTTAACCCAAAACGTGTGAAACGCACATTGTTAAAAAGCATGTTTTCCTCTTGAGCTTCGTTGTCAGCGATCATTTGGTCGCTGTCTTCTATGCAACAATATCCACCTTGACTTTCGCCATCTGAATTAGCTGTAAAGCCATCTTCGCGGCACGGCTCATCAAGGGTTGGATCGTACCCTACGCCCCAGCCTTTCTCATTCCACCACAAATTGTCGATGTACATAAGTTGGTTGCAGCGCCCTCCCTCGCCTCCGTCGGAGTAGCCGAAGCCGCCGAGATTTTGTCGTTGGATCACAGCGCGTCCAAGTGACGAATCGAAGGTTATTGGCGTAAACGACGTTTCATGGATGCAACAATCGGAGTTGTCGTCTGTTGATCCACCGGTTGTTTCTCCAAGTAATCCGTACGTCACCGGGTCACTGGCTGCGAGTAAACAACCATCCGCGTCGATCACGTCGACGAAAAAACAATGAACGAACAACAGCCGCAAAACAAGCGGCTGCATCGTCATTGTAGACTCCGCACACTTCGGTATACCCTAAAAGTGGTTATCCCCTTCGTTGTGCACCGAACAGTGCTCCGGAAGGGCGCTATGGTCACACCCGTTGGAATGGTGTGCGAACATCCCGAAAACCTAACCGAGATGCCGCAACTCTCAGACTCGGACGATGACGATGACGACGACGACGACGCACTCTTGATGGAGGCAGCACGACGAAAAATTGTTGTGGCGGCACCAGCCGTCGCGGCCAAGAAAGTTGTACAAAAAACTGTCCTGCCGCAAAAGCCAAAACCCGAACCACCCGCACCACCCGCACCGACAAAACGAACAAGGACCAGTCATTCGTCTTCAGAGGACGACGACGAGGAGGACGACGACGACGACGACGACGACGACACATCGTCCGAAGACGACGACGACGACGACGACGAAAGCTTTGACGGAAGGCGAAAAAAACAAAAGAGCACCACCGTCGATGCCGCTGCAGTATCGGGAATACCAATATCAACCGACTCGTCCGCTGCACTAGAACGACTTCGAAGCGCCCTCAAAAACCTACCTCTCATGAGATTGGAACCACGCGAAGAAATCGAGCGTGCCATCGTCGCGTGCTCGGGCGGCGACGGCAAGGCCACCGAAAATGTAGCAATGCATCTAGTCGAAGCGGTTAGAAGCCTCGCACACGAACCGAGTGACGAAAGCAATAGCCCAATTGAGTTCGGAAAGCTTGCGCAAGTCGTGCTCTCGAACTTTGAAAGTACGCTGCCAAAGCTAGAACAACTCAAGAACGAAACGAGTTCACAGGCAAGGGCCGCACAAGAAACAGCCACGAAAGCAAATGCTCTTTTCATCACGCACGTCACCATGCTCGAAGCCATGTCTTGCGTGTTAAGAATGCGCGACGGAGCAGGGGCGCTAGGAACGTAATGTCGGTGGTTCGAATAAACCCATTCAACAATATGCCCGGTGTCGCAACAACGGCCACGACTACGGCGGGTCTACTTCTCACGACATTGCTAACTTTGCAAGGTGAAAATGACGATCAACCGCTGCCTGTCGTCACGGTGAACGCCGACGGTGGAATACTTGGCGATGATGACGAAACGTGCAGCGTCTTTGCATTCGATATTTTGTTTGATTCAGACTTTTGCAGCGCCTTTGTCACTTCACGCACCTCGAGATCGATTTTCTCGATCGCACAAACGCGCGCCATGAACTGCATGGCGTCAGCTGAAACAGAATGTGTGCTCTCGCCCGAAGTTGGCTTCGCGGTGCCCGTCGCGTACATCTCAATGCGAGGCGGTGTGGGCGTTCAATCGATCATTGCCCCAAAAGTACTAAACGCTTTTGATCCGGTGATGCTCAGGGTGAGTTCGCCAATCGACCCGCTGACTTCGCGGCGTGCAGAGCTGAACTCAACGATCGATGTAGAATACTTGAACATTCAAAAGTCGATTGAAAGAGCGACCTTTTCTGGGCACGACGCTTTTTGCATCCAGTTGTTACTAAATGTGTTCTCACGTGACTGCGTAAATTTGTTGAAGTAGATTTTTTGTCAGGTACTTGTCCATGTACCGTCCCACATTTGGTGCTCGCTTTCCAATGCGCCTCTTTTCGTCACTTTCACACTTGACCATAATTTCATTCATTTACTATGTAAACCGTCCGATGTGTGAATTGACGAAAAGTGGAGCATTGGAAAGCGAGCACCAAATGTGGGACGGTACATGGATGATTACCTGACAACCACTTGACAAAACAAAAATGTCTATTTTAAAACAAAAACGAACGACTCTAAAACTCGTCCCGTGAGCGCTTCTTGGCGGCGTTGCCGGCCACGTCGTGGTAGGAGAACTCCTCGGTGTAGCACGGGCGCTCGTACTGCGGCGGTGGGACCGGGTTGGACGGGTCCAAGAAGAAGCTGACGCGTTCGACGAGCTCCGCGAGGCGTCCGTCCCACTGCGTCTGCTGCTTGGGATCGACGGTCACCTGGCCGCTCTTCTTGCTCAGCTTGAAGCACGTGGGGAAGTACACGCCGTGCTCGTCGGTGTAGCCGTCGGGATTCAACCGGAGGAGCACGATGACCCGTCCCAGGGACGCGGCGGTGGCGACGAAATCCGCCTCGCGCGTGCGCTCCTTGCCGCATTTGTAGCTGGCGTGGGAGTGCTCGTCGACCTCGACGATGATCACGCGATCGGCGATCGTCGTCCGCGCGTCGGGGCGGTACTTGGGTTGTCCCTCGAACGCCCCGCGTCGGCTCCAGGCCGTGTCGAAGGTCCATTTGTACTCGGGGAAGGCCCTTTTGAGAAACACACGGACGGTCTGCTCCTTGGCTTGGAAGTAACTCATGGCACCCGTGGTGCGAGCGTCGTTGGGTTTGGCCACGCAAAAGCAGCGCACGCACATCCCCTTGTACTTGTGGTTGTCGGTAACGTGGCAGTCGTTGGGGCACCCGCCGTCGACTCCCGGCGCGCCAAGGCACCGCCGACCACCGCCATGGGGACCGCAGACGGTGGGCTTCCCGCCTCGACCGTCGCCTTGTGCTTTACTGTCGCACCCAACGTGCTGGCACGCGGGATGGAACTGGGTGGTTCCTTTGACCACCAGCCAAGGCCGGTCTTCGTCCTTGTAGTTTGTCGTCCAGTGCTTCTTGTGCCACGTTTTGAGCCCGTCGTTGCTCGCGGCGTACGGCACGTCCTTGTACATCGGATCGGCGGCGACGATCGCGGCGTTGCGATCGTCGCGAAACTTGTTGGTGTACCCGCGCACATCGTCGCGCTTGGCGATCGCGTCGGCACGCTTCCACATGTAGAAGTAGCCGTGGTGCACCTTCTCGCCGTCGACGAACGTTGACACCACCCACTGCCTCGATTTCGCGTCCCAAGAGATGTGATTCTCGTCCATCGACGAGTAGGTTTCCGGATACTTGGCCTTGAGAAACTCAAGCACTGACGTAAATCGGACGTCTTCGATGCCTTTGCCGTTGCTCAGCCGGTTCTGGGTGCGTTTGGTGGCAACGTTTTCCTCGAGGCCAAACTCCTTGGCCTTCTCATCGCGATGCGCAACCGCCAGTGCCAACGTTGGAAACGTCTTGTTGTACTTAGTTTGACCTTGGAACTTCACCGTGAAACCGTTCCCAGACTTGACAACGTTCGGTTCGTCCTTGATTCCGTCTGGCGCAAACGCCTTGCACATCTCGCTCATCCACAAGAACTCGTTTGGCGGTGGTGGTGGCAACAGCTCCGCTGCCTCTCTCTTTTCCCTTAACCTCTCACGAGCCTCTTTCACCACACCCTGAAAGTGTAAACGCTCGGCTGGTGTGTAATCGTCATCCGAGTCGTCTTGATTCTCCATAGTCTGGTTTAAGCGTTTCTTTCAGAGGCTGCGCCTTCTGCTGTTGGTAGTCTAGCATTGTCTGTGGTGGCCCGATCGGCGGGGGGGGGGCAAAAGCCAGCCCTGGGAATTCCCGGGTTTGTGTTTTTTCACATTACTGATATGTTCGCTTATTAAATACAAGAGATGCAGAAAACAACGATGTTTCAATTAGAAAACAAGCAATGTGATGATCTCATATTCGTGCTATTTCTAACTCCAGTCGACCCTGATCCAACGTGGTCTCTCGGGCAGCGGATGATTGATTTTGCCATACGCGTGTTTCAGCCAGCACCCATCATGGCACATGTGGAAATATTTATTCCGCCTCCGAAGGACTCAGTTCACAGCAAATGTCACTTCGCGACCTACATTGGGCGCACGGCCAACTGGTGCGACGACGACGACGACTCAAAAAGCGATTTCTATTTTCGCGAAAAGACGACGAAGTGGCGCGCGGTACCGATTGCGAGAGCTGCAGCGGGCCGCCTGGTGAGAGAGGAAGCTGCACTCCACTGTAATACCTCCTACTCGCTTTGGAAGTATCCATTTGCAGCGGCTCCCCTTAGGGCCTTTGCGGGAATTTTCAGTGATGCCCCCCTGGCTTCTGGTCATTGCGCAACGATTACAGCGCGTGTGCTCAAGAGGGCGTTGCGTGTGCTCGTTCATCCTTCTGGATGGTATTCACCCTCGACACTGTTGATCGAGACGTCATCGGGAGCTATTGCCAAGAACACGCACTCGTTCCTTGTCGATCGATTGCATGCAAAGAGTATTATTGAGAACGAAAACATACTCAGTGCGATTGATACACTCACGCGGGGGTCCGACGACGCGGTGAAGTCGTTATCGTATTCGCAGTGCTCGTCAGCGGTGCGCCAGCTGGCCACCGGCGTGGCTTCGCGGTTCGATACCGATGACGAAGTCGGAGCTTGTATTGCACAGACGCAGTTGGCAACCTCGTTGCTGCGTTGGAGTATCACGAGCCGCTCCTAGCCAGTACGGTCCTTGAACATACCAATGCCGATTGTTTCTGTTTAAAGAAGGCGTTTACTTTGTTGCTTTCATTTTTCAGCGAAATTAGTGCGAGTGCAGAGCACCCAAAGTTTAGCCATGGGTAGCGTTGTATCGTGAGGATGTTGTCGTTGAATTGATTGATTCCAATATAAATGAAATCGCTGACAACTTGTATACCCGTTCGAAGATGCGTTTCGGCACACGTGGTTGCGATCAGATTGAATTGCCTTGACACTGTTCTCAGATTGTGGTAGTCTTGTTGTTGTGTCACCGGGCTTGCCATTATACTACGAATGGTTTGTGCGATGATACAAGATACGATGTCTTCGTTTAGGTTGTCGAATGTGGTTGTGTCCTGTGAAGTGCTTGGTGTTGGCCTCCGCCGCGTGCTGACGGTTGCTGGCTCTGCGTTTCCCCGTCTGGTGCACCAGCGCTTGGTGGGTGGTGAGGTGTTCCAATTCGACGGGCTGAGGGCGGCCGTTCTGAGCACGTTCTGCATCAACCTCGGTGACGCTCCTACCTTTGATCTGAGGCGCGTGAGTTCGGCGTTTTCGGTATTGTGTTTCCGTTGGCGTTGGGCTGCTCGGAAATATTTTGTTATCTGAGTCTGGCTATTGACGAAAACGTGGTTTGAGATGGACAGGATTGCGATGAGGAGTCTCTGCGTTGGCTCGAGTGAGGTGAGCCGTTCGACGGGCGTCGCGCCTAGGATTTGTGTTGGCATGGGCCTGACTGCTGGCCCTCGCGCCGACGATGCCCGATCGAAGAGCGACAGTGTAGGCGACTGCATGATGTCGTTCATTGCTAGTATCGGTTCGACCTCTGCAAGGATCGTGTACTCTCGCCGCAGATCGCTCAGAGCCATGCTCTGAGCGTACGACAGGGCCCACAGAATGATTCCTGCCGATTTCAAGTCGTTCGACTGTACGTCGATCGCGTACACGTAGATGTAAGACGATTCCGACGATTTGGCCAGTCCGATTGGGGCTCGAACGTTGAACGTGTGAGCGATCTGATCACCGGAGAAGAAAAATCGCCCTGGGTTTTCACTGTCGACGAAGAGCTCGTTTATTTTTGAGATCGAAACGGCCAGCGGTCTTTTGTACATGATTACCGAATCGTGTGGGATGCTGTAGAGCGTTCCTGAGTTTTCGCATATTGAGAAAAAAATGTTGTTCTGCTTGTCCATTCTTTCTGCGGTTGGGAGCCTGTGGTCTGCAGATTTGGTGATGTTTGGTTTGGTTGTTTACCTGGTACATTTTGGATAGGCGCTATCAAATATGCACGGTATGCGCCGTGCCAACCACGCGCGTCGGTCATGGGTCCTCGTTTTCTGGTCGTCTCGGAGCAGGTTCATGTGACGGTTTACAATTCGCTTTTGCTTCAAACGAAGATCGTTACAGCTACCCTTACATCTATACCGACGACGTTCAAAACTCTCAACACCACTCAGCTACCATCGTTTTTGTATAACATTACGAACGCGGAGTACGAACGGATCAGGGAAAGTGCGGTGTCCCTTGCGTCGCCGACCGCGCTCCCGGGTCTGCTCATGCTTGCTTCTCTTGCGTGTCGGCTCGCGTACTTGGTTCTGGTGTGGCTGCTGGCGAAGCGGCTGCTCCGGCGTCGACGAAAAATGGACTGACTCAGTCGTCGTCGTCTGTGTCGTCGTCGTCGAACGACATCGAGCGCCGATTCCCTGCGGAGATCGTCGCGGTGGTGGTTGTTTCCGTTGTGGTGAGTTCGTTTATAGAAAGCGTCACCGACTGGAAGCGTCCCCAGTCTTGCTTGTTTGAAATCTTGATGCGGTCGCTCTCGGTGAGCATTAAAAGGTACTCAGAGTTGGGCCTCTCGCGAACGCCTGGGAACGTAAAAAATCCGGCATTCGAGCCGTTCGAGGCCATGACATTTTGATGGTAGACGACGAGTGTTTCAAAGTGTTCGGCGGTCTTCACGTCGATGAAGCTCCAGTTTGTAGATGTTGGGTAGAACAGTTTGACGTTTTCTAGGATAGAAGAATAGACTCTGGCGAAGCGTTCGGTGTTCTCGTGTGTAATTTCGAAGAAGGTTGTTCCGGTCTGACTCAGGCGTACGGGCACGTGGCGGTCATCCAGAATCACCGTGCCCACATCCACCTTGACATTGCGGTTGTTGCTTACAACTCCGCGGCCAACGTATGCAATCATACAAACCGTCGTCCAATTGTGCATAGACATTCTCCCAAAGTCGAGGAGATTCGTTCGCATATCGATGCGACGGTCGGTGTCGTCGGTGGACGAGTGGAGAACGCACAAGGCCGCTCGTCGCCACTCTGGGTCGCCGTCGAGCTCGCCGAGCATGAAGGCTTCGTGCTCTTCGGGTGAGCTCGTGAACCGAATGGCATTGCGGAGGTTGCAAATCCCGATCGTCGTGAACGTGTAGCCAAGGCCGAGTTTGAGCTTCGTTTCCACATTGTATGGCATGTTGAAACCAGTTGTTTTCGCGTTTGAATTGTTCCCCCATGAACGACCCAAAACGAAGCCGCGATATGCAACATTCGCAATCGACTCGTTCACCTTGTCGCGCTGGGTAGAAAACTTCTCGATCCTCACACGCGTCCATGTGAGGTTCTGTCGTTCCTGTGAAACCTTGTCGTTCCTACTGGAAGTGCTCAACGACTCGAAATCAACGTCGAGCTGCTCACCGTGCTTGTCTACGACCGTTTTCAGCGTGCAAAAGAAGTCCACAATCGAAGTGAGCGTCTGGCTCACGAGCGGATAAAACTTACCCTCCCGCGGTATGATTGCGTCGAACGCGTCGAGCACGCCCTTGGTATTCTGCAAATCCGTGATGTGCAAACGGCGCGCATTCTCGCTCTGGTTGAGCCACTTAAACATGTCGGGGTGGTCGCCAAAGAGCAATCTAAGTGTCTCTTTGCTATGGCGACACGCCGTCTCGCTCTTGATCATCTCGCTCGCCGCCGACGAGAACGCGTAGCTGTAAAGGTTGTCCTCAGAGCTGTCGACCGCCGTGCCAGACCAGTAATTGAAGTAGTGTTTGAATTGAGGATGGAAAAGATCCCAGCGCCTGATCGTACCATCATGAAACGAGATGGCCTCGTCCACCTTCTTGTGCAGGGCCAGCATTTGAGTCCTGATCAGATCGACGCCAACATGCTGAAACGGCAAAAACCAGGTCGATGTAAGCCAAAGCATATCAAACTCGTGGGACGTGACGTCCACGGACTCGTCGTCGCCACCGCCGCTGTTGAGGATTGCGTCGGTCTCAGACGTGTAGAAACGCGTGTGGCTACTCGATGTACTTTCACCCGATTCGATCCTCTTCAAAAGTTCAGCTGGGAGGTGTCCCAAGTTGCTCATCTTCATCAGAATCGAACAACCCCGTTTCATGTTTCGCAGCGTCGTGGCGCTGTCGTGGAACGGCGCCATCACGTGGTACTCAGCGCCGCCATTCGCCGTTTCAAGCGCCCACATGAAAATGGTCGGCGCGGCCATCGAAGACGACGACGAAGCGCCGTCGATCAAGGCAAGCGTAGTCGTCTCCTCAGGCGCACGCCGCGAGCGGAGAACGTTCGCGGCGGTGCCACCGTCACCACGACGGACACCCAAAAAGTCGCAATACTTGTCGCGCTTCGTCGGTGTCCGGTCAAAGGAATCGTCGATATCCTTCAACACACCCGGCAACTTCTTGGCACTTCCAAACGCTTTTTTGCGGTCAAGCCAGTAAAGCATCAGCCGAGTCGTGATCATGCTATAAAATTGAAACCGAGCTCCAACGACGACTTGTTCGACGCTCTTCCCGTTGTGCTTCTTAATCAAACGAGGAGAAGACGACGACGAACCAGCACGGTCACGCTCATCGCCATTCGTCATCAAAAGCAGATCTTTGAAGCATTTGATGAACCAATTCATGGCGCCGTTTTGACCCACTCTGGCCTCCCTCGTATTCACACGTGAAAGCATGGTGACCGCCTTCAAGACATCCAAGTTGTCAAAAATACTCGCCCCGCCCTCGCTGAAAATCTCACTCAACGAATCCTTGTACAAATTGGCAGCGTCTTTGAAACGAACCTCAATCGAATGCTGGTACAAAATCTCATCGGCCGTAATCGGCAACCGCACGTCGGCAGCAACATCATCAGCAGCATCAGCAGAATGATCGACCAACACAGACCGTCCATCTTCGTTCAAGTGATGCTGGCCACGTTTCACATTCGCGGCCACAATCACGTCGTGCAACTCAAGGTCCAATTGTTGAGCCGTCAGCGGTGTGCCAGCCGCGGTCGCCGTCCTCTGCACAGACGCAACCCCCTCAATTAGATCACGAAATGGCACGTAGACAGACGGATAATCGACGCGACCAGCAATTGGCACCGCCCGACGCTGATCCTTCTTCTTTTCTCGCATCTGACGTGCCTCCTC
>Ga0209090_10001531_pt1 | contig 14886 bp, 9 predicted proteins | sample ArcticOcean_MG_C_9_FD_187432 | JGI IMG/M metagenome (GOLD analysis project Ga0209090, IMG submission 187432) | Marine microbial communities from western Arctic Ocean - ArcticOcean_MG_CB2_152 (SPAdes) (version 2) | ecosystem: Environmental > Aquatic > Marine > Oceanic | place: Arctic Ocean... | reverse complement strand
CGATGATTTATACACGAAGCGAGTGATTTTGCAAGGGAATAAAGATCGGCATTGGGCGTCGAAAGATCTCGGCGACAGTTGGATACAACCGTGCGGGTTTGAAAGCGCCAACGATGACGATGCGAACAATTGTTTCAAGAGTCCGACCGGTGGGAAGTACGAACAAGGGTATAGGATTGTAGGAAGCATGGTGATGCATCCCGGCGAGCACAGGGATGGGTACATTTTGGCATTGGTGAGCCGACCGGAGTGCGAGAAGACGTATTACGACGACACGGTGACGTGCGCGAAGGATTTGATGTTGACTACGGATTTCGGGAGAACAGAATGGAGGAATTTAACGGATTCGAGCGATAACGATATCGTTAGTTTTGTGGATTTCGACTGGGGACCAGATCCAGATCCTACGCACAGCGAAGCGAGCATTTTGGCGACCGTGTATACGAGTAAAGAGGACTTGTGGAAATCGAGACATCATCCTGGGTTTAGTTTCGCGGTGACTTTTATACGCTCGTCGTCGTTTTTTGTGGGAAAAGATTGGTACGCGCATAAAACTCCGTGCGGGAACGTGTTCGAGGTGTTGAATAAGGACGTCTACGTCGCTGCTTTGAAGGATTGCGACAAGTATTTGAAAATGTTGGAAGATTCGAAAGACATCTCGGACGAAGAGGAAAAAGAGTTGAGGTACGACCACGTGCAGTTGGAAGTGTCCACAGATAGCGGTGAGACGTTTAATCCGATATGCTTCCCAGAAAATGTTCGCGCGAAATCGTTCACGATATTCGATTTCGATGCGGTTCAGAAAGGGCCGGATTTCATCAGCATCGACCACGCGGAGGAAGAAACGTCGGCGGTTGAAGGCGCCGCGCCGATGGGGAACTTGTACGCCGCGGATGATTCGTTGCGACTGTTTTCCCTATCGCTTCGTAGAAACGTGCGCGAACGAGGCGTGGCGGATTTCAGCGGCGTTGCAGGCATGAATGGCGTATTCATTGCAAACCAAATAAGCAGAGATGCGTTTAAAAGTACGTATAATTATGAGGATGTTGACTATAGTAGTTATTACCAAACCTTGCAATCGTTCAACGGAGGAGGCGTGTGGCGATACATTCCCGCTCCGAAGAAAGATGCGAACGGAAACGATATTCAAGGGTGCACGGTTACGGACGACTCGAAAACAGTGTGTAGCTTACACTTGCACGGCGAAAGCGCGTGGTCTGGAGGCGAAAATTGGGAAACGCGGTTCGGCGCGGTGTATTCGCACCAATCCACGCCGGGTGTCATCATATCGACAGGAAATGTCGGGAACGTGTTATCGAAAGAAGCGAGCGAAGTGAACACGTACATCTCTCGCGATGGTGGGTACACGTGGGAAGAGACGTTACAAGGACCGCACATTTACGAGTTTGGTAACTTTGGCGCTTTAATCGTCGCGGCGAAAGAATCAAGCGTGGGGCAAACCGACGAGGTTTGGTTCTCGCGAGACGTCGGGAAGTGCTGGGAAGGCCCAATCAAGTTGAGTAAACCGATCAACGTCCACAACATTCGCACGGATGTCGTTCAGCAAGGATCGGTGTTTGTTATCCACGGCGAAGATGCGACGAAATCGGAATCGTACCAAGCCTCCGGCATCGCGTACGTCATCGATTTCGATAACTTATTGCTAAGCAACTCGACGTTTCGAGTCGATAAGTGCGACGAGAAGAACGATTACGAGACGTGGTTTTTGAATATTCCAAACCAAAAGGAGTGCAACATGGGCGAGAAAGTTGAAAGACGACGCCGGAAACGGTACGCGAGGTGTTTGAACCTTGAAGACGGCGTCGTGTCGGAACTCCAAGATACCGTCTCGCAATCTCACGTGTGCGAGTGCGAGCACATGTTTGACACGTCGTGTGAATACGGGTATCACAGAGTTCACTCGTCGCCCTCGGCTATTTCAGGGTGCGATCCGATGCCGAATGTGAACATCGAAGAGTGCGCGTACTTGATAGATAAAGGATCGATTCCGAAATCTCACGAACGCATCGTTCACGGAGACGTGTGTAACAACCCGTTAAACGCGCTCGGCGCAGAATACGACGATTTAGGCCACAAGAAAGGGAAAAAGCACAACACGAAGCATCCTCTGTTTGGATTTCTCATCTTTTCTCTCTTTGGCGGAGCTTTTTATGTGGTGTATAAATACTTTGATTTAGGCCGCTACGTACCGCACGGGTTCCGAGACGCGGTGAATGAATTCTTTGAAAACGTCATGGATTGGTTGAGAAGAGTGCGGAGTAACATGGGATCATCATCAGGCGGTGGTGGTGGTGGCTTTAGACGGTTTGGTGGCGGCGGCGGTTCGAGACCAGATGGATACTTTGAACCGTTAGCGGATTTTGATGAAGACGAGATTTGAATAAAATTAAACGCGCGCGAGGGCTCGCGGGCGACGATGACGACGAAGAAAACTTATACGAATAATTGATTAGATGTACAGATAAATGAATGCGCTTTGACCAAAATCTACTTTAATAAATGTAACACGACGCATCTTCCTTCCTCTCTCTCTATCGTCCACTATACCTAACATCGTACGCCGAAGCCGCCTGCTCTTTTGAGACGCAGGAGTTACAAATTTGCCAACTCGCCATCATCGTCGATTGCGACAACGTCTCCGTCAGAGTCGAACACGCCGAACACTTCTTCCTCTCATCTTCTACCACTCCATCGTCTCCTTCTTCGCTAACCACCTCTAAAAGTTTCACGTACGGCATTTCCCTCGGCACTTTCTCCATCATCACAATCTTGCAACATTTTCTCCGCCTCGCTTGCTCCTCGCTCTTGGCGAACAAATGCTCTTCCACCTCCATCATCGTCCCTCGCAAGCTCGGCAACACGTACGTCTCTAAAACCTCTAAAACTGGACGACATTTGAGCGCGCTGAAACTCACGAAGCAATTTTGAACCCCCACGCACGCGCCGGATTGATTTTGAATGGCCAGTATCGAGAACATATGCTCGTTCGAGGCATGCAATTGTAACTGTTTTTGGAGTTTGCTTTTGGATAACGGCAACGCATGGGAAGTAGATGTTGATGATGGCGACGTAAACGTCGACGACGTTTCTTTCGCGTGCAAATCGAGTAAATGAATGATTTCATTCACGTCGAAAGGGACGGCGTAGTTTGCCAGACGATACGCGATCGATGATGATGATGACATTCTTTTACGTGCGTACTTTTTTCTCATGACATCACGTTGAAAATTTTCTTCGCTATCGTTCTATAAATCTCTCCTTCTAATGTCACATTCTCCCGTTGTTCTTGATCGTCATCTTCCGTCGTCGTCGTCATGGTTAAACTCGCCGCCACTGGCCTCCCGATATCACCACCTCGACTGACGCCTTCCAAAATCGGCACCTCGGCTAAAACGTCCACGCCCAACTGTTTCGCAAACTCGCTTCCGCCGCGTTCGCCGAACGGAAAATGTTTCGTTTTCCCGCCGTCCGCGCTAAAATAACTCATATTCTCCACCACGCCTAAGATTTTCGCGTCTACTTTCGCGTACATATCCACCGCTCGTCTCGCGTCGATTAAACTCAACTCGTTCGGAGTGGACACGACGATAACCCCGGATATCGGTACTTTCTGCGCCACCGTGATGTGCGCGTCTCCCGTCCCCGGCGGCATGTCTATGAACAAAACGTCCAAGTCGTTCCCCCACTTTGTCTCTTGAATCAGCTTACTCAGCGCCCCCATGACCATGGGACCTCTCCACACCGCCGCTTGATCTTGTGGGAGTAAAAACCCCATCGATTGGCACTTGACGTTGAAATTTTCCAAGGGGAGCATCCGTTTCGAACCGTCTCGTTCCGTCACCACTTTCGGTTGCAAATTGCGCAAATTCATCAACAACGGAATCGACGGCCCGAAAATATCCGCGTCGAGCAGGGCGACTTTTAACCCACACTTCGCGGACGCGATCGCGAGATTCACCGCGGTCGTCGATTTCCCCACACCTCCTTTCCCCGAGGCCACGGCGATGATGTGTTTGCAGTTCAGAAGGGATGGAGGGAGAGGAGGTTTCTCGAACACCTTTTTCTTCGCGTTGTTGGCATCCACGAAGGAGGAGGAGGAGGAGGACGAAAAGGAGGACGAAAAGGAGGAATACCGTCGAAGGAAACAAAAACAAAGACTACTCGATGCAACGGTGTAAGAAGAGGACGCAAAAGCGGCGCTCTGCGTTCGATCTCGCAACAGTAAACTCTTCATCATATCTCTCTAATGTGCAACCAACTGTCTCGTTTTTCTCCCAAAATTTGGTTCAAAATGTCTCACAAAAAAGGTACGAATTTAGAGATAAAAGCACACTACTCTTTTCTGCGCAAAACAGATTCTCTCTCTCTCTCTCTCCTTTACGTCGCGCGTTTCTCTCTCTCTGTTCCCGTTTTGATCTTTCGCAATGTTTCTACTTTCTGCGAGAAGTAAGTGTCCATCATCCTCATCTTTTCTATCAACACATTTTGAAAATTTGGGTGCCGAAAATCTCCCTTAAATGTGATCTTTTTTTATATCTCTCTCTCTCTGTTGCGCTTAGTAAAAGCGGAGAGAGAGAGAAAAGCGCCTTCCATTTGCGAGAGGAAGCGCGCAGATGAGGCGATTTGAAGAAACGACGATCTGACTGACGATCGAGAGAAAGAAGAAGGCTCTTTGATTTTTACTCATTTTTTAAAAATTTCTCTCTCTTTTCTCTCACATCAGACCACAGAAAAAGCAACTAACTGAAATATGACGACGACGAACATTGACATCTCGGCCCCAAAACCGAAAGTCAACGGCGAACAGATGGGTTTATTTTCCGGGAAGACCGTGCAATTAGTGTTGGAAACGACGAGCAGTGAAGGTGGTTCTGTGCTGAAAGGGAAAGCCGCGGACGGGATGGAAGTGACCGTGGCGTTGGACCAGTCTTTGGGCGCGGCGCCGCAGAGTCGATTTATCGAAGTCGAAGGCGTGGTGACTGGTCCGGCGGAGATTAAAGCGACGAACGTGGCGAGTTTTGGCGAGAGCGTGGATTTGTTCGCGTATAACGAGATGTGCAAGATGTTGCACGCGAAAGGGAGAGAGATGATTTTGTAATCTCTTCTTCTTCTACGCGCATAAATACGACGAGTACATTTTTAATCACAAAACACATACAAAAGTATAATATATAAATAACAAGTTATCATCAGTCCGTTATGTATGCATTTAAGCGACTAAAAGCTCGACCGCATCTTTACTCAGCGCGCTTTTCACGGTCTCTCTCACGTATTCTTTGAACTTTTCCCCGCCTTTCATTCCGGAAATGATCTCAGTGCCGAACCCGCTGACTAAGAGAGACCTCGCGATTTCTTTCGTCAAACCTCGGCTTTGGATGTAAAACAACTCCTCCTCTTCCAAATCGGAAACGGTGCATCCATGAGTGCACTTGACGTCGTCCGCGATGATCTGTAAATTCGGTCTGGCGTTCACCGTCGCTTTCGGCACTAACAATAAGTTTCTCGTGATTTGTTTCGCGTCGGTTCGTTGCGCGAGTTTGTTCACTCTCACGTTGCCGTCGAAAACGCCTTTACCCGAGGACGAGGAGACGATGCATCTGTGTCGTTGATCCGTCGTGCCTTCCTCGAAATCGAGAATAATCGCCGAATGTAAATCTTGCGTTTGTTTCGAGCCAGCTAAGTTGAAGCAGTTCAGTTTCGTGTCTGTTTTCTTCCCGAGTTGTTTCACTCTTAAATCGTGTCGGTGTAACTTCGCCCCGACGTTGACTTCGTTAATCTCGTACACCGAAGACTCGTTTTGTCGGACGTACGTCGCGCGAGTGTGTACGGCTTCTCGACCGTGGTCTTGCGAGAGTGAGTGAAACACGCGCGCGTTTTCTGCCAAATGTATCTCGACGACGTCGTTCGCCCAGTACCGAGAATCGTGTTTTTTCCCCGAGCCGCCGACGGTGGCGTACTTCTCAACCACGCTCACCGAACTCTTCGCGAGCGCGTCGATGAACACTCTCGCGTTCGCACCCGTCGCCAATTCCCCATCTTTTCTATCTTTCGAACTCCTCCTCGCGTGGATAATATACACGATATTCTCCACGTTCTCAGTCTTCACCGTGATGCACGCGACGTTATCGCTCCTCGCGCAGCTCTTGTTGATTCTCGCGAAAATCGCGCCTTGTCCCTCAACCTCCTCGTCTTCGTCGTACGTCCCAATCGCGCTCGCGATGTCACCGCTTATCGTCCTCGAAATTGAAACCCCGTTTTTGTCGTCCTCGTCGATTGAAGACCACTTCTCGGAAAACCGGCCGTTGACGAACGCGACGACTTTCGCTCCTTCCGGAACATCCGCCAAGAACGCTTTCATGTCCTCCTCTACATCCGCCTCGCTACTATCTTCTCTCACCAACTTCGCATTCGTAATCTCCGAAACGTCAAAAAAACGCCACGACTCGTCCCTGTTCGTCGGCGTTTTCGATTCCGAGAGTTGTTTAGACGCACTCGAGCGCATGCGTTCGACCCACGATTCAGACGACGATTCAGACGACGCGCACGCATCCCTCGCCTGCAGTATCCACTCGTTATCTCTTTTCTTCAGGGAAGAAGACGACGATTTCGCCGTCGCCGCCCCTCCTGAAGAAGCAGCGGCAGTTTTTGTCGCGCGTCTACTCCCTCTCGTTTTCGTGTTGTTGATGTTGTCGTTGTTCTTCTCCGTGCTCGCAGAGGAGGTATCATCAAAAGATGATGATGACGATAAAAGTCGCCGCCGGATGATTCTTCTTAAAGATGATTTGGACGACGATTTCGCCAATCCTCCATTTTTTCCCCCGACGACGGAAAGAGAAGAAGAAGAAGAACCAGTCGGCGCGATAAAGGAGGACATACTTCTTCTCTGCGGTACACTTCCTTTTGGTTCTCGTTCTTACGTTGTTTTCAACAAAACGCAAACTGCTCAAAGTTTGCCTGGTAAATGATCAATCTTTAATCGATTTAAGAAGAAAGAATTTTTTATCACGTGCAGCACTATGGACGAGTTTAAGGCACGAGCGACGAACCCCAGTAGGTTTGGAACCAAATTTTGGTTCGAAAAAAGTACAAACCAGTTGTTTGGAACCAAAATTTGGTTTTGAAACAGGTTTCGAGAAAAAAAAAGTGACCAAAACACAAAAAAACAAAAAAAAGAAATTTTCGTCTCCAGAAACTAATTTCTCTCAGGAGTCAGACGCAAAAAACATTTCGAAGAGAGAATAGACAAACACCGGATGGTTTTGTCGTCGTCTTTGAAAAGAGTCTCTGGGTTTCAGCAACCACCGCGAGAAGCACCGCGAGGCGTTGCTACTGATTCGAGAGGAGAAGAAGACGAAGAAGATGAAGACGAGGAAGAAGAGGAGAAATCATCATCCCCCAAAGAAGTGGGGGCGGCTGCGAAAACTGTTTTCGTGGACGCGTCGGAAAACGCGAAACGGTGGATACTGGCGGGACTTCCGCCGCTGCCGACGACTGACGGAGAGGTGAAGAAAGAGCTGAACAAACTCATGCGACAGGAGGAGAGTTTTATGACTTCTACGACGACCGAGAATAAAAAAACGAATTTTGGAAGCCGCCAACGGGAGGTGTCGAAGGAAACGCAAAACTATTATTATTCGTCCGATTCGGATGTGCCACAAAACGCGACGAATACGACGATGAACAAATTTAATAACAAACAGACGAGCGCATTGACCTCGAATTTACGACGCGTAGATTCGACGTTGTTAGCAAACACGGTGATGTGCAGGCCAGAGGACGATCCAGACGCGAGATTGGAAGAGAGCAGTACTGCCGACGCGAAAACGCAGACGACGATGAAAAAGTTGACGCCGGAGGATTTCGAGGCGTTGTATCTCGTCGGCCAAGGCGCGTTCGGGAAAGTGTTTCAAGTGAGGAAGAAAGATACCGGGGTTCTGTACGCGATGAAAGTGATGAAGAAAGAGGTGGTGATTGCGAAAGAGCAGATGGAATACACGAAGCAAGAGAGGGACATTTTGACGAGCATCACGCACCCGTACGTGGTAAAGTTACGATTTAGTTTCCAAACCGCGACGAAGTTGTATTTAGTTTTAGATTTTATCAACGGTGGGCACTTGTTTTATTGGATGTATCGAGAAGGGATGTTTGACGTTGGATTGACGAGATTTTACATCGCGGAAATCGTCTGCGGGATTGGACATTTGCACTCGCTGAACATCATGCACAGAGATTTGAAACCGGAGAATATTTTAGTCGATAGGGAAGGACACGTGAGAATTACCGATTTTGGTTTAGCGAAGAAGTTTAGCAGCGACGGCGAGAAAGCGAACTCGTTGGTTGGGAGCATAGATTACATGGCGCCGGAAATTTTGAAAGATAAAGGTCACGGGAAAGAGGCGGATTGGTGGTCCGTCGGCGTTTTGTTGTACGAGATGTTGATTGGGCAGTTACCTTTTCGAGGAAAAAATAAAGCGGCGATACAAAAGGCAATCACGTCGCAAAAGATTAAAATGCCAACGTTCGTGGAAACCGACGCGGCGAAATTGATTCAGAATTTAACCATGAAAGATCCGAATTTACGTTTAGGAAGCGACGTGAATCTGAAGAAAGATTCGACGTCTAAAAACGGCACCGAGGAGGTGAAGAAACACAAGTTTTTTTCGAAAATCAACTGGGCGAAGCTCGAAAAACGAGAAGTCCCGGCACCATTTGTGCCGAAAATTGACCAAGATAAAGGCGACGGGTGCGTGGCACACTTTGATAAGAAGTGGACGGACGCGAAAGTCCACGCCGAAGCCGAATCCGCGGCGGCGAGTCCGAGCTCGGCGGAGCAACACCATTTTCTCGGATTCACGTACGTTTCGCCCACTCAATTGGCGTATTTTGGGAGAAAGATGAGCATAGATGAAAACGAAAGATTCGATGGTGATGATGATGATGATGAGGAGGACGACGACGATTTGAGAAAACTTACCGCCGCGACGAGGAATATGAACATGAATAATAATAATAATACGAATACAAATAGGAACAGCAAAAGCACCAAGAAGAACAACAACGACAAAAACAACAACAAAAACGACGGCGGGGACGAGGAACTTTCGTTCGACTCCGACGAGGAAACCGCTCTGGACGGTTTGAATAACGATACCACCATCAACTCCACCTTTGAGAACGACCGCCGGTCTTCTTCGAAGAGCAGTAGTTTGTCTTCCTCTCGCGACGAAGAAGAAGACGCCATCAGACAAAGGTTTCAACAACGAACCCCACCGCCTCGTCCCAACAGCAACAACACCACCAGCGACGCCGCCGCCTCGAGCAGCGCCAAAACGAGCGGAAGAACGACACCAATCTCGGTGAACAAACCAAAAGAAGGAAGCCGAAGCCAGTCGCCTTGGATGCGGTAGTTAGAGAGAGACGAAAGCGAGACGTCTCCGCGGCGCGTATATAATGAGTGAGAAAGCAACGATGTAGAAAAAGCTACGTGAAATAGTAGGAAGAGAGATAACAGTAGGTACCAGTATGCATGTAATATAATTATATATATATAGAGAGAGAGAGAGTGAGAGAGAAACATTAATCGACGCTTTTCGCATCTCGCCTTAAAAATCGAAGCTTCTTTCCGAGACGAAATGCTTCAAAACAAGAGAGAAAAGATGAGCGCAAAGATGAACTCTCCTCCTTCTCGAACAGACGAAGGAGAACAAGAAAAGCCGTTCATCATCACCGCCACCGTCGGCATGACTTCCTCTTCTTCAAATCGTAATAATACTGATAAGATTGAACTAATCGCGCGCACATCTACACCAACGTTTGTGTTGAAAATGCTCCTGTGCAAAGAAGCATCCTTGAACGAATCGGATTACGATTTGCGATATAAAGGGAAAATCCTACCAACGTCCGACCCGAACACTACCTTAAAAGAGTGCGGGATAACGGGATCGTGCCATGGAATCAGTTTATGGGAAAACGACGCGTGCAGGAGACGAAAAGTTGCGGACGAATTAGATGCGATTCGGAGGGAGAAACGAGAGCAGTTTTACGAGAAAGAGGCGGACGCGAGAGCGGAAGCGAGGAGGGAGATTGAAAGGATCAAGGCGAAGAATAGTTATTCTCCGGAGAATACTACGAATAATGGTGGGTTTGGTGGCCAAGCGACGATGGAGAGGCATGATATGAGTCGGTACGGGTACGGGACTTCCTCGTCGTCGCAAAGGCAACCTACGTCCGTGGCGGAAGAAAATCCGTATCGTCAATATCATCAACAACAACGCGAATCTTCTCCAATAATAATAGACGGCAGCAGCAACGACGACGCGCGCAACAATAACTACACCAACTCTGCCGAGAGAAGAAACCAACATCATCAGAACGACTACCAAAACGACTCCCGCCGACACCCTCCTCCTCCCGAAATCGACGACCTCGCCAAACGCCGCGTAGCCTCGGACGAGCTCCAAAAAATCATCGCCGACGTCGACGCCATCAAATTCCGAGTCGACGACATTCTCGACGTCCACAAAAACGACCCGTCCTTAATCTCCGACGATCTGCGAAAAACAACTTTAAAAAACGCTCGAGAAGCCGCGCACTTGTTGGAAAAGAGTTTGTTGCGAGCCGACGCGGTTGAATCGTACGGGTTTAACGATATCCGAGCGATGAGGAAAGGCTTAGTCGCGAGAGTGGAAAATTTGTGCGGGAAGTTAGAGCCGTTGACCAAAGAGTAGTTTAATCAATGTTGCGAGGGAAAGAGAGAGAGAGAGAGAGAGAGAGAGAGAGAGAGAGAGAGAGCACATCGCGCGTGTAGTTAGTACAATTTTAGAGCATTTTGAAACCGTTTTGGGAGAGACATCAGGAAAAGAATATTCAAATTTCATCACATCCCGGACGCCCTTCTCTGGGTATCTTTCCTCTCTCTCTCTCTCCTCTTGACCTCTCAACGAGAACAGCGAGAACAACATTTACTGCTCTACTGCTTTGTGTTTTTGATGATGATGCGCGATTAAAAGAGAGTCGTTTGAGCCTCTTTGTTACCGTTTGTTGTTGTCGAGGTTTTCCCTCACGGGAAAGAATAAATGCATGATTATTTTAAGAACGAGGACGGGGAGGACGGCGGAGGAGGAGAAGAGACGAATACTACTACTACTACTAATAACAAGAATGATAATAATAACAACAACAACGCTGCTTCGCCGAAAGTCGGCGTTTCGGCATCCCCGTCGGAGAAGATAATAAACTACGCGTATCGTCACGGCATGAGTGGGAAAGAGTTGAAGAAACGAGCGAAAGAGTTGAAGAAACGGCAGATGTTGGAGAGAGAAACGAAACGGTTGGAGAGGAGAGAGAGGAGGAATAGCGCGACGATGTCGACGACGGCGGAGGAAGAGGAGGCATTTTTTAACTCCGCGACGATACCGATACCGACGATGTCTGATTACGCGTTCTCGCCGAGCTCGGCGTCGCCTCGCATGGGTAACCGTCTTCTTTTCTCGGGGTCTCCTTTGTCGCTTCCGCCGCTGTATCCGGCAGGTTTTAATAGTTACGAAAGCGATAAAGAAGTCGCGTTCGAAAGATACGCGTCGTCTTCGTTGGATGAAAGTCGGCCGCATAACTTACTCTCCCCGACGAAATATAAACAAAATCGGAAGCAGTTGAGACGGTTGTTCGGTAAACTGGAGTTTGAAACCTTGGATAAAAGTTCGATGGATCGCGTGTTTGTGTCGTGCGAGATCGGGAAGAAATCAACAAAGACGGTGCAATTGTCGGAATTTCTCGAGACGCCGAACGCGCCTTATCACGCGGTGCGAAGAGTGGAGAGGAATAACCGCGGATGTAGAGGTGGGGTTGAGGTGCTTTGGGATGTGAACTTTGACGCCTCGGCGGCTGCTAAAGCTGAAAACGAAAATAAGAGTCTCAATATCAACAATAACGACGACGACGACGGCGGCGGCGGCGGCGACGACGACTTGGGAGTTTTCGATGCCAACCTCGATGACGACGTTGACGAAGACGAGATGGAGAAAGAGAAGAGTGCCGAAAAAAAAAATCGTCATCACCTCGTCAATAACAACACCAAAGAAGACGTCTCGCCGCACGATGTGTTCCCGATAGATATATGGCGCCTCGTGTTTGCAAAGCTCTCTCCTCGCGAAACCGTTGTGCTTGGAAGCGCGTGTAAAATGTTATACAACATCGCGCGAGCCGAAGAGACTCGAAACGCGCTGTTTGAAAAGCTATTCTACCGCTCCTCGGCGTGTTTAGTAGCCGCGGAGGAGTCTTCGTCTTCTTCGTCTACTGCGACGAAATCCTCCCGCAGAAGTGTCAGAGCTCCAAACTCAAACGTGTGGCGAACGGTGCGAGACTCCTATCTCGCCACAGAACCGTGGATTTCTTGGAACGGCGAAACCGAAAAAGATTTGCGTCGCAAAATCGTAGAGCCGTTATACGCAAACGTCGGTCCCTCGTTTGTTCGCGGATTAATATGCGACCAACAAACCGTGGCGAGTTATAATACATCCTCCGTGAAATTTTGGTACAACGGTCTCGGCGACGCGAAGTATAACGTCGCGGGCGGCAGGATCCAAACGTTAGAGGCAAAAGATAGCAACATTCGAGACATGTGTTTGACCGATAACTTTGTCGCTGTTTCTGAAAATTCCGGTCGACTGCGTTCGTGGTCTTCGTTGGACGGTTCGCCGTCTATTCACAGACCGATGGTCACCAAACGAGACGCGAATTCGTCGTTACTCGCATTACACGCGGATTCTATCGTTGCCTGTTGCGAGAAGAGTTGCACGGCAAAGATTCACGATTTGGCTCGAGATGCGAGCGCGTATTCGTCATCTGATTTTGCGGAAAATGTAATCATGGATTTACGCACCGCAAAAGAGCGAGACGCAAACTCGCGTTGGTACGTCCCGTTAGAAAGCGAAGGTGAAATTTTGGGCGCAACCTGCATTAGTAAAGAAGCGGTTTGGGACTCAGTCATTTGGTTTGGTACGAGTTTGGGGGTTCGTGGCATCGATTTCAATCGGAACGAAGTGAAAGAGACGATGTTGAACGATTACGGAGTAGGGGAAGACTACATGAGAAAAATAAAAGCGATCGCAGCGAGAGGGCCAGTCGTTACTGCAGCAATGGAAGGAGGGCTAGTCGTGCTAGTCGACCGGCGATCGAAAACGCAATCAAATATTCCAATCGCAACGTTCGCGCCGCCGTGGTACGAACAAGAGGGTCGTGGAAACAACAAAATTGTGAACAATTACATCTCGGAGCAAAAAACGTGTTTACATTTAGAAGACGAGCGCTTGATTTTTCATTCCGAGAGCGGGTACGAAGGCGTGTGCGTGTATGATATTCGCAAGTTTCTTGGTCCAAGAATGCGACGAGGGACGTTAGCTGTCCCGGCATGGCGCGAAGATTTAATTTCTGCGTCAATAAACGCTCGCGCGCTCCTCGGCGATGAGAACGAGAACGCGAGAGAAGAAGTAGTAGAAGGAGAATTCTCGACGACCACCGTATCGACGGTGTGCGACGTGGGGAGTTTTGGGTCGTGCGCTTCGATTCTCACGCCGTTCAACGGGAAAGGCGTACCCATAAAAGTAGGGTGTTTTGCTCGCTTTCCAAATGGGTTTTATAACAACACCGCGGCTGGTATATTTGAGAACGCGCCGATGGCGGGTGCGGGAAACGTCGTCGTAGCGCCGTATATTCCTCCAGAGAACGCCACTTTGCCCGAAACGGCGGGCGGCCCGCCCGCCATGAATAGTAGCAGCAGTAATAAAAGTAGCGGTAGAAACGAGGATCGCGACAAATGTTCCGTATTTATCGGTATGGAAAGGAGGGTGAAATCGGGCGATGGTGACTACAGTACCGGAGGGGTGAATAGACGTTTGGGATACGAAGAGCTTATGAATCTATCGTTGCAAGAACAAAGCGCCGCTGACAGCAAAGCGACGAGGAGGAAAAGCACGCAACCTAAGACGAGAGGAAGGTATCCAAAGAGGCAAGGTCGAAATTAAAGTACGAGTATTATTCTTTAGCATCTTGTAAATTATTTTTCTATTTATCATATTCTTGAACACTTTTTACCATCTCGGCGCTTGTCTCGCTACGTGAGTATACTTCGTTTCGCCCGCGCGCAATACTGGGACGTTGAACTTTCTCACCTCGCCCGTTTCCGCGCGACGTCCGAATGTCTTGCTTTCGACGACGAATTTGAACTCAACTTCAGTAGCCGCGGTGATGTGACCGATATCCGCGATCCATTTGTTCCCGCCTATGCTTTTCATGTGGACGCAGTTCTCCGGCGTCCAACCGCCAAGTTGTTCTATATTTCCGCCAACTAAAATCGTCGCAGACGGGTCATGCTCTGGTGGACTCCATCTCGCGGCGATAAGCGTCCTGCTAGTGCTGCTGCTGCTGCTGCTAGTGCTGTTGCTATCATTAGTTTTGCGTAAACGCATAATGTCGAGATCGTCATCGCCACTCTCATCCTCTTCTATAACCACCGTCGGTAAGGTAGAAACCGCCATGTCTATCGTCGATGTCGCCGCGGATGCAATCATCGACCGCGCGCCATCCACCATTCTCGAAAACGTCACCTTACTCTCTCTCCCTCCTCTTCTTTCCATCGACATTCCTTCACCGCTCGCCGTGTTTGACGACGACGACGACGCTTGATGCCCGTAACTTCTCTCCTTTGGCGTAGGCAGATACATCTCAGGGTTCACGCGCGCCAGCGCGGCTACCGTCGATGCTTTCAAAGCGCGCTTGCCTGGTCCCGTCGGCGTCGAAGAAGCTGAAGAAGAAGGAGTAGTCGCCTTGGGAGGCTGAGGGCCCCTCGAAGCTTCCCCCTCCGAACCC
>Ga0209090_10001526_pt1 | contig 14907 bp, 13 predicted proteins | sample ArcticOcean_MG_C_9_FD_187432 | JGI IMG/M metagenome (GOLD analysis project Ga0209090, IMG submission 187432) | Marine microbial communities from western Arctic Ocean - ArcticOcean_MG_CB2_152 (SPAdes) (version 2) | ecosystem: Environmental > Aquatic > Marine > Oceanic | place: Arctic Ocean... | reverse complement strand
TTTATTTCTAAATCAACGTTTTGAGGATACGCCGCCATAATACCAGGTAAATAAACATTGTAGTATTCTTGTTCTGTTTGTTTTACAACAATTTTATATGAATACCATCCAAGAGGATTATAGCTATTGCCGAGGTCACCATTATATATGCCAGGAGTTCCTAAGCTTGTGTTTTTAGACGAAGATATTGTGGAATTAAATAGTACTTTTAAGGAGTTACCTGGAAAACTGTTTTGATCAACATTGCTTCCTAAATATGGAGAATATATTGTATCTCCTTGAAACACATTGCTTTCAGCGGTTACTAAGTTTTCATTGTTTGAAAGAATTACAGAAGAAGTTCTGCCATATCTATCTGACAATACTACACCTACTTGATATGTTCTATTTTGTTTTACAGTGCTATTCGGATATTCTACTATTGAAACCGCTTCTGTGTCATCACTAAAAGCTGTTATAGTTAATAGCTCATCAGTTCCTACGGTTATAGAAATGTTTAATTTAATACTTGAAACAGTAATTCCTGTTGTTTCTATTATTTGAGCCGAGGCGCCAACACCTGAACCTGAAACAAAACTTCCAACATTAATAACTCCTGTAGGAGTGTTTACAGGTATATCCGTATTAGCATTATAAGTGCCTGCGGTCGTTACTTTGCAGCTTCCATTTTGTAAATTAAAAGAACTTTTTTTACTCACGCCTACATTATAATCTAATACAGCAGGCGGAGTATGCTTGTTTTGAAAATTACCATATACAATTCTATTGCTAGCTATTTCTTGAGAAAAAGCACGAACAGGCACTCTATCAAAAACTCTAGTAATTACATCACTTGGTAAAGTTTTTACAGGCTTTTTAGATATATAATTATATACGAAAGTATTTGGATCAATAGTAGGGTTTTCTATTAATTTAGCTATTGATATTGTGTCTATAACTTTTACAGCTAAACCATCAGACTCTTTATAAAGTATTTCTAATTCTTGTATTTTTAAAGCATCACTTATAGTTGATTTAGAAAAAGGTAATGGTATTTTTAGCCCTATATCGTCTACTTTGTTTTCCATAAAAGAAACTATAGTACTTCTATACGCAGCTGTTTGATCGTCTTCTAACTGCAGCCCAAGAGCGGTATCTTTATTATAAGTAAAATATCCGTCTTGCTTAGGTATAAATGCAGGCTGCGTAAAAGGGGCCATTATAGAATACTCATTGTCATCAAATCTATATCTGTAGCTAAATCTAACAAACTTATCCTCTAGGTATGCAGGGTCCCCTGCAAAGTTTTCATTATAATAAGGATTTGCATTTAATATAATTTCCTGACCTGTTACTAAGGCTGGAAAAGTTCCGCCTGTTATTTTAATAGACCATTCCGGGTTGCCAGCTGGATTTGTTGGTGTATAAATAAGCCCACTAACTGTAGCTCCAGCTATAATAGTAATAGCGTTAGAACTGGGGTCAACTACGCCTATTGTAGCTGCACCATATATACTTCCACTTATAGTTTCTAATGCACCACCACCACCAGGTGATGCTGCTATTTGCCCTATCACCCCGCTTAGTTTAATTTCGGAAAAACCTGTTGCGTAATCTTGAAATACAATTCCTTCTCCGCCATTGGGCAGAAACTTACTAGTAACATCCTTCATGGTTGTTTCGTACTTACCAGCACCTCCTAATGCACTAGGTTGCCAAAACTCTATACTTTCATATGGATTAAATTTAGCTACGCTTATTTGATCTTCCGTTGTATAGTACGCTCCGTTATCTTCAGCAAACCCTATATTTATTTTTCTAGGCTGATTGTAATTGTCTGTCCAAAATAAAAAGTCTTCTAATATATTTGACGCGTATATTCTGTAATCTGATGAAAAATTTAACCATGCTCCCTCTACTAATATTTTTACAGCACTTGATCCGCCGCTTGAATTATTTGTGTCAAATTGTACTATAAAATTTTTAGCTTCTTTGACATAAATAAGTGATTGAAAATTGTTAGTTAAAAACAAATAAACAAATCCACTAGACTCATCAACCTGTTCTCCTATGCATACTAATCCTGCTGCTACACTAGAGTCTATATTAAGAACTGAAAAATTACCTAAAACATTTTCTAAAGAACCAACAGAGTCTCCTTCAGATCTGCTTACTTGAACGTTTACGGCATCTCTATACTCGCCTTGAGGCATTAGTCTAGCGTCTAAATCTTTATTTAATTTACTTTTTATAAAAGTATTCCTTGCTTGTGCCATTAAATTTTAGTGTTTAATCCATTTAGATTTACCTCTCATAACTTGAACAATTTCATCAAGCTTAATATTTGATAACCTTATTTTAGCATTTCTAAGTTTAGCTCTTCTGTCTTTTTGTAATCTTTGAACTAAATACTCTTGTTGTCCAGATCTTGTAGATATTATAGAGTACAATACAGAAGCGTATAAGGCATCTTCTGCTAACTTAGGCACTTTAGTATCTGAGTCATAAGCTAGCCCGTCAGAGATGTACTCTAGCACAATAAGGCGTCCTGCCAAGTTACTGGAAAAAGACATTTTACCTTCTCGTTCATCCATGTTAAACCAACCGTTCATTTGAGATGTTTGTGGATCAAGGCCGTATTGTCTACCCCAATTCCAGCTGCCTTCAAAACCATAAGCATTTTGAAAGTCTACTGCTTCATCTATATTGTTTGCTATTTGTCCGTTTATTAAATTGTCATTAGCTCTTTTCCATCTTTCAACAGTAAGTGAAGTTCCTTCAATGTTCTCCCCAAAGTTGTCTTGGGTTGGCACACCTACTTGATCTTGGATAGGTGTTTCAAAAGGAGCTATAGTTAAATTGTTTGCTGGGTATATAATCCTTTTTACGCCTAGCGGATCTATAAAAGATACTCTTACATAATTAACATAATCTTGAGGCAATATAACGCTTAAGCTAGCTGGTACATTTAGCTCTTGAGAATGAATACTTTTTAAAGTATCATAGCTAAATTCTTGCAAAGATCTTTTAGCAAAAAACAATACATCAGATTTTTTAGCTTTTTGTATTAATTTACCATCACCTACATAACCAACCATAAAGTTGTCTATAGCATCGGTTAGTTTTATATATTCGTAGCTACCATAATTGTCTTCAACCGCATCTCCGTAAGCTTTTTCAGCTTCTGTTTGACCGTACTTACCTCCGCTTAATACTTTTAATTGAGCAACAACAAAAGTTCCCGCAGGTAAAGTAGCGGTTATATCTATAACGTTGTTTACAACAGTGTAAGCTAATAAGTATTCTGTATAAGTTTGAGGAAGCCCGGTTGTACTAGTGTATACTTTAAAGTTGTTTAAAGCATAATTAGCATTAGCTGGATTCCAATCACCAAATATTAAATCTGTGTCAAATGTAGTTGTGTATACTTGAGCAACTACTCCTGTAGATAAAAATCCTTGGGCTCCTTGGTAATATTGTTGATTTGTTTCAGTTATTAAACCCATTTGTTACTATGATTTTGCGTTAATTGATGCTTGCTGCGATTCTTGTTCAGCTACTTGTATAATTGTAGGATCGTTTATAATAATTCCACAATATTTTAAAATGTTTGTTACTAAATTGTTTTTTTCGGAAACATCTAATTCAAAATCTACACTACTAGAACCTGCATTACCAACTGGATTAAATAAAAACTGACCAAGCGCACCTACTGTAAAATCCCATACAGGATCAGTTGGTTTAAATAAACAATTTATATTTAAAACATTAGGAGTTGGTGAAATTTTTATTAAAAGTTGACTTGTAGTTGAACCTGCAATTATTGCGTTTGTAGTATAAGCAATAGGATAGCTAACAGTAGGAGTAGTTAACTTTGATCTAGTTATTTCTGAATAATCGCTTTTAGTAGCTAATTGAGTTATTGAATTGTACGTAGGATTTAAGGTGTTATATGTAGAAATAATTTCACCTAATTTATATAAAATTCCAAGGCCGGCATAGTAGAATCCGTCATTGGTAGCGTCGTAAGAAAACGCTGTGTCCTTTTCAAAAGGATATAATTTGTAAGCGATGTCTTTAAACATGTTAAAGAACTCTGTATCGTTTTGAGTGTTGCTTTGATTTTGGCGGTTAACTTGATTGCCATCTGGAAAATAAGTTCCAAATATTTCGCTTTGTACTTGCGTAGCCAAACTGCTGAATTCAGATGGAGTTATATACCCTCTCTGTTCTTTGTTTATAATATACAAGACTGTTTGATATACTGTATTTACGCTTACTGCCATTTGTTTATTTTTACATACTAAAAAGGCGGCCGAAACCGCCTGTATATAGTATCACTTGTTTTTATAGTTTTTTATCTATAGACTTATAGATTTCTACTCCTTCATCTGTTTTTAAGAAAGCCGCAAATGCTGAGTAAGGGTTTTCATCAAAAGGAACGTTCATTAATTTTCTATCATTTGATCCCCACATAAATGTTCTTTGATCTTGTGATAATTTAATAATGCCAACTTCTTGTGCTCTAATAGCAAAGTTTCTTAATTGAACATTTTCATCATTAGCTAAGCTAATAAATAATTGCGGATTGCTTCTAGCAAATAATAATAAATCTCTTTTTAATTCCTTAGAGCTCATTGTATTTACTTTAGATCCCATTTCAACTCTTAAAATAGCTTCTCCATGGTCTACGTCCATTGCTCTTGCTGCATTTAAAGCGTCAATTTGAAGGTCTAAAATATCTAGATCATCAATTGCTTCATCTTTTGCACTAAACTCTGCATATAGTTTATTTCTTAATGGATGATACAAGGACAATAATTTTTGTAAATTTTGTTGTTCTTTTTTTACAGTTAAAGATCCTTTAAGAAATCTAATGTGCCCCATAGTAACTTCCCCTTTTTGTTCATCAACAAGAGGTGAGTCTTGATTAGTAGCGTATCTTATTTCTCTTTGTTTTCCAGTTTTTTCATCAAAGAATAGTAAAGCATGCTTTCTTGTGTGCCTGCCTGGTATTGTTAATGTTAAAGGATTTTTGTTACCTTTTAAATAATAAACCCTATCTTTAATTTCCCACTCTGGTTTTGTGGGCTTTACTGGAGCAGCTATTATTGTTGCCGCTTCTTCTTGAGGTGCAACCTCAACTTTTTGTGCTTTAGCTTGTTTAGCCATAATATAATAAAATTAAATAGTTATAAAAGTAATAGTTACCCCCGTTGATATAACGAGGGTAAAGATTACATTAATTTTGAATCATTAGATTCCTTTGAAAAGTACAAAGTTGTTAGCAGCTTGAGTTACTAAACATCTTTCAGATAGGAAGTTTACTTCCATAGCATCAAGAGTTGAAGTAAATGCACCACCAGCAGAACCAGTTAACCAAGACTTCATACGTCTGTCATCAGCTTGTGAAGCTCTATAACGAACGTGTAAGAAAGGTCTACGGATATTAGTTCCTAAGATTTGATCGTAAACTGTAGAAGTTCCAGCTGGTACTAATACACCTTCAATGGAATTAACACCAACAATACCACCACGAGTGGAAGCGTCATTTAAGTATTTCCAATCAGTTTTGTAAAAGTCATAAGAACCTCTTCTGAATCCTGAGAATCCAAGGTTTAAAGCCATTTCTTCAGAATTTTCAAATAATCCAAAAGCAGTACCTCCAGCGAATCCACCAGAAATAGAAGCTAACATATCGTCAAAATCAAGAGATGTTTGTCTCTGTAAGAATAACATGTTTTCTTCAATTGCTCCTTGAGTATCTAAATTTTTAAGGATAGCATCAAATTCATCAAGTCCAGCAGCAGCAGTAAATCCTACTTCTACATTTCCACGAGATTGAATAGCAGCAAATAATCCTTCAGATCCTGGAGTTGTACTTACACCAGCAGCACCACCAATTTGGCTAAATTCACTTTCAATCATACTCATCTCTAAGTAATCTTCAAAACGTAATCTAGTTTCAGATTCAGCTTTTAAATACCATAAGTATCCAGAAGTCCCATCTTCAGTCGCAACTTCAACCCATCCAATTTGAGCCATATCAGAACCATTAACAACGTATTGGCTTCTTAGGATAATTGGTGAATTAGAATATTGAGTAAATTGAGGTTCAACAGAAACTCTTGTATTAGCGGCTTGAGCACCAACTCCAGCAGCAACGCCACCTAAGTTAGTTCCTTTAGCATAAGAAGAGCCGTATACAAATATTTTTAAAGTTGCTCCACCTGCTCCAGCATAAAAAGTTGCTCCAAGAGCCACGTTATCAAAAGGAGTTACAGTAATAACACCGGTAGTTGTATTTGAAGCAGTTACTAAAGCTTTTGCTTCAGCTCCACTTGCTGGATCTAAAATAACAATAGTGTCATTTATAGAAATAACATTAACAATCCCTGCTGCAGGTGTAATTGTAAGAACATTTATTCCAGCACCCGCGGCTAAAACTACGTTTGTGTAGGAAATGTGTAATCTATTTTGTTCTGACCAAATTACTTGATCACTTGACATTGGCATTTCAGCGCCAACCATTCTTAAAAAGCCAGATAACGTACGATTTCCGTAACGTTCTACTTCAGCTTCATATACTTCTGGCAGGTATTGTTGAGCAAAAGTGGTTGAATCACCATTTGCTGCGGTACCGCCGTTAAATTGTAGGTAGTTGCTATTTAATAGCTCCTGCTGTGAAGAAGGAATTAAACTACCAAATTGAGGAGTTAAACTCATAATTGTTTGTTTTTTTAGTTAAATTTTTTTGTTTTAATTTTTAGTTTTGTAGAATCGGCACCTGAAATAGCTTTAACTTTAAATCCGTTTAAAAACACTTCTCCTTGAGTAGCCCTAGCTTTAGTGTTACTTAAGTTTTTAGAATTGTTTACAACTTCTTTTACGGCATCTGCTTTCCCTTGCTCATAAAAATGAGCGGCAATCTTGTCTACATTGTCAGCGGCATACATAGCTTTATGATAACCTTTCGCATCTTTAACACTACCATCTGAGTCTAGGAACTTCCCGACAAGGTTGTTAATATTTGATTGGTTTTCTGCAACTTTATCACGATTCTGAATATTGTACTTATAGTTCTTATCGCCAACTTTAATATCGAAACCTTCGAAATTGTCGCTAAAAAGTTCTTTAGTACTTTCTTTGAATTGTGTGTGTTGTTGCTTAGCTGTTTCTTGCTGCTTATTATATCGGTTAAAAAAGTCCGTAGCTTTTTGTTGGTCTTGAGTAGTGCCCGGTCTCAACTTGATCTCGTCATAATACTTACTCTTCGTTTCTTCCAAATAGCTTTTGGCTTTTGCAACTTCTTCTTTAAACGCAATTTTTTTCTTGCGTGCATCTCTATCTTCGTCAACATCTTCATCAATGATAAAGTCTTCTAATAACATATCAATGTCTTCACCTTCTAAATAAGGCTTTTCTTTTTTATAGTATTCTTTTAATAGAGTAACATCATCTATTTTAGAATAGTCTGCGTTTAGTCTAGTATAATCTTCTATTGTTCCACCTGTGTCTTCCATAAAAGAAACTAGCTTCTCGATGTTCTCAGGTAAAGCTTTACCAAGAATCCTTTCGTCTTGTATCGCTTTTTCTACTTGAGCTTCAACTTTTTCAGTTTCAGTTACTTCTTTGATTGGAGAAAACCCTTCAGCATCCTTGTCGGACTCTTGTACAGGTTCTCCCACCTTTGTGCTATCTCCGGATGGTTTTTCCACAGATACTTCCTTTGTTTCTCCGATTTGAATGGCATCTTCGTTTGGTATTACCACTTTTATAACTTCTGGCGGAAGCTCAATCAAAGGCTCTTTGATGTTAACTCTCACCGGTTCATTACTAGGTGTTGTTAATTTTTTAGGAGTTTTCTTTTTTAATTTAAACTCACCTTCCTGCTTAACAGGTTCATTTGTTTTTTCTTCTGACATAATAAAATATAATTAAATAATTGGTTGCTTTCTACATGAAAGCCTGTTCACCCTGATCGGGTTGTTGTTCAAAGTTTATTGGTAAGCCATCATTTTTTCTTTGGCTTATAAGTTCGCTTTGTTGTGTAGCTTCCATTTTACTACGACTATCTTTACGATCTTCAATTTCACCTTCTTTTTGTTGAGTGTTTTGAACATCTAATTGTTTAAGCTGCATATCATACTGAAATTTAGCTTGCATTTCTTGAGCTTTTAATTGAGATGCTATTTCCATACGTTGAATCTCCATTTGATTTTTGGATTGTTCAAATTGAACATTAGCACCCATTATAGCTTCTTGCTTTTGTACTTCAGCCATAGCAGTTTTTTCTGCTGTATCAGCTTGTGATTGCCCTTGAGCCGCTATATTAGCTTGTTGATTTGCTTGATCTTGTTTAGCTTTAGTTTTACGTTTTATCTTGAGCATTTGATTAGCTAGCTTAAGATTTTTAATACCTCTTACGTCTATAGCGTCTTCAAGATCAATACCTCCTTGCTGTAAGGCAACTTGTATGTTGTTTTCTAGTTGCGCCTGCTCTTCATCGTCTGGCTCTAATTCTAAAAATATACCAAAATCGTGAAGATTTAAATTTACTATTTCGTCTAATGTTTTAATGTTAAATGTAGATATAGAATTTTGTAGAGCACTTCTAGTTAGTGGAAATTCTAATGCATCAGCTATTTTAAGCGCAATGTTTTCAGCTAGTTTAAGAGTGATGTAAAGGCTAGACTGATTAATATGTCTAGTTGCTACATTAGACGCGTTAGCGGCCATCTTTTGAAGTCCCACAAGCGAGTTCTTATCCATAGCTGTACCATCTCTAGCTTCATTAAGCCCGGTTACGTCGCGTATCATTTGTAAATAGTATTGATACGTTTGTATAAGAGCTGCAATTTTAGCTTGTCCACTTGAGCTATTAAGTTCTTGAATAGGCACTTTGCCTGGATTCATATCACCGTCTTGAGTAAGTGATCTACCAACTATTGACCCAGTTTGAAAATACATATTTAATGCTTCCGCTGGATTGTAATTAGTTCCATTGCCTAAATCAACTTCTGCAAGTCCGTCCATATCTAAGTATACACCGTCTGGCACCATACGAGATAAAACTTGTTGCAGCTTTAAATGTGTTAGCTGAATCATGTCAGCAAATCCAATGCACTTACTCACAATAGATTCAATACGCCCTTTATACATCCTAGGTGCGCACAAAGCATAATTCATTTCAACTTTTGTTGTATCAGCATTAGGTCTAGACATATTTTCTGCTAGTTCCCACTTTATCATTTCATTAGAGCCTAATACTTTAGCTCCATTATATAATACCTCAATAGATCGTGATACTCTTTCAAAATTATCATTTTCTGGCGGATTAAATGAATCAGGCTTTTCTAAAGCTTTCATTAATCCTTGTGGTGTTTCTTTTATTTTAAATACTTGGTTATGGTATGTCTTATAATCAAAGTATAGTACTTGAACTGTGTTTTCGTCGTAATTACCCCAACCGGTTACATACTGATTATTGCCTGGCATTTTTTGAATTCTTTCAAGCTCTTCTTTGCTAATGCTTGGAAATTCTTTTTTAAGTTCAGGTATTGTTATAGACTTTACTTCACCTACGTAATATACGTTATCAAAGTTAGGGTCTTCAGTGTAAGAGTAAACCACATAAGCAGGATCTACGTAATCAACAGTAATTCCTTCTGCGGTATTAAAGCTAGTTTTAGCCACTGCCATTCCTAACACAGTTAAATCCATGTTTAGTCTTCTTCTAGTAAGATCAAATTTGTTTTGCGCAAGCACAGAGGCTATAGCTTCTTCTTCCGCTATTTCTACCGACTGCTTATAGCTTAATTGCATATGAAGCTCTAATTCATCTTTAGATTCAGGTATTGTGTCAATGTTAGGAGTTTGATACAAATCAATTCCTAAAGTTTGTTTAAGATTATCTAAATATTCTTTTGCTACCATGTCTTCATAGAGCATCGAAGCATAACCAGTTCTTTTCTTTATTGACTGTGGATCTTGAGCGTAAGCTTTAATATCATAAGATTTTCCTGATATACCATTAACAACAATATCTACAAATTTAGATAAAATTGGTACGGGCTTCCAGTCTAAGTTTAAATAAGATAAATCACCGTTAATAGATAGTTCATCTTTGTACTTTTGTATCGACTGCTCACCTCGAGCATATAATCTTAATTGGTGAAATTGATTCCAACTAGTTAAGTATCTATTACCATTAGTACGCCCTTGGCCAAACCATTCGTATTCGATAGCCTGCCCAACTTGCGTCCCATATTCCCAGCTTGCTTTTTCTGCATCGCTTACTACTTGACTAGGGAAAGCGCTATTGGTGTTAGTATATATACCCATTTAACTTATTATTTTTGATGTTGAACCTTTATTATCGTATTTCTTAATACCTAAATCTACCGCTTGAGGTTTTTGCCTAGGTGGATTAGGTGCATATCTATGCTTGTTGCAAGCCATTAAAGCTAGCCCCGAACTTATGGATGCATCGTGCTTTGTTCTGTTGTTAATATCAAACTTTGCCCAATCTTCTAATGTTCTTTGAAAATACACATCTCCATAGCCGGTTTCTTTTAAGCCTACAAAATCATTTATGTAAGTTTCTATAGCCGCCGCATGAGCTTGTTTAATGTCTTCACTTGAGTTAGGTATTCCGCCTAGCTCTCTTTCTGTTACGGAAAGTTTATTGTATTTTTTATCAGGCCTGTTAATTGAGTAACCTCTATAACCTCTTCTTTTAAAATGATATAATAATCTTGGTTTATTATTTTCTGCTAGTATTGGCATTCCGTAAAACACGCAAGCCATTAGTACATCTTCAAAAAATATTTCAGCGGTTTGAGGCCTAGCGATATATTCTAAAAAGAAATGATTAGGAGGTACGTCCTCCATGCTAAACTTTGTTAAACCGTGAAGAGATCCATTGGATCCTCTGCCGTCTGTAGTACCCGATATATCGTATGGATCACAACCAAATGCTCCGCAATGCTCATTACCAGGATGATTACTACCATTTTTTATATATCTTTTATTTTGCAATTGTTCAGGTGGAACCCAGCTAACTAAAAATCTACCATCTTTATTTGGTACAAATATTACTTTAGTATCTTGATGTCCATTTTCCCATTGGAAACTTCCTTTTGTTATTTGAATTGAATTTTTAAGGTCTTCATTAAAATCTATTTGCTCGTATATCTTAGTCAGATTAAATAAAGATTGTTTACTTTCATCTCTAAAAGCATGTTTAGTTGTGCGAGGAAATTGTCTGTAAAATTCATTTAAACTATCTTGATCAGACTTTAATCCTTCTACTTCGTTATTCCAATATTCAATTACACCTTGTATTATTTTTGTTCCGTGTGGATCTTCAACTTCTTTTTTTGGTGTGTTGAATACAGGTAAGCCATAAGAATCAATGTATCCTTCGTAGTTCCATTCCATAGGTATGAACAAAGAATAGAGTCCTGAGCGAGTCTGTCCATTGGCGTTTCTTTGAGTAACATCTGAATTGTTATAAAGTTTTTTAAAGTTTGAGCCTCCTTTGTCAAGTGAATTTGATGTAGATCCCATCATACACTTTCCAATAACTCTACTACCTAATCTAAGGGTGGTTTTCGTAACACGCCAGTTGTTGAGGATGTTGTTGGGCCTTTCCCATTTCCCGGATTCATCATGGACGAGGAGCCGGAGCTTCTCCCCATCGTAGGCATTATCACCGGTATTCTTCCAGTCGATGGTGGTGTCCAAACCGGTAATCTCTTTGATGGCTTGATTGGAATCAAGTTTTCTACGTGTGAATTTGGAGGCAGGGACTCTGTAGGCAAGTTCGGTCTTTGGACGGTCCATTCCGTCCTGAATCGGTTTGAAAAAGAAGGGATAATTAACGGAGATGGGTACAACTTTATCTGTGAACATCTTCTTAGCATCGGCACCAGATTTGGACAATATTCCGTACCGTGAATCCGTTGATATTGTAGCAAGGTTGACTGATTCAGCTGAGGACATAAATGAAAAGCCCGACCTACGGTTTTTAAGATAACACATTCCATAAGACCGTGTGTCTGATTTACAAGCTTCCCAGAAAATGTAGAATAATCTATTTGATTCTCTAAAGTCCGGTTGCCCAACATCAATTTTGGACCACTGCAGGTACATATAATTAGTGCCAGTAATGTAAGTAGGAACACCTTTGTTAGTGAACCAAAAGCCTTCTTCACGCCTTGTAAATTCTTTGTCAATATAGTCATACCATTTTTCTTTAAAGTCTAACGGGTATTCTTCCCAGTCAAACACAGATTTAATTCTATTTAATTCTTTTGGGTATGGTGTATAAGTCCATTTGTTTTTTTCAAATTCAACAACATCTTTTACTTTAGGCAAAGCTATTTTAAGGTTTTGTATTTCATAAACCTCACCTATTTCACCTGTTTTGCTTATAACTATTAAATCATGTTCTTTGTTATAACCATAATTCCATTTTTTATACCTATTCATTCTGTTAAGAACTTTAGGTTTTATGTAGTCTTTTAAGACTTTATATAAAGTTTGCTTATACATTTTTAGATCTTCCTTCTGCAAAACCTCTAAAAGATTTTTCTTCTTTTACTTCTTTAGGTTTTTCATTTAACAAAGCCTCTTCAGCTTCCAATCTACTTAGTATTTCAAAAGCATCAAATATAGCTAGCTTTTTTGTAGCTGCTGCATTTTTTAATCTATCTGCCGTGATATCATCTCCTGAATCAACAATAGCTTCTTTAGCTACTTTGATTAGCTCCTCAACTGCTACTTGCCCAGCTTGGATTATATTCAACTTCGTTTCCTTGGTATTCATATTTAATTACAATATCATTAGATTTCATACAATATAAACGCTTGCCATCAATTAAAAATTCCCACTCACCGTTAGGTGTATAACCTACAAGGTCACCAGGATTAATACCGAGTGCTTTTAAAGAACTATTGCCGTATTTTAATATACCAATAAGGCTTTGCTCTTTATCTAGCGTTAAAGACTGATTGTCTTTTATTGGAGTTATAAAGCAGCGGTCATTAAATGAATGCCAGCCCTCTTTATTTTTATATAAATAGATTTGATCTATAGCACAAAAATGTAAATCATCTTTGAACCAAGATCTGCTTTTCTTTTTAATTCCTTTCATGTCATAGAATACTCTAAACACGTTTTGGTGTATAACAACTATATCACCTATTTCAATACCTGTACTTAAAGCTTTAGGCGTTTGAATTACTTTAGCTAATCTATTTACAAATTTAAAATCTTCAATTTTTGTATTTACAATTAACTCTTTATTTCCTACCTTAACTTTATTACTGTATTTTTCCCCTACTGGTTCTACAATAAAGTCGTATATACTTTTCAATACTCTAGATCATATTCAACGGAGATAGCCATGTTAGAGTTGAATTTCTTCCATGGCATAACCTCGTTGTTTTTTTTAATGTGAATATTATAAGAACCATCAGATTCATTTAATAAAATATGCGATATTTCATGACCTCCGTAAACTTGTTGGCCGACTGAATAATGCATCGCATCAGTTTTATAATCAGAACCTATACTGATCTTTCTTATATTATTTGTCATCTTCTTTTTCGATCTCAGTGTAAGAACCGTCTTTTAAGTCAATGTTTACTTGGCCATATTCATCTTCTAGCTCTTTCTTAGTAGCTTCAATCTCTTTAGATAGTTCAGCTATTTGACCGTGAACATTTTGTTTTTGAACGTCTAGTACTCCTAAAGTTCTTAACCCTTCGGTTAACTTGGCTTGTTGCTCTTGAACAGTTTTTAATTGTTCTTCAGTAATCATTGCTTTTACCATTTCTTTTACTTTACTCATAATTTGATTTTATTTAATTGTTTATATTAATATAGTTACTTATATATTAGTTATTTACATATAACAAGATCAGCTTCCACAAATGGTGCTGTTACGCCTGTTATGTAGTCTATAGCTAAAGGTAAAAATTGCCCAGCTTGTACTTCAAATACAACTGATTCAGCAGCTGTAGGTATTCCTCTATCCACTTTTTTAAGTTGGAATGTAGCATCTACAGATCCACCTGGTCTTCCAGCTTCTACTATAGTAATAATGTCTCCTGCTTGATATCCACTTCCTCCAGCTATTACGGTCACAGAAGCTACTACACCTCCGGCAGTTACAGTTACTTGAACTGTTAAACCTCCGGTTGCTCTCCTAGGATTGGTGTCTAAGGTAGTTAATGTTGTATTAGCTGTGTAGTTTGTACCAGCATTTAATATTGTGATATCCGTGTTAAGGCCTAAAGGCACAGCACCTTTTGAAGTTCCTGCTGGTATAACGTTTATAATGCCGCCTTTGCCGCACCAAATAACAGAGCTATTTAAAAGATTACCATAAGTGCCTGTTTGATTTTCAAAAGGCCATGCAGGTATACCGTTTGGTGTTCCCACTATCCCCGTTGCTGCCATTGCTTTGCCGGCTATGCCGGTGTCCATAGAAAATTTACTCATTTTTTTTTATTTATTACTTATTGATTTATATTTCTCAAAACCACGTGAACCAAAATAGGCTACGTATACGGTTGTTAATAGTTGCTTTAATAATTCTATCCATTCCTGTTCTACAGTAAATGATATTTCATGATGACTATCAACCCATATAAAGGCTATAGCCATAAATGATAAAAATATAAGCGCCATAGGCCGCGTATTTTTGCTTAACCATGAATCCGAAGTCATGTCCGATTCCCAACGTTTACTTATTTGGTCTTCCGCATTAGCTGCAGCTTTTTCAACTATGACTTGAATCTCCTTTTTAATCTGAAGCTTTTCTTCGTCTGTAGTTGTTAGGTTGTCAATAACTTCACCAACATCTTTGATAACGTTACCGCTTAGCCATTCCCAAATTTTTTTCATTTATTTAATTT